>Ga0302277_1000872_pt1 | contig 22985 bp, 16 predicted proteins | sample III_Bog_N3_1_FD_198759 | JGI IMG/M metagenome (GOLD analysis project Ga0302277, IMG submission 198759) | Peat permafrost microbial communities from Stordalen Mire near Abisko, Sweden - III_Bog_N3_1 | ecosystem: Environmental > Terrestrial > Soil > Wetlands > Peat | place: Sweden: Abisko... | reverse complement strand
AATCTTATCAGCGAGCAATTGGCACAGTTGATCTAAACGATTGGAAACAATTTTTTTCATATAAATCAGCTGTTTAATAAACGTTGTTCTAATCCCGATGATCTTAATACTTCGTTCTTTATACTGCTCATTAATGTTTCTTCTGATGTTTGGAGCAACACGTTGGTTTTAGCGCGCGTAACACCGGTGTACAATAACTCACGTGTTAAAAGTTTACCTGTTGGCTTTTCAGGCAGGATGACCACCACATGTTCAAATTCAGAGCCCTGGCTCTTGTGAATGGTCATGGCAAAAACTGATTCAAAATCATTCAAATAACCGGCCTGAATCTTTTTGATCTCCCCATCAGTACTTTCAAAGTGTGCAAAAAGTGTTTCTCCAACCTTTCTTACAAGGCCTACATCGCCATTAAAAATACCAAGATCGTAATTATTCCGGGTAATTATAATGGGTTGATTATGATAAAACCCTTCTTTGGGATTAAAAACAGCTGCATTGTTTATCCTGTTTTTCAGAATCCTTTCAATACGCTTATTTGTCTCAGCTACACTGTACTTATTTTCACGGGTAACACACAAAAAACGAACCTTATTCAGTTTTTGCAATGCAGTTTCAATATCCGACTCCTTTATAAATTCCAGGTATTCCAGGGCGTATTTTTCGAACTGTTTGTCGTCGTATTGTATATCAATTGTCAACTGCTCATCATCCCGGTAATCTTCGATGCTACTGAATGTACCCTGAATCACCTCTTTACTGAATTTACCAATTCCCTTTTCCGAATCGAAACGATAACTATGCTCTTTAAATTCAATGTTATCTTTTAATAAATCAGCCTCTTTTGCCCGGCAAATATCGCCAAACACTGAGCCGGCTTCTACCGAAGCTAATTGATCTTTATCACCCAACAAAAATAGTTGAGCAGTATCAGGTATGGCATTCAGCAGTTTAGCCATCAATGCGCCGTCAATCATCGAACATTCGTCAACAATGACCGCATCATAAGGTAAACGGTTTTTTTCGTCGTATTTAAAAAAAACACTGTCTCTCTGATAGCCTAATAATCGATGGATGGTTTTCGCTTTCAGACTAACAAGAATATCTTTAATGTTGGGGTCAATATTGTTTTTAGAGTCTTCTGCAAAATTCTTTATGGACTCATTCAAACGTACTGCCGCTTTACCTGTTGGTGCAGCCAAAGCTACTTTCAGCTCCGGATTTTTGTTGAATAAATTCATCAGTTCTGTGGATACACTATAGGTCTTTCCTGTTCCAGGACCTCCGGTGATAATACGGAAGGAATTTTGTAAGCGGTTGAGATTCCTGATAATCTGCGTTTCGTAAAAAAAATAACGTTGTAGATAGGCTTTTCCCCTGTGAATTACAAAAGGCTTAAGTACTTCGGCATTCATAGTCACATACTTACTTTCCTTACATTGCACAGTAAATACTTCAGGGCTTACATGATATGGAGAATCTAAATTCTCAATGAATGACAATTCCTTTTTATAATCTTCAATATCGACACTAATATGCCCGTCAGCCAGTTTGCACGAAAGCGCATACGCCAGCGCTTCTGAACCTTTAAAATAGTCAGAAAAAATTTTGTGAACATCCATAATATTAAACTGATTATTTAAATTTTTCCCGGGTTTATTAAGCTACAACCGGGCCCTGATAGTGTGCTTATGCCACCATTGCCTTTTACTACTTCAATTTTAGCATTGATACGTTCTTTTAATGAGCCTACGTGAGAAATGACCCCAATAAGTTTACCTTCCTGATGAAGGCTGGACAAAGCATCGAGGGCTATCTCAAGAGTTTCTTCATCGAGTGTGCCAAAACCTTCATCTAAGAAAAGGGTGTCTATTCTGACATTTTTGCTTGACATGCCGGATAGCCCTAAGGCTAAGGCCAGGCTAATAATAAATGATTCGCCCCCGCTAAGGTTTTTTGTAGAACGACATTCACCGGCCTGATAATTGTCAATGATATTCAAATCTAACGGCTCATTCGTATCCCTGGTTAACAGATATCGATCGGTTAATTTGATGAGTTGTTTGTTTGCATGAGAAACCATGATCTCAAAGGTTATTCCCTGAGCAAAACGACTATATTTAGCTCCGTCCTTTTGACCGATTAAACCATTCAGCGCTTCCCATTTTTTGCTGATAACCCGCTGCTGTTCAAGTTTTTTTATTTTCTCACCCTGTTCATTTTTTGCAATCTCATTATCTTTTAATTTCTGATTAATTGCTCCTATTCTTTCTTTTATTGTTGAGATTTTTGCATCTGTTTCGTTCAGCTCTTCTTTCAATACTTCCAAAGGTTGGTCAGTAAGCATTTTACTTTGCTCTGTCAGAAGACTTTTTTCCCTATCCGATTTCCGGGTAGTCATTTCAGCTGTTTTATCGTCTAATGCTTTTGATTTGAGTGATAATGTATCACGCAATTCCTTCTCTATCCTGCCTGCAGAAAATTCGGTCTCATCGGTAAATTCTGCTTTTGACAGCGATTTCAAAAAAATCAACTCTAATTGTTCAAGTTCACTTTTTCGTTTAGAGATAGATCCATTTAACTCCTGAATACGATTTTCAAGCGTCTCCAATTCTTTTTTCAGTCCCGATAATAATGTACTGGCGATTCTTTCAGCTATGTTGGCATTTTCAATGACTTTATTTAGTCGCAACTCTTCTACTGATGGGTCTTTTAAGTCATATAGGGCTGTTTTTTTTTCTTTTAGTCCGGTCAGTTCAATGTTGATACGATCATATTTTAGTTGCTCGCCTGACAAACTGTTTTTGGCTGACAAAAGCAAGGCATCCTGAGTTGCAATATTTGCTTTATAGCCATTCATCTGAGTTTCCGAATCTGTTTTAAGCAGTTGGTTTTTATTCCAATTTGTCAAACGGGTTTGTAATGTGGAAATTAGGGTATCAGTAGTATCAACCTTGTCAATACCATAAGGCTGTAACGTTTTTATTATTTCAGTTTGAAGCGTAGATAATGATGTACTTGCAATTTTTTCTGCCTCCAGGGTTTTTGTGAGATTCGTTTGACAATTGATCAAATCATTCTTTAAAATAGTCAAACGGCTTTCTGCAGTATTTAAAGCATTTAACGAGTCCGATTCAGATTTTTCAGCCAACAACAACTCACTATCCAGTTTCTCAATATCGCCGATAAACTTTTTCAGCTTTGAAATCTGCTGTTCTGTTTCGTCCAAATCAGGTATGTTCCCCTGTGCATAAGGGTGGTGAACTGATCCACAAAGCGGGCATTCATGACCATCTTCCAACGATTTACGGTGAGTTTCAAGGCTTTTTATCTTGTTAAGTAGAACATTTTTTTCATTCAATTTTTCTAAATCTCTTCTGTATTCGGCAAGTGGCCTGTTTTCAAGAAGTGCATTTATTTCGGTCTGCTTGTTTGTAACCAGCGTCTTTGCACCGGCATGTTTGTCTTGAGCCGATTCCAGTATTAACTGTTGGCTTTCAACCTGCTTATTTGCAATATTCCAATTCTGTTGAACTAAGTTGCTTTGAATTCTACTGGTGGCATGCACTTTTCTCTGCTCGTCAAGACCAGTGATTGACAGTTTTATAACAGCAAGTTGTTGAATAAGCGATTCATCAGATATATTTTCGCTGATATAGTTTTTGGCAGCTTCAGCTTGCTTTTGTGTTGATGCAATCTTACTGTTCAAACTTGTAATTTCACTTTCGCTTTTTGCTATGCTACTTGCAAAGTTATTTAACGTGGCTTTTGAAGCAGATAAATTATTTTCCGCATTTTTCAACTCCACATCTATTTCTCTGACTTTTTTTATAGTTTCTCTTTCAATGATGGCATCGGAATTGATCTTTTTCAATGAATCTATGGCAGCAGTAGCATTGATGGCACCCGTTTCAATTTTATCTTTTAGTCCTGGAAGTTGTTGTTCTTTAGTGGCAAACTCGGTTTTTTCATTATTTTGAATTGACCGCACACTTGTCAGTTTTGCATATTCAGCTTCTATTTCGAAGGCACAATTAGCTTTGACCAATATTTCCCTGTCGGGTATAAAAGCGTGAACTGCAAATTCATGAGCTTCCTCTTCTTGCACTATGTTCTGAATCTCTTTTTTTAGTTTGTCAATCTCATTGAGCCATTTTATAAAATTTTCAACTTGTGCCTTTGAGTTGTTCAGAGTAAAGTCGCTTTCTTTTCTTTCGTTTAATTCAGTACTTAGTAACTCAACTTCCTCATTATTTAGAATATGAATGCCTTCAGTTTCTGCTTTTATTATTTCAAGTTTGTTGAATTCGGATTTATTGCGTTCAAAAACAAGTGCCGAAATTGTGCTATAGATTTCTGTACCCGTGATTTCCTCCAAAATAGGGGCACGTTCGCCGGCATTAGCTTGAAGAAACTTAGCAAAACCACCTTGAGCCAATAGCATGGATTGGGTAAAACGATTGAAGTCCATACCGGTACGTTCGATGGTGGCTGCAGCTGTTTCCTTAATTTTCGAGGCTATTATTTTTCCGGTAACGTAATCTGAAATTTCGAAATTCGCATTTTGTAATGTCAATGATCTGTTAGCCCTGGTCTGACTCCAATAGCATTTGAATTTTCCTTTGTTCGATTCAAAAACCACTTCAGCAAAACACTCTTTTGTTCTTCTGGACATGATTTCATTTGACGTAGTCGTTATTCTGTCTAAACGTGGCGTTCTTCCATATAATGCAAGACAAATAGCATCCAGAATAGTCGATTTTCCTGCACCGGTTGGACCTGATATGGCAAAAATTCCATCAGCAGTATATTGGGGATGCATAAAGTCGATTTCCCATTCACCAACTAAAGAATTAAGATTTTTGAATCTGAGTGATAATATTTTCATAGCAACAATATTTAATTTGCGTTTATATCTTTATTTTCAATCTCAGCTAAAATCTCAAGGTAACAACCTCTGAGCTCATCCATCTTTTCTGTTTCAATTTTGTTGGCCACCAAACATCTCTCAAAGACATCTTTAGGATCAAGGTCTTCCAGCTCTTCTGCATCATAAGCTCTTGTCAAAACCAAAGTCTCCATCTGCTTATTTTTAAGACGAAGGATTTTCATTTCAGTGTTTGCAATTAATTCATTCACTTGCCCGTTCAAGTCACTTTCTATGGTCATTTGGGTACATTCAATCTCGAGCCAGGCTTTACTTTTAGCCTCTTTCAATAGCTGTATTTGAATGACTATTTCATTAAGACTGCCTTCTATTCTCACTAATTGCTGAAAGATTGGAATCTTATGTTCTATAATTGTTGTTTCATTTGCAAAGCATTCTACCACAATGACCTTTTTCTCCTGATTAGCCTCATTGAATCCCATTGGAATTGGCGAGCCTGAATATCTTGTGAATGTATCATTGCCCACAGACTGGGTCATATGCAAATGTCCGAGAGCCAAATAATTAAAACACTTCGGAAATATATTTTTTTCAACCTTTACAGCTGTACCAGCATATAAATCTCTTGTCCCATCCCCTTCGGTTACTACCCCTCCACTAGTGAACAGATGCCCCATACCGATAATCGGCACATTGTTCGCCTCTATTAATTTTTCTACAACTATTTCTCCAATCTGCTGATAATGTTTGGCAATTCCATTGATGAGGTTTTGTGATTTATCCACTATGCTTTCTCCAGTTTCTACCAATCGTACATCTTTGTCTCGTAAAAATGGAACAGCACAAACAATGGCTTCTATATTGCCCTCTGCATCTTTGAGTGTAATTATTTCATCTTCAACAAGGTCGGATATTTCACCCATTACATGTACATTTAATGCCTTAAGCAAATCTTTGGGTGCGTTTAATAAAGAAGGCGAATCGTGGTTGCCACCAATTATAACGACATGACGACAAAAAGACATCATGGTGCGGGATAAAAATTGGTAATATAATTCCTGTGCCCGATTACTTGGTGTCGTTGTATCAAATATATCGCCTGCAACCAGAAGTACATCTATCTTTTGTTCTTCGATAATCACGTTAAGCCACTTTAGAAAAGCTTCAAACTCTTCGTATCTTTTTTGTCCGTAAAGCATTCTACCCAAATGCCAGTCAGATGTGTGTAAAATTTTCATGTGCTGTAACTTTATTAATTTAATTTGCATATTCCTAAATATCAACGGGAAATAAAAAACCTATAGGCCGTAGAATAAAATTTAGGTGTATTGGCAAATTTTATCTGAGTAAAACGTTGTATTTTTTAGCTAAAAAGCTCCCATCTGCGTAAATTTATACGCTTTACCATCGTGGCTACTTTGATTTTGCTCAAATAAACATGACTCGGAAGGTTACCATTTTAAAATGATTATCTGGATGTTATATCTTCAGATTCTTCTCTGAGAATCTGATACAAAGGTACTTTTTTGTGCCATTTTGACAAATGGAATTTGTTAAATATTGTATTTGTTTACCACTAATACACTTTACTTGTCGTTTAAAATGGAAAACCTTGTTTTTAATAGAAATTACTCAAGAATTGATTCATTGTATGAAAAATGAAAACAAAATTAAATGAATATCTGTATAGTTGATTCATTTTGGTATTTGAGTAGATTGTTGAGAGCCAATTTAAACCTGAATTATAAAGACAAACTAAATTCTAATACTATAATTAAACTAATCTCAAAGTAAAATTTATTATTGTTCGTGATTTATTCGAGATCTTATCAATTCTTTCTCGATAACTCACATAATTAGCTACACCTTTAAACTTACAAGTTCTATTATTGACCATTTTAAATAATAAAATATCAACACCCATTTTTACTCTCGTATTACAATTTTGACCAAAAGTTTGGCTACCATTATTTGCATTTCCTTCTCCAAATAACACCCATTCATTTCCATCCTCACTTTTTTGTTCAATACCAGAATCAGTCATAAATATAATGACCACAGGGCTTTTATAAAAATAGGAGTTGTCTATCAAATTTAAACTCGCTTTATTTATAATTGGAGCAATGTCATATAGCTCATTTAAATTATAATTTGAACCTACAGTTTTTGAATTTACTGCAACGTCTTCAACTATTTTATCAGGAAAATGTTCCGTATTATCAACATAATCAAGATTCAGTTTTTTCTTTAAACTATTTATTTTTCCTTGAAGCTCAACTAAATTAGCTTGTAATATATTCCCTTTTTTAATATATTCTTCAATGGCAATATCTACTTCGTTTGAATAGTTTTCTCTAAGCAATTCTACAATTCTATCTTTTGTAAAACAATTTGCCAATAATAAAGCATCCAAAGTATTTTGAACAGCCACATTGTTTGGGATAAAATCCAACACATGCATATTGCCTGAACTTTTATTAAATTCATCTTTGTATTTGGCATTGAGAATATTTAACTCATTGTATTTATCATCTTGTTCTTTTAATTTAAATTCTGCAACTTCATAATCTTCGGGTTCAAGCAATTTTATTGCATTGAGTATCTTTTCATTATCGTACTTTTCGAATTTTTTAAGCGTTTGATATAATATTTTAATCTCATTTTCGAAAAAATCTATAAGTTCAGATTTGTAATTCATTTGTTCCTCATAAAGTAGATTAGAACTACTTTTCGAATAAATCCGTAACAGTTCGGTGTAAAGTAAAGGAAGTAATTCATCAATTTTCAATGGTCTATCTATTGAGATTTCCTTTAATCTTATATTATTGATTACATGAGGTTTAATTCTTCTATTCGAATCAAGATTGATAATAAATTCACTAATTTTTTTGCTTAAATCAAATGTCTTTATTTCTCTGAATGGTTTATGGGATGAACTTTTAACTGCTAAGGTAACTTTTGACTCAAATACGAAATACACCAAATCATTCTCAGATAACTTATTGACACCTGTATTTTCATAATAAAAAGAACCAAGTCTTCTTTCAAACCAGTTAATATTATTTTCGCTGGCATTAATGAGATATAATGAACAATTCATAGAGATCTATTTATTTATGATTATAGACTAATATTTAACTATAAATCAATTTGCTTATATGCATAAATTGAAGATACAGTATTTTTAGGACAAACAAGCACTGGCCAATAAAAGGCAGCATCTCTCCAACCTTGATTTTCTCTATTTCCATTTTGCTTTAACAATATCAAAGTTGGTACTATATCTGCCGCTTCTCTTGACCATTTTAAATCTGTATTTCCATCGTCAGGTGCATCTTCAAAACTTACTCTATCTTCTCGTAATCTGCTCATATTTCTGTTAGTCCGATGTAAACATTTTATACTCTCTTTGTTTACTGAAAGTCGTTTTATAATTCCAATTAAACCTTCATGATTCCATTCTAATCCTTCATTATTATCAATTGGTCGGCTGTATGTATAGGTAGAAGCAATTAATTCAATAATAGCTATTGCTTTTTGCTTTTCTAAAATGAAAATCTCATCTTTCTTGTAATTAGGAGAGTTTTCAATTAAGAAATCTATTTTCTCAATTATTTTGAAAATATCTGTATTTGATTTCGTTTGAAAACCAATTGGTAGAACACGTTTACCAGCTTTCAAAGTTTCAGTTTCTGTAATTAATAAGCGTTGTGGCGAACAAGGACGTATACCACTATTAGGATCATAACAAATAAATATTGCAGAATCATCAGCTTCCGGGTTTCTAACCTTACGTTCAAATGCTTCACGTAATTCATTATCAAATTCAAACATCCTTTTCATTGCATTATAAATGCGTTGAGTTGTATAAAGTCTGGTTACAGCCATATCTTCTTTGCTACGGGCACCATACATACGAGCATGTTGTAATACTGTATCTTGCTGAAAATTATTTGGATTCCTACCATAAAAGAAAGCAATTAAGTTTTCGATGGTTAAACCTCTATCTAATACAAAACCGCCAATAAAAACATTGTATCCTGAACGCAATTTCAATTGTCCTTTGTTATCAAGTAAGTTTTCGACATCTTCAGTTGAGTTCACCATAGTTAAACTAAAGTCTTGATTTAGGATCGCCCGCCTAACTTCATTTAATACATTTTCCTTTTCAGGTAAAACACAACTTATTTCACCTTTTGCTCGTGCTTTTTCAATGGACAATTGAAAATTAAGGTAAGAATCAGATACAAGCATGTCAAAAATCTCACTCTTTGCTTCAATAGCATCTGTAAGCTTGGAAATTAGTGAATGTAATAAATCAAATTGCCACTTATGATTATCTTTAGTAATTTGAGTATGAATAATAAAGCTAGACTTGTATCGTTTGCCAATTGACTGCTGTTGAATAATACGAATAGCACCGGCCACCATATAGTTGATAAACGAAGTGCGAAAAGAATGAATATTTCGACTCGTTAACACGCCATCGATATAACGCTTGTCTCTTTGGCTTAAAACATCAAGTTCATTATCATTTACTCTCTCTAAAAGATGAGAATACATGGACTCTTTATTCTCTGAATCAACAAAATATTGTTCGCCACCAATATATTTATCATGAATTGGAACTAATACTGTAAATTCAGGTCTAATTGGAGAAATGCTACCACTTTCAAGTTGAATTTCTCCATGTGGCTGCAGATACAAAGAATAAGGTGTGGCAGTAACTTGCAGATAACGATAATCTGAAAGTTTGAGGCGAAGAGAATCAATTTGTTTTGATATTTTATTTTGGGTAGCGATGCCCTCTTTTGTAGAAAAACCAAAACTTGCAAAATCAGCTTCATCATCTACAAACAGAACCTTTTTTGATTTCATTAACGGATGAGAATTAAAAAGAGATAACAATCGTGCAAGATTGTTACTCTCCTTTTTACAAACAATAATGTGTTTTTGTGTATTTAATTCGTTCTGAGTAAAACTACTAATATTCATAATGTCATTTACTTGTACATCGCACGATTCTTCACCGACAGTATATAATTCATTATCTATAAATTCTTCAAACTCATCCTTCAAACGAATAACTGTTTGCTTTGCCAAAGCATTGGTTCCTTTGGTATAAACTATACAAATATCAAATCCTTTATCAAATGCAAGGCCTATTACACCAACAAAAGTTCGTGTTTTACCACTTTGTATCTTTCCCAACAGCATTCCTGGATTATTAACCTTTGTTGAAACTGGATTCAAAAGATGATACACCGATTTTTCAATACAACTTTGCAGTTCTGAATTGTAGCTTTTAGTTTCTTTGAATCGTTCGTATATTGATGTCAAATGTATTGGCGGGACTATTGAAGACTCAACTAATTTTAATTCCTCTAATCTAGATAATACCGCAGCATTGGGCAACATCCCAACTGACTTTAATTGTTCTATAAACTTTTGTAATTCTGCAACTGTTTGCATATTTATATTATTTATTTGTTTTTTTAGATTGTCATTAAATAACCTGTGTAAATATAAAGTGCTGCAAAATCAGTAGCATTTTTCATGTGTGATGCTTGTCCCATTTCTAGGTTTTCATCTGCAGAATTATGGGAGTAGAGATTTCTATACCAAATCAAGGTGTTTACTATTTTGGAGAACTTCAATTTTTCACAATTAATATCTTCTCTTGAAATATTTTTAGTGATTAATTTATAAGATTTTAAATCGGATAATTGTTGTATGTTATTTATTACTTCAACAAGTCCTGTTCTGTTCGATTCTAATCCGAAAGAAATTCTTAAATATGATTCAAAATTCGTCGTTAATTTTATAAGACAAGCTTCTCTATCATAATACCTTGTGTTATTGAACCAAATATTATGTATTGATTGAAGTAAAGAGTCAGCCCATTTACTTTTTCCATTTTTAGTGTATAACGTGTCAATAAAATTAGCTATGCCTTTATCAATTATATCATCAGACAATTTATATTCAAGTTTTATTTCTTCTCTGAGTTTAGAAATAAGTTCATCAGTATTATAAGTGTTAATTTTAGTAGCTGGATTTACAACAATTTTTTGTATTGAATTATTTTCATCAATTAGTTCTACCGATTCAATTTCTTCAATGACAGGAATCTCAACTTCTTCATTTGGTGCTTTGGGTTGTTCCTTTATTTTTGATAAATCAAGTTGAATTAAGCTGTTTCTTCCATTACTGATTTTTGTAAAAAACTCACAGTTGTTTATAATTTTATAGAATTGTGTGTCAGAAATATTATCAGGCATATATTCTTTAAATTCCTTCCAAAGCTCATTTATTTCACAGATAAAATTGGATTTTTTTAATAAATAGTCATATACTAAGGCACGTATATTTTTTCTATATTCAGGTTCCTTACGCTTTCCAAACTTTGAAAGATCTAAGCTGTTTGCAACTTCAAGATTAAGTGATATAATATATTTTTCTCCATTATTTACTGAAATTGCATCATAATCTTTAAGATATTCAATGTATTGGTCAAATCTCTGTATTCCTATTTTTTTTAATTCATATTTGTCCAGTTCACCATTAACGTCATTAAATAAAATTTCTTTTTCTTCGAGAGAATCTATTTTCGTTTTTAAAATTTTGATAATACTTACGAAAACTATCATCCCAATTTCTGTATTTCTTTTGACTAAAACAATATTTGGAAAAGAATAAATAAAGTCGGGGTGTACATATATTTTTTCATCATTCAATTTAGCCGGCAATATCTCTGATTTAGAAATGTATGTTTTTATAGTTGTATTATCATAATTGTATCCTATCTCAACTAACTTTGATTTAATGAACTCAAAAGTGCCAATACCCCCATTTTTACAAACTATCTTTGAAATTTCAGTCCATGCATTATCTTTATTTTTTTGTTCATTAGGGTTTTCAATATATTCCCAATACATTTTTCCAATAGGACGAAAGTGTATGTCTCCATTAAGATTGATAGATGTTTGGTTATCAATTCCAATTAATTCAGATGTTTCCCCATTTTGTTTAGATCTAATTCTGTATTCTTTGATAATTTCATTTCTTTGTAATTTTCCTCCAAGTTCATAAATAATGCGTTTAGCCTTGAGTTGAAATGAGGAAAGATATTGCCATTTTATCTGATATTTAACAAGTCCGTTTTCATCTTCTATTGATTCATAAAAATCATCTATTAATAATTCATTTATAAATTTTTTTTCGAAACAAAAATTTATATTTAGTTCATTTTTTGTATATTCATATACCAAAGTCGTTTCAAGTGGTATTACATAATTTTTTAAAGTCTGAAATAGAGCTCTATGATGATCCCTAAATGATCTCACTTCATTTTCATATATTAAATAATCTTTTTCTTCTATTTCAATTAATTCTAAATTAAATATCTCTGCAATTAGTTTTAATTTCGCTAAATCATACTCACTCTCCCTACAAATCAATTCTTTGAATTTGTCATTATACATTGACAGTTCAACAACACTTTGTAATCTTTTTAGAAAATCTGGATTAATTAAAATGTGATTTTCTGTAATACCTTTAAATAAACTCTTAACACAGATATTTTTATCAAGAACTGCACTTATACCTGACGTGGTATTTAGATCAACTTTAGGTAAAATTTCATCTAAACTATGAGCTTTACAATCAATCCCGAAATACCATTTAAGTATATTTGCATTGCGAGTAAGTATATCTGCATTACGAGCATAATCTTTTTCCCATCTGATTCCTAATCCTTTATTCATATTTACCAAATCCTCCAAACTTGAATAAATTGCGTCATAAAGAGACATTTCTTTATTGTATAATAAAGGCAATATAATTGGAGTAGGTTGAGGTGGAGTTTTATCACCATACTCTTTTTTGATCTCATCAACTAAATTTAAATAAACTGATGTAAAAGCTATTCCTTTCTGTGTCAATATTTTTTCTCTTTTTGAAATAAAATCGCGTAATGAAAAAATTTCCATATTTTCGATGTCTTTCAATACTCTTTTTTCTTCTTTTTGTTTATTTGCAAAAAAAACTGATAAATATAATAAATATTCTTCCATAACTATTATTTGTGATTGTTAATATTATTCCAGATTTACCTACAAATTATTTCTTTTTTCAATTTACTTCAAAAGTATATTTAATCCCCATAATATCTCTTTACATAACATATAACCTGTGCTGGTGGCAAATGTAAACTCCTTAATTGTAATGAATAAGGTTCTTTTAATTCTTGTAAAAGTTTTAATTTCAGTTTATAGTCTTTTTCTGTTATCAGATTGTTGTTGTACGATTTTTTTAATTCATTACGTTGAATAATGATAGGCAGCATTTCCTCCCTTATTTTGTCGCGTTCTGCTATTAATTCTGCATGGTGTTTTTTCACGTAGTCGGCATTGTTGTGTATGTAGAGGCAGAAATCATAAAGGTCATACAACAGTTTTCGTGCGGTAAGTGTGCCGTAATCTCCTATATAATCGCATGTTCCACCAATCAGATGTTCGTCGGTCGCCGATTGAAACAATCCGTTAAAAGGAGCAAGGATTTCTACCGTAATAAGATGCTTCTTACGTTCGATGATACGTCCTTTTACATTATTTCCATTCACTTATAGAATCATTTTATTTAGATTTCTATAGTTCTTGATTTTCTAACAGAACCTCTTCATTTCGTTTATATATATCGTTAAGACTTATTAGACAGATTTTTTCAAAACATTCATTTACTACGTAATTAACAGTTAGAAAATTAATTATTAGTTTTGCCCTTTGGTTATCACTATTTCTATTTTTAATACTATTAGTTGTCTTATCTATATTTGAAGCACCGTTAAATATAATTGATTTGATCTTATTTTTCAAAGCTTTGTCAAGTATTTGTGCTAATTTTATAAATAAATCATTTATTCCTATACCATGATTTTCTTTTTCATTTATGGTACAAAAAAACTTATTATTAGTGTATTGGATGAAGCTCATTTCGTTGATAAATGGATCTGAAATATCAGATATCCTTTTGTATTTTACTTTAAACTCACTCCATGCAACAGACATTTGATTAAAACCGATATGTCCAAAAACAATAATTAAGTCGAAATTTTCATTTTGCTCAAAAATATTACCTTGTGCTAAGATTAGTTTCATATTGATTTAATAATTAAATTTCAAAAAATGATTATACACATTAGAAAATGATCATTTTGCTATATGTTGCCTATAATAAAATATTATATTCATGAACACATGTTTTTCCAAAGTTTACTTTTTACCTTTACTTTATTTAATTTGTGTGATCGAACCAATTTTATATTTTGTATGTTTGCAGTCACAAAAATCAGGTTATAAGTTATGCTAAAGATATTTAATCATTATATTTTCAATTACTTATAAATTAAAAGCAATTATACTATTTAAGATTTTAAATCATTTTGCTTTCTAATGAGAGTTCATTGTCATTATCTTCAGTCAATTCCAACGTCTTGATAGATTGTACAGCATTCCCTGCAATCCCCCTGATAGAGCCTACATTCCTACAGTATTCTCAAGGACTTTATCAATTTGTTTTTGACGTTTTGCCCAGGTTTTCATCAATGCTGTCTTTTCGGAGTTTAAGTCATCCTGCATTTGTTTAAAACCGGTTACTATAGCTTCTACCTGAGAATGAAATTCGTTTCCGGTCAGAAAGTCGTAAAGCATCACCATTTTGTCTCCCTTGTTTTCCTGGGTAGCCATAGCAGAATCTACCTGTATAATTCCTTGTCGTAATACTGCACACAGTCCTTTAAACTCATCGAAAGAGCATATCCAAACGCCATCCACCATGCCCATACGTTCCATATCTCTTGGATATACCTGGGTTACCAATACACTTGCATGGGCACCGGCACGAAATGTATCTTCCTTTAGTTTAGCTATCCAGTCACCGCCGAAGTTTTTTGTCCGTTTACTTTCATAGCATATCTTACCACAATTTTGATGGGTATGGGTATGCACAATTTGGATACAGTCTGCTCCGTTCGCTCCTTTTTTTACTTCATCGATGGTATCCAGAGGAAATTGAGTACGTAACCATTCTTCAATCGCCAGTTCCTGCACTTCGCCCTGCAACTGCATGGATCCCTGTTCGGCTTTACGTTTCATTTCTTCTGCCATAATTTTCTGGTCATTGAGTTGCTTTTTAAGCTCGTCAATTTTCAGGGCATATTCGTCTTCAACATGCAGTTTGATTTTTTGGGTTTCTGTTTGCAGACGGTCGGTGAGTTCTTTTTCTTTTTCGAGAGCAACAGTTTCACGCATCTGGTCTTTCTCACGTTTTAGTTGCTCCATCTGCGTTTTGGTTTGGGTGAGTTCTTTTAAATTCTCGTCTGCCTGGGCTTGTATTTTTAATCTTTCGGCTGAAAGTTTTTCGGAATATTCTTTTTCTTTTTCAAGTACCACTTTATCACGCAATTCGTCTTTTTCGCGTTTTAGTCGTTCTACATCTGCTTTGGTTTGATTGAGCTCCTTTACCTGAAGTGATTTTTCATTCAGTTCGTTTTGTAAAGTCTTGTATTGCTCCGAGTTTTCGTCCTTCAACCGTTGGCTAATAGATTTTTCTAACTTTTCTTTCTCAACATCCAGCAGGATTTTGACCGAACTATCTATTTGTTTTTGCATGAGCTCTTTTTCATGCATTAATTGGTCAGAGATAGTGTCTATTTCTTTTTTTCTGGTGATATAATCTTGTTCTTTAAGAGCCAACTGTTTATCAAAGTCATTTTTTAAATTATTTTTTACCTGCTCGTATAGTATGTCGCTTACATTGATTGCTTTACCACACTGTGGACAATTGATAATTGAAGTCTCCATAAAGATATCTAAATTTAAAAGGTTAAAACAAAATATCAGTAAAATACAATTTCTTTAAATCACGGTACAAATTGACAAAATTAGTTTTAATTGCACAAATCAAATATGTTAAATAATTAATAAAATTAATAATATAAAAAAGTATTGCGTTTGTGTAGAATTTAATAAATAGAAAAACCGTACTGATAATGCTATCCGTACGGTCATTAAAAGAGGAGGAGTGAGCCTAATCAAAGGAAGGTAACTCAATATAAACTAAAGATTTTCATACATTGAACACTTTTCTGTATGTATTTTACTTCTCCCGTTTCACAGGTAAAGTTCCAAAACCTGAACTTACTGTTTAGCTGTTTACAAATGATTGAATGTCCATTTTACTCCTTTATTATTTTTCTTTCAATTACACCCTGAGCAGTTATTATCTTCACAATATAAATCCCATGAACAAGTTGATTTAAAGATATGGTCTTATTATCTTTTACTTGTCTATTAACCTGAAAAAATAGAGTTGGTTTTTGAGGTGACAAGAATCAATAGGTTGGTTTGGATTATAGTTGAAAGGAAGAAATAAATATTTATCAAACTATTGCAACTAAACTAACTATTATATTTCGTTCCTGTATAGAATCACGCATGGTTACAAGTTTCGCTAACATCCCTGTTATAACAACAGAATTGCCATTGGTTTCTGCTTCCTGTGTAATCCGGTGGGCTTTTTCTGTATTTGAATTTAATACATTCTCCAGTGCAGATACCACATCATCAAAATTATTTTCATCATCATTCCATAGTATGAGTTTATAGAACACCCGATTTGATTCTAATACCAGTGATGGTTTATATACCGATAATATCTTTTCCAGAACGGTGATGCTTTTTATACAGACTTTTTTGTCTCTATCTGTATTTACCGGAACAATGATTCCTGCCCTTTCCAAATGCTCCATGATATCGTAGATCTGCATTCTGTCGGCTGAATACTTACTTTGAATCAACTCACTACTGACTACCTGCATATCGACAACCATATAGGCTGCTGCGTTAAAAAGTTCATCGATTGTCATATTTGGTTTTTTGTATTGAAGTTAAAACTAAATTTCTTTTACAGTCTGAGTCCATCTTATCGTTATAACTGCATTTAATCATACTTCCCAAAAACAGGTTCCTGTTCTTCTTCCGGCAGTATAATATTTTCAAACTTATGGAAACCCTGTTTAAAAGCCATTTTAGCGATGCCTGTATTCCCTGCACTTTTACTTACAATTACTTCTGCTGTACCTATAAGATTGTTTCCATTCATATCTTCTGTGATATGGTAGTATTCAGGGCGGAAAATAAACCACATCATATCAGCAGAATAAAACAAACTGTTTTTCTCATAGAGATCACCTGCATAAGGCCTTATTTCAGATCGTTCTCTATCCGGTTGTTCTGTTTGATAGGAAACGAAGACAGGCACTTCATAACTTTTCGCCAACGATTTCAGACCAAGAATAGTCAGGCCAAGGGCTTTATCGCTGTGCCTACATAACTCGCCGTCGTGATTCATTAAATTCAGTCCGTCAACGAACAATGCATCAATCCTGACTTCTTCTTCGGTATGTAGTTCTTCCAGACTCTTTTTTATATCCGATACCGACAACTCCGACCTGTCGTCGATATACAAAGAAGATCCTTCAATTTCCTTGAGAGCCACTTCAATGTCCAACTTCTGACTCGGCATAAGTTTTCCATCTCTCAACTGCTGAATAGAAACGTTACATATATTTGAAATTAAATACGATGTTACCAGAAACTTGTTTTCTACCACCGAAAAATAGGCTATCGATAATTTATTTTCAAACAATGACACCATTCTTTCATATAACATGTTTCTTAGCAAGGTAATCATTAAGGCTGTCTTTCCCATCCGACGTTCCCCGGCAATCACAATCAATTCAGAGTTGCGGCACCCTGCTGTTATTTTATCCAGTTCAGTCAGGCCTGTCTCTATGTTCTCTGTCGTTCTGTTTGATTCATCAAGCAGATACGCCATGTTTGAACTTATTTCTCCAATATGTTCCATATTTTCACTTTTTGATTTGGATAAAGACAATTAACTGAATACACTAATTCGTTCAGAGTATAATTTGATAGTTTAGCGAATGAAATTTCATCATTCGCTAAATTTTCAATCATTTCGTTCTATTGTTCTTTTAAAAGTCCTTCGTATATATTTATAAATTTTGCGCCTTGTTCATTTATTTCTTTTATCAGAGATTTGATAGTATCGGAATTTATTGATTTATTTAAATGTTCTGATAATAGTCCTTTTACTTTATCGGTATTTATAATTCCGTCAATTTCATCTTGACTGCAATCAAAAATTTTCATATCATTGTATATTGGTTTAAGACTTTGATAGTAATCACCCTCTTCCAATTCACGTCCCTGTAGTAGATGGGGAATATAGAAACCAGCCAATTTTGCTGTTAATTCATCATCGTCAGCAAGACATAAATATCCAATTAATTTGTCATAATTTGAAATATTAGCTCTTTTCAAATACTCAATAACACTTTTTTTATCATCATTTAAAATTTTATGAATATATTTAGCTAAAATCCTGTAATCTTCATTTTGATTTTCATTGTATTTATAAACCACATGACTGAGCTCATGCACTAAATTTCCAGCATTGCCTACTTTAAGATCAATCACGGACAAACGTTTATCAGTATAAAAATTGGCCCTACCATTCATATCAATTCTTTTGATATTAAATCGATCTTTGTTTTTGTCTTTAATTGATATTTCAAATTCTGAAATGCCTACAGTTTTATCTTCCTCTACTTGCATTTCATTAAAAATAGGCCATAATTTTTCTGCAATTTTCAATAATTTGGAAATTACTATATATTGTTTGAATTGTACTAAATGTATTAGATTCCTTAAATTAGTTGGAAGCACATATTCAATATCAAATTCGTTTGCTCTGTCTTTTAAAGATGAAATAACATCTATTTTTGTATTTATTGGGAGTTTGTTTAACTCATTATTGAATCGTTCAATTCCCATTTCACAATATGATGCCGGGAAAATTTTAGACTTAATAAATCCATGTGGAAAGTCCTGAATAATATTTTCTTGAAAACCAAAATAATAAAGAAAAGTCTCATTTGTCAATTGAACCCAATATGGAATTCTTATTGTTTTATATCCTAACTTTTTAGCAATTGCATCTTTTTTTCTGTCTGCATTTATTGTTAACGAGTCTCTATAATGTCTGTCGCCGTCAAATTCTACGACACTTGTCTGTCCATTTCTGACAAATTCCATATCCCATCTTTTTCTTGTTCCGGGAACTTTAATTTCTCGTCCTATCCATTTGATACCAACAATTGATTTAAGTGCTTGTTCTAATTTTGCTTGGACTAAATATCCATCAATTTTTATAGCCATTTACATTGTTTTTTTAACTGGTTTGTGAATAATTTTAGTTTGATGATACAAAGGTACTAAATATCAAAAATACCACATTGAGTTTTCAAGGCTTGTATTTACATACGATAAGCAAAAAATTGAGTTTGTAATTAATTGATACCTTCACAAGTATCATTAAATTACTTTTGGGGTAGTATTATTAGTTAAAATATTGAATTAGAGAAAGATGTCCTCTGAATTCAGGGAACAGGTTTAGACTCTATTTCTTCTGAATTGATGACAAATCAATGTCTTCAACAATTATATTTTAATGTTAAAACTGTAGAAATAGGAAATAATAAATAATACCTTTTTTCGATATAGTAAGGAAAATACTCAAGTAATAATCTGAAATAATTGACTTATCTGCTGATGAGTCAATTATTTCATTTTTATCAATTAATATTCTTTAAGATAATGAATTTTTCATAAGCCTCAGTGAAAACTTTACCCTTTTCGTTGATATACTTAATTACATCATTCAATAAGGACTCAAATTCACCTGACTCAAGGCTATTAGATTTTGTCGTTGATTCGACTATTTGCTTATTTTCATTATCAATCATATCAGCACCGATATGAAAGTGAATCATTTCTTTATATAAATTATAATGACCATCTGAAGATCCCCCTTCTGTCTTTGATTTTCCATAGTTACTACCTACATAAAAACCTGTAAATTTCGATATTAATTCATCATTATTTGCATAATATAAAAAAACAATGAGTTTATCACTGGGTATACCATTTTGAGCTAACTCTACAGAAATTTATTTATGTCGTTATTAACCTTGTATTTTAACATGTATGTTGTTAGCACATTAGTATTTTTTATCAACTCATGAGCTGAGTCACCTTTCTTCTCAAAAATGAAATGATTTAGTTCATGTGCTAACCCACCCTTTCCTTTAAATTCGATATGACTTTTTTAACAAGAAGGGTCTTCAGCTATTTTTCTTATTTCAAGCATCCCTATTCCAATTTCGGACAAATCAAATTTAATTGTTTTGTTTCCACTTCTTCAAAATATGGCCATATACATTCTGTTAATTGTAATACTAATTGATTAACCAAGTCAGGAACTATCTAACAACTGTTTTTTACAATCCTCTTTCTTAATTTTAATAGTTTCCATAATTCAAAATAAAGTGTAAATAAATATAAAATGTAATTAATTCTAAAATAGGTTCTACATGTTAACTTTACTTACATCGATATATCGTTTAAGACCATATAGGAAATTTGAATTTACAATTATCTCGTCGAAATCAAGTGATAAATTATCCAATTCTCCACAAGATGCAAATTGTATAAATCTTTCTATTTTATTTTCAAGAGGAGTAATATTGAATTTATCATCTGTCGTTAAATGTTTCTCTTTGATAGAGAAAAAATCTATACCCCTCATAAATGTAAAGAAGTCATTCAAATGTAGAAATTTACAAAACTGTGTAAATTTATTTAGTGTTGTATTTTTAATGTCATCTAAATACGTTTGGTATTCTTCAGGTTGATTTTTAGAGAATTCCTTCATAAAATATCTTTCATCATCAGTTTCCAAGCATAAATAGGCGAATATCTGTGCAACCCATTCATGAATGTATTTACCATCATTTTGATTATTATCATTGGCTTCTAAATCAACTATTAAATCTTTTTTGATTGTTGATGGCAAACCAGAATTATTATAAAACCAGAAGTGTCCAATTTCGTGCAGGATAACAATTTTAAGAAGCATCTGATATTCTTTCATTAACTTTTCATCTAATACGGAATTTTTAAATGCAAAATTTAAACCTTGAAGGTAGATTTTAATAATGTTGCTTTTTGGAATATATTCGCCAAAAAGTTGGAAAATAGGATACTTGAGATCTTTATTGTTATTCAGTCCTTTTTCAATAAATTCGTTGAGCTTGAATGGAATTTCATCTGTAAAAACAATTGGGATACTAAAGTTTTTAAGTTCTGTAAATTTAGAGATTACACTTTCTAAAATCTCAGCACTTCTGTCGTAGTCATAAATAGTACTCATAATCATTAAATTTAAAATTTATATTTGGTAGTTTACGAATTAAATGCAAAAATATAGTTTTTATAGCTAATCCAATGCAATTTACAAGCCTTGTAAATTATCTTCCCTAATAACTAAATTACGGGATATTGCTATATATCTTTTTTCCCCTTGTTTCCCGGTTATATAATAATTATCAGCTATAATGGGAGAAACCTTTGAAATAAACGCTTTTTTGATTGCTGTAGACTGTTCATTAACTGAGTTCATCGATGGATCTACCAATTTTTTAATAGTATTTAAAATACCTTGTTTACTAAGACGATTAGAAATTCCACCATAAATTTTAGAAAGTTCCTTTTCATAAACGGTCAACTTTTTGAAGCACACACCCTCTGGATGGTTGAGATAGAAAATAAATAAAGTTTTAGGTAATGCCCCCATTTCAATTTCAACCTCTGTAGAATCTGGTCCTGTATAATCTACCAAATAAATCCTATATTTATTAGATTTGGATGTTATTCGCAATCTACTCAGAATAGAAGTATTGACCAGAATAAGACTTATTAACTTGTTGAGTATAGCAAACTCTCTTTTTTCGATAAGCCTGAGAATTGCATCAGAGGATTCTCCAAACAGGTATTTAATTTCTTTTTCAGTATCAGAGAATTCATCTGAAATTTTCAGCCCCATCATTTTAGATATACGGGTGCTTTTGTCAATAGTGTACTGTCTGGATTCTTTCGCAAAATACACAAATTGCTCAATCAGATTATTGTTGGCGTATAGTGGTTTAATCAAATCCGTACTGTTAGTGTTTAATGCATCGAACAAAACCAATGCACTTCCGGTGTTTTTTAAATTCAACTCAGAAATTAAGCCGGAATATATCAGATTTAAATCTATTAAATCCAACTTATCAATTTTTACAGTTGGATGATTGTATAAAAGAACTTCTTTAAAATGATTGTCCTTTATCAAATAGGGTAAGTAAATAAAATTGAAATGAAAATGATCTCTAAATGCTTCAACGATATACTTATAATTTACGACAATGAAATTATTTATATCTTCATTGAATTCATTTTCTATATAAAGGATTGATTCGGTGATAGTATAGGAATCAGTTGCTTGCATATATTTAAATTAGGATTATATAAATTTAGAAAAGTAAAAGATTATTAGAAGTCCCCACATTAACCTACTGAATAAGGACTTAGTGGATTGTTATTATCTACGACCTCAGTTTTACATTCTTCTTTATGAAATTTGATTTTTGATTTTCCCTACTCTATTTTTTGATTTTTTTTGCATTCGCAAATCAATCATTTATTGTTTTCTTCATTTTTAAAATTGTATTACTAATCTTGTTTCATTTAATTATTTATCTTCTTTTCAACCTCCACTCAATTCTCTTACCGGTATCGCAGATACTATCATTTTTTCCAAATGCAAATTCTTTGTATGAAATCGTATTGGTTTTGCTATCGAAGTGCAGATGATCCATATCCCATTCTGCTGATTGTCCGTTTTTATAGATCCGGAACACATTACCGGCAGTCAGCACTCCGTTCATACTTTCACCTTTTTTCAGATACTGATTATGAATTTCGAAGTTGTCGTGGGGAAAGAATATTCCGGTAGTTTTCACCTGATCTTTTATACTATAAACACGAAGGTTTGTAGAAAGGCAAATGGTAGAACCCTGGGAATATGAAATAACCAGTATATAACTGCTTCCGTCGAGGTTAAAGGGATAAGCTTC
>Ga0302277_1000850_pt1 | contig 23244 bp, 27 predicted proteins | sample III_Bog_N3_1_FD_198759 | JGI IMG/M metagenome (GOLD analysis project Ga0302277, IMG submission 198759) | Peat permafrost microbial communities from Stordalen Mire near Abisko, Sweden - III_Bog_N3_1 | ecosystem: Environmental > Terrestrial > Soil > Wetlands > Peat | place: Sweden: Abisko... | reverse complement strand
AGTATGCTTCCCGCCATAGAAGTTCGGATTTGTACCTTCCATCAAGCCTGAAATCATCGGATCGGAACCGTGAATGCTGCCTTGGATAGATTCTGTGATACGGGCGCTCCAAGTTACACCAGGTGACGCGGTATATCCGCCCCATCCGGTCAATTCATTCAGATCGCCATAACGATATCCTTCTGAATTATTGTCCAGCGGGAGACGGCTACGCCAAGCGGCTCCCCATGACCAATTGCTTGCATGGCTGGTGAAGGTCAAGCCGGGCAACAGATCGTAGGTGCCCGTGCCGAGTTGCATGCCGTAGCTTGCACGCATTGTCATATTCATAGGCATATTCATTGCGCTCAACATGGGGCTTAACATGCTGATGTTTTGTGTCGTACTACCCGTTGGCAGGCTAAGGCCCAGATTCAGATTAACATCATGGGTCGGGTCCTTGTAAATACGCCACAAGGAGCTGATGGCGGTATCGCCTACACCCGAAGTTGAAGCTGAACTGGAGCCAAGTATGGCTGAGCCCTTTGCCCCAGAGAATGTCGTCATATTCATGGACTTTGTCTGATAAGACGCCATCACCATCAAATTAAGATCATCAGTCACACCGTACATGAAGTTAAACATATGCGATTGGACATCCATTGATGTCGGCACAACCCGATACATTTCCGGCATCCCGTTCATCTTAATTTGGGACGGAATAGTGGTCACAATTGTTTGAGGCGAGACAGTCGAGGAACCAATATAGTTGTCTGACATGTGCATAAACATCGGCGTGTAACTGAATGCAAATTTTCCGGCATCCATCAGTTCGCCACCATGAACACCTGCCGGAGTGTTGCCGTGATAACTGTGTTCGTGCTCGCCCATTATGTACTGATCCGGTTTTGAAGTTTCGCCGGTGCTTATTGTTATGGATTGATCCGTGGGAAGGTCAGTCGCTTGCGCAGGAAGTGATGTGGATACCGCTGCCACCATCGTGGATAAAACAAGAACCCGTGTAGCGATTGGACGCAAATAAATTGAGCGAGGCATAGTAGGCATGGACATTCTTTAGCAAAGGTATTATTGATAAATTCGTAATATATATATGTATATTACGAAGCTACTTCACTGAGAGCAAAACATATGCCAATGGTTTATTGTATTCATTAACAATGAAATAGTATGTTATGAAGTTTTATGTGTCGCAATCACGACAACGTTATGTAGTAAAAGATACAACGATTGTCGGGGTTGTTGTGTGCAGGCATACGTTCTCGCACTATCCGTTTATAAAAATACCATTGGGCAATCCAGCCTTAGCTGATTCACGGCGTTATTGGGCTACAAGCTGTTTGTTTATTCATGGCGCATTCATTGCCCGATGGCACGTTCATTGCAATGGGGGAAAATAGCCAAAATGATTTGGTCACAGTTTGTAATATTCGAAACCTGAAAGGAGAACTATATGGGCGCACTACGTCAAATTGCCTTCTACGGCAAAGGTGGGATCGGCAAATCCACCACTTCGCAAAATACATTGGCCGCCTTGGCCGAAATGGGTCACAAGATTCTGATCGTCGGTTGCGATCCGAAAGCCGACTCGACCCGTCTGATTCTGCACGCAAAGGCACAAGACACCGTGCTGTCTCTGGCTGCCGAAGCCGGTAGTGTAGAAGACTTGGAACTGGAAGACGTGATGAAGGTCGGTTACCGCGACATCCGTTGCGTGGAATCCGGTGGCCCTGAGCCTGGTGTGGGTTGTGCCGGTCGCGGCGTCATCACTTCCATCAACTTTCTGGAAGAAAACGGCGCGTACGACGGCGCGGACTATGTCTCCTACGACGTGCTGGGCGACGTGGTATGTGGCGGCTTCGCCATGCCGATCCGTGAAAACAAGGCGCAGGAAATTTACATCGTGATGTCCGGCGAAATGATGGCCATGTACGCGGCCAACAACATCTCCAAGGGCATTTTGAAGTATGCCAACTCCGGCGGCGTGCGTCTGGGTGGTCTGGTGTGTAACGAACGTCAAACGGATAAGGAATACGAACTGGCTGACGCACTGGCGAAGAAGCTGGGCACCAAGCTGATTCACTTCATTCCGCGCGACAACATCGTCCAACACGCTGAACTGCGCCGCATGACCGTTCTGGAATATGCACCAGAACACAAGCAGGCAGAAGAGTACCGCATCTTGGCCAAGAAGATCCATGAGAACGCCGGCAAGGGAACCATCCCGACCCCGATCACCATGGAAGAGCTGGAAGACCTGTTGATGGAATTCGGCATCATGAAGAAGGAAGACGAATCCGTCATCGGCGTGGCAGCGGCAGCGGCCTGATCGAGGAAGTAATCTGGTCGTTCACATTGGTCTATCCCGGTTCCTGTTACTGGGATAGACTTACCTCATGCGAGTAATTTACAACTTCGAAAATTCGCCTGCAAATAGCGCAATCACGCACCTGAAATTATGAAAATTGCTATTGCCACTAAAGGCAGTTGGACCAAGGTCTCAGGGCACGCCGGCCAAGCACGGGACTGGCTCGTGTTCGACTGTGTGCCAGGCCAGCCGATCCCCGAACCCCAACGCGTCCAGCTCAGCAAGGAGCAATTGCCCCATTATTTTCAGGACGATGGCCCGCATCCTCTTCATGGTGTCGAGATTGTTGTGGCCGCCAGTGCCGGTGACGGCTATCTCCGCCATATGGAGAAATGGGGTGCCCAAGTTCTGCTAACCGGGGAGGATGATCCAATCGTGGCGTTACAAAAGATACTCAACGGTGAAGCTTTACCGGAGACTCGATTCGATATCACAACCACGCTTTGCAAATTGCGTGACCTTTTTTCCAGCCATTAACACTGAGATAGGTGTCGGTGAGGGTGAACGTAACATGAGCTATTTGGCTTTAACAGATGAGGGACTTTCCCGCTTGCTGAATGACGATGTGCCGTGCGGTGATCTCACCACGGAAACAATCGGAATCGGACAACGAACTGGGCGTCTGGAATTTCGAGCACGGCAAGAGATGGTGGTGTGCGCCATTGAAGAGGCGGCGCGACTCTTCACCTTGAACGGTGCAAAGGTTGATGTGCAAGTGCATTCCGGGCAAAAGGTAAGCAAAGATACTTTGTTGATGGAGGTGCATGGCTCCGCACAGGCCTTACATCGAGTATGGAAAACGGCACAGGTGCTGGTGGAATGGGCCAGTGGTATCAGTACATCCAGCGCTGCCATTGTGAGTGCCGCATCACCCGTGACATTGGCTTGCACGCGCAAGAATGTGCCGGGCACCAAGGCGCTGTCCGTCAAAGCAGTGCGCGCCGGAGGGGCGACCATGCATCGTCTCGGCTTGTCGGAAACATTGCTGCTATTTCCCGAACACCGTTTTTATCTTGATGAAGCCCCTGCTGATACCGTAGCGCGAATCAGGCATGCCGAGCCAGAAAAAAAGATGGTGGTAGAAGTCGCGGATGTCGAGGAGGCGATCATCTGGGCCAAGGCGGGCGCAGAAGTATTGCAACTGGAAAAATTTTCTCCCGAATCCGTTGCTAAGTGCCGCAGTGCATTGAATCGTGCCGGATTAAAAACTGTACTTGCCGCAGCGGGGGGAATATGTGTAGACAATGCTGCTGCGTATGTGCGCGCAGGTGCCGATTTGCTAGTGACTTCCGCACCATACAGCGCACCGCCGCAGGATGTGCAGGTGACATTTTATAAATGAGAGTGGATTAAAAAAACCAAACGCAACAGTTAGTTTCTGATAGCGATTTTTTAGCCAAATCATATTGTTTGCCCCAAATCCATCCCCCGAAAAATCGAGCAGCGCTTCCACACTTCCAGAGTCGGTGTCGTTGATTTGTGACTGCAATATTTCGCGACTAATTTGGCCAAACCCTTTATGTCGCGGCCAGTGGCAGCAGGAAAAAGATCAACCAGTTGTTCAATCAGCGGAGCTTCCACAGCCAGGTCAAATTGCTCAGTCATCACACACCAAATCTTGCGGCGCGCTTCGGCGTCAGGCGGATTGAACTTGATCAGGGCGATGCAGCGCGAGACGATGGCTTCATCGATGTCGTCTACGCGGTTTGTGGTGAGAAACAATAGGCCGTTAAAGTATTCGAGTACGCGTAGAAAAACGCCGACCACAGCGTTCATTGTCATGTCGTCTTCGCGGCGTTTGATGTACACGTCAGCCTCGTCGATCAGCATCACCGCCCCCCAGCGTTGGGCGCGGGTGAGTATATCTTTCAGTGCTGTTTCCATTGCGGCGACGTTCAAGCCGAGTTGACCGGAGTGCACCCGGTACAGCGGTCGCCCGATGATTTCAGCATAAACTTCCGCAGTGAGCGTTTTTCCAACACCAGCGGGGCCGGCACAAAGCACCGTGGTGCCACCCGACTTACCGGCGACGATGTCGTCCATCAGCACGTCCATCTCGGCGGTGAGGATGTCGATCAGGTCGGTCTGTTCTTCAGGCAGTACCAGTTTATCCTTCAACTCCGGCTGGTAGCGATACGGCTGGATGTCGTCGGCATGCACCCACAGGTAGTGGTGCAGTTCGAGGTGGAACATCAGGATGTAGGCATGCACCGGCAGTTGGGTGAATAAACCCTTGGGGATCGCCGTCTGCGTAACCTTCACTTCGTCTTCAGCATCGTAGCGATTACTCTTCGCCGCCTTGCCAAGATAGGTGCCGAGGATGTCACCGGTGGCATCAAGCGCGGTAGTGCGCTGAGGGATGATGCCTTCGTCGTTCACCAACCGCGCCGCGCCACCGCTGGCAGAAAGCACTACCACATCTTTCCTGGACCAATCGTTGGTGCGATGCGTGGCGGTGGGGTCTTCGGCATAAAAGGCGGTGCCCTGCCCGGAGAATTGTGCGCCGTATTCACCGCGCCAAGCAAAATAGCGCTCCACGCTTTCGTCATATTGCGCGATCAGCTCCGGCGTTTCCTTGAGGTAGCCCTTGGCGATAAAAAGTTCGGCCACCGTCTTGCCGACGACATCGCTCTCGGAAATACGCAACGACACTGTCGCCAAACTTGCCTTGGCGTTGGCTTTCAATTCGAGAAAAACCTTGCCGCTTTCATCGTTGCTCGGTGGTGTGAAGTCAAGGCGCGTGACCACGTAGGGCAGCGGTTTGCCGGCGATGTTGGCGGCAAACAGCCAACCACGCAGTGCGTCGCGTGCGAGAAAACGGGCGATGGCCGGCACGGCCTGTTCCAGTTCGCCCTGCGTAAAACGAGTGCCGTCGTCGTTAATCGCCTGCCGTAACGTTGCCAATTGCGCCAGTTGCCCACGCAGTTCCGGCCCACCCGCCTGGTAGAGGTTTCCGAGATAAACGAGTTGCGGCTGCGATAACTGAGTGTAGTGTACTTCGACGCGATTGCCGAAACGCAGTTGATCCTGCAAACCAGCGAGGTCGGGAAACTCCCGTACCATCGCCTCGACATAAGGATGCTCAATTTGGATTTTCATAGGTACTCACAAGTGATTCCAGATATTGCCGCTTAACTACGCTATTGGAACTACCCAAGCTATTGCATCCGGTAGCTCTCATGACAAGCAACGCATTGCTGTGCAATCTTGGCGAGCGCAACTGCTGCTACTGTGACGTTCTTGCTATCCTTATCTGCGTCGCGCGCCTTAACAGCAAACTCATTGGCAGACCTGTGCATATTTTGTCCAAGTTCGCGCATTTTTTCAGGCATGAGTAGCGCCATTTGATGATTAAGATGATCTGATTCTGACATCAGCATCGGCATCGTCTTCATGTCCATCTTCATGGTATCCGGTCGGCACCCGGCTGCACCCGGTGAATCCATACCAAGACGCGTGTCCGCGATTTCAGCGGCTTCGGCATATTTTGCCTTGGCAAACGCATCCATAATTTCAGCCAGTGCTTGCAGATGCCTACGCATATTGGCCAGTGCATGGGCTCTAACATCGGGTGGATAATTCAACAGTTGGCGGCTGTCGCTGTTGATAACACTCATATGCTGCGCGTTATCTGTGAACTCTTCAGCATGCGCGGGAAGGGTGCTGGTCATGCCCAGTAATATGCAGAAAATAATTTTCATACCGTCTCCGTAAATTCTATAGGCATCGTTGTCAAATATTTATTACATCCGTCAAACCGGTCGGAGTAACTTTTGAGCGTGATCCATTGTCCATGGCTTAGCCACCAGCAAATATCACGCTCGTATTACACGTCAAACCGTGTTGAAAATTTGTTGGCCTCAAAACTAGAGCAAATACCGTGCTAGGAAATTAATTTTGGTTGATTGATCGACAGGAATGGGCTAAATACTTGCAGTTGTCGCCACAACAGCCAATGGATGCGGAAATTTTTGAGTTCCATGTTATCTCGCGTTGTATAGTTTCATACATTTCGCCGTATGATTCACGACATAGCGATATAGGTTTTTCCATTTGCAAGGGAGTTCAACACTCCGCCAGTATTCTGGTTTGAATTCAACGCCAACGTAATATCTTTCGCACCAAAAACGCAAGAAATACCCATACGCATGCATTCTTGTTGTGCGTAAATCCGCCACATGACACTTGTCATTTTTTGCAACATGCAGAATTTTATGATTGTTTTATTTTTGGCACGGCAATTGCTGCACTCAATGGCAAGTTAAGCGCATGTACACATTTTGATGAACAACGAGCAATGAACATGAGTACCCGTTATTACGTCATACCTGACAAGGCTGGCAACAGCGTGATTATCTTCGATTCAGAAACAGGCGCTATTCAATATCCCGTCTGCTGGCAAGATCTTGTTGCCTATTACCACTACCTCGTAGAGCGGGGGCAAATCGACGAATCACAAAAATTGTTGGCTGAAAGCATGGCCGGCAATAAGCCGATAACCAATATGGTGACCATGTCCAACCTGGCTTCCGCCAGTGAAGGCTACCATTAGGTTTCCCGTATCTTTCGTACGGTGATGAGTTGCACTTTGAGTGCCAGTCTTGCACATCACTCTAACACTCAGCATGCCACCAGTACTGGATTGAATGCCTTGGACATCAGCATCACGCGGTCGCCGGGTTTGAGATGTTGCGCTTCGTCGGCAGTGGCGATAACGCGTACGATCTGGTTGCCTACCAGCAGGGTGACGGCAAACACGACGTCCGCTGCTTCGATGGCAAGAATTTCTCCGGCGAAGCTGAATTTTCCGCTGGCCTGCCCTACGCCGAACATTTCGGCTGGCGAGCCTTCGCGCACGATGCGGCCTTGTTCGATGATGAGCACACGTTTGGACAATCTGTACACTTCGCTCACGTCGTGGCTGACCATCACGGTGGTAAGCCCAAAGTGGCGTTGCAATCGCAACACTTCATCTTGCAGGCGTACTTTGGTTTCCTGATCGAGTGCGGAGAATGGTTCGTCGAGCAGCAGCAGTTTCGATTCTGCAGCCAGCGCGCGCGCCAATGCCACGCGCTGTTGTTGTCCGCCGGAAAGCTCTGCGGGTTTGCGGTGTTGCAATTCGCCCAGCGCCATGATCTCGATCAACTCGGATACACGTTGGCGGCTGGCACCTTTGCGCAGGGCAAATTCCAGATTGCCACGTACGCTCATGTTAGGGAATAGCGCATAGTCCTGAAACATATAGCCGACGCGCCGCTGTTGCACGGGCAGTCGGGTTTGTTTTGTGCTGTCGAACCATGTCTCGCCGTTGATGCAAATGCTGCCCGCGTCCGGCTCTGTCAGTCCGGAAAGACAGCGCAGCAAGGTGGTTTTCCCCGCGCCGGATTCGCCGAACAGGGTGACGAATTCGCCTTGCTCGATGCGCAGCTTCACTTCGAGAGAGAATTCGCCTTGCGCGCCTAACAGCTTCTTCTTGAAGTAGAGTTCGATCATGTTCCGCCGAGTCTCGTGAGAAATTTTTTGTTGAGCAGATACACGCTGAGCAAGATGGTGAAACACACACCGAACAGCACCAGTGCGTAGAAATTCGCAGCATCGTAGTTAAGCGCTTCGACTTCGTCGTAGATGGCGATGGAGGCAACTCGGGTCTGCCCCGGCATATTGCCGCCTATCATCAGTACCACGCCGAATTCGCCTATGGTGTGGGCAAATGCAAGCACTACACCAGCCAGAAGCTGTGGTTTGATGTTAGGCAACAGCACATGCAGAAAAGTCTGCCAGCGGCTCTTGCCCAGGGTATAGGCAGCCTCGCTCAGGCTGGGTGCAAGATTCTGGAAACCGGATTGCACCGGATGCACAAGAAACGGAAAACTAAAAATGACCGAGCCCAGCACTAACCCCTGGAAGCTGAATGCCAATTTCAATCCTGCGATATGTTCGACCCAACCGCCAAACCAGTGCGTTGGACTGAATGCCAGTAACAGGTAGAAGCCCAGCACCGATGGTGGCAGTACCAGTGGCATGCTGACCAAAGTTTCCAATACGGGTTTGATGCGTATCCGGGTCTGCGACAACCACCATGCGAAGGGAATGCCGATCACACACAGGATAAGCGTGGTGATGCCTGCCAGCTTGAAGGTGAGCAAGAGCGGTTGCCAGTCATAACTCATCGCGCACCTCCATCAGCGAAACCTCATTTGCCTTCACCAGTGCATCCACTTCATCGCTCTCTTTCAATTCGAGGCGCTTTATTGCTCGTGTGGTGATAATACTGGTCAACATTTGCCCCCTGCTATCCAACACCACTTCGCACAGAATGTCACCGCTTCGAATTTTACGTACTGTGCCACGAACAATATTACGCAAACTGAGTTCACCGGAAAGATTTTTCGCCAGCGAAACCTCAGTTTCTTTGAACAGTACCGCAACCGTGTTGCCGACCTTCAGATATGGCGCGTTCTGCGGCGTTTCCATCAACATGGCGGTGAAGGTGTTCTGCCCGGCGACCACATCAACCAACGAGAGGTGATCGTTGGATTCGATGGCGGTGATGGTGCCGAGCAGACGGTTCATGGCAATAGGTATCCGTACTTTTCAAAGATGGCGCGCGCCTTGGGCGTAAACAGGAAGTCCACGAACTTGCGGGCGCTTTCAGATTGTGTTTCTGCTCCATGCTTGAGCACGACCACAGCTTGCGCTATCGGTTCATAACTGCCCTTGGGCACTTCGATCCATTTTCCTTTTCCCGCCAATTCCGGCGCGATCACCAAAGACTTGGCGACGAAACCGATATCCGCTGCGCCGGAATCCACGAACTGCGTGGTCTGCGTAATGCTCTCGCCAAACACCAGCTTGGGTTCCACAACCGCGCTAAGCTTGGCGCTCTCCAAAGCCTGTGTGGCTGCTCGCCCATAAGGCGCAAGCTTGGGGTTCGCAATCGCGATTTTTTGCACTTGGGCATCGGTTAATAAGGGCAGACCTTTGCTCAAATCCAGATCTTTCGTCGTCCACAACACCAGTACGCCATAGGCATAGACCTTGGGTTGGGTCGCAGCAAATCCATCTTTATAGAGTGCATCGGGAAATTCGGTATCGGCAGAGACGAATACATCGAATGGAGCACCGTTCTTCACTTGCGAAGTAATTTTTCCGGACGAGGAGAATACGCCCTGCACTTCGATACCGGTTTCGTTCTTGAACTCGACCGCCAGTTCGTCGAAGGCATATTTGACGTTCGCCGCCACTGCGACGGTAAGCGGCGCGGCAGATGTCACTGCACTGCATAACATCAACAAAGCCGCAGCCGAAAACAGTTGCAGCGATTTCATTACGTCTTTATTCATCTTGAACATTTTGTATCCTTTCATATGTTGATTTAGGCGGCGACGCCGAGAATGACACTGGAGGCTTTGAATAAGGCACAGGCTTTTGCTCCCACTTCCAAGCCCATATGCTCGATGCTGTCGTTGGTCACGATAGCGCTGACCGTATTACCTCCCGCCAGCATCAATACCACGTCACTGTTCACCTGGCCTTTGGTCAGGCGTGAAACCGTGCCGCGCAGGCGATTACGCACGCTGATCTTGAAGTCGCTGTCCTCCGTGCTGAGGATCACCCATGATGCCTTGACCAGCGCCCATACCTCGCTGCCGATCTTGAGGCCGAGATTCTCCAAACTTTCGTGAGTAATGACGGCTGCGATCTTGTCTTCGCCGTTGAGAGAAATCTCTACTTCGGCATTGACCGAGCCGCCGCGAATGGCGGTAACCTTCCCAAAAAACTGGTTGCGCGCGCTGCTTTTCATGGAAAGCCTCCTGATCAATTGATAAAAATTATCGAAGTCGTCCATACCCTCGCTGATACTGGACAAGAAGCGCTCTTGCTCCTTCTGGATCATGCGATAAGTCTGCACGAGCTTCTGCCCCGCTTCAGTCAGGCGTGTGCCACCGCCGCCTTTGCCGCCGGTCAAGCTTTCCACCAACGCTTCACCGGAAAGGTTCTTCATGGCATCCACCGCATCCCATGCAGTCTTGTAGCTAATGCCAACCGCCTTGGCCGCCTGTGTGATGGAACCGTATTCGCCGATTTTTTCCAGCAATGAAATACGCACATCGCTGATCTGCGCATCCTCGTCGCGCCCCATCCAGAGACCACCATACACCTGCATCGCCATGACCATTCCGACCTCTCTTTCAGCATGTAGCGTTAAACATCATCGTATAGATAGCCATATTACGACAGGCTAAGCACAAGATATATTCTATGCTTATAAAATGTAATTATTCCAGCTCATTATAAAGATAGGTATACAACGATGGCGCAAAAAACTCTTTCGTAAGCTTCGCTACCCGTCACTCCGGCATCGTCGCCAGGCGCGTATCGGTCTGGATTTTGCCATCGCGCACCCAAGCTTCCACCGCCTCGATGAATAATGACGGACGTGTCGGATGCTGGCGCATGACGTGGTATTCCGCGAAGGTACTGCCGTCGGAATGGAACAGCAGGAAGCCGATGCAATAGTGTTGTGAAGGGAAGAAAGCCGCACGCAAAGTTTGCTTGCCATTGTAAAGATCGTGTTCCAGCGTGAAGCGCGCCGTTTCGAAAGACGGGATGGTGATGGACTCACCCGGCAGGTTAAGCTTGGAGATTTTTTCCTGCAAAGCGGCAATCAGTTCCGCACCATGTGCGGTAGCTGAGGCGATACGTTGTTTTATGAGTTGCTGTTCCGGCTCCATCAGCTTGCCCCTTCTACAATTGAACGAATGACCGATGCCCCAACTGAATCGCCGGGATCAATTTCTGCCAATTTGGCAAGAATGGCGGATGATTCGACAGCATCCCCAAGACGCAGGCGAATAAACGCCAGTGCCTTCAGGCTGAACAAATAGAAATGTGATGGTGCGGCGTAATCTTGCCAGTCTGCCGAATCTGCTTGCAGGCTGCCCCAATCTGCATTGAAACCACCCTGCATGGCAGCGGCCAGTAATGCCATACGGGCAGCCAATTCGGCTTGCTCCAGATTACCTTTGTAGAAGTAGAATTTGTACAGGGAGAAATACACCGGCAAGGCATTCGAATCCATCCGTTGCGCCTGCCACAACAGCGTTTCAGCCAGTTGCGTGTCGGCGTAGGAATTCATCGCACGCTCCAGCAGCGAGACCACCGCAGGGGGTGCCTCGCCGCCAAACAGCGAACGTGATGCAGTCAGCACCTCCATTGATTTAGCTGGCCCCGCTCAAACCGGACGGTTTTCCGGAATCTTGATCGGCCCCATTTCCTTCACGCCCTGCTCGAAGCTGATGACCGGGAACTTGCCCTTGAACTTTACGGCGGACTCGGTAATTTTGTCGAGCTTGGCTGCGGTGTCCAATTTCTTCAGGTCGTTGCGTTCCAGTCCGATCAGGTCTAGCAGTTCGTTATAAACCGTCGCCTCGTCCAGCGGCAAGACATTGAACGGAATACCATCCAACGTGATAGTAAATTTCTTGGATATATCTACGTTGCCGGCGAACGCAAAATATTGTCCTTCCGGCTTGAGAAAATCGCCCAGCACATCGCGTAGGTTTTCTAGGTAGGCCAGCGAATCCAATTCACACGCGATGAAATCGAACTTGCCGCCGGTTGCGGAGAACATGGTCTGGGATGCAGCGATTTCCGGCGGACGCGCTTCGTCAGCATACTGCACGGCGAATTTCAGTGCGATCTCGCCACGAAATCCTTCATCGGCCTTTTTCAATGCGCCTTTGTACACGGGACTAAGCAGACGTTTTTGTTCTTCCAGAGTCTGGATGGGAGAGCTGCTCATGGTTGTTTACCTTAGTTAATAAATTAGTTTTAGCTTGCGGCGAAAGCAGATTGACTACAAGCTGCATTCAGCCCCAAATCTCGGCAGGCACTTTCAATCTTTCCACTGGATGGTCGCCCAGTAGATGTTCTTCGATGATGGCGGCCACATCATCCTTACTTACCCCGCCGTACATGATCCCTTCCGGGTAAACCAGCACGCTGGGGCCGTTGCCGCAGGGGCCGAGACAGCCGCTACCGGTTACCGCGAAACGTTCCCACAACTGGCGTTGCTCAAACTGCTGCATGAATTCCTGAAACACGGCCACGCTGCCATTCGCTCCGCATGATCCGCGCGGGTGGCCGGGCGGACGGGATTGAGTGCAAACGAAAACATGTTTTACTGGCTTAGCCATTTAAATCTCCAAAATGATAGTTGGTAGTCGTAAGCAGGTCGGGTTTAAACCCGACAGTGCCAACTCCGCATGAGCTTCATCTCATAGCGGATTGCCTAATTTTGACATGTCGACCTAAGCATTCCTTGCCGGCATGGAAGCGCGCAGACTGTCCAGGCTGAATGTCTTCACGCCCGTCGCATCCTGAAACACTTTGAACACTTTTTCCGTCACTGCATCCGACTTCACAAAATCGTCGTAAGCCTGCTTCAGCAGCGCTTTGTATTCCGCCTGAATGGCCTCATCGCTGACGCCGCTAAAACTGTGGCGCGCCATGTACTGATTAAAGCGCTTGAGGATGTGCAAGCGGCTAACGTTGACCACGTGCTGGTCATACTCGACCCCGAGAAAATTCAGAAACTCTTCCGCCGAAGATAATTGACCCAATGCCTGCCTTATTTCACTCATGACTACATGCTCCCGAAGTTGATTTACAGATATGCCCGTGCCCGCTTTCGCACAGCCCGCCGCACAAGGCGCATTCCTGCACGCTGCCGGGAGGCTGTACGGTTTTCCCAAGCTGCCTTTCCAGTGCGTCTATGCGCTGGAGCAAACATCCAATCGCCTTGCCGACCGGGTCGGGCATCAGGTGATGGTCGAGATCAATACCTTGTTCGGTAACACGGCGCATGTCTGCCGGGAGCACAGTGCGGCCCGGTATGCCAACCACAGTCATGCCGTCCGGCACATTCTCTATCACCACCGAATTCGCGCCGACGCGCACGTTGCGTCCAATCTCTATCGGGCCGAGTATCTTAGCTCCCGCACCGACCACCACCCCGCTCTTCAGCGTGGGATGGCGCTTGCCACCGCTCCACGAGGTACCGCCCAGCGTGACGCCGTGATACATGGTGACATCGTCACCGATCTCGGCGGTCTCGCCGATCACTACGCCGCAACCGTGATCTATGAAAAAACGCCGCCCCAGCACCGCGCCCGGATGGATATCAATTTGGGTGAGCATGCGCACCAGAAAACTCAGCACCCGCGCGCTGAATCTCCAGTTGCTCCGCCACAAGCTGTGCGCCACGCGCTGCCATGCCACGGCATGAACCCCGGGATAAGTCAGCAGCACCTCTAACCTGCTGCGCGCCGCCGGGTCGCGCTTGAACACGCAGCTCAAATCTTCCGCCAGCAGATTGAATAGGCCGGGACTAGCCTCAACTGAAGCTGTTGTTGCGCTGCTCATAATGGCTTGTTCGACGAGTGGCATGATCTTTCTCACGAATGGCTGGCCGCATACGCCACGGTCTCGAAATAAATCTGATGCAAATCGTTCTGCTCCGGTGAGTGTTTGGTACGGTAAGAAAACTCGCGCACTTTGGACAAGATCCTCTGTGCCTCGCCTTTGGAAAGCACGATGCCGATGTCGGCGTAAACCTTGATTACAGCGCTGGCGCCGGAATGCTTGCCCAGCACCATGCTGTGCTCCATTCCGATTTCGGCGGGATCGAACGGTTGGTAATTGATCGGATTCTTGAGTAGGCCGTCCACATGGATTCCTGCTTCATGAGTGAATACCGCCGAACCGACGATGCTCTTGTTCGCAGCCACACCACGCCCTGAAGCCTTGGCTACCATATTCGACAGGTCATGGCAGAAATGCATATCTACACCAGTTTCTATACCCTGAAGGTGCCGCAACGCCATCACCACTTCTTCCAGCGGCGCATTCCCGGCGCGTTCGCCCAAGCCGTTCACCGTGGTATTCACATGTGTCGCACCGGCGCGCACGGCGGCCAGCGAATTCGCGGTGGCCAAGCCGAAATCATCGTGGGCATGGATTTCGATTTGCATATCGGTAGTCTTCTTGAGCAGGTCGATACGCTCGAAAGTGGTGAACGGATCAAGCATGCCCAACGTGTCGGCGAAACGGAAACGCAACGCGCCGCAGTCCTGCGCTGTTTCCGCCACACGGCGGACAAAATCAATGTCGGCGCGCGAGGAGTCTTCCCCACCGACACAGACATAAAATCCCATCTCGCTAGCCTCGGTGACAAACCGCCGCACGGTGCGCAACACCCAGTCACGATCTTTCTCCAATTTCTTGCTGATATGAATGTCGGACACCGGAATGGACAGGTTCACCCAATCCACTTTACAGCGCGAAATCGCGGCCATATCGGCCTCGTGCATCCGCCCCCACACCATCAGCCCGGCCTGCAACTCCTGCTCGGCGATGGCGTTAATCGACTCGCACTCTTCCTCGCCCATCACTGGCACACCGATCTCCAACTCCGACACCCCGGCGGTAACCAGCGCATGGGCGATGCGGATTCTTTCCTCGGCGGTGAATGCAACTCCGGCAGTCTGCTCACCATCGCGCAGAGTTGTGTCGTTGATCGTCACCATGTTGTCATCGTCTTCGTTGTGCATGATTTATCCTCTCAAACATAGTTCAGCAACAACTGTGCCACTGCTGAACCGGCATCATTTATTTATGTAAATCAATCAGATAAATATGTGTTTGGAATTGTCATGGAAATGCAAACCTGACAAGTAATTTTTCTGTAGCGTTTGCGACAGGCAACTCCGAACAATGAGCCAATGGGTCAAACACTAAAACTCTCGCCACAGCCGCAGGAATTTTTGACGTTTGGGTTGTTGAACTTGAAACCCTCGTTCAAACCCTCTTTGGCATAGTCCAACTCGGTACCGTCCAGATAAGTAAAGCTTTTATGGTCTACCAACAGCTTCACTCCAAAACTTTCAAAAGTCAGGTCATCCTCATCCAGTTCGTCGGCGAACTCAAGACTGTAAGCCATGCCCGAACAACCAGATGTCTTCACGCTTAGACGCAGGCCAACGCCCTTGCCACGGTTGTTCATGAAATTTTGCACCCGTGTAGCGGCGTTTTCGGTCAATGTGATTGTCATGTTGTTCTCCTTAAACAGAAAATGATGAACCGCATCCGCATGTGGATGAGGCATTCGGGTTAGTGATAACAAAGCGCGCGCCTTCAAGCCCTTCCTGATAATCCACAGAGGCGCCTTCCATGTACTGGTAGCTCACCGCATCAATCAACAACGACACGCCGTTCTTTTCAATCACGGTGTCGTCTTCGTTCATCGCCTCGTCGAAGGCAAAGTTGTACTGGAAGCCGGAACAGCCGCCGCCAGATACATAGATACGCAATTTCAGCGCTTGGTTACCCTCTTCCAATATCAGCGCACTCACCTTGCTGGCTGCGTTGTCTGTAAAATCGAGTGGTGCTGCAATTTCTATTTGGGTCATGGCTTATTCCTCCGTCAGAGTTAGGTAGTAGTCCAGAGGGCAGCAAGGACTGTGCCAAACTGAAAAACCCCGTAGCAGCAAGGTTTGCATTAGATTTTCATAAGAGTAGACTTGGCGGACGCGCGTAGGGTTTGTAGTTTTCGCGACAAAATTTCAGATTTAACAGCTGCGAACTATGGACAAGTAGTCGTGTCATACACGGCATATAACTTGCTTTTGTAATGTCAGGTATAAATATATGACATATATGACTAAGGAATCTCCAGTGCGCGTTTCAAAAAACGACAACATTGAGTTGGTCACCGTGTATGAGGTGAGCAAGGTGCTCAGTTCGTCTCTTGACCTGCACAAGACCATGCGTAGCGTGCTGAACGTGTTGTCCAGCCATTTGCATGTGCAGCGTGGCATGGTCGCGCTATTGCAGGAAGATGGTTATCTTCAGGTCATCGCCGCCACCGGCATGGATCAGGATGAAATCGCCCAAGGCCGCTTTCAGGCGGGTGAAGGCGTGATGGGCAACATCCTCAAGGCCGGCGTCCCCGCTGTGGTGCCGGACATCGCCAAGGAGGCGTTGTTCCTCAATCGCACCGGTTCGCGCAAGGGAAAGAGCAAGAACGTCATCTCCTTTATCGGAGTGCCTATCAAGGCAGGTCGTGAAACGATAGGCGTACTCAGCTTCGACCGCGAGAGCGATAATCAAGAGGAAGCGCGCAACTTCGGCGGCGATGTGCGCTTTCTCTCCATGGTGGCCAACCTGATCGGACAAACGGTGCGCCTGCACCAAAAGGTGGCACAGGATCGTGCCAATTTGATACATGAAAAGCAGCGTCTGCAATCCGAGCTGCACGACAAGTACAGCATCGAGAACGTCATCGGGCAGAGCAAAATCATGCAGGGTGTGTTCGCCGAGGTGCATCAGGTTGCCCCTTCCAAGTCCACCGTGCTGCTGCGCGGTGAATCTGGCACCGGCAAGGAAGCCATCGCACGCGCCATCCATTATCTTTCACCGCGCCGCGACAAGCCGTTCATCAAAGTGAACTGTGCGGCGTTGTCGGAAACGTTGCTGGAATCCGAATTGTTCGGGCATGAGAAAGGCTCCTTCACCGGCGCATCGCAGGAGCGCAAAGGGCGCTTCGAGATGGCGCACGGCGGCACGCTGTTCCTGGACGAGATCGGCGATGTCTCGCAAGCTTTCCAGACCAAGCTGCTACGCGTGCTGCAGGAACGCGAGTTCGAGCGCGTCGGCGGCAACAAGACCATCCACGTGGATGTGCGTCTGGTCGCCGCCACCAACCGCAACCTCGAAGATGCGGTGTCCAAGGGCGAATTCCGCGCGGACTTATACTACCGAATCAACGTTGTCTCAATTTTCCTTCCTCCGCTGCGCGAGCGGCGCGAGGACATTCCCCCGCTGGCTGAATATTTCCTGCAACAGGCAAATGAAGAGGGCGGCAAGCATCTGAAATTTTCCGCTGAAGCGATGCAGGTGATGTGCAACTGCCACTGGCCTGGAAACGTGCGCGAACTATCAAACTGCGTGGAGCGTATCACCGCTATGACACAGGGAAATATCATACGCAGGAAAGATCTGCTGTGCGACCGCGATATGTGTTTCTCCTCCATCATGTGGCAGCAGCACAGCAAGCACGCCGTCTATCCCATCGTCAGTGCACCGGTGCAAACTGAACCGATTGCAAAAGAAATATTCTCAGGGAATCCCATCTCAAATCCCACCGAAGCGGAAATACCTATCCGTCCGTATGAGAGCGGAGAACCCCAAAAGCACCAACTCATTCAGGCACTCGAAAAATGTGGTTGGGTGCAAGCCAAAGCTGCACGATTGTTAGGCATTACAGCACGGCAGATGAGTTACGCGATTACCAAATATGGAATTGATGTGAAGAGGTATTAATCTGGATAATCCATTAGACCCAATATCACCTCCCTATCTTGGCTTTTCCCCTGACAAGAGAAAGGGATAGCCAGCATAAAATTTTCCTTATGCTAAAATCAATGTATGGAAAACACTACCCAGCAATTAAATTCTCCGACCGCACTGCTTACGCTCGACCATATTGAACCGTTTATCCAGTTGCATGACAGCCACGTTTCCGGCAAGTTTCGCGATATTCAACTCAACAGTGCCTTTCAACCTATTTTCAGTTTGGCGCACCGACGCGCGGTCGGGTTCGAGGCCTTGCTCAGGCCGCAGGCAGCCGATGGTAGCTCGCTCTCGCCACTTGCCGTTTTCGACATGGCACAAGGCGAGACGGAAAACGTTTTTCTCGACCGACTTTGCCGCATCGTCCATACCCGGAATTTTCTGGCACAGGGCGACGACATCAACTGGCTGTTCCTGAACATCAGCCCCATGGTTACGGTATACGGCAAACGCCACGGCCCTTTCTTTGCCGATGTAATGGATCGCTATCAGATACCCCCGCACCGGGTGGTGATCGAAATCCTGGAAGAAAAAATTCAGGATGAAGGGCTGTTGGCAGAAGCCGTAATGTATTTCAAGGAGTTGGGCTGTCTGGTCGCCATAGATGATTTCGGCGCGGGACATTCCAATTTCGATCGCATATGGCGTATCCAGCCGCACATTGTCAAGCTGGATCGCAGCATCATTACTCAAGCGGCAATCAATCCTTCAGTGCGCCGGGTAATTCCGAATCTGGTCAACCTCATCCACGAAGCAGGCAGTCTGGCCTTGATGGAGGGAGTGGAAACCGAGGAAGAAGCGCTGATTTCAATCGACTCTGACGTAGACTTCGTGCAAGGTTATTATTTTGCAAAACCTGCAAAAATCCTGCCACCCAGTCACTTGAGCCGCAGCTCCATAGATGAGCTATGCAAAAAATCCATCCTGGCCAACAAAGACGAGTCGATTACCTACAAAAACAAATTGCATACCTATCTGGATGCCTTTCAGATATTTCTTCAACAGTTCAAAGACGGTATGGAAGCAGGCGCAGCCTGCCAAGGGTTTCTCAGCCAGCCCAAGGCAGAGCGCTGTTATCTTCTCGATCAGGATGGCAAGCAATTGGGCAGTAACTTTTCCTCAATCTCATCTCCCTCGCTTGACCCGCGCTTCAACCCATTGGCAGACAGCAGGGATGCGCTATGGGCACGCCGCCATTATTTCCGGCGCGCAATTAACAAACCCGGCGAAATTCAGGTCAGCCGACCCTACCTCTCCATCACGGGTGGCAACATGTGCGTGACACTATCAGTAGCAGTACTCAAAGGCAAAGAAGCGGTTGTTCTGTGCGGCGACTTGATGTGGAACGATTAGTGAAGTAAAAAAACCGCTCCAAGCCTCTATCCAGTTTGTCGCCATAGCATGCTCGCTTCTGCGAGGGGCATCTCTTGAGCGCACACCTTCTTGTAAAGCACCCTCTTCAACTCAACTGGTCTTTATTTCTCGGCACCCCACTCGCTGTCCCATAACTGCGACCAAAGATTATTCTACCTTGTTATTGAAACATTTCAGCTTGTAGCAAACCATCCATAACGCTGTCGCAATGCTTACATCCGTTTGCACCCATCCCTCGCTGATACACGCATCCTACTGATCTGACTTGATTTTTTTATTTGGCACGGGGCTTGCTAAACATCATGCAAGACTAACCCAAACCATTGAGGTCAATATGGCATCCATGTTTGAAAGCAGCAGCCCATCCAGACTAAAACCACTGGGCGGAATCAAGGTTGAAGTGGCCGGACAATCCGGTTGCGGCACAACAGGTGGCGAAGGCAAAGCAAGCTGTGGCACTTCTGATGGGCCTGCCGACATGCCTTCTGAAATCTGGGATAAGGTGAAGAACCATCCCTGCTATTCCGAGGAGGCGCATCACCACTTTGCGCGCATGCATGTCGCCGTGGCGCCTGCCTGCAACATCCAGTGTAATTACTGCAACCGCAAATACGACTGCTCCAACGAATCGCGCCCCGGCGTGGTGTCGCAGAAGCTTACGCCCGACCAAGCTGTGAAGAAGGTGCTGGCCGTGGCTTCCGAGATTCCGCAGATGACGGTGCTGGGTATAGCGGGGCCGGGCGATGCGCTGGCGAGCCCGCAAAAAACTTTTGAGACGTTCCGCCAGTTGCAGGATAAAGCGCCTGACATCAAGCTGTGCCTGTCCACCAACGGACTGATGTTGCCGGACTATGCGGACGAAATCTGCAAGTACAACATAGACCACGTGACTATCACCATCAACATGATAGACCCTGAGGTAGGTGAGAAAATCTATCCCTGGATTTTCTACAAGCACAAACGTATCTATGGTCGCGAAGCGGCGCAAATCCTCACCGAGCGCCAGATGCTTGGACTGGAAATGCTCACCGCACGCGGTGTGCTGACCAAGATCAATTCGGTGCTGATTCCCGGCATCAACGATCAGCACCTGATTGAGGTGAACAAGGCGGTGAAATCGCGCGGCGCATTCCTGCACAATATCATGCCACTGATTTCCGAGGCAGAGCACGGCACGGTGTACGGACTCACCGGCCAGCGCGGGCCTTCCGCACATGAGCTCAAGGAAGTGCAGGATTCCTGTATGGGCGGTGCGAACCTGATGCGACATTGCCGCCAATGTCGCGCCGATGCGGTGGGATTACTGGGCGAAGACCGCAGCGATGAGTTCACGATGGACAAAGTCGAAGAAATGGACGTGGTTTACGACCTCGACAAACGCCGCGCCTACCAAGTCAAGGTTGAAACCGAACGCGCAGCACAGGTTGCGGCCAAGGTATCGGCACTGGCGACGCAGCAGGCCGACGACGGCATCAAAGTGTTGGTGGCAGTCGCCACCAAGGGCCAAGGGCGCGTCAATGAACACTTCGGTCACGCCCACGAGTTCCAGATTTACGAAGTGTCGGCGACAGGCACCGCCTTCATCGGACACCGCCGCGTGGATCACTACTGCCAAGGCGGTTGGGGCGAGGACGATGCCCTGCCCTCTATCGTCACTGCCATCAACGATTGTCACGCGGTGCTGGTGGCCAAGATCGGGGCCTGCCCGCGCGATGAATTGAAGGAAGCGGGAATCGAGCCGGTGGAAAAATACGCGCACGAGTTCATTGAAAAGGCTGCATTGAGCTGGTTTTCGGATTACCGCGAACGCGTGGCAAAAGGTGAAATCGTCCATCAGGCGCGCGGCGATGCGGCGATACGCCAAGGTGCTTACTTGGCCGCATAGATTTAATTATTATTAAGGAGAAACGACATGGCATACAAAATTGACGACACCTTTTGCACAGGCTGTTCCGCCTGTGAACCGGAATGTCCAAACCAGGCCATCTATGAAAAGAGCGGCATGTTCTATATCAAGCCGGATAAATGCACCGAGTGCATCGGAAGCTTCGACGAGCCACAGTGCGTGTCCGTCTGTCCGGTTGACGATACTTGCATCATAGATAACAACTACCCGCGCTACGCCGCAGCATAGGAGATTTTAATGAATGTCACCATCACAGATAAAGCCGCAACCTATATTCGTCGCATGATTCGCTTTAACGGCGGCACAGCGGACTCCGGCTTCCGGCTGCTTGTTTCACCCGGCGGTTGCTCCGGCTTCAATTCCAGCTTCACCGTGGAAGCGGCGCCGCTGGCAGGTGATGCAGTGCTGGACAGCAACGGCGTAAAAGTATTCCTGCCCGCCGAGAGCCGCATCATGCTGGAAGGTGTGACGGTGGATTTCACCGATACGGCGATGGCCACCGGGCTAAGTTTTATCAATCCGAATGCGCAGTCGTGCGCGTGCAGCAGCGCTAGTACCGGTGCAGGTGCACCGCCGCCAAGCGCCACGATAAGCATTGCCAGTATCCAGCGCAAGCATTGATGTGACTCCAACGAACTCCGGCGAGCTACCATGCTCACTGGCAGGTTTGCCGGCAACAGCGGAGCGTCACTTGGAACTCGCTGGCTTGGCTTATACGCAGGATAGCGTGGCGGAAATGCACTTGAGCGAGGCCATGCGAATCGCGCCGGAACACTTGGCAGTACAGGTTGGCTACTACCGCTACCTGTTCTACAAAGGACGGCTGAAGGATGCACTGGTGCAATTGGATGTATGCATAAGCAATGCAGCGGCACAATGCGACCTGCCGGCGGACTGGCACAAGGCTCAGCCACAGGATGCCGAATTCGGCAGCTACGACGCGGTATGGGCCCGGTTCTACATGTTTGCGCTCAAGGCCCACGGTTACATCAAGCTGCGATTGGGTGATCTCGAAGGAGGCAAGGAAGCCATTACCAAGGCGATGCAGCTCGATCCATCCGACAAGGTCGGTGCAAAAATTTTGCTTGAGGTAGTGGAGCGCCAAGGACGCGATGACTATGAGTGACCCGCTTGAGACGCTGGATTGGCAAGGTAAGGAGGTGAATTGCTCCACCTGCGAAAATTCCGTCCTGCTCGCCAGCGGCGGATGCAAGCCGATGCTGACATGCGTGCATGACCGCTACGCGAAGCGCATAGATCGCTTTTTTGCCCAGCATCCAGAGTTGGCGCAAAAATACGTCACTCATCCCTATTTTGAAGTGCGCGCGATCGCATCGAAATATCTGGACGTATTCCAGCTGTCGCGCTTGCGCCACGACCCGGATGAAACAGTGCGCAGTATGGTGGTGTTGCGGCTACCGCAGCGCCAGTTGCTGGAAATGCGCAACGACCCGGATCGCGAAGTGCGCATCCGCGTTGCGGCGAAGCTGCAGCCGCACGATCTGGAACCGATGATGCACGACGTTGATTATTTCGTGCGCACCGTGGTGGCTAGGCGCCTGCCAAAAGGCATGCTGGCGCTGATGATACGCGACCCGGACAGCAGCGTGCGCGAAGTGGTAGTCAGCAGGATAGACGGGAGTCTGCTACCGGCGATGATAAATGATCCCGATGGCTCAGTGCGCCTCGCCGTCGCCAAGCGTTTGCCGGAACATCAACTGGTCTTGCTGCGCCACGATGCCGACTGGCGCGTACGCTATGAAGTGGCACACCGCATAGCCGATGACTACCTCAGCCAAATGGCGCAGGACGAGGATGCCATGGTGCAAGAGATGGCGCTTATGCGCTTGATGGAAAATGTTATGAATGCAAGCGAATCCGAGCGGAGGTCACATGGCAAAAATTAGCCGCGACAACAATCTTGTCGAACTGAACGATCCACCCATGTATGACTATGGCGAAAAGGTGGTGGCGCGCTTCAACATCCGCAACGACGGCACTTACCGTGGCAGGGAAGTTGGCGATTTGCTGGTGCAGAAGGGCGATGTCGGCTATGTCTCCAGCATCGGTACTTTTTTGCAGCAGTATTACATCTACGGCGTGGATTTTTATGAACGCGGTACGCTGGTAGGAATGCGCTCGCGGGAATTGCTGGCATTTGAACAGGAATCAGAAAGCGAGGGAG
>Ga0302277_1000849_pt1 | contig 23254 bp, 26 predicted proteins | sample III_Bog_N3_1_FD_198759 | JGI IMG/M metagenome (GOLD analysis project Ga0302277, IMG submission 198759) | Peat permafrost microbial communities from Stordalen Mire near Abisko, Sweden - III_Bog_N3_1 | ecosystem: Environmental > Terrestrial > Soil > Wetlands > Peat | place: Sweden: Abisko... | reverse complement strand
ACAACGTGCCTTATGCCAAAGCCAATGGCATCGCGGAGATTTTGCTGGAAAGAAATGATCCGCTCGAACTGGCGGCGGCATTCAATGCCAATGCGAGACACACACTGGAATTCATGGCGAGCAATGAGGTCGCCACGGCGCAGCGGGTGATTTGGGGGCAATTTCAAGAGCATCGCCCGGCGCGTTTGGTGGCGGCGATTTCGGAGCGTTGCCGGTTGGCGGTCTCGGATGAGGAAACGATTTCGCAGACGCCATCGGAGGGGCATTCAAATTCAAACAAGCAAGGCCACAACCGGGGCATGAGCATTTAAGGAGGACGTATGAATGAAGACATCGAACGTCTTTTGAATTTAAGAAATCCTCCGCAGCGGCTGACGGCAGAAGAGGCGGCGGGCAGGCTTGGTCTTTCCCCGCATGAAATTCCCATTCTGGTAGCCAAAGGATTGTTGAAGCCGTTGGGACATCCAGCGCCCAATGGCCCCAAACATTTTTTAACGGCGACACTGGATGACTTGAGACGTGACGAAAAATGGCACGGCAAGGTATCCGACGCGCTTCAGGAATACTGGCGGAGCAAAAATGCCCGAAAGCAAGACCCGACGGACAAACGGCAACCGTCCCGGTTGCAAACCCAAACCGCAGATTCGGAAGATTGATGGAGACTAAATAAAAGGCGCGGGCGGAGAATCATCCGCCCGCGCCTTGCCGCTTATACTGCGGCTATCGAGATCATTCCTCATAATCATCGCGATGATCGTTATACACCGGATAGTGCGGCGGTGGAAACGGGTCGAACGTGTCCGGTGGCGGTGGTGGCGGTCCCGGCAGAGGGATGAAAACAACTGGCCGGACATGGGACACGGAGTTTCCTCCTTTACACCGCAACGCGCCGCTCAATACCCACGCCAACAAAGCCAGCAAGAGGCCGATGACTCCGATAAGAAAGCCAAGGGCGTGTTCGTGAATGAATCCGTCGAGATGCTTCAATCCCGACGCTTCCAGTTCCAGTGCTCTTATTTGCCAAGATTGCATGGTGGCCTCCTTACGCCGTGACAACTTGTGCCGCTGGCTCAACGTGGTTGCCATTGGCAGACAATTTCCGCTGCCGTTCGTATTCGCCCAGCGAAGGCAATTCCACCTTGGCCTTGCGCGAATAGGCGCGATGAACGGCCTTGCTGTTGTGTCCAAGGGCTTCCTGCGCGAACCGTTCGGGATAACCGGCGGTCTTTGCCCGTTCCGCCCATGCGTAACGGTAGCTGTGCAGGGACACGCCTTTGATGCCAAGGCCAACGCAGCGTTGCTTGAACTCGGTGGCGCGGTCGCCCGCGCGGACGCTTCGCAGGTAGGGGAATAGCGGGCCATTGCCCGGCAAGTCCCGCAAGATTTCCTCCATGTCTTCGTCCATCCGCATAATGGCAATCGTGCCGGTTTTCATGCGCTTGTAGCTGATGACGTGGCTCTCCCAATCCACATTCTCCGCTTCGATAAACGCCAGATCGGATTGCGATGCGCCCAAGTGCCAGGCCAGTTTATAGAATGCCCGGCGTTCAAGGTTCAACTCGCGGGCAATGATGGCTTGATGCTCCTTCAAGGTGATGCCGCGCTTTTCCTTGAACTTGAAGGCTGGCCAGCGTTTCTTGGGCAGCACCGGCCACGGCAGCCAGTTCATGTCCAAGGCGAAGTTGGAAACCCGGCGCAAATAGATGTTCGTGGAAACGGAGCCGCTTTCCAGCACTTTCATAAAATGCTCGGCTTGGGTTTCCAGCACCACCATGTTGCGGATGGAATCGAACGCCTTGTCTTTGATGGCGGTCAGCCAGCGGTGGCGGGTTTCGCCGGTCTTGAGCTTGGGGATTTCGTCCATGACGTGCTGCCATGTCCGCGTGGCTCCGGTGGGGTCGCCCGCTTTCCAATAGACGCGCGCCAGATGGCGGCTGAACGCCGGGGCTTCCTCGTTTTCGTTCTTGGCCGCGACGAGGCGAAAGGCTTCGTCCTTGTCGCGGGTCTTGAGGGTTGCCTGTTTGCCGGTCTGGTGGTCTTCGTAGTAGAAGACACCCCAAGGCCGGAGGAATACGCTGTATCGTTGTTTCATGTCATTTTTCATGTTATGACTATGAACCAACTCGATCTGACACCGTTAGCGAGTAGTGGGCGAGTTCGTTTTGAGTTGTAGCGGAGTAATCTCGCTACTGAAACTTTCACTGAAACTCGGCCATTTTCTCGCCATTTTCCTCGCAAATCCCCACAAAAAGGCTGGAGGCGGAGGTCGGAATCGGACGCGTCCCGCCTTCCACAAGCCACTCGAAATCAACTGTCTAAATCATCACCGTTGCCTTGATACTAAAGGGGGTTCTGCGTTTTGTCAATGATAACTTTAACTGACTTCAACCGGCCTTTTTTAACTCCATTTTACTCCCCACCGATGAGGTTTGCTGGCACTTCTGCTGGCACTTTTTGAGAGGGGGTGAAGGGGCAAGCTTAAAGGCATCCGGCGCAACACGGACGGCCAAATGTCAGACTCAAATGGGGCCGGCCATGCTGCCGGACGAGGATTGACGGGCTGCAATAATCTGGCGGCTGAATCAATATGGTTCAGCGCCTTTTGCATTTCTCCAAACGTCCAAGCCCGTTTTATAGAGGGTCCCGCTGTGCCCTCCGAAGACTAATCCCATGGGCCGCCCTTGCTTCACCGTCTTTACCGCTCCTGCACTGTGTTTGTTATCGTTCCCTTCCGTGACCGCAGCGACAGTGTCGCCGCCAGTCATCAAGTCGAGATTCTTCTACAAGCCCACTGACAAATCTATATTTTGGAGTGGAAGGCTGGAGATGTTTTGCTCGGCCCAAACCGCAGCTTTGGCATTAAGCGGACTCTTCAGATTGTAACTTTGGAAGCAAATCATTTGTCCGATATGCACCACCATTTGAGTGAGGGACTGTCCCGCACTCCAATGATCACCGATGCAGATTTTTTGTGGATCAATATTAGGATGAAATACGGGCGTGATCATGCGGCAAAACGGAGGGCGGCGAGGATAATCCAAAGGGAGAAACACCTCTGCCTTATGCTCGGAAACGGGCGTTGCACCATCCGGACCAGCGGGGGCGACTCCCTGAACGGTAAAGGAAAATGTATATTTCTCCGGTGGCGTCCCTTCCATCTTAATGACCTGGATGTAGGGGTGGTCTGTAAACAGCCGCACCACCTGGTTGTAATCGGCTTGCAATCTCCGGATTCGGGAATTCATAAAGAAATAATGGTGTAAATATCAAGAACCTCGCGTGACAGCATAAATAATGGACACAAGAATCATGAGCACGGTTTGGCCCAATCCGACACCAATACCAATTTTACAGAGTGCTGGATAAAGTGAAGGCAACGCATCCACATCTGACCGATGTGTAGCAAACCAAATGAGTCCCCACAAACCGCCTATAGGAGCTAAACATGGAATTACGGATAGGACGAAAATCCAGACGACGGTTTGACGGATTTGAGGAAGTCGTTTTTCCCTTTCAGTTCGCTGGTTAAAAGCGTTGGTGTCTTCTGGTTGAGCCGAAGTGAAGGTTGCTCCACAGAAACGGCACCGGGTTGCTGCCGCGAGAATTTCGCGTCCGCATGAGGGACATGGCTTGTTTTCCTGTCCCCAAAAGGAGACGGGGATTTCCACTGAACTGCGCTGATCAACGTGCGGTGCCTCGGAGCAACCATATACCGCACAACCTTTATTCTCTTGCCAGCAATCTGCATGGTAAGATGCGCCGCAAGTTGAGCAAGTGGCAGATTCCTCATCGGCTCCCAGTGCAGATAGACAAATGCCGCAGATTTTGGATTGTTCCACTTTTTTAGCATGACTAGCGGTTACGCCCTGTCTGCCCCATTGTTGGCAAGCGGGACAAGCTGCACTGGAACCAATCGCGTCATCGGTAACGGTGAATTCCTGGCCACAACTGGAACATACTAATTTTGCCATAACAATGACAGATTAACCCCTCCGACGTTGGAAGGTAAAAATTGTGCGTCCAATTGCAACAGTGTCTCCATGTCGGAGGCGTGCTCGTCGCGTTGGACCATTGTTCAGCAAGACCGGGTGTGTTGTCTGCCGCGCTTCAATCTCGCATTCGTCCCCCACCGAGCGAATCACCGCGTGTTCATCGGCAACTTGAGGATCATTAAATAAATAAATATCAGAACGCGGTGAGGCTCCAATGTTCATGACATCCTTAAAAAGGATAAATTCTTTGCCAGTAAGAGGACCTTGCGTCATACGCAACCAAGTATCCCGAGCAAGTAATTCCACGATGCCGATCATGGCACCAACAGATGCACCAATTACGGCAAGTCCAATTAAGCGGCTCCAATGAGCACTGACCTTATCAGGGCCAAGGACAATCATGTCAATTGGATCAAATAGCATACCTCCTAACAGCCCGCCCACAACGCCTCCAAGCAGCCCGTATATCAGTAATCTTTTTGAGCGCAGGGCAATACCTTGCCCTAGCCCCATAGCGACGCCGACCATACCCCAGGCAAGCGTGCGTCCGAAGACCTGTATCACAAAGCCCAACGTGTTCAACCCGGAAGATGTGTCCTCCGCTTGCTTTATAGCTAAATGAGTTAATGGCGCGTAAGCCACTTCAGCAGCCAAACCGCAAACAAAACCACCGAGTAGCCCCACAAGCAATCCAACGCCGCCGCAAAGAAACGCGCGTCGAGGCAAACGGCAAATAATACCATCAACGGCCCCGATAAAAAGGCCGATTAGCCCCGCGACTAACGGAAATAGCAACGTAGCACTAACACGCTGCCGACTCTCTAACTGCGCTAAAGTCTTTACACTGCCGTCCGATGATCCTTTTGTGGGTGAATGTTCCAAGAAATCCGCAACCGCTAGATTAACTCCCTGATCGTTGTTTACCATCTCCAGATAAACCCCCACAGTTTCTCCATTCTGTAATGAATCCAAGTCTAATCGGCGCATACTACCATCGCTCATTAACTCTCTGGTTCTAGACAAAACATAAATGGTTTCGCCTCGAATCGTCAACACAGCTACAGACACGCCCGAACCATTGCTTGAACTTGTTTCTTGGTCACCATCCATGCGCACAGACGTAACCGTCCCTTGAAAGTAAAGCCGGTCCGAAAAGTAAGGTTCAATTATGGCCCATGCTATGATCGCACCGAACATGCCAACAATCATAAGGACAAACCAAGTCTGATAATACCATGCTCTTCCACGGTCACGGGTTACACCCGGCTCGCCGCGCAGACTCATCTGCCGCTTTAGTAAATCATCAACATGGCTGCTGGTCGCCTCTTCCTTTGTAATACGAATTGGGCCGTCAGGATTAGAGTTCATTCTTTATTTTATTTGGTGGTTGGCGACTTTATAACCCGGCTATCTTTATTTGTGCTAATGCTCTCCGCATTCGTCGGGTTTTGGTTTTCTTCCTCTTGTTTCAGCGCAGCCTCTTTAGCAGCCTTTTCTGCCGCTTCCTTTTTAAGCATATCCTCCTCTACCATGATAGCGTTCAATTCATCCGGCACTTTCCATTCCAAAACCCCAACACCGAGCATAACAGTCTTATCACCAACCTGAATTGGAATAGAATAGACTGATTGAATACGCGGGGGCTCTAGTTGCGAGGCGTAGGTTCTAAAGATAAAGTAACCAATCCCACAAAGCACCGCTATGCAAAATACGGCACCGCAAAAGAGCATAAAGTTATGCTGCCAGGCTCTTTGCTGATCCACAGCTTGAATCAACTGGCCAAGTCGCGTTTCCAGTCGCGATATTTCATCGCTTGTTGCATCTAAAGAATTGCTTGATGCCTTTCCGATTCCCGAGGTGTCTTTATTGCGAACAGGAACGCGACATGGTTGCTCTCGACCGTCAACCCAATACTTCGGCAGGTAACGGATACCCTGTGGGGTGTTGATGCAAATTGCCACCGCACCGGTTAATGGGTCAGTTACCAGAGCGATTTGAGCTGGACCTGGGAAGAAATTCTTTTGGATGAATAAATCCATTTCAGAAAACTCCACACCGAATCCCGGATGCGTGTGATACCAGCCAACTATTTTTAATTGCGGATAATCACGCTCCAGCGTTTTGTGGATGGTATTCCACGTGGTTTGCGTGAAGGTTACATGCGTGCTGGCTTCGCTGGCAGCATCACCACGAATTATAGCCGCGATATGCACAAAAACTCCCTCGGCATCCTCGCAAGTTTGTCCGATAAGAACGCCGCAGACTTCCACTTCAAGTGACTCCTTGGCATGGGCAACCAATTCAGCATTTGCTCGGCGCTCAACTGCCACACGCAGTGCAACGTCTGCATTACAGGGTCCTGGAAATTCGCGGCGCAAAGGTTTTGATCCCTCAACGTCTGTTTGAACTACAATTTTCTCTGTGGCTAACCACGAAGCAGGTTCAACAGTGGCCTCCTTTTGGTCGGACTGCTTATTTGGATTATTTAGATTGTTCTTCAAAGACATTCTCCCTCTTTGCATTTTCTGGTTTCTTGGCATCGCCCATCAACGGATTATCACCCGCAATTTCCAAACCTAAACACTCTTCACCATGTCGAGCCCAGACGATGTCCCAAGCCGGTAAGCCAATTTCACGAGGTGTTTTTCCCAAGAGTTCGCTTCCCGGAGGAATCGAGTGGACGAATACCGGAGCGCATTCTTCCTTGCATTTAGGGCAGCGTAGTTGATCTTCGCGAATTTTTTCCGCAGGCTTCATAACGCTCACGACATGATTACATGAAGGACATTCAAGGCGTTCCACCAACTCGCGTGCTAAATCAATGGCGTCTAGTCCTCCCAAACGATGTATTGCTGTCTCCCATATCACTGACAACGGTGTATTCGAGTCAGCCTGATCTAGCGACTCAACAACTGGCTGTGCGTCGTGCCAAGGGCATTCAGGGTTGACCGGATAAGTGACAGTGTAAGAGGAATGGCCAGCACCATCAAAAACCAAGCCTTGGCCTAGCATCGCCGGAAGACCATGCAAATGTTTTACCATTTCAGCGACCTGCATCGCCCCGATAATAGACGCAGTCGTAGGCGTAGTGGGAGTGCCGTGGTTTGCCAGTGCCCGGCGTGCCAGAAGCGAACAGGAGCGGCGTTTATTTACCAAGTCCCAATCCACCTGGCTCATGGTGCATTCATAGCAAGCAGTGCGGGGCGGGGCGAAACCTCGCACAATCCCCTGAAGCACTTCAATTCCGCCGTCGAACCACGGTTTGCTTAACCGCGCGCAGACGGAGTTTACAAACACTCGCGCTTCCCGATTGTCCAGCGCGCCGATAACCACGTCCGCCCAGCGAAAGAATCCTAATCCAACATCGGAAATCACATTGCCAACCACGGGCATAATCTCCAAGCCACGATAAATTTGTCTCGCTGATTGAGCGGCGCAATCGGCCTTGGCTTTTCCTTCATCAGATTCGCGAAAAAGGATGGACCGACTCAAGTTGCTGATCTCGACGTTGTCCATATCCACCACCACCACATGCCCAACGCCAAGCATTGCAAGGTTCTTGATGACTTCATTACCCAGTGCGCCTGCGCCGACTACAAGCACCCGTGTTCTAGCAAGCAGGTCTTGATTCCACCACTCAATGGCTTCCAACCGCGCAAACCGACCTTCCTTAATCTCGATGTGCGCGGTCTTTGGCATACATTCTTTAGAGAGTGACGGGCTTTAACATCTTCTGCGATACGCTATGCCCAGCGGTTATTTCAGGTTGAAGTCGCAACTCATCGCCGTTCAAAACATTCGCCTGGCTGAATGTTTGATAATCTAGCAATTGTGAGCCAGTGCGACGATGATGCAATTTGTAGCTCATTAACTGTCCGTCAGGACTGTTAAGTGGAAGGTTCATCCGCTCGACCAGCACCATCAAAATACGGTTAATGGGAACATCGTCTGGCGTCTCAACAGTATTGATTCTGCTGCCAGATATATCCGAGACTTTAATTTTTAGCATTCCCATATATTTTGCGTGTTTATTGTTAAACGCGGATCATTATCAAGCGTCACTGACCAACCTCAATGCCAGCCAACGCGACTATCATTTCTTGGACAACCCGATCACATCCAATATTATAAAACTGGCAACCAGAATTGCATTCCAAGTAATCGCAATCCAGATGGATGGCGGATTTCCAAGTCGAGCGTGTTTTGCAGATACACCCAGGGCTAAACCCGTAATGCCTGGTGCCAGCACAAAAAGAAGCAGCGCATACCCGAGCGCAGCAAGGTCATCTTTGGAAGTCGCAAATCCGCTGAAGGCACCGCTGACGAGGCACGTCATGCCGATGGTTGTCCACGCCGCCAGAACAAATGACCATATCAAAAGCTTTTTCCGGCGTGGACTAAGACCATCCTCTGATTTGCTGGCACATTTAGGACATAAATGCACCTCGTTAGGAAAAGAAAAATCACAGGTCGGGCACATATATCCCCCGCAATATAAACATTGCTGGGTGGCTTTTACTTGAGGGTGTTGTGCACACATCACCCCTTCGCGAACTTGAAAAGTCTTCAGAGGGGGAAGGCTTGAATTCTCGGGGGTTTCTACTGTGAGGTTACGGTTTTTAACCTCCGCTTTCGCCATATCGAGTGCTTCTTGAGTCCAGTCGGCAGGCGAGTCCAGCATTGCAAGTAATTCTTGGTCGCTTTTTTCCGTCATCTGCCGAGCGAGGACAGGATTTATAGTTTGCGGACTTGAATCCAAAGGAGGCACAACTGGCAGGGGCACCCGACGTGTCATGCACTCCGTGCATAGCATTGTCCCATCCTCCGCATTAAACTTACATGTTTCACAAAATGTTTTGCCGCAATCATTACAGCAAAAGGTGGCAACAACATTTGTGTGAACGGCGCATCGTGCAACCCCCGGCTGTTGCGCTCCCACATTTGAACCGCTAGGACTGGGGCTGCCGGGGAGGTTGTTCATGTTTCAATACGCTTTTATTTACTGGCCTGGACACCTTTCATAATGGCTCCGAGTATCCATAAACCTAAAACGATCCAACCGATGACTGTGGCTGCCGTAACCTTGCCTGCGCCTAGCAGTTTTGGATTGGCCGCGATGATTTTTTTTGCCTTTTGTGCTTTTAACAGCGCCATAGGCGCAAGGATGATACCGAAGCAAAAAATTGAAAATAATGCCATCTGAAGTGCTTCATTTGCTTCGGGACATTTAATGGAGGGTTCCTCCTCTACAACTGGTTGACCTTTGATCGCAACCACCTTGCAGGAACCACAATACTTCTGTCCGTTAATTTCCACCAAGCAGTCTGGGCAGAACGGCTCTGCGCAAGCAGAACAGCGATCTACAGCATCAACATTAGCGTGGTTCTTGCATTTCATAACATTCAATTATTTAAACGTTTTTGCTTCGGATTTAGCTGCTCGACATGATAGGAGGAAATCAAAAAGCACGTCAACAATGATCGCTCGTCTTTAAATTCCGACTGGCCTTGCGTGCTACACCCGCAAGAGTCCCCCAATTTTTTGGGCACGGCGACGCAAATTTAGAGGACTTTGAGGCCGCATTGCTTTGCGGCATTTCTTAAGGCTTCGTCGCGCGACGCGAGCGGCAGTGACCGGCGCGACGCCAATTCGAGGTAGGTGGCATCATAGATGGTGAGGCCATATTTTTCGGCGAGTTCACTGGTTTTGCCGAAGGCATTACGAGTCCCTTCTTCGTCCACCGTTAATTGCATGGCGGCCAATTTCTCCATCGCCGCCTTCCGTTGTCCAGCGGTCAGCCGGTGGCGGCGTTGTGCGATCAAGAGAACATTGGACATTTCTAAAAACCACAGGGCGGGCACGATCACCGTGGCACCGGCGGCGACTTCATTCAGCAAATGATCGGTTTCGGGGGTTGCCTGACCTTGATAGACCCAGGCAAATCCAACGGACGCATCCACGATGAAACCGGCGCTCACCGCCGCCCCTCTCCAATCCAGGCTTTGACTTCCACAGCGGTGAGTTTTGGTTTCCCTTGGTTCCGGTCAAAAATTTGCTGGCGCAACTTGAAAATTCCGGCGACCGCGGCGCGCACGGATTCCAGATTGCGGCGGCCTTCGGGCACCAGGCGCGCGACCGGCTTTTCGTGCCGGGTAATGATGACCTCTTCACCTTGGGCAACCCGTTCAAGGAGTTGACCAAACCGGGTCTTGGCTTCCAATGCAGTGACACTTTCCATAGTTTTGTCTCAGTTAAATTGACCAGTCATTAGCTATTTTAGCACAGCCTGCCGCAAATGTGCAACGAAAGATTTTGCTGCCCGCTTCCGGCATCTGTGCGGCAAGTTTTTCGATGGCGGCTGGCCAATCTTGTCGCAAGCAATTCTCCACGCGCCGAATCCTAGACGCAAAACTCCCGAAGCCGGGCGGCGCGTCAAGGTGGAAGCCGAGGGCATACCGAGGAACGACCTTGATGCGACGACCGGCGACATACAATGGAAACCGGATTCGCGCGCACAAGATGGATTTCCGGCATTTAATGGCAGTTTTCAGTGATGCCAAACATAATGACCGATCAGCAGGGCGACGACACAGGCTGTCAGCGTGCTAATAATATACCAGTGAACGCCGCGAAGATTGATGGCCTCGTCCAATTTTCGGCAGACTTTTTCAAATCGCTGCCGTTCCCGTTCCAAAGCGTCTTGGGATTGATTCCATTCGGCAGCGGCGGCTTGCAGATTTTTCTGAATGTTTTTGGCAACATCATTCGCATCAACCAGCCGATTGCTGACAAACAACGCATCGCGTTTCACGGTTTCCGCGTGTTTAGCAACGATGGCTTTCAACTCACCATGCTTTATGTCCACCATGCCCGCGAAATCATCGGTGAGCGCGGCGGTTTGCCGCCGGTATTCAGCCAGATGCAATTCCAGCCATTTCTTACTGTCGGCGATGGCTCGCGGGATACTGGCTGCCGCCCGCAATTGTGCGCGGGTCAACAATGACAGTTGCGCCGGAAAACTGTTTTCCGGCCCGATGCCCCATTCATGTATCAATCGGTGAACCCGATCCACTTCCTCTTTCGTCAGATCGCGGCAAAGTATCGCCAAATCATCTTTATCCGAATCCATAACATCATTCGCCCAAATTGAGCATGGGCTGTTTGGAGCGAGCCGGTTTCGCCGCCGGTTCGGTCTGCGGTTCAAGCTCCGGCATCTGTTCCGCTGGCACCAGCAAATCGGCAATCAGGTCGTATTGCCGGAACATCTGCTGCATCGCCCATTGCATTTCCCCGGCCAGCATCAATTCCAGATGTGGCGTGCCGGGCGTGGCCACTTCCGCGAAGCTCAATTTGCGGCCCGCCTTGGCCTCGGCGCGCTTGATGGCCAGCAACGTGATGGAAGTGACCATCGGCAAAGTCAGTTCCTTCGCCCCAAACTTTTTCAACTCGGCTTCAATGTTGGATTTCTTGAACAGGTTCGTCCGCACCTTGGCCGGGTTGTGGACGATGACGTAATCCACGCGGTCGCCCGCGAAATAAAACAGGTCGAGCAGATTGTTCATGCTCTCGGTGTCCTCGCTGGGAAACAGGAAAAATGTGAATCGGATGCTCTGTGTGGCCAGTGATTCGAGCAACTGCAATGAATCCAATGCCTGCATGATGAGGCCGTCGGCCTGCGCCCGGCAATCAATGACGTGAACCGGCGCTCCACTGCGCGACACGTTGCGGAACAATCCGAGCAATGTGGATTTGCTGTCGTCATCATTACCCAGCGTGTAGGACTGCACCTGTTTGGGGTGACGGTCGGCAAAGGAATGGTGCCGGTCATCGAGGTCGGAGCCGTTCCAGTGGATGCCGTGATAATCGAGCCACGCGGTGCGGAACTCGGATTCAAAACTTTTGCCGAGACTGCCTTTGGATTGTGGATTGATGTGGATGCGTTTGATTATGTTTGTGTTCATGTGAATTCATCGGTTTCGAGGTTAAAGCGGTGGGGACGTTTGAAAGTGGGCGGCGGCGGCAACGGCCCTGAATGTGGTTGCGGCCGGCTGGCGGCTGCGCTTGGGTGGGCGGGCTGTGAATCAACAGTTGAATTTTCCCAATGCGGTTTCGCTGCGCGTTTCAATTTGCGCCGGAAAAAAAGGTATGGGGCATAGACCGTAACGTGGATGCCTTTTTCGGTGAACAGCAATTCAGTAATTTGCCGCCACGTCTTGCGCCGTTGGCGCAACTCGCGGATGAATTCAAAGTGTGGCTCAAGGATGCTGCGGAATGGTTTGCCGCCACCTTTTCGTTGTGCCGTTTCGGTCATCACTGGACAGAATACCTCGGTGGCGGAAAACCGTGGTAGGGAGCAGGTGAAAGTTAAAGTAGGATGAAATTATGCTGCTTAAGCGACAAGAAGCGACAATTTCGAGCGACAAAAGGCGACACTTTTTGATGAGCGGAAGCGACAACTAGCGGCAAGTTCGTTGTCGCTTTTTGTCGCTTCGCTTCGCACCACTTTTTCCCCTAACGATTTCGTTAGGAGATGGTGTCATCCTTCCCCATTCCATTTCTGCATCTAGGAATGCCTCATTTTTCATGGTTGCGTGAACGTATGGTTTTTCGCTTCGATGCATGGCGAGTGTTCCCATTTTTATTTTCGTGACCATTTGGAGGGGTGCATTTCATCAGCATTTGATTCGTGACCTCGATGAGAATTTAGCCCCGACAATTTTCCTTCATTACCTTTGCCGGTTTTCGTTTGGATACCTTTCGCACTGAACGGGCATTTCTGAAATCGGAGCGGCGGAACATCTTTGTGGAGTCGCGGAATTTTAGAAATGCCCGTTGAGTGCGCTGCCGGATAGGTTCGGTTGGATGCGGCGATTTGTCTGGCCGGTTGCTGAATACCTGAAAGCAAGCCGGCCAGTCAAAGCGCCGTGCGGAATCCATCATTGGATGTTTTGGCGCGTTGCCCTGCCATCACGCTCAAAATCTGCTGGAACGCCGGAAGCTGATGCAATGGTGGACGGTTTATCTTGAAAGCATCGCACAGAACTAGACGGAGTGTTTAGAGATAGTCAATCGTGGATCAGATTCGCATTATTTCATTAACCAAGCGGGTATCGGATCGCTGTATTTTGAATAATCAACTGTGAGTTCGTCGCCAGCTTTGATTTTACCCAAGGCATAGAAATCATAGTTGTCATCGCACCGCACGTTTGGACGTTTATTTGGTTTGGGTTCGTTGATATACCAAGATATAGTTAGACGGTTGAAGCTGGTTGGACAGCCAAACCGGAGCAGCTTTTTTTTGAAGATTGAAAAGTCTCTATACAAACGGCGAATTTCAAGTGGCGTCTGCTTAAAATCAGATTCTTTTACCCACAATACCTTTTCGTTGTCTCCGTGAAATAGAAACTGATTCTTCTCAATGTTTTTTATGGCAAAAACGCCTACTCCACCTTTATGAATATTTGATGGAGCCAACCGCGTAAAAACCTCTTTGTGAGGCAGGTCATGCTGGTCGGATTTCCATCTCGCGCTTACGCACCGTCCCAAACCATCTAAATCGGGAAAAATTGTGGCTTCATCAATTCCACAAACTTCTAACTCTTTTTTTATTTCTGTCACGTTAATACTTGGAATGATAATTTTAATTAACAGGTCGTCCCCGTGAAGTTTGTCGAGTCCATTCTGGTCTCTTCCATGAATCGTGAAACACGAGCGTTGCGAGCTGATTCTTTGGGCGGTCTGTGCGGGAAGAATCGGAACTGGTGCAGATGGCAATTTTTTATTTCTTTTTGCAAATTGGGCTGGCGGCAACCAACGCTTTAATGATTTTTTGCCTGCCGAATTCATACTAATGGTCGGACAAATGAGTTCATGTTTGCCAACGACGCGCTTATTGAGCTTATACGGATCAAGCACCCAAACTGCCGCGTCATAAAATCCCGGATTATCTTTTACAGCAAAATACAGACCTATGAGTGCGCCCTCCGACCAATCCAAGAGCCTAGTCGGTGTCCCAGAGTGTTGCATGAGAAAATACCAATCCCAATCTGGTTGATCCGCTGGTCTGATTTGGGAAAGTGCTGGCGCACGAACTACAAATTCCTCACGCATTTCATCTTCAATACGCAATTTCTTTAGCCGCTTTGGTTCGTAGTCTCGATACAACTTTGGGCACAGTTTCCAATCCGCTCGCTGATGTCCCCGAAACCAAGGCATCCAAGGATCATCTTTATCTTTAGCCCACCAATCGTCACGGATTTCTTTCACACGTTTAAGAAATTCGCTTACATTTGAAATTTCATTCATATTTCCACTCACGCAAACCAGAATATGTAGTCGTATGGCGGAGTCGAGTTGAAATAACAATTTTACCGGCCTCCGTCGGGTTCTTCCGGCTCACGTTCCTTCGTGCGCTTATCATTCCAAGGCCAACAGCCACGGCTTCCGCGCCACTGCCAGCACCACTCTCAGTGAGAATGGTTTTCCGCCTGAAGTAATCGTCTTCTCTGCGGTCGGGTCAGTGTGTCCAGCCATTCATGCGGCGTGCATAGGTTAATGCCGAAAGGTTTCTCCAATACCGTCAAATCCCGGTCGCGGGCAATGATCGTGTGACATTTGGCGTTCACTGCCGCCTCAATCAATATCTCATCCTTGAAATCGCGGCACACTATTTTTCCAATCACTAGCGACTCCACCCACAAAGCGGACGGTCGCAAGGCATCCACCCACAGTTCGGTATCCGTCGTGAATTGTTGCTCCTGCTTCACGCATTCCAGCCCCGTCTCGTATTCAGCGAGCATTTCGTCGGTCATCACCGGCGTCATCATGCCGCGCAGCCAAGCTTTGAGGCACAGGTGCGGCTCGTGACGCCAAAAGACGCCCGCCACGAAGACACCGGGATCAATGACAGCCAGACTCATCACTCACTTGGATGCAACGCCTCATTGACAATCGCTGCTGCCTGACGAGGGGAATGTCGGCTGGCGGGCGTTTGTTCCAAAAGTCTTGCGATGACCTCTTTTCCGGGAGCCTTTACCGGACGAATCAACAGGCCATCCTTGCCCAGGTCGAACACGTTCAACGGGCCGCCGTTTTCCAATCCTTCACGGCGGCACCACCACAGCGGGAAAACCGTCTGGCGCTTTGTGGTCAGGGTCATCGTCATGGTCATTATCTTCATTGTAATGATTTATTACCTGAAAATGCGATTTGTCAAGGGTTTCGCTCTGATTTTGCGGGTGCAATTTTGTGTCGCTGCTACACCACAGAGGGGGAATTTTCTGTCAGACTCGTCAATGGACATGAAACAAAAGAGTCAACACACGGCAGAAACAAGGCAAGTGGCGCTTTGGAAAAACTGAACCATTCCATGTTCACTGCCGTATCACATAAACATCTGGCCGAGGCCGAGAGTTATTTTGACGAGCATCTGGCGCAGAACGATTACTACGCCGCCGGTGAAATCCGTCCCGGCCAGTGGATCGGCGCGGGCGCGGAACGGTTGGGGCTAAGCAACGCCGTCACCCGCGAACAATTTCATGCGCTGTGTGAAAACCTGAATCCGCAGAATGATGAGCGTCTGACGCAGCGACAATTGAAGGCGGACAAGCGCCGGGTATTTTTCGATTTCACCTGCGCGCCGCCCAAATCCGTATCGGTGCTGGCGGTGACGTTGGATGATGAACGGCTGGTGGCGGCGCATGAGGAATCCGCCCGCATTGCGTTCCGCGAACTCGAAACCTTCGCCGCCACGCGCGTGCGGAAGCAGGGTCGTCTGACAGACCGGACGACGGGCAATCTCGTGGCCGCCGCCTTTGTGCATAACAGTTCGCGTGAATTGGACCCGCAGTTGCACACGCATTTCACGGTGTTCAACGCCACGTTTGATGAAACGGAGAAGTGCTGGAAGGCGCTGGAAGCGCGGGGCATGTATGACGCGATCCGCTACGGCACGGCCGTTTATCGGAATGAACTGGCCAAACGGGTGCAACAAATTGGCTACCGGATTCAACCGGCCAAAAACGGATTTCAAATTGAGGGCGTGAGTGACGGAGTGTTACAGCAATTTTCCAAACGCGCGCAACAGCGCGACGCGGTGGTGAAGGAAATGGAAGAAAAATTGGGACGGAAACTTTCCAACAATGAAATCTCCCATGCAGTGCATCAGAGCCGGGCGAAAAAGGTCAAAGGCATTTCAACGGCGGAAGTCCGCGAACGGCAGTTGTCACAGTTGTCTGCGGATGATCGGCAATCGCTGCAAACACTCCGGGCGTCGGCTCATTCAACCCGCTTGCCACAGATTGCCTTGGTGGAAAACCAAGTTTTGAATCATGCAGTTGCCCATGTCTTCGAGCGCAAATCGGTGGTGCCGGAACATGAACTGTTGAGCGTGGCGTTGTCGCATCGTTTAGGCGCGGTGGATTTGAACCATTTGAAAGCGGCGGTGAAACACTTGCCAGACTTGGTGAAAACGGAACGCGGATTTTCCACCAAGGAAATTGTGGCGGCGGAATTGGATTTAATCCAGACGGTCAACACGGGCTGCGATTCGGTCGCGCCGTTGCATCCCGGTTACCGGCCTGCCGACTGGCTCGGCGAAGATCAACGCCGCGCGATTTATCATGTGCTTCGCACCAGTGACCGGATTACGGGACTCAAAGGATTGGCAGGCAGTGGCAAAACCACGGCGTTGCGCGAGCTGGTCGCCGCCTGCAAAGAGGCGAACATTGAACCGCTGTTTTGCGCGCCAACGGCGGCGGCAACCGATGTGTTAAGAAAAGAAGGGTTCGAGGCGGTGACACTGCAAAGTTTGCTGTTGTCCAAGCAACCATTGTCCAAGGATAAGCTGGTCGTGCTGGATGAAGCCGGGGCGGTGGGGATGGATGATATGAAGCGGCTGTTTGATGGCGCGCGCGATGCGCGAATCATTTTGTCCGGCGACACCGGGCAGCACGCTTCAGTGGCGCGTGGCGATGCGATGCGGATTTTGGAACGGCATTCCGATTTCAAGTCCGGCCAGTTGACGGCCATCCGGCGGCAACGCAAAGCCGATTATCGCAAGGCCGTGGAACTGGCTGCGCAAAAGAACACCAACGAGGCATTCGCGCAACTGGAACGCATGGGCGCGGTGGCCGAATTTTCAGACGGCACACTTCACGATTCGGCGGCGAAATCGTATTTGAAAGCATTGGCGGAAAATAAATCCGTGCTGCTGGTCGCGCCCGCTTGGGCGGAAATCGAGGCGGTGACGGAAAGAGTCCGGGCTGCGTCGAAATCATCTGGCCGTCTGGCCGGTGAGGAAAAAGAGTTTCAAGTTTTTGATTCGTTGTCATGGACGGAAGCGCAAAAGCGGGATGCGCGGCAATACCGTCCCGGCATGGCAATTTATTTTCATCGGCGAGGACATGGTTTTGACAAAGCTGAAACGGTGCAGGTGGTCGCCGTGGAAAACGATTCGCTGAAAGTGCAACGCTCTGATGGCACTGAAACCTTTTTTCCTTTGGGTGCAGGCATCGCCTGTGATGTTGGGGAGAAACGGAAATTGAAAGTGGCTGCCGGTGACAAGCTGTTGTTGCAATCAAATTGGCAGAAGAACTTCGTGAACGGTGAATTGGTAGAGGTCAAACGCCTTGCAGGCGAGGCCATAATTTTGACCGACGGCAGAACGATACCGGACGATTATCGCACGTTCACGCATGGCTACGCCGTCACGTCGCACGCCGCCCAGGGCAAGACCGTGGATGAAGTGCTGGTCGTTGCCTCGTCACGCTCGCTGCCCGCCATCAATCAGGAACAATTTTACGTCAGCATCTCGCGCGGGCGCGAGCGTTGCCAGATTTTCACCGATGACAGTGACTTGCTTCGTTCGCACGTCACCCGTTCCAGCGCCAGGCTGGCGGCAATTGAAGCCATGCCGCAACGTGACTTCCTCCAAACCATTTTGCGGCGGGGCAACCGTTTCCTAAAACAGTTCCGCCAGCGCATTGCAAAATCACTTTCAATCGAAACAACCGAAAGGAGCAGCCATGAAATCAAGCCAACTGAACAACGAAAATCCGTCCAGCACATCAGCGTCTAGCCCGCGCGACAATCCCTGCCTCGGCAATGATCCCACCGTCGCCGCACTCGATGTGTTTGCCGATGACGGCATCAGCTATCTGCTGCCTTACGCACAATTCTTGTATGCGGAAAAGATGTCCAACCCGGCTTTGGAAAAGGAGCCGGACGCGCCGCCGGAAAAAATGCTGATTCGTTTCGCCACGGCCGAGGTCGTCGTTTTAGGCAGCGGCCTCAAACGGCTGGAACAGGGGATTCAGAAATCCGAATTAAAATTTGTGAAGTCGGCGGATCGCCGTTTGGCCGCGACGTTGAGCACGCACATTGCCGCCGTCACCCTCACTTTAACCAAGGAAAATGTATGACTCCTGATTCGCCATTAAAAATTCAGACGCTGGAAAAATATCATGCCACCATGACCAAAGAGGAAGTTGCCGAGGCGCTGGGTGTTGCCACGCATATCATCCCGCCACTGTCGCGGGCGGGCTTGATTAAGCCATTGGGCCGTCCGCAGCGTTATTGTGTGAAACATTATTCCCGTGACATGCTTGCACAACAACTTGCCGATGTGAACTGGCTCGACAAGGTGGTGGCCGCCATTCACCGGCATTGGCGCAATAAAAATGCGCGCAAGCGGGCACGGCAATTCCAAACGGCATGAGACCGGGCGAGTCCGTTACGCAGCAGCGACCGGCGGCGCGGCGAGCCGATTGGCTCGAAAGCTCCGCGCCGCCGCTCGCTGGCCTGGGTCAGTCGTGATAATGGTCATCGCAGTCGCAATGCGATGATTCCCGATATGGCGGGAATGGGTCAAATGTGTCCGGGGCGTTGGTGACCGTCCAGTCAGATCAATGAAAATGGCTGGCCGGACGTGGTGCTTGGATTTTCCTCCTTTTCGTCGCAAGGCACCCCTCAATACCCACGCCAAAAGAGCCAGCAATAGATAGACGGCACCAATGAAAAAATAGAGCGCGTGTTCGTGAATGAATCCGTCAAGGTGTTTCAAGGCCGACGCTTCCAGTTCGAGTGCTTTTATTTGCCAAGGTTGCATGATGTCCTCCTTATGCCGCGACGCTCTGCGTCACTGGTTCGGTTTCATGGCCTGCTGTGATGGCCTTCTGTTGCCGCTCGTATTCGCTCAACGAAGGCATTTCCACCTCGGCCTTGCGCGAATAGGCCCGCGTCATGGCTTTGCTGTTGTGGCCCAAGTTCACTTGCGCATACCGTTCGGGATAGCCCGCCGTTTTTGCCCGTTCGGCCCACGCGTATCGGTAGCTATGCAGCGAGACGCCGGTGATGCCCAAACCAACGCAGCGTTGGTGAAATTCCGTCGCCCGGTCGCCCGCGCGGACGCTCCGCAGATACGGAAATAATGGGCCGCTGCCCGGCAGGTCGCGCAGGATTTCCGCCATGTCTTCATCAAAACGCATGATGGCCACCGTGTCGGTTTTCATCCGCTTATAGCTGATGACGTGGTTGTCCCAATCAACATTCTCCGCCTCAAGAAATGCCAAGTCAGATTGTGACGCACCCAGGTGCCACGCCAGTTTGTAGAACGCCTTACGTTCGGGATTGGTTTCGCGGGCGACAATGGCCAGATGTTCGGCCAGCGTGATGCCGCGCTTTTCTTTGAACACGACGGCTGGCCAGCGTTTCTTGGGCAGCACCGGCCACGGCAGCCAGGTCATGTCCAAGGCGAAGTTATGGATGCGCCGCAGATAGACGTTGGTCGAAACTTTTCCCGCTTCCAGCACGCGCAAGAAATGTTCGGGCCGGGTTTCCAGAATCGGCATGTATCGGATGCTGTCAAAGGCTTTGTCCTTGATGGCGGTCTGCCAGCGGTGTTGGGTCTGGTATTTTTTCAGCTTCACCAGTTCGTCCATGACAAACTGCCAGTCGCGGGTGGCGATTTGCGGGTCGCTCGCGGCCAGATAGGCGCGGGCAATTTGCAGGTTCACGGCAGGCTGCTGCTCGGCCTCCTGCCGCGAGTGGAATAAGCGAACGGCGGTGGCGCGGTCGCTCGTATGGAGGCTGTCCTGTTTGCCCGTCACGTCGTCGTGAACGTAATACCGTCCGCCTTTTTTTCTTTTATAGAGTCTGAATCGTTTTCTCATAACTGTGTTTACAGTGATGAGGTTACGACGGTTGATCTCGACTCCGGTAGGGAGCAGGTGGGAGTTACGCAGGGCAGGCCAGGGTTAAATCCTGCTGGCACTTCCGCTGGCACTCGTCTGTGGAAGTTTCCAAAACCCTACAGTTCCAACTGGTTAGGTTTGGAGGCGGAGGTCGGAATCGAACCGACGAATGCAGCTTTTGCAGAGCCGTGCCTTACCACTTGGCTACCCCGCCATGGGAAACGTGAAGCTAATTTCGTTTTGCGCCTGATGCAAGTTTAAGTTTTACCAGAATTGTTCAACCAGTAAAACCGAGTTCGCTGCGCCGCTTCCAAAGTTCGTGCGGCTTGTAAATTCCGACGGGCGTTATGATGCCGGTGATCAATTCCGGCGGCGTTACGTCGAACCCGGGATTGTATGCGCTGCTCGTCGGATTTGCCACGCGAACAAATTCGCGTTTGCCGTGTGCATTATTCCCCCAAGCGCCAAGAACTTCATTTTCACTCCTTTCCTCAATCGGGATGTCAAAGCCGCGCCTCAAATTCCAGTCAATCGTCGAAAGTGGAATGGCGACGTAAAATGGAATTCCGTGACGATTTGCCAGAACGGCTTTTGTGTAGGTGCCGATTTTATTGGCGACTTCGCCCGTGCGTCCAAGCGTGCGGTCGCTGCCGACGATGACCAGATCAATCTCGCCGCGTTGCATCAAATGTCCGGCGGCGTTGTCGGCGATGATTTGATGCGAAATTTTTTGCTGCGCAAGTTCCCAGGCCGTCAAAGTTGCGCCTTGCGAGCGCGGGCGGGTCTCGTCGCAGAAGACATGGAATTTCTTTCCAAGTTTTTGCGCGGAATACATCGGCGCAGTTGCAGTTCCAACATCCACGAAGGCCAGCCAGCCTGCGTTGCAGTGCGTCAAAATTTTCATGCCGCTGCGGACCAGCTTTGCGCCGTATTTGCCGATTTCTTCGCAATGGTGAACGTCTTCGTTCGCAAATTCCTCGGCGGCGGCGAGCGCGAGGGCTTGTTTTTCGGCGACGGTTTTGCCGCGCGCCATTTCGTGCCGCACGCCGTTCGTGGCGTTCACGGGGTCAACCGCCGTCGGCCGCGCGGATTTCAAAGTTTGATAAACGATTTCGACGTGCGCGGAGAATTTTTTCAAATCATTTCCGCGAAAGGCAAGCGCGCCTTGCGAGAGGCCGTAGGCCGCCGTTGCGCCGATAGCGCCTGCGCCGCGAACAATCATGTCGCGGATGGCGGCGGCGGTTTCGCGGAAATTTTTTGCGGCGACAATTTTGAATTCGTGCGGAAGCAATCGCTGCTCGATGAGCAGGACGGAATTGCGCGCGCGGTCAAATGTGACGGTGCGATAATGCTGCGTGCGCCCGTGGATGGTGACGTTCATGAAAAGATGAAACCACGAATGAGTGCGAATTTACACGCATATTTTCCGCCGGCTTTCCATTCGCGAATGTCTGCGGTTGAAAGAATCAGCGGGCTTTGTTTTTCATCCGCTGGATTATCGCTTTGATTTCATCATAGGACGGGTGCTCGCGGAACTTCTTCAAGTCCGGGTCTTTGGCGAGCCACGCAAAATCGCGGTAGCCGAGTCTCAATGCTTTTTCCAGCGCGAGCGCGGCGCGGTCGAATTGCTCGGTGAGAGAATAGCTGCATGCGAGGTTGTAAAAAACCAGCGCATTTTCCGGGTCGAGGCGCGCGAGGCGCTCGTCCACTTTCAGACCTTCATTGAATCGGCCGCGCTGCGTGTAGTGGTCACCGAGAAGCTGGAGCGCGTCCACATAATCTGGATCGCGGCGGACGATTCCTTCCATGAATTCAATCCGCGTGTCGAGGTCGCGCTGTGTTGCACGGCTCGTTTTCCTTCTGGCGCTGTTTTTTAACGGCATACGACGCGGCGAAGTTGGACAACCTTGGCGGCCAAGTCAAGCAGCGGAATGTGAAAAACTTTTTGTGGCGTTTTTGCCCTGGTTGCTACAAAAATATGGGTGGCTTTCGCCGTATTATGAAATGTTTTGTCACAGGCGCCTCCGGCTTTGTCGGCTCCAACCTTGTCCACGAGCTTGTCGCTCAGGGTCACAGCGTCAAGGCGCTGGTGAGGGAGAGAAGCAATTTGAGCGGGCTTGACGGCACGAAAGCCGAGCTTGTCACGGGCGATATCCTCGACCGCCGCCTGCTTGAGCGCGAGATTGATGGCTGCGACTGGTGTTTCCACACGGCGGCGATTTACCAGTTGTGGATGCCTGATTACTCGCCGATGTACGAAGTCAACGTCGAAGGCACGCGCAATGTCCTCGAAAGCGCCGGCAAAGTCGGCTGCATTCGCACCGTGTATACCAGCACCGTCGGCTGCATCGGTTTGCCGAAAGAAGTGGACGGAAAAATAGTCCCGGCCAACGAAGGGGAAAAAGTTTCGGACGAGGACATGGCAAATGATTACAAACGCTCGAAGTTCCGGGCGGAAGGTGTGGCGATTGATTTGTTCCGCAAAAAAGGGCTGCCTATCGTCATCGTTAATCCGTCCGCCCCCATCGGCCCGCGCGATACGAAGCCGACGCCGACTGGGCAGATCATCGTGGATTTTTTGAACAAAAAACTTCCCGCCTATCTGGAAACCGGATTGAACTGGGTTCACGTCCGCGACGTTGCCGCCGGACACATCCTCGCGGCGCAAAAGGGAGCCATCGGAGAGCGCTACATTTTGGGAAATGCCCAGGGCAACTGGACGATGGAAGAAACTCTCGCCACCCTCGAAGAAATCACCGGCATCGCCGCGCCGAAGACAAAAATTCCGCACTGGGTCGCCCTTGCCGCCGCGCACGTCAACGAAGGCACTTCCTTCTTCACAAAAAATCCGCCCAAGGCGCCTCTCGCCGGAGTGCGCATGGCGAAGGAAAAAATGTGGTTCAATCCCGCCAAGGCCATCCGCGAACTTGGCCTGCCGCAGACGCCGCCCAAGCAGGCCTTTGCCGACGCCGTCGCATGGTTTCGCAAGAATGGCTACGCCGAAAAATAATTTCAGCGTTTTCAAAAAACTTTCCTTGCACTCGCGCTCCCCTTGTGAAACATTTCACAAAC
>Ga0302277_1000837_pt1 | contig 23418 bp, 24 predicted proteins | sample III_Bog_N3_1_FD_198759 | JGI IMG/M metagenome (GOLD analysis project Ga0302277, IMG submission 198759) | Peat permafrost microbial communities from Stordalen Mire near Abisko, Sweden - III_Bog_N3_1 | ecosystem: Environmental > Terrestrial > Soil > Wetlands > Peat | place: Sweden: Abisko... | reverse complement strand
AGCGGCCAACATCGAAGAACCTATCATCTCGCGTAGCGTGGTTTGCGCTACCCGGTCGATGGCCTCAATATAATTGGTGATGGCTAAGGCTGCTTTCTCGGCATCATGCACATGCCAGAAAATGATTGCATCAACGTTGACCGGAACGGTGTCCTTGGTTAGTGCTTGTTCGGCATTGAAGGCTGTGGTCTGGATGCGCTCGTCGATGACTGCGACTACATTGTCGATAACCGGGATGATGACGAACAAGCCCGCGCCCTTGACGCTTTGCAGCTTACCCATCCTCAGGATAACAAACTTCTGCCAAGCGTTGGCCATTTTCAAAGAAAAGGCAATTAGGATTGCGGCGCCAAAGAACGGCAGCGCAAGGTAGGAATTATTCATCGATTGACCGATGGCTAGACCCGAAAGAACGCAAACAGCAACCAGAAATGATGTGATTGGATTCATGTTGATTATTCCTTGTGTAGTTACAAATGCCGAAGCTACGCTGGCTTGCGTAGCATTTTCTCCACCTCGTCAGAATGCGCCACTTCTGTAGCAATCATGTTTCGCGCATATTCTTCAAGTCGAATATCCTTATGCTCTACGAGCGCGAAGAGATCATAATAAGCCTTTAGTGCCTCTTTTTCATGTTCGAGTGATTCTTTCAGAATATCGCCGATATCATGCTTATGCGTCTCCAGCATCGCGCCGATGGCCAGTGACGGGTGTCCGCACAACCAAGTGACCAGTTCTCCTGCCTGCCTGGCATGTCCAAGACTTTCGTCAGCCTGTTTCTCGAGCCAGTCGACAATCGGAATACGGTTATAGCCGTAGATCATCAAAGAATAATGGGTATATCGCACAACCCCCGCCAGTTCCAATTCCATAATTCGATTCAGCGTATTGATAACAGCTTTCTTGTCCATTGCTCGCTCCTTCCAGTGAAATAATTGCTTCAAATGATCCAAATTCCTTGGTGACTACATTTACCCATATGTAGTTTTATTGGCTTTTTCCACCCACGCGTCACCCTCCAATTGCACCGTGTACAAACGCAAGAGTCCGTCAGGCAGCCCGAATATATGCGGCATAGCTGAGCGGTACTGTGCGCTAACGCACAGATGGGTCATTTCAGCGTTGGCATTACAGTAAGCCAAGCTCGAATTTCTGGGTGATCTTGGGTAGTATGTGGTTGGATACAGCTCTATGTAGTTCTATGAATTAGCACATTAAGCGATTGTTTTACCAGTTTAACCCGCCGCCAATATCTGTAAGGTTAAAAACCCTACACACAAAATTTAAATGGAGTATGCTGTTCTGGCTTCAAACATTTCTGCCTTCTGCCTTCGCATCTGTAAAGGAGGTGTCCCTTGAGCAAGTTGCCAAACGAGCAAAACCTGTTGCGGGAAGAAGCCGAGACACAACTCGCAGCGTCGCAGCCGCTCTCTGCCGAGGCTATTCAGCATGAACGCCGTGTGCTTCAGACCGAGCTGGAAATGCAGAACGAGGAATTACGGCGCGCGCAGATCGCCATAGAAGAATCGCGCGACCGCTATGTTGATCTTTATGAATTCGCTCCCATCGGTTACCTCACTCTCACCCGCGAGGGCATGATCGCCGAGGTAAATCTCACCGGTGCCGCGCTGTTGGGAATGGAGCGCAAAAAACTGCTCAATCGCCGCTTCGACAGCTTCGTCACCGTCGAAGACAGTGATCGCTGGCATAGCCATTACTTGAACGTATTTCGGCGCGTCGGGCGGAAAGTTTGCGAACTGATGATCCAGCGCAACGATGGTACCTTCTTCCACGCCCAACTGGATTGCCAGAGAACACGATCCGACGACGCATCCATGATGCGCATCGGCCTCACCGACATCACCGAACGCATACAGACTGCAGAGCAACTGCGAAGAGCCGATGTGAGTCTCCGCTTGATGTTGGAAAGCGTAACCAACTGCGCCATTATCATGCTGGATACGGAGGGGCATGTAGAAAACTGGAATAGTGGCGCACAACGTATCTATGGTTACAGTGCTGAGGAAATCATTGGCCAGCATTTCTCCCAATTTTATCTGCGTGAAGACATTGATCGAGGTCTGCCGCAGCAGGAACTGGATGCCGTGATAGCCCAGGAAAAGTTAGAAGTCGAGGGCTGGCGGGTGCGCAAGAATGGCTCGACCTTCTGGGCCAATGTGGTCATTACGACGATGCGCGACGAGGACGGCAATCTGTGCGGTTTTGTCAGATTAACTCAGGACTTTACCGAACGCAGACGCCTGGAACAAATGCTGACGGAAAAGAATGTTGAGCTAGAGCGCTCCAAGGCTGTGGCGGAACAAGCCAATCTTGCCAAATCGGATTTTATTTCCAGTATGAGCCATGAGCTGCGCACGCCCCTGAACGCCATCCTCGGTTTCGCCCAGTTGCTGGAGGGCAGTTTACATCCGCCAACGGCTATCCAAACTATAAGGCTACAGCAGATTCTCCAAGCAGGATGGCATCTGCTGGATCTGATAAACGAAATCCTCGATCTAGCGGTGATTGAGTCCGGTAAGCTAACGCTGTCGCAGGAGCCTTTGTCACTGGCAAAAGTCATGCTCGAATGCCAGACCATGATCGAACCCCAAGCGCAAAATCGCGACATAAAGCTGACCTTTCCCCAGTTCGATGCACCTTGCTTTGTCCGGGCTGATCGAATCCGGCTGAAGCAAGTTTTGATCAACCTGCTTTCCAACGCGATCAAATACAACCACGAGCATGGAACGGTCGAGGTGAAGTGTGTAAAGACCGCTTCGGGACGCATACGCATCAGTATCAAAGACAGCGGTGTGGGATTGCCTCCAGAAAAACTGGCGCAGCTATTTCAGCCGTTCAATCGTCTCGGACAAGAGAACAGCGAAGTAGAAGGAACAGGCATCGGGCTGGTAGTAACCAGGCGACTGGTCGATCTGATGGAGGGCTCAATTGGCGTGGAAAGCACAGTCGGCGTCGGCAGCGAATTCTGGATTGAACTGACACCGGCCACTATGCCACTGCCTGCCTTTGAAAATGCCATGCCCGCAGAACTTTCACCATGCGTGCGAGTTGAGGGAGATGCAAGGCAGCGCACCCTGCTCTATGTGGAAGATAATCCCGCCAATCTGCTGCTGGTCGAGCAAATCATTGAAGACCATCCACATGTAAACATGTTGAGCACGCGCGATGGCAATCACGGCGTGGCGCTGGCGCGCGCGCATCACCCGGATGTAATCCTGATGGACATCAATCTGCCCGGCATCAATGGAATCGAAGCCCTGAATATCCTGCGTAAAGATCAGACTACGAAGCATATTCCCATCATAGCGCTTAGCGCCAATGCCATGCTCCGCGATATCGAGGAGGGGCTGGAGGCTGGCTTCTTCCGTTATCTCACCAAGCCAATCCAGATCAATGAATTTATGAGCGCGCTGAATGGGGCGCTGGCGTTTGCGGAAAATAGCAGCAGAGTAAATGAAGCAGTGGGACGTTAGGGCCATTTTCCCATGTCATATTGGGCGTCATGAAGCAGCCCTCATGAATGACTGAAAGCCGACCAGAGCCTGTTTGCATACCCGACACAAACTGCAACTGTACGCGCAGTCATATGAAACCAACCCCCCGCATAACAAGCAACTTGACTGGCGTGGCTTGCCAGTTCGGTAGCTGGATATGTGCGATAACGTACAGAGAGTGGCTGATTTAATCGCCATGATGCAACTATCCCGGCAATCATTTCACCCAAAAGGATGCAGCCTATTATGGATACTCGTGCCTCAACCACCCCCACGATTTTAATCGCCACAGATAATGTCACTGATGCGGCGCTGGTAAAGAATCTGCTGGCCCCGGAATTCGAGCATATATTTTTATCCACCGACCCTGACAAGGTGCCGGAAGACTATGTGCACCATCGGCCCAGTGTGTTGGTTCTGGCTTTCAATACCCTGAAAAAAGCGGAGCATTATTATCTGGAGTTGTGCCGCCTATGTGAGGTTGTACACCAGTATCCTCACCGCACTGTGGTTCTGTGCAACATGGACGAAGTAAAGCAGGTTTATGAGCTGTGTAAGAAGGATTATTTCGACGACTACATTCTTTTTTGGCCAATGACGCATGATTCAACGCGTTTGGCCATGACTATCCACCATGCGCTACGCGAACTGGCCGCTCTTAAGTATGATGAACCATCGGCGGCAGAGTTTGCCGCCCAAGCACACTACATGGCGGAGTTGGGGAAAACGCTGGATCAACAAATAGTGCAAGGCGGTCATCGTATTGAGGTGGCCAGCCGTGCCGTGGGTCAGGCCGAACAGAATATTGGTACGGCTCTGGACGGATTTTCCAAGCGGATTATCTCGGGTGCACTTCCTGACTTGATCGAGGTCAAGAATCCCGATGGGCTGGAAAAGGAAATCAGCCACTTTAAGTGTGAAGAAGTTCAGCCGAACTTCATTGCCGCTACAGAATCCACCCAACATCTGAAGCAGTGGGCGCAAGAACTCCGGCAGGAATGCGACCCTTTCATGGAATCAGCCCGTGTCTTGAATGCCATGGCGAAGCGCATCCGGCCTACCGTTCTGGTGGTGGATGATAATGAGGCTCAACGCATAATAATCGGCAAGCTTCTGACAGCGGAAAACTATAACCTTCTTTTTGCCAGAGATGGGATAGAAGCTTTGAACGTTTTGCGCAAGAAGCGGCCAGATCTAATTCTCATGGACATAATGATGCCCAATATGAATGGCATGGAGACGATGCGGCGCCTGAAGGTCATCCCATATTTATCCAACACGCCTGTAATAATGATTACCGGCAAGAGCGAAGGAAAGGTTGTAGTTGAATGCATGAAAGCCGGTGCGGTTGATTTCGTAGTGAAACCTTTCGTTCACGCCACTCTGATTGATAAGATAGCTCGCGCGCTGAATGCAACATGTTGAGTTCCTAAAATGGAAATCATTAAAGGTGATGTTAAACAAGCGGTCGAAGAAGTTAATCGTCTTCTAGATATGCATTACGATTATGCTGCGGCCAGCTTTAGAGTCTGTGATATTTGGCGAATTAATAAGAAAACCCTGCGCGATGCATTTGACGCTCAGTATGAATTCAAGGATGTGACGAATAAGTCAGAAAATTAGGCGGTTTCATTTTGTAATTACTTTGTCCATTGTATATTTCCCATGTTTGAGTGAGGTTGGTTAACTCTCCTCAAGATCATGAGTGATGTGGTCGGTGATCATCGGCCAGAAATTAGTATGGGCAAAGCGTTGGTAAGTTGGGTGGTTCCGCAGAGCTTCTACGGCAGTTTTATTGGCCAGGCTAATTGAAAGACTGTAGCGATATTTGCCATCTGGCTGGCTGGTTCGGCTGGTGCGGATACTGCGCACTCCGGGTACGGCTTCCAATGATTTCTTTCCCTCGCGGAGAATTGTGGCGACCTCGCTCTCAGAAAGTGTATCCAGCACATTGTAGAACACGATATGTTCCGCATCATGCCACGCACGGCATTGTGCGAGCACTTCCGCAGCCCTGCCGCTGCATCCCCAGAGATGTATGCAGCGTTCGACTTCTTCGCGAACCGCATCGCTGACGCCCAACAGCAGCGCGTTATGGCCGCCCTTCCGTTCGGCTGCGACATTCTCTTTGATGCGGCGGTTAGCAATGTCAGCAAGGGCTGTATAGTAATTGATCTTGGCCACGCCGTTAGCAATGAGCCGCCGGAATTGGTCATCGGACAGTCCGGTTCCACCGTGTATCACTAGCGGTACGGTGACAGCTTCCTTGATTTTGGCAAGCCGGGCGTAATCCAGTTTGGGGACACCTTTCATCCTGCCATGCACGGTGCCGATCGATACCGCCAGACAATCCACACCGGTGCGCTCAACGAATCCTGCAGCTTCGACGGCTGAGGTGTATGTGAGTTCACCCGGATGATGTTTGGCTTCCTCTCCTTCGACTCCCGGCACGTAGCCCAGCTCCCCTTCAACCGTAACGCCACAAATGTGGGCCTTGGTAACAATGTCGCGCGTTTGCCACAGGTTGTCCGAGAAAGGGAGCGCCGAGGTGTCTACCATCACGCCATTGCAACCAGCACGGATAGCTCGTTCAGCAGCGGCAAGGCTGGTGCCGTGATCGAAATTGATCGCGACCGGCACTTCGGCGCGCCGTGCTGCAGCCATGACAGCAGGCAGCAACAACTCGAAATCCTGATTCTCAAAATGCGATTCGATCAGGTTCAGCACCACTGGCGCGCGACGCTTCTCTGCGGCCTGCATGATGCCTTCCAGAAAGTACAGATTGTTCACGCCGAATGCCCCAACTGCGTAGTTATGGCGAGAAGCGTGGTTGATCATATCGGACAGATGGACGAGTGGCATGGAATCTCCCTTATTTGCCGTTCAGTTTTGCAAGCGCTTCATCAGCAGTTTGGTCATACCGTACGCGTTCATTCTTTGCCGCAGCTTCCAGAGCATCGTTGAATTCAGGGAATTTCAACGCAAGGATACGGGCGGCCAGCAGGGCGGCGTTCTTGGCGCCATCAACCGCCATCGTGGCAACGGGCACTCCCGGCGGCATCTGCACCGTGGAGAGCAGAGCATCCAATCCGGACATGACGCCACCCGAGAGAGGCAGGCCGATTACAGGCAGGCGGGTGTGGCCAGCGATGACACCAGCCAGGTGGGCGGCTACGCCGGCACAGCCGATTAGCACCTGCACACCTTCCTTGTGCGCTCGGTCGAGATAGGCCAGTACCTTGTCAGGTGTACGATGAGCCGAGGCAACTACGATTTCACTGGCAATACCCAGTTCGGTGAGCGTATCGCGTACCTTGACTACCGTGGGCAGGTCGTTGGGGCTGCCGGTGAGAATGCCGACCAATATCTTTTGGCTCGGCTTCTTGACGGCTCTCTTGCTATCAACTAATTTCTTCATCCATATTCTCCAGAAGTTGTATTGCCGATTCGTTTTTTATTGTGCACCTCCTCAAGATAGTGCACAGCATGAATAATTATTTCAGTTCATCCACAATCAGGAGTGCGTATGGAAATTACCTGCTACCGCGACACCGAATTGCAGCGCGAGCCGCGTCAACTTCCCGCTAAAATCTATAACACCGCGCATTTGCTGCTGGTACACAGCAAGGAGGGGGTGGTGTTCGTGCCGATTCGCACCATGCAATACCTCGCGGTAATTGATCACGAAGAAATCATTTTCCTGAACGGTGCACACAAAAACTGTATAGAGATTTCCTGGCAAAATTTTCATCCACAGCGGCGCGAAGCACTCACCGAACCGGTTCCCTACGATGCCGTTTATTACAAACCAAATGCAAAAGAGACCATGCAACGCCTGCATGCTGAATTTCTCCCGGCACTCCAGGCGTTGTCCGCCAAAGGTGCCCACTCAAGTGATGCACGCATCATCAAACTTGAGCGTACTGGAGAGTCTGGTTAATCATCATCTCCCAGCTCAGGGTCCCATCCATTTGCCTTTGCATGTTTAATCGCATCTTGATAAATCTGTGCATGGCGATTCTTTAGCTCTTCCGGCAAAAGGCTGGGCAGATTTGCATATTTCTCCCACTCGTTGCAAATTTTATCGTAGAGATTTTGCATTTGCCCGCTATCCCAGCCAGTGCAATCTTCGGTGTCTGGTATCAGGCCAAATACCCAGCCGTCTTTCACCATTTGCCCAAAATGAGTCATGCCGCCGTTCTCATCATTTTTCAGACCTGAATAAACTAGTGCCATTTTTATCGCCTCTTTAAAGTCTTGCACTGAAGTTCTGTAATTAATCGTGTTGTCAGCATACAGAAGAAGCTAAGGAATTAGGCCCACATTTAGTGGTTTAATTTGATTAAACAAGTTGGCTTTCACTGAATGCCATTTTATCTGGTCAGTCCCGCATACAAAAGCGGAAGCTTTTCAGGCAGGCGGGCAATCTGATCAACGATCATATAATTTTTGGCGCCAAAGATTCTCGAAACATACTGATCTGCACGCGGATCAAGGGTCATGCAGAAAGTCGAAATACCATTTCGAGACGCATCTTCCACCGATTTTTTGGCATCGTAACGCAGATACTGCGGATCACGCACGTCAACGTCCGCCGGTTCACCATCCGTAATCACCATCAGCAACTTCTTGCTGGTTCGCTGGTTATTCAGATAATGTGTGGCATGGCGAATCGCTGCGCCCATGCGGGTAGATAACTGTCCTGTCATGCCGGCCAACCTTGATTTCGGTAACTCGTTATACGGCTGTTCGAAATCTTTGAAGCGGTAGTACTGTACATCGTGCCGGCCATCTGAACAGAATCCATGAATTGCGAAGGGGTCGCCGATCTTGTTGATCGCGTCGGACAGTAACACACAGGCCTGGCGAGTCAGATCCAGTACTGATTGATCTTGCCCCAACACTTTTTCGTTGGTAGATTCAGACAAATCCAGCAAAACCATCACGGAAATATCGCGCACCTTGCGCACCGAGCGCATCATGATACGCGGATCCGGTTGTAAACCCATGCGGAAGTCCATCATGCTGCTTATCGCAGCATTGATGTCGATCTCATCTCCATCTTCAAGTTTGCGGATGCGCTGAACCCCCTGGGGTTGCATCGCATCCAGCAAAAATTTCAGGCGTGATGCGATCTGCTTATTGTCCGCAGTAATTTGATCGATCACCTGTAAATCACCTGCTTTGGAGCGGTTCTCAATAACCGTAGCCCAAGCTGGACGTTCGAGCTGAATCTGATAATCCCACTCCGCGTAATGGAAGGGTTCGGACATGGGCTCTTTGCCTTCGGACTCGTTATAGCTGACACCATTGTCTTCGTAGGGGAAAAACTCTTCCGACATGATCCAGATTTCTTGAGCGTCATCACCTGCTGTTTCGCAATCAATCTCATTGGCAAACTCTGTTACCGACACATGCCTGCGTACCTGCTTGACCGTCTCAAATCCTGCCGATTGTGATTTATTGAAATCGAATTCCTCAAATTCCCAGAAATAACGGTTGTCATCGCGGTAGGGCGCAGTCAACACATCAGTTCTCGGATTAAACCCGATGCGTTTTTCCAACAAACCATGTGCCAGCGCCACACCGATTTCCCAGGAGATCATGTTGTCTGTCATGCGATCGGCGGCCTGGGCGAACAATGCAAGCCCCTGTGCGATCCAGGGATCCTTATCCTGAAAATCACTATCCAGCAAAGCGCGCGCTAAACGGTTTAAATAATCGCCCACCGTGTTGGTCTGATCGGCTTGTACGGTGTGCAATTGGGCCCAAACTTTCTTGAGTCCCGGAAAGGCGCGTATCGACAGTGCTTCTACGCGTGCGTCCTCAATCACGCTAATTACTGCCATTTGTAATGGGTTTAGCGTTTCAGCAGAAATCGGAACGGTGGTATAAACCAGATGTGCCGCGCAATGGGCTGCCGTGGCCCGGTACAATTCTAAGCCTGGTACTCCTTCATAATCATCAAAGGCATCCGGCAAATGCAGAAAGTAATCCTCAATAAAAGGTTTATAGCCTTCACGTGATTCAAAATCACCACTGGTGGGGCGCATAAAAAAATCACGCGCCCACAACGCGCGCAAATACATATTGATACGCCGCTGCACATCGACAAACAGCGTACCTTTGCGTTCCTTCTGTAACATCGCCAGCGATTCTTTGGACTTCAGACTAAAGTAACTAATCTGTTCTTCAAAGTTGGTTTTGTGTGCATGTGCTCCCCAAGTCGCCCAGCGCCTCAAGCCGCCCAGCGTCAGTTGCCCCAACAGCGTTTCCAGATTTTCCATCATCGGACGCAAGCCACGGGGAACCTGGTTGAGCAGGGTGTTGACCAACTGCAAATAAGCACCAAACAACGAAGCGTCGCCCAAACGCTTTGCAGCAGTGGGCGCGGAGGCGATGATAGCCTGCAGCACCGCACCACTCGTTTTTGAAGCTAATGCCATCACGGTGTCGAGCAAATCCACCACCGAGTCCTCGCCGATTTCTTTGGCAATGCTTGGCGCGCTCAGAATAAAGGTAATGACTAACTCGCTGCCGCGCCCCAGGCTTTTGAGTGAACGCGCGCCTTGTACGTAGTTTTCCAAACCTTGTGCAGAGAAAATGCGCGCTGCTTCATACCACGAGGACTGTAAAATTTCACTGGCATGCGAACCTAAATCCTCAAGCAACTCTGTATGGTGTTCCAAGGATAGCGTCATTTTAATTTTCCAGATGTTGGGATGGAAAGAAGCAATAAGTTGTGATCAGAAAAACGTCGTGACGGCGGCATCCAGCGCATCGCGCATATCAGGATCGTCCGTAATCGGCCTAACCAATGCCACACGGCAAGCTGCCTTGGTTTCCACACCCGTTGCAATCAGATTGCCCGCGTAAATCAGCATACGTGTAGAAATTCCTTCGTCCAGACCGTGGCCTTTAAGGTTACGCGCGCGCTCGGCAATTGACACCAGTTTGCCTGCAACTTCTGACGTGACTTTGCTTTCATGCACGACGATTTCGGTTTCGACATCATGTGCCGGATAATTGAAATCCAGAGCGCCAAAACGTTGTTTGGTAGATTGCTTCAAATCCTTCATTAGGCTTTGATAACCTGGATTGTAAGAAATAACCATTTGGAAATCAGGGTGCGCATTAATCAGTTCGCCCTTCTTTTCCAGTGGCAATATACGGCGATTATCGGTCAGTGGATGGATCACCACAGTGGTGTCCTGGCGTGCTTCAACGACTTCGTCGAGATAGCAAATCGCGCCTTCCCGCGCGGCGATTGCGAGTGGGCCATCCTGCCAGCGCGTCCCCTGAGCGTCCAACAGGAAGCGTCCCACCAGATCAGATGCGGTCATGTCTTCATTGCATGCCACAGTGATCAACGGTTTGCCCAGCTTCCAGGCCATGTATTCAACAAAGCGGGATTTTCCGCAACCGGTTGGCCCCTTCAACATCATCGGCATACGAACCGAGTAGGCGGCTTCGTATAGCTCCACTTCATCAGCAACCGTACGGTAATAAGGTTCATTCTCGATTCTGTACTGCTTGATTATGTCGCTCATATCGATTCCTTTTTATATTGATATCTCAGAAAAAATCCCCGCCACCTTGCGGCAACGGGGATTTAATTGAATTACCCGTGCTCGGTTAAACTGTCTTGCCGCGAAAAATCACCATGTTCGTGCCTTGCGATTGCTTGTAGTTATCGTAAGCAAGCAGGCGAATGTGGTTGTTAGGGTTAGCCTTGCGACATGCCTCCGCTTCCTGCAATACAACATCAACATTGGTTTCACCAAACATCGGCAGTTTCCACATGTACCAATAGTTGTCCATCAGATGCTCGGGCTCTGTGTGCTCCAAGCCCGGGTTCCAGCCTTTCTTGACGATATATTCAATTTGCTTTCTGATCTGCTCCGTAGTCATCTGTGGAAGATATGAAAAAGTTTCAAATTTACGGCTGGCCGGATCACTTACGCGTGATTTGTAATCTTGCATTTCACTCATGACGATATTCCTTTAAATTAAATTTAATTAAGACCGGGCGCGGCTTATACGCGCCCGAATCAAAGCTTACTTGTGTGCTACGTCCAGCTTGTCCACTGTATCGAATTCAAACTTGATTTCTTTCCAGGTTTCCATCGCGATTTTCAGTTCCGGGCTGCTGGCAGCAGCTTTAGTCAGAATGTCCTTGCCTTCTTTTTCCAGTTCACGGCCTGAGTTACGTGCTTCTACGCATGCTTCCAGTGCGACACGGTTAGCTGCCGCACCTGCTGCGTTACCCCATGGGTGACCCAGTGTACCGCCGCCAAACTGCAAGCAAGCATCGTCGCCGAAGATGTTAACCAGCGCTGGCATGTGCCAAACGTGGATGCCACCGGATGCAACCGGGAAAACGCCTGGCATGGAACCCCAATCCTGGTCAAAGAAGATACCGCGAGCGCGGTCTTCCTTGATGAAGCTGTCACGCATCAAGTCAACAAAACCCAATGTCGGTGCGCGGTCGCCTTCAAGTTTACCTACAACTGTACCGGAGTGCAGGTGGTCACCGCCGGACAGACGCAGTGCCTTGGCCAAGACTCGAAAATGAATACCGTGGTGCGGGTTACGGTCGATAACAGCGTGCATCGCGCGGTGGATGTGCAACAGCATACCGTTGTCACGACACCAGTTAGCCAGACCCGTGTTAGCGCAGAAACCGCCAGTCAGGTAGTCATGCATAATGATAGGCGCGCCGATTTCTTTTGCGTACTCGGCACGCTTGTACATTTCTTCCGGTGTAGGAGCGGTTACGTTCAGGTAGTGACCTTTACGCTCGCCAGTTTCACGTTCTGCTTTCAGTGTCGCTTCTTGCACAAAGTCAAAACGGGCACGCCAGCGCATGAATGGTTGGCTGTTGATGTTCTCGTCGTCTTTGGTCAGGTCCAAGCCACCGCGCAAACATTCGTAAACTGCGCGACCGTAGTTCTTCGCAGACAGACCCAGCTTAGGTTTGATCGTGCAACCCAGCAATGGACGGCCATACTTGTTCAAAATGTCGCGTTCCATCTGAATACCTTGTGGTGGACCACCACAAGTTTTAACGTAGGCGATAGGGAAGCGAACGTCTTCCAGACGCAATGCGCGCAATGCCTTGAAGCCGAATACGTTACCCACCAATGAAGTGAATACGTTAACAACTGAACCTTCTTCGAAGAGGTCAATTGGGTACGCTACGAAAGCGTAAAAACAGGTATCGTCGCCAGGAACGTCTTCGATGCGATAAGCGCGACCTTTGTAGTGATCCAGGTCAGTCAGTAAATCTGTCCAAACTGTGGTCCAGGTGCCGGTTGAAGATTCGGCCGCAACCGCTGCTGCGATTTCTTCACGTGACACGCCCGCTTGAGGGGTAATCTTGAAACAGGCCAGAATATCGGTATCCTGAACCTTGTATTCAGGCTCCCAATAAGTCTGCCTGTATTCCTTAACGCCTGCGTTGTATGATTTGACTGCCATCGAAATACTCCTTGCAAAGTTGAAACAGTTCGCCTTTAACTCTAGAAAGGCCCGTGGCTCAGTTGAGCGTGTGAGTACTATAGATAAAATTTACCATAAATAATAATTGTAATTTTCTATACTAACGATAGACTGTAGTCTATGATACTTCCGGGTGAAAATACCATGATGAAACATGCCACTCTGCGCCAGTTGAAAGTGTTCGAGGCGGTAGCGCGTAATTTAAGCTTTACACGAGCGGCCAAAGAGCTGTACACGACTCAGCCTACGGTTTCTATTCAGTTCAGGCAGTTGACGGACATTGTCGGGCAGCCGCTGCTGGAGCAGGTCGGAAAACGGATCTACCTGACTGAAACCGGGCGCGAGTTGCTCAAAGTCTGCCGTGGGATTTTCGAAGGCTTGGATCGCTTCGAGATGCTTGTGTCAGACATGAAAGGAGTGAAGGCGGGAAAACTACGTTTGGTTGTGATTACTACGGCAAAATATTTTGTGCCGCGTCTGCTTGGAATATTTTGTCAGCGTTACCCCGGCATCGATGTTTCACTCAAGGTGACCAACCGTGAGCGGGTGCTGCAACGCATGGCCGACAACATGGACGATTTGTATGTGCTCGGTCAGCCACCTGAACACATGGATGTAGAATTTGAGCCTTTTATGGAGAATCCGCTAGTCGTGCTGGCTGATCGCAACCATCCGCTAGCCGACAAAAAAAATATCCCGCCGAAACGATTGGAGGAAGAGCAATTCCTGATGCGCGAGCAGGGCTCAGGTACACGTCTAGCTACCGAGCAATTTTTCAGTGAACGCGGATTGAAACTCAAGGTCAAGATGGAGATTGGCAGTAATGAGGCAATCAAACAAGCCGTAGCTGGCGGGCTGGGTATCGCCGTGCTGTCCGCACACACACTGGCACTGGAGCGCAGCATCGATGAATTGGTGATACTGGATGCTCAAGGTTTTCCGATCCAACGTCACTGGTATCTGGCTTACCCAAAAGATAAGCAGTTGTCAGTGGTTGCTAAGGCGTTTCTTGAATTCCTGCATGAGGAAAGCAAGTTGCATGGCGAGAAATATTTGCAGGGTATTATGGGTTTACCCGCCGAGGAGCGTGGAGCAAAGAAAATAAGGAAGCAGACCAAACCTAACAATTAACTTACTTATTTTACGGATAAAATAAGCCAGTTTATGATATTACTTGGATGCCACTAATTTGATGCCACTAATTTAAAGTTGCGAGTCTTTTTGTAACTTCTTGATTAGTGCATTGGCACTGTCATACAACATTGAGTCGGGATATTTCTGGCAATAGAGATCTGTCCAGTCAGCGACTGGAGTTCTATCTGCGTACCTTAAAAAGTCTCTACCTACTATTTCACCATACATGGCATTTGCACCCAATAAATATCCTTGAAGCCAAATTGAATAGGCATCATCAACTGCAGGATTATTTTTTCGGTCCAGCCATTGCTTGCAAGATATTGATCCAACCACTGTACTTGCATTCGCGTTGCTTCCAATTACGCTGAGCGCTAGAGCCATAAGTAATATGTAAATCATACGTTTCATCTTTGTATCTCCTTCGCTTTATTCGGAGTTCAGTTTTTCTCCTGATATTCACCAAACGGAGTGGCAGCGGCATATTGCCAAGCTTTATTCTGCCATATTCATGGCCATATAGCGGTCAGCCAACATTTTATTCTCCACAGGAAATCTAGCAGCAAAAGTCATACTGAGCCAGTGGAAAAAATAGTTAGGCCATTTCCAGAAAGATGGAAGAATCGTATTTATGAGTACCAAAAAAAGAGCCTCGAAGTTTCGCGGCTCTTTCGATCTGGCATCGCTGCAAGTGCATCAGTCCTTAAATGCTTCCACCTCAAACACCAGTTTGATGTCGTCACCTATGCCGGGCAGGAAGGTTTTCATGCCGAAGTCGGAGCGTTTGAATTGCGCACTGGCGGCCGCGCCGCATTTTTGCTTTTTCTTCATCGGATCCATTGGGTCAGCGCCACAGTTGAAGGCATCTATGGTCAGCGTCACCGGCTTGGTCACGCCGAGCAGGGTGAGGTTTCCTTCTATGGAGGCAGGGGCGTCACCCTTGAACTTCACGCTATTCGATTTATAGGTGATGGTGGGAAATTCGACGGCGCTGAAAAAGTCCGTCGACTTCAAATGATCATCACGTTTGACGAAGCCGGTGCTGACCGAGGCAGCTTCAATGGCGATGTCCACCGAGCCAGTTTTGGCGGCACGATCCAGTGTGATTTTGCCACTGGTCTTGTCGAAGCGCCCTTCCATGGTGGAAAAGCCCAAGTGGCTAATCATGAAACGCGGAAAGGTGTGGGGCGGGTCTATGGTGTAGGAATCCGCCGCGTGGGCGGCCAGCGGAAGGCTTGCAGCAAGAAGTACGGCAATTACATTACGTTTAAACATGATTTCTCCTTGAATGAGTATGAGTAAAACAAGAGGTTAAAGCGGTGGCGCACCGGTTACGCGCCACGTTAAATACACCGCACCTGCCGCGCATGCCAAAGTGACGACAGACAGTAGCAAGGATTGTATCCACAGCGCTTGTTTTGCGGGCAACGGGATTTTGGCGGCTACAGGAATGACCGCAAGCACCGGCAGCACATACCACGGTAATTCTGCGGTGAGCACAGCGAGGCAGCCGGTCAGCCCGGCAATGAACGACAGCGGCAGGGTGTAGCTGCGGCCACAGGGCAATGGGCTATTGGTCAGCATCTGAATTAGCAGGAAAGCACCTGCTGCCGCGCCCAGCGCCAAGCCGAATTGGCCGAGCAAAGCAGAGGCGCCGAACAGCGCAGCGGTGCCGCCGCCTAACCCCAGCGCCATGCCCGCACTTCCGGCACGCACGGATGCGTCGTTCAGACCATCGAACCAGAACACCAGCCAGCCGACATACAATGCGCATCCCGCACCCCACAACAGCATGTGCATCATTTCTTGTTGTTGCAGAATGCGTAACATCACCCACACCGCCGCGCCGCCGCCCGCCACTGCTAGAAGCGGACGTAGCCAGCGCGGATTAAGTAACATCAGCGGCAAGGCAAGCCCGGCCGAGAGCAAACCCAACAACACGATTTTGCGCGAGGCGGTGAGCGGCTCAATGGAAAAATCGCTCGCAAGGTAAACCGTGACAGCAAACCCGGCGATGATCGCCAAGCCACTCAAACGCATGCGTTGAAACAGCTCCGCCACGATCAATGCGGCGATAAAGGGCGCAAGGCCACCTTGTACAGCGGGGTTGTTCAGTAACTCGTGCAACGCAATCTCCGAATCTGTTTACAGCTTTTGGTGCGAGCCGTCGCAGAATGGTGAACCATTGGCCGCCGACTTGCATCCGCAAAGATATTTGGTTTCCTTTTGGGTGATGGTGAATTTTACCGGGCCAATATCTGTCCCTGCATGTCCACCATCACAGAACGGCTGGTTTTTGGATCGGCCGCACGCACACCAGTAGTGGTCGCCGGGTTCGAGTTCAACTGCATAGGGACTTTTTTGTACGCATACGGGTTTGGTCATGATTTTTCCTTGTGTGGTGGTTGTTGTGGGTCGATTAAAATCAGCGTATTCCCTCGCGCTGTGACACCCACATTCGCCATACGGCTGGGGTTTGTTTGGGTGCGGATGGTTCGACACTGATATCTGTAACGGGCAATTCAAGCGGCAACGTTGCAGTTGCAATCGGCGTGACAACGGGAGTCACTGCGGCGGTAGCGGGTTGGGCGTTTTCCTCTTTATCGTTGAGCGAACCCTTGTCCGGTTTGCTGCCATCTTCCTCGTCGTCATATTTCTCACGCGGCGGATTGCCGTCATACACCAGGCTTTGGCGGTGTTGCAGGTAGGCGTCGCGGATAAAGGCATAGCGGTCAATCGCCGCCTCATCCAGCACATTTTCCTGGTCCAGCAGAGCGGCGCGTTTGCCAATCAAATTTGTTACGTACGCCTCGTTGCGCGTGTCCACATTCGAGATCTTCATTATCGGGCTGGCAAAGGAGTCCGCATACAGTCCTACGCCGTCGCGCACGGAACTGGGGCCAAACAGGGGCAGCATGAGGTAAGGGCCGCTGCCTATCCCCCAGTGTCCCAGTGTCTGGCCGAAATCTGCGTTGTGTTTTTTCAATCCTATTGCTGTGGCAACGTCAGCCACGCCGAAAACTCCGAAGGTGGTATTTACGACTATGCGCCCAGTGTCCGAAACTGCCTGAACCACCTTGAATTGCAGCAAGTCGTTGGCCAGAACCACGACATCATTCAGATTGGAGAAAAAACTGGACAGCATCATTCTCCCCGGCTCCGGCACTACCGTGTTGTAGCCCTGCGCCACCGGTTTGATCACAGCCTTGTCCAGCGTGTCGTTGAACTGATACACGCCGCGATTGAACGACTCGAACGGGTCTTGCGGATTGTGACTGGTCGAGGCGCAACCGCCTAGCGCGAGGCTGGTGAGCAGTAAGGAAAGTTGGACTTTTGATATGGGCATCATTGCAGGTTCTTGGTTCGTTGCCGGAGTTATAGGCAACGTAATTATAGGCGGAATACCAGTCACCGTAAAATTTCAGGATTCAGTTCCCGGGAAAAACTATAGAGTTGTTGGGGTGGCGTAAATGCGATTAGTATAGGCGCATGGGAGATTCCAAGAAAAACTTGTTGCTAATTACAGTGTTGTTTTTGTTGTTGGCAATCATTGAAATGGCTGGGCTGCATAGTTTGCAGCCGCTTGAAAACCGCCTGTCCGATTTTTTCGTGCGCCAGCAGGCGCAGGGCTTGCAGCCCGACCCTAAAATTGTCATCGTGGACATTGATGATGCCAGCTTGGCGCGCATGCAAGATGTGGCGGGCAACTGGCCCTGGCCGCGCGCAGTACATGGCGAGTTGGTGCACGGCATTGCCAAACAGCATCCAGCCGCCATTGTTTTTGACTTCCTGTTTGCCGAGCGTGACCAGTACCGACCAGAGAGTGACCGCCTGTTTAACGAGGCGCTGGCGGTGGATAGCAAAGTCTATTTTCCAATGGTGCGGCGCGACCCGGCGCAGGATGCATCCGGCGCTCCGCTGGCCAAAGTCGCCCCCATGCTGGGCCTGCAAGCAACCGCACAGGCCGAACAGGATGCGCGCATTGCTTTGCTACCGCCGCTGGCGATAGAGCCGCGCTACTGGCGCACCGGCACCATCAATTTCGAAGAGGATCGCGACGGTGTGGGGCGGCGCTACCAGCTTTACACCCCGGCGCATGGCTGGCTGATTCCCTCCCTGCCGGCACGGGTTGCGGCCGATCTGGGTTATGCGGTTCCGCGCCAGCCTGACACCATATTGGCATGGCGCGGAGGAGTAAATGCTTTCCGGCATATTTCCTACATTGACCTGTATGAAGATTTCAACCGCGAACATCCGCAACGTCCTCAGGATGAGTTTAGTGGCAAAATCGTTATCATCGGCACCGCCGCAACCGGCATGTACGATTTGCGCGTCACTCCGATCTCCACCCTGTATCCCGGAATGGAGATTCTGGCCACAGCCCTGGATAATCTGAAAAACCAGCGCATGATGCGCGCCGCACCAGCCTGGTTTTCGCCAGTGTTTGCACTAGCCCTGCTGGCGCTGCTATATGCGACATTCCGGCGCGGCGCCAATGCACATAGAGTGGGGTGGGTATTATTCGCGCTGACTTTATCGGCGCTGGGAGTGAGCTATGCGTCGGCAGGGCGTCTATATCTATTACCGGTGCTGTCATCCCTGTTGCTGGGCTGGAGCTATTACCTTATCTGTGCATTGCAGGAATATCTGCGTGAACGCCGCTCACGCGAACAGGCGGTGCAGATGTTCAGCCGCTTCGTCAATCCGCACGTAGTGCAGGAACTGATCGCACATGGCGGATTAAGCCGGGGGGGCGAAAGTCGCCAGATTTCGGTGCTGTTCTCGGATATACGCGGCTTCACCACCTTGTCCGAAAAACGCACGCCACAGGAAATAGTGGCTTTGCTGAATCGTTATTTCACCTTGCAGGTGGAGGTGGTTTTTCGGCATGGCGGTTCGCTGGACAAGTTTATCGGGGATTGCATCATGGCTTTCTGGGGCGCACCGCTAGATGATCCCGCACATGCGCGTCACGCGGTCGAGGCAGCGCTGGAAATGGGCGAGGTGCTGCAACGCTTCAAGCATGAGCTGGGTGAGCAGGATGCCGATTTTGACGTGGGTATCGGCATCCATTCCGGCCCTGCCGTGGTAGGTTTGATTGGTTCCGAGCAGCGGCGTGAATACACTGCTATCGGCGATACCGTGAATCTGGCCAGCCGCATTGAGGGGCTGACCAAGGGCGTGTCGCGCATTCTGGTTTCGAGTGATACCATGAAACTGTGCGGCGATGCATTTGACTTTAAGTCATTTGGCTCTTATAAAGTCAAAGGCAGGGATCAGGAAGTGGAGTTGTTTGCCCCCGAAATCCGTAAGGAAACGCCATGAAACCAATTTTCGCCCTCTGTCTGTTCGTGCTGCTCACAACGGCGGTGCAGGCAGGGGAAATCGCCTATACCGTGCGCGCCACCGAACTGAAAGCCAAGCCATATGCCGATGCTGAGACGCTGCTCAGCTTGACCGAACACGGCAAGGTCGAAATCTTGTCGCGTCAGGCAAGCTGGATGCAGGTCAAGGCGGACGGGACTACCGGCTGGGTGAAAATGTTGAGCCTGCGCTTGGGTAATGCGGAAGTGCCAAAGAAATCCGGCGACAGTGGTTTGGGAGCATTATTTAATGTTGCTACGACGGGAAACAGCGGCAGCACAGTAACCACCGGTGTGCGCGGGCTGTCCGAAGAAAACCTGAAGAAAGCACACCCGAATCCGGAAGCGCTAAAAGTCATGCAAGGCTTTGCGGTGAGCAAGCAGGATGCCAGCGGTTTTGCCAAAGCGGGCAAGCTGAAGAGCCAGCACATGGATTATTTGCCACCACCCGGCAAAGGAGGAAACTGAGATGAGATTCCCAATCTTGCTGCTGACGTTATTAGGTTTTGTGGCGCCGGTTGCCGCATTCGATTTCGGCAATTTGAATTTGGGCCAAATATTGCAGAACGCGCAGAAGGCGACAACCGACATCAGCGAACCTCAGGAAATTGAATTAGGTGATGGTATTGCCAGCAATTTTCTGGGAGCGGCACCCTTGTTACAGGATCAGCGCATACAAAAATACGTGAACGATGTAGGTCGCTGGCTCACCTTGCAGACTGAGCGTCCTGACCTGCCGTGGCAGTTTGCCGTATTGGATGATAACGACATCAATGCGTTTGCCGTTCCCGGCGGACGCATATTTATTACCAAGGGCTTGCTCGTGCGCATGAAAAGCGAAGCGGAACTGGCGGGCGTGCTGGCGCATGAAATTTCGCATGTGCTGATGAAACATCACCTGCAGGCAATCAAAAAAGGCGCACGCACTGAATTGATGGCCGAGTTTGGAGGGCAGGTGCTACAGCAGAATGGATCCAATCCGGCACTGGCCAAATTGGTGAGTGCCGGAACGGAAGTTTATACGCGCGGCCTGGATAAAAATGATGAATTTGAAGCCGACCGCATGGGCGTAGTTATTGCCGCACGCGGCGGTTATGACCCATATGGGCTGCCTGCGATCTTACAAACATTGCAGGGAATTAATCCGCAGGATTCCAGCGTGGCATTAATGTTCAAGACCCATCCGGCCTTGGCCGACAGGCTTGATCTGTTGGATAAACTGATGCCCGGCGCGTTCGATAGCTTTGAAACCCAGCCCAGCCTTGCACCGCGCTTCATGGCGGTGATGTCGAGGCAGAACCGATAAGGCGTGGGAGCGTGCTCCGGGTGCCCAACTTAAACACTTGCTTGAATGCGAATTGAAATTAGCGCGCAGGCGCCGTCAAGTCGCCCATATGGAATTGAAAATTTTCCGCCTTGCGGTCAGCGAAGTAGTGTTGCAGAGTGAAGCGCACCGGGCGGAAGGCGAGCTCATCCCACGGAATATCCTGCTCCTCGAATAGCTTAACTTCCAGGCTTTCTACGCCGGGCGAGAAATCCAGATCGAGCAATTTGGCGCGAAATAACAGATGCACCTGATTGATGTAAGGCAGGTTGTACATGGAATACAGCTCGCCGATGGCGATACGCGCATTGGCTTCTTCCAGTGTTTCGCGTATCGCGGCTTCGGTGGTGGTCTCGCCGTTTTCCATGAAACCCGCAGGCAGGGTCCATAGCCCGTGGCGCGGTTCGATGGCGCGGCGGCACAACAGGATACGGCCGTCTTCCCATTCCGGGATAGAGCCGATCACCAAATTGGGATTCTGGTAGTGGATGGTGGTGCAAAGGGTGCAAACGTGACGCAGGCGATTGTCATCCGGCGGCTGGCGTAATTCGACCGGCGCACCGCATGCACTGCAGAATTTCATTTCCAGAATTCCCACCAGGATTTCTCGTTTTGGGGTGACGGCCTGACAGCAGGTGCGGGTGCGCCATCCTTGGCAACATTTTTGTCGAGCACGCGCTGTGCATCGTCGCGCAGATCCTTCATGTCCATGGCGTCATAGGCTTGCACCATGATTTGCAGCGCATCGCGCGTAGCCGGGGTCTGCGAGTAATCGACGAGCACACCTTTGGCACGGTTGGCGGCTGCCACATAGGCGCCCCGGCGCAAATAAAAACTGGCAACATGAATTTCATGGCGCGCCAGGACGTTGATCAGGTATTGCATGCGCAGCCTGGAATCGGGCGCATATTTGCTGTCGGGAAAGCGCGTCACCAGTTCTTTGAACGCTTCGAAGGAATCGCGCGCGGCCTTCGGGTCGCGTTCGGAAAGATCCTCTTTAACTGTAACTATGCGGGCCAACAGGCCAAGGTCTTCGTTAAAATTGATCAGCCCTTTCAGATAATAGGCATAATCCACATGTGGGTTGTTGGGATATTGTTTGATGAAGCGGTCGGTAGCAACGAGTGCCGCATCCGGTTCCTTCTGTTTGAAATTCGCATACGCGATTTCCAAGTCTGCTTGCTGAGCATAGCGACCATAAGGGTAACGCGATTGCAGCGTTTCGAAAGCCTTCACCGCTTTGTCATAATTGTTGTCGTTCATCTCATCCATCGCATCGGAATAGAGTTGTTCGACGGGAGCAGATTTCGAGGCCCCTTTATCGTCTGGCGATGAAAAAAGACTACACGCAGTTAACGTGAGCAGCAGGATTAAGGCTAAACTATGGCGCATGACTGAACCCGAAAATATTTTGCGCGATTATACCGCAAACTCACGCTCCCCAAGTTTGCTCACATTCAAGACGTCTGAAGAATACGCCGGAATGCGCCTCGACCAGGTATTGGCCAAGCTGTTGCCGGAGTATTCGCGTGGCCGTCTGCAAGAGTGGATCGTGCATGAGCAGGTCAAGGTTGATGGCGCAGCCGCCACCATCAAGCAGAAAGTGTGGGGCGGGGAAACCATAGTAGTCATGCCGCAATCGGACCCGTCCGAGCAGCCGCATTTGGCCGAGGACATCGCGCTGGATGTCGTGTTCGAGGACGATAGCATCCTCATCATCAACAAACCCGCCGGACTGGTAGTGCACCCCGGCAGCGGCAATTGGGAAGGAACCCTGCTCAACGCTTTGCTGCACCATGCGCCGCAACTTTCCGAAATCCCGCGTGCCGGCATCGTGCACCGGCTGGACAAGGACACCAGCGGCTTGCTGGTGGTGGCCAAGACCCTCATTGCGCAAACCGCGCTGGTGCGTCAGTTGCAGGCGCGCACCGTGCATCGTGAATACTATGCGCTGGTCTACGGCGAGGTGGAACGCAACGGCACCGTGGATGCAGCCATGGGCCGCCATCCCACGCAACGCACCAAGATGGCCATCGTGGAAGACGGCAAGCCTGCGGTCACGCATTACAGCGTGGCGGAGCGTTTCCCCGCCACTTCGACTGGCTCAGGACAGGGCTGCACCCTGCTGCGCTGCAAGCTGGAAACCGGACGCACCCACCAGATCCGCGTGCACCTCGCTTCCATTCGCCACCCTCTGGTTGGCGACAGCACCTACATCAAGGGCGCACAAAAATGCGCGCCGCAACTGCGTACCTTGCTCGCCGCTTTCCCGCGTCAGGCCTTACATGCGGCGCAACTTGGGCTGGAACACCCGGAGACGGGCGAGTGGCTGGAATGGCAGGCGCCGTTGCCGGACGACATGGCGCAATTGCTGCGGCAAATTAGAAGTGAATCCAAAGCAACGCCTTAGCCACAGATGAACACGGATTTACACGGAAAAAACCATTGGTTTAATGAGGAAGCCCAATCCATGTTTTTAATATCCGTGTTAATCCGTGGCTAATAATTTTTGAATACAGCGCATGAATCTGCTTGAGCATTGCATCATCCCCAATTGGCCCGCACCGAAGAATGTGCGGGC
>Ga0302277_1000835_pt1 | contig 23425 bp, 15 predicted proteins | sample III_Bog_N3_1_FD_198759 | JGI IMG/M metagenome (GOLD analysis project Ga0302277, IMG submission 198759) | Peat permafrost microbial communities from Stordalen Mire near Abisko, Sweden - III_Bog_N3_1 | ecosystem: Environmental > Terrestrial > Soil > Wetlands > Peat | place: Sweden: Abisko... | reverse complement strand
CTCGACCTGCTCCTTCAGCCAGTCTGCAACGTCGTTGGGAATATTCGCCTGGCGAACATCGACAAAATGCTGAAACTCGTCCAGAGCAAGGAGCCGCACGCCACAACGCTTGAGCAATTCGCGGAGCCGGATACTCTTGCTGACCGTGTTTCCTCGCGTCCATAGCGGATCGCCCAATTGATACAGAAGTGTTTCGGCAAGGCTCTTTACCGTAGGCCGTGCGGGAACCTTGGCAAGCAGCACCGGCTGCTCAACGCCCCACGTGTGATCTACCCGGGGATGCAGGTTCGCAAAATAAGAAATGATGGTAGTCTTGCCGCTGCCGCTTTCGCCAACAATGGGGCAGCAGGCTGGTTCGGCGGTTGTGCCAAAGCTGTCGAAGCACTCCTGAATACGCCGAACTGCGTCCGTAAACAATGGATACTTGACCAATACCCGCTCGGAACAGTCCATCATTTCATGCTTCCTCCGCAGCGAACGCGACCCTTTCCGCACTCGCAATGACAGGGGGCGGATGCGGCAGGTCGAAACCTGCTTCATACACGGGAAGGTCTTCGTCGTCCTGAAAGAAGCTGGGCGCGATTGCATTCGGAGTTGTTCCAACAACGGACACGTCTTTCGGAGGAACGAGTCGAATCCCAGGGTTCTCCAAGGTCTCTGTTGTGGATAGTTGCGGGGAGGGTTCTGACAAGAAGCGCGCATGGCGTTTGCGTATTCCGGTGATGTGGGCCGGTGATTACGGTGATGTGGGCCAGAGTCGGAGCGAAGCGACGCTGGTTGTTTTTTTACATTAGCTACGTGGCCCACATGAGTCAAGAAAAGGGTAAATAAATATCAGGCAGCATCATTTCGTTTCTTTCCTCTTCAGGTGGCACGATTGTGGATTACGTTGGATGTGGGCCATCATTCCGTTTCATGTGGGCCAGCGTTACGTTGGATGTGGGCCATCATTATGGTGATGTGGGCCGTTGTTTCGGTGATGCGGGGCAGCCGGGGCTGCCCCGCAGGTTTCGGCATTAAGGTCTTGCCTGATGTCCTTTCTGCCATTGTTGTTCCATCCGTGCCATCTTCGATCGAAGCGGCTCCCAGTAGCTTTCTGGAATCGCCGATTCCTTCACTTCCTCGACGATGTCGGCGAAGTATTGCAGGCTGGTGATCGGGGTTCGGGTTCCGGCGTTGAGCATGGCGACATACTTGCGGGCACATCCCAGCAGGATGGCCCGCGTGATCTGTTCCATGGAAACGCCTCGTCGGTACATGTCGAGCGCCAGCTTTTCATCGGCGGCTGAGAAGCTGGCCTGAACGCAGGCCGGAGCCAGGAACAGGGCGCGCACTCTCGCGACGAACTCTGCCTCTGGCCCAAGAGTGCTTTCAGGTGTTTGCTGCCTCTGGTATGGCCAGAAGTAGTCGCGGATTTCAAGCACCAGTTGCGGGCTTTGGTCTCTGCGTACGCAACAGACGGCCCGCTCTTGCAACTCATCCACGTTCATGACGATGACGGATGGGGTTGTTTCGACGGCCCGCGCCAGTTCCTCTACGGTTGCGCGAAGGCAACCGGTGTGGCGACCGGCACGCAGACAGGCGTAGACGTAGAGCTTGAAGGCACCATCGGAGAGTATCGTGATGGCCTGCGCAAACTCCCGACCTGCGGCGAACCATCCGGTGGGCTGTTTGAGGATTAACCGAGGGGTGCTCATGAGCGTCCTCCGGTTGAGTTCGAAGCCGCATTCTTGTTCTTCTTACGCATCGACTCGCCATTCATCTCGATGCGATAGGCGTTGTGAACCAGCCGGTCAAGGATGCTGTCGGCGATGGTTGGATCGCCGATCTGCGCATGCCAACTGTCTACAGGCAACTGACTAGTGAGCACCGTCGAACGCCGGCCATAGCGGTCATCGCAGACCTCCAGGAAGCTGCGACGCTCGTCGTCGTTCAACGGAGCCATGGCGAAGTCATCGACCAACAGCACATCGGTGCGCGCCATGCTCTCCAGCAACCTGCCCAGACTGCCGTCGGCCCGCGCCTGCGCCAGGTCGCGGAAGAGCTTGGCCGCAGATCGGTACAGCACGCTGTAACCGTCACGGCAGGCCTTCTGCGCCAACGCTTGCGCCAGCCACGTCTTACCTATTCCGGTTGGACCCGTAAACAGGACATTGAGGTGTTGGATCACCCATTGCGAGTTGGTCAGCCCACGCACCGTCGACGGATCCATCTGCCGGGGATAGCGGTAGTTGATGTCTTCCACGCAGGGCTCGGCAGACAGCTTCGACTTCTTCAAGCGGCGCGCCAGTGCCTGGTTCTCACGCCACGTCCAGTGGCTGTCGACCAGCATACCGAAGCGTTCTTCGAAGTTGAGGCCGCGAGCCTCGGGCTCCTCGAGTTGTTTTTGATACGCTTCCGCCATGCCCGTCAGGCGTAGCGCGTGGAGCTTGTCCAGAGTAGCTTGGTTTAGCATTGGCCCACCTCCCGGCGAGTCTGCTGGGCTGCGTAATACCCAGGGCCGCGAAGGTTTTCATGCGTTACCGGAGAAGGCATCAACAGCAGCTCAGGCAACGGCTGACGGTCCAGGCCGCTTTGCAGCATCGACTTCACGCTTTGAAAGCGGTACAGCTTCAGACGCACCGCCCGTGTGCAGGCCGCTTCCAACCGCTCAGCGCCATACTTGCGCTCCAGCCGAATCACTCCCAGCGCCGATCGATAACCCATCTCCGGATGCGGCTTGCTGGTAAGGATGTTCTCCACCAGCCGTGCCGTGAAGGGACCAACCTTGCCCGCCCATTCGATGATGCGCGTGGGCGTCCACTCCAGATATTGCTGGTGTGACTTCGGACGGTGCTCGGAGTTCGTGCTGGCAGTGTACGGCCGGCTGCTGCGCGCGTGGCTGGCTACACGCTTGCCTTGATAGAAGATCTCCACCGTCCCGCTCGTGCTGCGGACTTCGACCTCCTTGCCGACCAGTTGATACGGTGTGCTGTAGTAATGACCGTCCAGTTCGATGTGATAATCCAGATTCACACGCGCCTTCTTCCACTCCGCATACACGAACGCCTGCTGTGGCAACGGCTGCAACGCCGGTCGATCAAGCAAACGGTACTGCTCGGCACGGGAACCGGCCAGTTTGCGAAATGGCCGCGCATTCAGCTTGTGAACCAACTCCAGGATGGCTTCGTTCAGCTCCGCCAGACTGAAGAACTGGCGCTTGCGCAGTGCCGCCAGCACCCAACGCTGAACAACTTGTACCCCAACCTCGGCCTTGGCCTTGTCCCGTGGACGATAGGGTCGCGACGGAAGAATCCCCACGCCATAATGAATCGCCAGATCGCCATAGGTGCGATTCAGTTCAGGTTCGTAGTAGCAGGGCTGCTTCACACCCGACTTCAGGTTGTCGGGAACAATCAGCAGGCTCGTTCCATCGAAGAATTCAAACGCACGGATATGCGCATGAATCCAGTCCAAGAGGTTCTGCGTCCAGGTGGCTTCGGCATAAGTGTAGTTGCTGGCGCCCAGCACCGCGACGAACACTTGTGCCTGACGAATCTCGCCGCTTTTGGGGTCCGTCACCGGCACCGTCTGACCGGCATAATCCACAAATGTCTTTTCCCCGGCGCGATGTTCCTGACGCATCACCACGTCAAGACGGCGCCTCCAGTCGCGATAAAGCTCGCAGTACCAGCTATAGGCATAGCCCTGTGGATTAGCCTGCTTGTACTCTTCCCACAGAAGTTGAAGGGTTACGTTCTTGCGGCTTTTCAATTCCCGGTGAATTGCCGCGCAGTCCGGCAAGCAGCGGTCCTCGGGCGGCGCGACCGGAGGCGGCGGAAACAAGCGCCGCTCCAGTACCACGTCATCCAGATCGGACGGTAAAGGCCAACTCAGCCCCGCTGCTTTCAGACGTTCCAAATAGCGCTGGACTGTGCTTTTGCTTACCTTGCAGATCGAGCCGATCTTCTGCGGGGCGAGGTGTGATTCGAAGTTGAGACGCAGGACTTCGCGTAACTGTCGCATGGGTAATCTCTTTTCTGGCAACACGTTCTCCTTTGATTTCAGGAAAACATCTGCCTGGGATTACCATCGACGCTTGCTCCGTCACCGGCCCAATCACACCGTTACGCTTCATGTGGGCCACAATTACGTTCGATGTGGGCCGCGATTACGCCATGTGGGCCACGATTACGGTGAAACAAAAAATGCGGCCCACATCGCAACCCAATCGCGGCCCACATCACACCGGAATCAGCGGCCCACATCCAATGGAATCACCGGCCCACTTCGACCGGAATACGCAGCGCTGTTGTATCTTGGCAAGACCATCAGCCTGACGGTCGCACAGACTTCGGTTCTTGTGGCGGCAGTGCTTGGCGGTAGCATGGTGTCTTCGCTCATAGCCGGTCTGCTTGCCGATTGGCTGGGGCGAAAAAAGATGATGATTGTCAGCGGCCTGATGTTCGTTGCCAGCGTTTGTTTGATCGTCGCATCTCAAGGGTTCGCGATACTGATGGCGGGGCGGCTTCTGCAGGGGATGAGCGGCGGAGTGATAGCCGTCGTTGTCCCACTCTACCTAGCAGAATCGCTTCGTCCCGATTCAAGAGGTAAGGGCACGGCAATCTTCCAACTCATGGTCACTTTCGGAGTCCTCGTAGCTTCAACAACAGGATGGTTCTTCACTCACCAGGCCGAAGCGGCGATAGTCTCCGCGGCTGGAAATCCGGTACTCATCAGAGCGGCACAGAGCCACGCGTGGCGCAGTATGTTCCTGGCCATGATTGGCCCTGGCATTGTTTTCTTCGTGAGCACGCTGCCGCTGGTTGAATCGCCTCGCTGGCTTTTTCGCAAGGCAAGAAAACCGGATGCCATGGCTTCCCTGCTCAGGCTCTGTTCGCCGCAAGAGGCAGCAACGCAATTGCATGAGATGGAATCGCTGGCCGCTGAGAGACCCGCGGCTTCAATTGACGCGCCCGATTCGCTTCTACAAAGAAAGTACGTGATTCCGTTCGCCCTCGCGTGTGTAGTCCTGGCATGCACTCAGGCAACCGGCGTTAACTCCATCCTGGGTTTTCTAGTGGTCATCCTCAAGCAGGCAGGTATGAGTCCAACCCACGCAACCGTTGGCGATTTCGCGGTGAAGCTGATCCACTTTCTGATCACCATTGTGGCTGCGGCATTGATCGACCGCAAGGGTCGCACCTTCCTTCTGAAAGTGGGCACGGGCGGAATTATCTGCTCATTGCTGGCCAGCGCGTTCCTTTTTTATTCCTTCGAATCGAGACGCATCGATGTGCGTGCCGAAATTCAGCAGAGCCAGCTCGGAAACTCGCTGATCGTGCCGGTTGGTGCATCGATGTTTCACCTAAAGCCGGCTACCCGTCCGATGGCTCTTACGGTGCTTTATTCCTATGGCGACGGAGATAGAGTTGCCACCGCGGTAAGTTCCGACCAATCACCATTCCTCAGCATTGTTCCCCAGGGAAAAGAGGCAAACAAGCCGCTCACTATCAAGCGAGCCTTCTACGGACCTATCGCCACCGAAGCGACTGGCTGGCTGATCGCTCTCTGCCTTGGACTGTTCGTTTCCTTCTTTTCTCTAGGGCCAGGTGTTGTTGTATGGCTAGCGCTCTCAGAGTTGATGCCGACTCGAATCCGATCGACAGGCATGGGTATCGCCTTGCTAGTGAACCAGGGCGTATCCACGATCATCGCCGCGGTTTTTCTCCCCGTGGTAGGCAATTTCGGTTTCTATGCGATGTTCCTGTTCTGGGCAGCATGCACAATGTTGTATCTCATCACCAGCGCATTCTTCTTACCTGAAACAAAAGGCAAGAGCCTCGAGGAGATTGAAGAATTGTTCGATCGAAAGAGCCGGCTCAAAACGTGTGATAACTCAGAGGCGGAAATGGCAGAGATCGATCTGCGATGACCAGGTGGATCGAGTTATGACCACTCCCTGCCTCTGACGAGAATTCTCTCTATCCGCAGCCCGCTGCTTCCGCTCTCGACGCGGAACTGAACCAGGTCGGCCGGCGCGCCCACCCGCATGATTCCAACACCGCCTGCGAATCGCCCTGGATTCTCGGTCGCCATTCGGATGCTCTCTCCCAGCGAAATCCCTGTCATCGCCATGGCGCGCGCAACGCCATCCTTCTGAGCAAGGACCGCACCGGCCAGAAACTCCGTTCCAAACAGGCTAAGGCGGCCGTTGGGGTGAAGCTCAACCTTGCCTCCGACTGGCGTCTCGTACACCCCCGCCGGCATTCCGGCCAGTGCCACCGAGTCAGAGACTAAGATAGAGCGGTTAATCCCCTTGGCCTTGATCATTGTTTTGATTGTATCGGCGGGTAAGTGGTGGCCATCCGCTATCAACATTGCAGCCAACCTATCCTCAGACAATTGTGACCAAATGGGGTTTGAATGCCTTGGAATCATCCCGGCGATTCCATTTCCCAGATGCGTTGAGAGCCTCGCGCCGGCGTCAACCGCTTTGCGGATCTGCTGCGCAGAAGCATGTGTGTGTCCTATGGAAACATGCACGCCGCGCGAGGATAGTCCGCGAATATACTCTTCCGATTCTTCAAAGTGAGGGGAGAGCGTGACCATGCCGACGAGCCCGTCCGAGGCCTGCATCCATCGTTCAAACTCGGCCAGGTCAGGGGGACGGACGTGCTCAACCGGATGTGCGCCGCGATAGCCTTCCAGCGGGCTGATGTGCGGGCCCTCAACATGAACGTAAGGGACGCACCCAGCCACCAGATTGCTGCTCTGCCGTGCCATTGCGATGGCGCGCAATGCGGCGATTATCTTTCGTTCCGATGCCGTGATGATCGTGGGGACGTATGTCGTTACGCCGACCTCGATCATCTTCCCGGTCAGGGCGATGATTGCCCGAGGGTCGGGTTCGTCCATGTTCGCGTCGGACCCGCAATAGCCATTGACCTGCAAGTCGACGAAGCCAGCGGAAAGCCAATAGTCGTCCTCGTGCCGACTTGCAGCGATGGAATGGATGATCCCATCAGTTACAGTGATCTCGATCGGCTTCCCATTTTGCGGATTAAGTCCGGTTAAGGTGTACATGTTATAAGCGACCTACATATTCATCCACGCGCCAGGCGCACAACAATCAACATCGTTGCTCGGTCATCACTGGCCCTGGAGTCTCAGCCGCCTGGATGGAATACTCTGCGAGAGCGGATGATAGCCCAACTGAAGCGATGTCATCCGCGCCGCCTCACAAAGGGCCGTAGCGTGAGGTGTATCGTAACCCAAATGCGTATGGTCCGATGGTACGGTAATACTGATTGTTCCCACCATATAACCGCCAGAGTCGAACACTGGCGCTGCCAACGCAAGGTACCCAGGCAAAAGCTCCTCGTCGTTGACAGCATACCCCTTCGCTTCTATTTGCTTCAGCTCTTCCCTAAGTTGGACAAACGATACAGTTGTACGCTCGGTGTATTTTTCTACCCCTTGCGACATCAACTGTTCAACCTCCTCCAAAGGCATTTCCGCAAGGAACAATTTGCCTGATGCCGTTGCATGAAGCGCTCGCTTCAGGCCCACATCCGCAAATGCCTCTGTAGATCCCGGATATCCCACCGAATGAATAAACAGCACCTTGCCTTCCGACAGAACGCCGAGTTGAGCGGTGCCTGGAATCTGTTTAGCCAGAGACTGCATTGGAAAAAACGCAGCTCGGTAAATGCTTGAATGACGCAGATAGCCGGACCCAACCCATAGCGATTTGGGAGTTAGGCTATAACGCTTGCTGGCAGGAACCGTCTCGATAAAGCCGCCCTCGACCAGTGTTTTGCACAGGCGATGCGCCGAGGCCCTCGGCATCGACAGCAATTCAGCAATGTCTGACACGCTTAGCTCAAACGGGTCTTCCGCGAGGAGTTCCAGCACTTGAAAACAGCGCAAAGTCGAAGTCATCGCGCCTGATTTTCCCGTCTTTGTCATTTTCTTGCGCACCGCTGACATAATAAGTCATTCTATCTTCCGCAATGGCCCGCGCACAAGCGCAATGTGTGGAACTGCCAGTTATATGTATCGATCATCTCGCTTAATCGATTGCCCCTGGGGCGCAACTCGTCTCCCACTCTTACTTATCGAAATCACCCTCCGCCTGCCACAAAGATGGATCGATCGCGACTGCTTTTCGGAAATAATCAGTCGCTTGTGATTCGCGGCCCAGATGGCGTTCAGCCAATCCAGCAACATAATAATTGTGGCCGCCGACGCGCCCATGTTCCGGGCCCTCAGCCAACCGCGTCAGCCTATCCAGAGCTTCCGAAGGTTGACCTAAGCGCTCCAGCGCAAGAGCCGCATAATACCTCGACAGATCACTTCCTCCCGCCTCATCGACGAGCATCTTCCACTCCCGGTTCGCTCCTTCCGTGTCACCCTGCTCACTTCGCGCGTCACCAAGCCAATAGTGAGCCGCCGCATCGTTTGGTTTTTCGGGCTTCCCCACTCCCAAGTTTGTAGGATACTCGAGCGCGCGGGTGAAATTCTCTTCGGCCTTTGCGAAGTGCTTGGCTGATAGTTCCATGCGGCCCTTTTGGATATTTGCAACGACGAACATCTCCCGCACATCCGCGCCCTGTTCCCAGGGTTTGAAATGATGATCGCCAAGTAAGCTCAAAGCGCGGTCATACTCACGTCGCTGCATGAGAAATACGATGTATCGAACGCGCGCCGGGTCATGATCGAACACGATGGCCGGAGCAGTCTCAAAGAGTTTTGCGCGGGCTTCCGTCGCTCCCTGCTGAGCATCGATCTCATCCAGGTCGACATACAACCGAAAATCCCGCGGGTCCAATTCCACAGCCTTCTCATAAAAGCTCCTTGCTTCCTCCAGATCGTTCTTGACCTTCCACGCATTCACGCCGAGATTTCTGTAAAGTACGGAAAACTGAAAACCAGAGCGCTGCGCCCGCAGCCACAGACCATGGGCTTCTTCGTAGCGTCGGTGTTGAAACATGTAGTTTCCCAGAAGGTACCCGGCATGAGCGTCTTCCGGGTTTGAGAGCAATTCCTCCTGCAAGACCTGTGCGTCGGAATTCCGATTGATGAATATCTTTTCGAAACGCGCGGAACGAGCCTTTGCGGCGTAGTCGACGGACTCCTCATCGCGGCCTCGACGGCGCGCGTTTGAGGCAAGGTAGTAGTAGACCATCGGCGATAACTCCTTGGCGCCGAAGTCCAGAAGCGCGGCTTCTAAAATGAACCGCGATGACTCATAGTCGCCGAGACTCCAGTACCAGGAACCCGCTTCCAAGTAACCTTGAATCCGATCTCCAACCGCATGAGACCAGTCTCTGTGAGCCGAGCGGGCCGTAGGTGAATCGCGATCTTCCAACGTGGTAACTCGCCATCGCTCCGCAAGGGATAGTGGGTAAAGCGGCATCGACTTTACCGCATGAGCAACAACCTCCGCGGCCTCCGCCGTTTTCCCTTTCAGCCTCAAGGCAATTGCCAGCTCACTCTGCGCCAGCACATCGTCCGGGTTAGCTCTCAATGCCCGCCGAAATAACTCTTCGGCATTGGAATACTCCTTGCTACAGAGTGCAATTTCTCCAAGCTGAACGAGCGCCGGCGTCGATAGCTCTCCAAGCCTTACGGAAGTCCAGAGTGCGTCGCGCGCACGCGCCAAATCCCCGCCCTCGCGAAAAATGATTCCTGCTTCGTACTGGGTCTGTGCATTGGACTCATCCTGCAGGATCGCCCGATCGATCTTCTTTTTTGCGGCATCGAAGTCCCCACCCAGATAGTCTTGCAGGGCCAGCTTGCGAAGCGCCTCTATGTTGTTAGGATCGCGTTTCAGAACCTCGTCGAAGAGCTGAACAGCCCTCTCATGGTTTCCTTGCTTGTCTTCCATCACTCCGCGCAAGTACACCTGTTCGACACTTGTATCCCGCTTATCCGCCGTGCGCGAAACATTCATCAGGTCGCGCAGAAGCGAATCGTCGTTGCCATCCACTGGATCGGCCGAATTCCAGTGCAGCAGCACGTTGCCGGAATCTCCAAGCAACTCAATGGACGTCTTGCTGCTGGCTAAGTCGATGTCCGCAACTTGAAGAACAAATGTACTTGTCGCAGCAGGATCGAAGCTCAACGCGCCAAATGACTTCTCAAGCTTTCCGTCAACACTGACTTGAAGACTCGCATGAGTTACATGCTCAGTCGGGCTAACCGAGATCCGAATTTCACCGTGGGACTCTGACTTGGGCACAAAACCAACGTTCACTGCAAATTGCTTGGTGGCTTCGACGAATCCGTCCTCGAGCTTCTTCACCGGGTACCAATACTCTGTCCAGGATTCCACCGCCTGGGCTGGCATAAAGTCCCGATTGAACTGCGTCTCGAAGCGTCCGGCTTGGATTTCGTTATATGGACCGTCAGCGTCGGTGAGAAGGGCGGTCCAAATAGTTCCATCTTCAGCGACTCCCCACGTCCAGAACTTCTTTCCAGTTACTTCACGATGATCCGCGTAATGCACAACTCCATAATTCGTGTCGTTGTAATAGACCCCAAAGAAATTCCGATGCACCTGGATGCCAAACAGTTCGGACGGTTCATGAAAACTCCCGTAACGGCTGTAATCAACACCATGCCATTTAGGAAATGTCCGCAAGTCCGAACTCGCGCCAGGAGTCACCAGACGCATGGGATAGATGAATCGAGCGTCCTCGGTTGCGGGCACCGCCGCATTATTCCAATACCAATACAGGTTCTCGACGGGCGTTGGATTGAACAGTTGAACATGTTGCTCCAGCCTTGCCTCTCCTGGCCTCAAAGTTAGAGCCACCTCCCAATACATCTCCGACACCTGATCGACATCTCCTACAAACACGGTTGCGCTCCCGTCTGAATTTGTCTGGTATTTGGAAGAGACCGGAGAAACAGTATCTGTTGTATGGCCATTGGGGAAATTGAATTCAATGCCGCCGGATATCCACGCGCCACGCAGAGCTACAAGACCGTATTTGATACTCCGATTGCAATAGAACACCTCGCGCTTAGCGGTTTTGTCATAGAGGGAATACAGCCTTCCACCGAGCTCCGGCAAGATCGTAGCGCGAAGATACTCGTTCTCCAGCACGATGGCTTTGTAGGTTCGTAGCTCTCGGACGTCCGTTAGATCGTCCAACATCGTGTAGGGATAGACTTCATGCTCATTCAGAAGCCGAAACGGAGGATTCGGGTCCTCCGATCCTAGAAGATAAGTCGGAATTTCAATGTTAGTTTGAGCTACCCTGACCGTGCCTCCTCGTGCAATCGCAGATACCCCGCAGATTGTCGCGATGAGAACGGCGTTGACGATCTTCTTTTGATGAATGGAGTTCATGATGGCGAGAGTTAGCTCCCTGGACTCGCAAACCTTAAAATACCGAAAGATTCTGGTTGATGGAAGGATCGATTCGCGATTTGGAGAGGTGACCAACTCAGTAAATGCCGCTCATAGTCATTGCCAACCCCGTCCGCGCGAAACAGGTTGATCCGCCAGTCGATGCTCGGACGAACTTGCCGAACCCCCATCGATTGAACTGGGATCCGCATCTCCGCCGTCCAAATCCGCGACACGCAGTTGATGCTGGCCGCATGCTCAAAGCCTGAAGTCCACTTTGTGTCCGGAGTACTAATGGGTTCATGTGATATCTCTAGGTCAAGCCCCCTGTTATCCGGGGAGACCTCGAATTCATAGTAGTGAGAGCTTATCGACGGTTCAGGGGATATGAATGCTTCAACAACGTCCCGGGTCCATAACTCATTGCCCTCCGCGCACCGTTCTTCGGGTGCGAACAAATGTAAGGCTTGGTATCTGCACCAAAAGGCCAGATACAGATACTCATTTGTCCAAAGAGCTGACGCGGCGGTCTCGATCTCTGGGAATTCAATTGTTCCAAAGGCGTCCCGGCGGAACTTGACCCGACCGCATGCGGCCCACACTTTCTTGTCAAGATCGCCGTCGGGAACAAAGTCGACCTCGGAAATGTTAGCGATCAAAATCATATTCCGGTGCCCCTGCCGGCGCCAGTTTCAGCTTTCGCATTGAATCGGAGTTATCGTCATTCTGCATTCGTCATTTGGCAATAGCTACTTGCTCTTTACTCGTAACTGCTCTGTTGCCAGCCAAGGCGGAGGCCGCCGAGGCTAGTGCTCTCTGAGGCCCGCACAAAAGTGGACTGCCATTGCGGACTGCGGAACAAAACTTCCAGATCTCAGTTCGGAAGGCAAGATTCCAATCCGGCGACCACGGAGCTGCTTCCTTCTTCATGCGCCCGTCATTCCCAGATTCTTCGCCGTTCAGGAAGAGCATCCCCCCATCAACGTCCGAGACAATCAGTGTACCCTCGGAGCCGACAAACTCTTCGTAGAGGCCGCCGTAATCGTTGCTGAGGATGACGGAAAGTTCAACGGTACACCCACCTGGATGGAGATAAGTCATGTAAATATGGTCATTGACTTCGCGGCCATCCTTGTAACAGAAAATGCCCCCCGTCCCATATACAGTTTGTGCGGTTGAGCCCAGGTACCACTCGGCAAGCGATGTTTGATGACTTCCCAACTCGCCTACCAGCCCCTGCGAAAAACGCTCGTACAACCGCCAATTGGCCAAGGCCTCCCAAGTCGGATAGCCCCATCGCTGTGGATTGTAATCCGGCGAGGGAGCCTGCTCTGCACGGCGCCAGGAGTTATTCCGGTGAGTGTGCAAGCGAACATAGTGTATGTCCCCGAGAACCTTGGGCTGAATGATGTTTCGGTAGACAGACTGGTAGAGCGGCTCGTAAAAGCGCGGGTATCCGATTTCGAGGAGCCTATGGTTGCGCAGCGATGCATCCACCATCCGTTCGCAACTCGGAATGTCATAGGCCATCATCTTTTCGCATAGGACATGCACACCTGCATTCAGAAATCCGACTGTAATATCGGCGTGCGTCCACAACGGTGTGGCTATGAGGACAACCTCCAACTTTTCCTTCTGCGCCATCTCCTGCCAGTCTTCGTACTGCCGCGCCGGTTTGCTATTTGCCTCCGCGATCAACTGACTCGCGTGAGCGCGATGAGCAGGATTCACATCGCAGACTGCTTCAATCTGAATAAAGTCTTGTAGCTTAAGGCAATGACCGAGCAGGGTACTTCCCTGGCTTCCGATGCCGATAACGCCACCCCTCACTGGGCTTCCAATCGTCATGCGCGGGACCGACGCTTCCTGCTCGAGCGTGCTTAGATCCGCTCCGCCGCTCGCGGTCTTCAAGAAACTCTTGCGGCCCTGTGCCTTCCGCTCCGGAGTCAGATACATTTAGACAACCTCATTCCCCGGATTGAGTCCACGCTTATCACGCCATACCAGATACAACAAGTCGAGGCCTACGATGCGACCGGTCCGGAAGCAAAACAGTACAGCAACCGCGGCCCACTCGATCAGGGTCTTATTGACCAGCAGATAATTCCCTTCCATGCCGGCGTGTGGCACGCCATCGAGTGGAATGGCTGTAACATAGAAGAGCGTCAGCATGCCGAGAGCAAGGCTGCACCCTATTTGCGTAAACAGGCCCAGCATGAGCGAGAGACCAATGACCCACAACGCCGCGATGACCGCCACATCGATCGCATGTCCGAATCCCGCGTTGAACAAGAAGTGGAGCAAGTGCCCGATAGGCCCCGTTGCACCGTCCAGATAGCTGGCAGAACTCCACCGACCGAGATGCGTACCATCCGCAGCCCAGGCAGGAAGGATAAGTTTGAAGTATCCTTCGTACAAAAAGTGCCAGCCTATGCAAGTCCGTAAAACAACTAACATGAATTGCTGCGACCTGGAGAGGGACTGCGGGGCGAAACTAGTCACTCGCAACCTCCACTATTGCCTTATCCCAGGAGCCGATCACGATGGGGCGAGACAATTCATACGCCAACAGCATAATTGCAACCGTATCCCGATGCGCGCTGCAATATCGTTCCGCCAGTACCGGACCTCCGACGAAGAAGGCGGTCGCCAGAGCATCGGCACGCGCTGCTGAATCCGTAATCACACTTACGCTTCGTACTGCGGTTGGCGGGAAACCTGTCTGTGGATCCAGGATGTGCCCATAGCGCGTCCCGCTCTCTTCAAACCACTGCTCTTCCTGACTGCTTGTCCCCATGGCACAAGAGCGCAAACGCACGCTCGCCATACGCTTGTCGGTGTGCGCGGGATGTTTAAGGCCGACGTGCCAGCCATCGCCATCAGGGCCTGCACCAAGCGCCACAACGCTGCTACTGCCGCCACTAAGAAGTGCCGTCCCGATTCCATGCCCGGCCATTTTCCCCGCGCCGCGATCGAGCGCATAGCCCTTCCCGACTCCTCCGAAATTGATCCGAACGCCAGGATGGCGAAGAGAAACCCTGCCGTCTATTCCGACAGAGACGAGCTGAGCACCTACACCTTCTCGCGCGGTAGCAAGAACTCCAACAGCAGGCAGTCTCGGACTGCGCTCCTGGAAACCCCAGCACTCGGTGAGAGACCCGGTAGTTATATCGAATGCGCCCTCTGAATCCTTGTGCAACTCCCGGCAAAGGTGCAATAACTCAAGTAACTCAGGCCCCGCGAGCACTGGACGAATTGCGCCCTCCGAATTAATCCGGCTTATCTCGCTTGACGGCCGGAAGACTGACAAGATCGACTCAAGCCGGTCGATTTCATCCAGGCATTCCGAGGCCGCTCTGACTCCACGCCCGCTTTGCAGATCGACGATAACCTTGAAGTTACAAGCCATTGCGGTTCGGGATACGGTAACCCAGGTGCCCCCGGACGTCTCCGTCCCGGCGCCGGAATGCCGCATACCGCGGATAGACAGTAACTGCCTTCTGTTGAACGTCTTGGTGTCGGCGCGTTTTGCAGCCATGTCGCCCTGTGCTCTAAGCATATTCGGCCTCACCGTCTGCCGAGTGGCGCGGCCAGGATTGGCTGGAAATCACCCCTCCTTCAGGCCTCACTTGCGTTCCCTGCTCAATCCCATTCCCAACTGCAGCGCAGATTCGAGCTACATCGAAGGCGTGTTCCGCCGAGTTACGCAAGGGAGCGCCAGTTCGGATTGAACCGCAAAACGCGGAAATCTCCCGTTGGTATGCTTCCATTCCGCTTCCCGCCTCGTCATTTTCACTTCTGGCGAGGACAGAATGATTTGAAGCTTCTTCACTTCGGCTCGCTGAGCTATCAAGTACGGGGCGGCGGCCATTCAGTTGTGACGCCTCAATCTTTGTCGGGTTACCAACTTCTTCAGAAAAGAGCAATGCTTCCTCTCTGCCAATGACAAGAGTCCCCTTAGTTCCCATGAACTGGGTATAGCTTCCTTCCATCCCATTCGATTGAATGAGAGAAAGAGTCGCTGTCCTGCCATTCGGATATCCGAGTGTTGCATAAACATGGTCGTCGACATCCCGGCCGTCCTTATAGGAATAGATGCCGCCGGTCGCCTGAATCGTAGTTGGAGTCGCATCTAAAAACCAGTTGATAAGCGAGACCAACCCGCCTCCCCACTCGGCCATCGGACCATTCGAGAAGCGGCGATACAGACGCCAATTCACGAGTTCATCCATAGACGCATATCCCCATGGCTTCGGATCGAAAGGCACGGCGCCCGGCTCGTCTTCGAACTTGCCGGAATTGTAACTGTGCCATGCCGCCTCAATCGAATAGACATCTCCCAACAATCCCTGCTTCACAATATTGTGATAGGCGGCCCAGTAATGCGGCTGGTAGAAATCCTGGTATCCGATCGCAAGCAATCGTTTGTTTCTCTCCGCTGCATCAAGCATTTGCCGACAGCCGGTCCCGTCCTTGGCCATGGCTGTTTCGCACAGTACGTGCTTGCGCGCTTCAAGACAAGCAGTCGCAATGGATGCGTGCGTCCAGAGTGGGGTCGCAATGATCACAGCTTCAAGTTGTTCCTGCTGCAACATGCGACGCCAATCTTGATACCATGCCGCGCCAGCAGTTAGTTCTCGATCGGAGTTTGTAACTGGCCTGATATCACAGACGGCAACAAGGTCAATAACCTGCGGATCGAAGCAACTGTGCAGGAGTTTACCCTGCTTCCCATAGCCGATCAACGCAGCGCGAACCGGGCCTCCCCTTCTGGGGCCACGCACAACGGCGGCGGTGCCAAACGCAGCCAGAGCCGAGGTTCCGCCGACTGCTTTCAGGAAGTTGCGTCGGCCAATTTTGCGCGTTTCGGAAGTCAAGCCCATTCTTACCGCACTCCAACTGAAGGTTGGCCTTTTTTATACTCGCAGGTTTCCCGGCTAACTATACCGTATGGCCTGCGTCCGGCGGCAAGTGCAATCAAGTATCTGATCGATAGAGTGTACCATCCGGCGGATTGCCTAGTTGAGCAATCCGCCGGATGTCGCATCAGGATTTCGACGTCCGTTTAGAACTGGTAGACAAGCGACAACTGAAGCTGCCTTGGCGCCGACTCCGTCCCACTGATTACGCCGAAACCTGGGGATGTTCCGCCAGTTATGCGAGAGCTGGGATTGCCATAACTCGCAATGTTGAACGCATTGAACGCGTCGACACGAACTTTCAGGCTCTCATTTTCGATGATCCGAAATCCTTTGGAAAGCGAAAGATCGTAGTCCTGGAAGCCGGGACCGCGAAGCGTGCCGACGGAGGCATTGCCAAAGTCCTGCGAACGGCCGTACGCGCATGTCCCGTTCGGTGCTGAGCCCGCGCCAGTTGCCACGTCGTAATGTCCCGTGCATGGGAGCGCCGACGGATCGGTGCCAAACCAGTTGAATACCTCTGCTGCACTGGTGCCGCGACCAGTAATCTTCATCGGATGGTACTGGTTTGCATGTTGAACACCGTCTGCATTCCCCGGGCAATTGTTATAGCAGTTATTTCCTTGGGTAACAGATAACGGTAGACCTGAATTGAGGCGAGCGGTAAGGGCGAGTTGCCAGCCACCCAATGCCTCATCCGTCACACGATTCCAGTTGCCAAAAAACTGTTTGCCATGGCCGAAAGGAAGTTGATATACAGCGCTCGCGCTTACCGCTTGTCTGACGTCGAAGCTGGTAGGACCGTAATCTGCCCGGGGGTTATTCAGGTCCTGCCAGAACGAGTCATCGACTGAGAATCCGTCAACGCCGAAGTATCCAACATTGTTGGTCATGCTCTTGCCGTACGTGTAGTTCAACAGCAATTCCAGCCCTTGGGCCTGGTGCCGCTGCAAAGTGGCCTGCAAAGAGTGATAATTCGAGATTCCCCTGGATGTCGTCTCGATGACGTCCCCCCCTCCACCCACGAGAGCATAGAAAGGGTCGATAGCCTGGTAGCAGGTAGCGTCGCACGAGCCGGTTGTGTTCGGCGCGTTTCCGGGGACGTCTTCAGTAAACTGATTGATCCACAGCGGAACTGCAAGGTGCTGGCCAATGTTACCCACATAGCCCGCTTGCACTGAGGTGTGATTGTCAATTTGATATTCCGCCGTCAGGTTGAACTGCTGGATTACGGCCGGACGCATGTTTGGATCCCAGGCGGAGTATCCCGCTCCGTTTACATCCTGATTAGCTGAAGAGTTAGTAACGAAACCATTCTCCACCGGGAACGGGGTTCCTCCGTTCGTTGCTGCCGGGGGAATCGACGTTTGTGCAAACGAGGGCAGGAATGGCGGGTTCTGCGTCATGCGAAGGCCGTAGCCAGTGGATTCGAGTTCGTCAGTAACTCCATAGCCCCCACGGACAACCATGCGCGGATTGACCTTGTAGGCAAAGCCGAAACGCGGCATGATATTGAGGTAGTACGGATTGTAGAGGGCGCGGCTGTTTGTCCTGCCTGTGGCCGCATTGTACTGACCGGCATAACTGATCATCGACTGAACTGGCGTACCAGCCGGCGCGAACTTTGCAAGTGGTATGTTCACGTTCGCCATTTTATTGTTAGCTTCGTAATTTGGCTGCTCATACGAGTAACGCACGCCAAGATTCAAGGTCAGACCTGGCAAGATCTTCCAGTCGTCCTGAACGTAAGCCGCATCGCGCCACTGGCGCATCCCAAATGCTCCCGCGGCTCCGGCAATATTGGCGCCCGATGCATCGTCCAAAAGAAAATCGCCAAATCCGAATGATCCGTTGCTTTCCGGTCCCGTATAGGCGCCGGAGTAGCTGAATTGTCCAAGCAGTCCGCCCTGGTTGCCAGGGGCGGCGTAGTCTTGTTGATAACGAAGAAACTCAGCGCCGAGTTTGATGACGTGCTTGCCGTGCTCCCAGGTCAGGGTGTCGTTGTAGTCGAAGTTATTGTCGAGGTTGAACGTTCCCAGGTCCTGTGTGCCAAAGTTATTCAGGTCACCGCTCCCCAAATTCATAAAAGTGAATCCGGCCACCGACTGATTCGCCAAGGGAATTCCCAGCGTCGCATCGCCGTGAAGGCCGAACTTGCCAGAAGGATCCGTTACCGCACCCTGGTTGATAACAATGCGGGTGAATCCAGCGCGCGCGTTATTGACGATGGTTGGCGAGACAATGCGGGTCCATGCGATTACGGCGTTGGTGAAAGGGTAATCGTCTCCGTATGGGAAGAGAACCGGAACGACCACCTGGCTCTGAGTGTCCCATGCGTCGCCATAGCTGTATTTCGCCATCAAGGTGTCTTTGCTGCTGATGGTGTAGTCAACGCGAAGATCGCCCTGGTCATTTTGAGTGGTGTTGGCCTGATACCCAACGTAATTCCCTGAGGTCGCAGTGTTAACGGTGGGCGCTGCATTAGGCAGTGGAAACAGCTTCTGATTTGCCGAGGCAAAGAGAAACTTAGCTACCGGATTTACGATCGGCACGCAGGTGGTTGGAACACCATTGATATTTTGCGTGTAAGGAGTTTGGTTGTTCGTTCCATTGGACGTGTTGTAGAAATTGATGCCTTCGATCTGCTGCACTGCGGTCAAGTCAGCATCCCCGGCGGGGCAGTTCGAACCCACATCGTATTGTCCAGACGCGGTCGCGATTCCGCGCTCGGCCGATGTTGGGACGCTCCAGACCTTTTGGCTGGGAGGAACGCTGTAACGTAGTCCAATATAGTTGCCGAAGAAAAAGAGCTTGTTCCTGAGGATTGGGCCGCCGACCGCGCCGCCGAACTGATTCTGATTGAAACTCGTTTTTCTGATAGGAACAGCATGATGTTCGTTTGCCCAGGTATTTGCGGTCAGGCCGCTGTTTTCGTGAAATACGAAGGCGCTGCCATGAAACTGATTCGTTCCGCTCTTGGTAACCATCATTACCAGGCCGCCGTTCACGTTTCCAAATTCAGCGTCGGCATTTCCAGTGATTACGTGCACTTCCTGAATCGAGTATGGAGAAGGGTTGTAGCCGAGCGAGTTGGCCAGCGTCTCATTCACATCGACGCCGTCCAGAATGTAACTATTGGCCTGCTGCCGGTTGCCATTGAATGAAGGCTGCGCGTCCGCCGCTTCGCTGTATCCCTGGGCAGCATCGCGCTCTGTGCCCATTGCGCCGCTCATATAACTCGCGTTCGGGTTGAACGCTCCGGGCACAAACAGCGTCGCGATCTGCACGTTTTGTCCGTTCAACGGCATGTTCTCAAGGTTGGCGGAGTTAATCGAAGTACTTACCGTGGCGTTCTCGCTTTCCATAAGCGCCGACGAAGCACCGGATACACTCACCGTGGTGGTCGCTTTTCCAACCTGCAATTGCGGATTGGCGGTCGCGATCTGGTCGATCTGGACATGGAATGGACCAATCGACGCGGTATCGAATCCGCTCGCTGTTGCTGTGACCGTATAGTCCCCGATCGTCAAAAACTCGAAGTTATAGAGGCCGCTTTTATCGCTCACTGTATGCCCTGTCACGCCGGTCCCTGCGTTTGTGATGGTCACTTGCGCTCCGGCGACAACTGCGCCGGTCGCGTCGGTTACAGTTCCTCGTACAGATCCGGTGATGGTCTGCGCCAAGGCCGCCGCTCCACCCAGTATCAGGACGGTAAAGCAAAGCGACACCAGTTTCCATTTTCCGCTCATAAAGCCCCTTTCAAACCTGAATGCGTCCGTTGACTTCCAGAAGTTGAACTGAATTTCGCGTGCTCTTTCCAGCCTTGATCTGCCGCCCGATCTTATTGCGACGCCTGAATTGACATTGTTCCTTCGCGCCTGATTGGTTTGCCGTCAGCGATTACCGCAATCGCATGAATAACCGATCGGCCGGTGGAGAGATTCGCCATGGTTCCCTCCGGTCCGGCACATTTCAAGAGTCCGAAAGAAAGATCCCATAAACGCAGGGAGCAATCTAAGAGGATAAACGCGTATGCCCGTACTGTGGACGAAGCCTTCACATTACGGACGAGATTACATCAGCCCTACTTCCCTGTCAACTAGAATATTTTCACACAATGCAGCAAATTTGCTGATACAGTTTATTATTATTTCGCAGCCTCACCTTCATGTGCATCTCTTACTGCCAATCCGAATCAGGGCCTACCGATCCTCGGAGGCCGGCTTGCCCCGAGTTCTATTCCTGTAGAGTGTCAGCGTCTCTTCGCTCACCCTGGGGCAAGCCGAAACAAATCAAGCTGATTTCGGGACCGCAACCCGCCACCGTGGACAGTTATATAGAAGGGGAATCACAAAGGCCATCATCGAATTGCCGCCTAGCGAGGCTAACGAGTGCTGCAGCGGCATTTTGGAGAACCGGGGAGTCACAGGCACCGCGCACTTTGGGTTTCACAGAGCAAATTCCAGGGAGAAAGATCTTGACAGGTTCCCAAATTGCTTTGACAATGGGCGAATCGCCTCTATTTCGGGCATAGTGGCCGGAATATGGGCATATGTTTCGCGGAAAGCTGCCGGAGACACTAGCTGTCTACTCGCTACTGTCGCCGGCCTACGAGCGTGATTCGAGATGAAGCAGAGCGCGCGAGTTGAACCTGGTTGCAAGCTCTTGCGGGACTTCGCTCGCGGCTGTCCCCGTGCGCTCCCAACCGCGCATGGTCAATTGGTGTCCTTTCGACTCATCGATTGCGTGTCCCCCGGCACCGATCGAGCGCTCTTGAGAGGAAACGCATCGTCACCGAAGGAGTTTGGTAAACATTCTCAAGGCAATTTCCGGTGCACTCGGCGAAGGACTCAATTCCCGAGATCGCAAATCTGCGCCTTTCTGTGGAACCTCGGTAGCGGCAAGGTCCATTGAATGAGGCAACCTAGTGGGGCAATCCAACAGTGATTTGAGGAGTGGCCGATGGGCAAGCAACTTGCAAGAATTATCTTGGCGTCATTGTCGCTGGTGGCAATGCCATGCCTGGCACAAACGTATCCTGCGACCGACTCATTCAGCGGCGGTAGTTCGACCAGCCCGGTCGCGTTGTCGTCCAACTGGACAAACAATCAAAACGATCCAACTGACTACTCCAGCACGATCGTTCAGGCCGGCGGGCTGGCGACGCTGTCCCAAAACACGATAGGAATGGCGTCCTATACGGGTGAGACCTTTAATAACGATCAGTACGCCCAGGTTGTCGTGCATGGCGGGAAAAGTGGCGACAACGATCCCTACGGGCCATGCGTTCGCACCGACACAAACGGGAACGGCTATTGCTACTTTCCCAACGGCGCTAATGGACAGATATACATTCTCAAGGGTGGAAGCTCGGTCAGCCAGACGAACGGCATTCCTGGCGGTTCCGTTCTAATTCACTACCAGCATTGTCCGTATATTGGCGGCCTGGGTTTGCAAGCGGCAAATGCCGGAGACACTTTCCAAATCAGTGCCCACGGATCCACGATTACGTGCACCGATGTAACTACCGGCACCACCGATTCCGCCATTGATTCGACGTTTTCAAGTGGAAGCCCGGGCATGTTTATCAATCAGAGCTATGCGGGCTTGCCCACCTATGAACTTGGCGCATTCCAGGCCGACTGTATTCCCACATGCAACACCAGTGCATCCAATCCCGCTGCCACTCCCACCTTCAGCCCGGCAGCCGGGACCTACACCTCGCCGCAACAAGTAACGATCAGCTCCACAACTCCAGGCGCGGCGATTTATTACACCACCGACGGGACAACGCCCACGTTTCCAATTACAGGAACAACGCAGCAATACACTACCGCTATCGCCGTTTCGACCTCGGAGACAATTTCAGCGATTGCCACGGCCACCGGTTTTACCACCAGTGCGGTAGCGGTGGCGCCCTACGCGATCACCCTTCCCACCGCGGCCACTCCAACCTTCAGTTCCCCGACCGGAACTTACCCATCGTTGCAGACAGTCTCCATCGGTACCACAACACCGTCGGCGATCATTTATTACACGACCAACGGGACCGCCCCAACCACTGGATCGGCCGCATATTCAACTCCTATCGCAGTCACCAACGGGGAAACGCTGGAAGCAATGGCAACAGCCAGCGGGTATCTCCCAAGCGCTACCGCATCGGCCACCTACACCTACGTGGTTGCCACTCCGACCTTCAATCCATTGGGCGGAATCTACTCCTCCGCGCAATCGGTAGTGATCAGTACGCTAACTCCCTCGGCGACCATCTATTACACGACCAACGGCAATACGCCGACCACCAGTTCCTCCGTCTATTCCTCCGCGATTACAGTCACGCCGCCCGAGACTCTTGAGGCGATCGCCGCTGCATCCGGCTTGACCGCCAGCTCCGTCGCCACGGCCACCTACACCGCGGGAACGAAGACGCTCAGTTCGATCGCGGTCTCTCCGCGAGCCGCGTCCCTGCAAACTGGCTCCACGCAGCAATTCACGGTTCTATGCACGTACAACGATAAGTCCACGGATAACTGCTCGTCCATCGGTGGCGCTACGTGGAGCACGTCGTCAATTAGCGACGTAAACACAAACGCCGGCTATGGCGGCGCTCTCACCGTCAGCAATGCCGGACTCGCGACCGCAGTTGGCGATCCCGGCGCCGGCGGCTATTGGAACTACTACGTACTCGCATCCGCGGGCGGCATGACGGATAAGGGGAGCGTGTTCGGACAGCATGCAGGCGATACGTGGTATCAGTATCCGACACCGGACCTTAACTTCTTCGCAGATACGCAGAAGGGCGGGTTGTTCCCGTTGAATGTTGCAGTGGGCTCAACTATAACCATCGGGTCCGGATTGGAGATTAACAGTCCGCATGTAAGTAGCACCGGATCGCCATTCCAGGGATCGTGCAATTGGAGCAGTTCGGCTAACTCCATTGCGACCGTAGACCGTCATGGCCAGGTAACTGGCATCGCGCCCGGTCAGGTCACAATCACATGCGGACAGATTGGCAATGCGGTTTTCGGCACCAGCAATATGCCTGGATGGGTAGCGCCGGGCAATGTGATCACACTCAACGTGGTTCCGGGCGGAACGAGCAATCAGACATGGTATGTTCTGCCGGGCGGCGGCACGCTTTATTCTGCAAACAATCCTAATGGCC
>Ga0302277_1000817_pt1 | contig 23648 bp, 22 predicted proteins | sample III_Bog_N3_1_FD_198759 | JGI IMG/M metagenome (GOLD analysis project Ga0302277, IMG submission 198759) | Peat permafrost microbial communities from Stordalen Mire near Abisko, Sweden - III_Bog_N3_1 | ecosystem: Environmental > Terrestrial > Soil > Wetlands > Peat | place: Sweden: Abisko... | reverse complement strand
AGTGCCTTGCGCGAGAGTTCGATCTGTCGGAACGTCAAGCCTATCGGTACCTGGCGGAGGCGACGCATCTGAAGCGTCCGGTCGAAGTCTGCGAAGATATCCGATGGTCACCCGCGCGGAAGGGGCGGAGCCTCGATACCACGTCGAAATGTTCCATTCAGTCCTACCCCCTGAGCCGCCTGTTACGCCGGCGCGGTTGGCTGAAGAGACGCTGTTGGCGGTACGCGTCCAGGACTATGCCGTGCGAGGAGTGATGGAACTCGACATTACTTACAGCGGTGCGGCAATTGGGAAAAAGGGCGAGCGCAACGCCTGCGCCTCGATTGCGATCGCTGTCGATGCGGAAAGTGGAATGGTCCTTGCCCCGGAAGTGACCGATGCCACGGTTGCAGCCGGAGACGCGCTGGCAAAGGTGTTTCTCAAGGCGATTCAAGTCAGCCGGACACTGCCTAAGGAAGTCAGAGTGCGCAGCCAAAGGTTCAAAGACAGTCTGACCCCGCTCATGGATTCTTTTGGCGTCACAGTTCGCGTTGCCAGCAGGCTCCCGGCCTCGGACGAAGCACGGGCCCATTTGCTTGGCTTCCTTGGTGGAGGTTTCGGCAGCAGATAGAGCCTGGGCGATGGACTGCGGTCATAGCGTAGTCTTGGCCGAGTTCCTCGATCACGCTCGCGAGGTATGGTTAATTGTCAGATCTTCAGCATCTACGGGACAATTATTTACGAGATGTGGAGAAGGACTTCGGCCGAAATCCGCTGGGACCACTACCGCAAACATGGTTTCATGCCCGGATTCGAGGCAATTGTCGCCGGCAAAAGAAGACTCCCGCAACCATCCTTCCTCGACAGGGCTCGCGCCCAATGCGCGAACAAAGGCAGATAACTGGGGACTCGCTGATAACGCTACCAGAATCCCGTCGATCCGATAGCTTGAGGAATTACGCGCCATGGAGATTCCACGTTTGACCAAACTCGAAGATCGCGTCAATCGCGCAGCAGAGGCAGCCTTGGTCCGCCAGCACTACGTCAGCGCTATCGACGTGTTGTGTGGGATGGGACTCCTGGCATCCTCTGCGGTCGACTCCTGGCGCAAGGGCCGCATCGATTCTCTGGAGTCGGAGATTCAGGGAAGCCCGAACAAGATCTCTTCGTCCATAGCGATCTTCATGCGATGGGCTCAAGAAAAGGGCCTCAAGCCAAGTGAAACCGACTACGTGCGATCAACCCGGTCCGGAACCGTGCCCCTGCAGTTTTTCTTGAGCGGTGACCCCCAGATCGAGAAGATCTTCCGTACGCACTACGTATCGCCCGCGCTCTCCGAGCGTAGGCAGCAGAAGCTTCAGGAGAAGCTCGAAAAGGCTCCGCAGCCGGTCGTGTTTCTGAACCTGCGCGACGCGCAATGCTCGGAATGCGGAGCAGAGATTGCGCAGGGTTCGATGCTCTTGATGGAAGCGGACCAGCCGCTTTGCCTTTACTGTGCGCGCCTCGGCGGCCTGGAGTTTCTTCCGGCCGGCGACACAGCTCTGACGCGACGGGCCACCAAGTACAGCGAGCGAGCCGCCGTTGTCGTGCGGTTCAACAGAGCTCGTAAGCGCTATGAGCGGCAAGGCATTCTGGTGGAAGAGACCGCGTTGGCGAAGGCAGAACAGGAATGCGTTCAGGACGCCGACGAAAGGGTAGCAGCGCGGGCACGGGCTACGGTCCTGCGTGGCCAACAGGATCGCAAACTGGTTGCGCAGATGATCAAGCTGATGGCGGAGCTGTTCCCAGGCTGTTCGTTGACCGAAATTGCAGCCATTGCCGAACACACCGCTGTCCGGGGCAGCGGCCGCGTTGGCCGTTCGGAGGCGGGTCGAAATTTCGATGAAAAGGCGCTGACCTTGGCGGTTGGCGCCGCAGTTCGCCACAACCACACCCCGTACGATGAATTATTGGCCAGCGGTGTAGACCGCGCCGACGCACGCCAGCAGATTGCAGGCCAAGTAGAAGAGATTCTGGCGAATTGGCGCAAGTAAGGCGTGCCGCCGACAATCCAAAAGAACGGAAAGATGTTCGCGAGCGGGGTCGACGAGTGCCTTGGACCCAGCCACTCTGCATCCTGAGTGGTTGCAACTTGGCTTTGACGTGGCTCGGACTGAGCCGCGCCCTGTTCTGGGTCCGGCTCCTGAAACTTGAGACGGTCAGCATTCCTGAGGAGCGCCTGTCATTTGCATATGGCGCTTGTATCAGCCGTGAGGTTGAACAGCTGGCATCTCGTGTTGGAGAGGGGAATAACAGGGTGGTCATATGCGGATCGCCTGCGTTATCCCTAGCATGGTCGACCTATCTGACAAAGCGCGGCGTTGAGGCCGTGGTGCTGGACAAATCGACACAGGAGGCTCATTACCTCGCGGGGTTGCAGGCGCTGATCTGCATGAATCGAGCCTAATCTGTCAGAGTGCCGACTCACGACAGTCTCTCTGAATATCCGAGAGTTGGCCCGGACGCTTAAGTGCGTAGCGATGAGAAAAGCCTAAACTAGTTCGTAATTGTTCGTTAGTATGTACTTGTAGGCACGGATTGGCGAGCGCCTTTCCGGATGCTGAATTCAGGAGTGGGGCAATGCCGGCAATTGATTTCTTCCAGTGCAGTCCGACCGCGAATGGAATCGGCATAATCCTGTGCCTGATTTTCCTGCGTGATTCCAACAACCAAACGATCCGGGGAACCTCTGGGGGCCGGTTGAAGCGATCATTCATACCCATCTTTGCATTTGCGTTCTGTCTTTCGGCGGCTTCCAATGGCTGGGCGAGCGACAGTATTCCAAAGACTGCCTGGAAGCGAGCTTTCGGACTTCCCCTGGAGAATTCCGGAATAACGCGCGTGCCTGGCGATATCGATGACGGCTACTGGCAGGGCGTTCCAATCGGCGGCATTGGGGCCGGGACATTTTCCCGCAGTTATCGCGGCGAATTCGCCCGCTGGCATATCAAGGCCGCAAACCACAAGTACGAGCCGGTCGACGCCAATCAGTTCGCAATGTTCCAGCAGTCCGAGGGCGATGGTCAAGGGACTGCTCAGGTGCTGATGAACGGCCATCCGCAGGATTCCAGTCTGGCGAGTTGGCAATGGGATTATCCGGTTGGCGCGGGCGATTACTATGCACTCTTTCCCAAGGCTTGGTTCGATTACAAGTGGAACAAGTTTCCCGCGCATGTGGTGCTGGAACAATTCTCGCCTGTCATTCCCAACAAGTATCGCGAATCCAGCTATCCCGTGGCTGTCTACCGCTTGCACGCCGAGAATCGAACCAATAAGAAAGTCACTGTCTCAGTGCTGCTTTCCTGGACAAATATGTCGGGATGGTTTCGGACGATTACGCGCGATTTTACAGGCGCGCCAAATCAGGGCAACCACAATTACTCAATGAACGAGAATATCGCCGGCGCAGGAACGATGAAGGGAATCGTCTTCGACCGAAACCGCGCCGGGGGCGCACCCAATGAATGGGACGGCCAGTTTGCTATTGCGGCGCTCGATTCACCGGGCGTCGAAGTCAGAAAACAGACGACGTTCCAGGCAAGCGGAGATGGAAAGGCCGTCTGGACGCCTTTCTCGAAGAATGGCAGGCTGGCTAACGATGGAAAATCGTGGGTTAGCGATAAGGAGAAGTTGGCAGGCGCTATTGCGGTGCGCTTCACTCTGCGGCCGGGAGAGACAAAGGTCATTCCCATGGTTATTGCGCGGGACTTTCCGCTGGTGCAGTTTGGAGAAGGGAGAAAGTGGAACAGACGCTACACGGATTTCTACGGAACGTCTGGCAGGAATGCGTGGAAGATTGCACGCGACGGACTTCTTCATGCGACGCAATGGAGTGATGAGATCGACCAGTGGCAGGCGCCTTATATCAACGACGCTAGCAAGCCGCAGTGGTACCGAGGGATGCTTTTCAATGAGCTCTATGCGCTCACCGATGGAGGAACATTTTGGGGGCGACAGGCAGGTTCAGACCTGAAGGCGCCTCCAACATTCGCGGAGCTGGAATGCTTTGACTACGCATATTATGGAACGCTCGATGTACGTTTCTACGCGTCGCTTCCCTTGCTGAAGTTCTGGCCGGACATCGATAAACAGGTCCTACTGGAGTTCACAAATACCGTGCCCAAGGAGTGGCCGGAACAAGGGCTCTGGGTGTGGAAAGCGGCGCAAACAGGCCAGCCTGTCACGCACAAGCGCAAGAAAATTGGCGCGGTGCCGCACGACATGCAGGTTTCGGCGATGAAAAAGATTTTCGATGTCAACGTGACGAAGTTCGGTCACGGCGAGATGGGCGCTGCCAACGGGATGTCGGCCGATGGCGCGATTCTCACCAACGCTGAGGCGAAGGAGGTCTGGGTCGGAACGACGGAGGGCTTCGCCGGGCTGCTGATGAGCGAAGGCCAGAAAGACGAAGCATGGAAGGCCACATGGGGACTTTACCACGTAATCTACGAGAGCAAAGGATATTGGTTCCGGACCCCCGAAGCGTGGGATATCACGGGGAACTTCCGTGCCGGGATGTACATGCGCCCAATGGCCATCTGGGCACTGGAGATGACGCCGGCTAGACCAAGGGGACCTGAGCGAGATTCGACGCGGACCGGGGCGCCGCCTCGCGACGTCACGCGTTAATCCCCGCTATACTCAGCCGGCGTGCTCATATTCGGCCAAAACGGAATTGTCGAGAGGCGCGGTGACAGAACAATTCTTGTAGAGCGCGCCATCCTTCGTGATCACATGCAGGTTCTTTTCTCGCACTACAAGGTCAAGGACCTCGAGTGGAGCGCCATCGACGAGGAGCAGATCGGCCAGATAGCCTTCCTTCACCTGTCCGAGTTCGTTGCCCAGGTCCATCACCTGTCCGCCGATGCGTGTTCCGCACTGTAAAGCCTCGCTTGGAGAGAAGCTGAGCAGATCCACGAAATGTTTCAGATCCCGAGCATTGTCGATTTGCGGTGATTGTGCGAATCCGTAGTCCCCTCCTATGAGGATGCGCACGCCGCGTTTGCGAAGCTCGGTATAGACCGCTGCCGTAGTGTCGATGACCCGTTGCATCTGGCGGCCGATCTCCGAGTCACGATGGAAGCCTAACTGTTTGCCCTCGTACAGCGTGCTGTAGATAATGCCGATCGCCGGGCCAACGAAGATCCGATCCTTCGCGGACTCGAGCATGTCGATCGCCTCCTCATCCGCCGACTCACAGTGATAGATGACGTCGATGCCGCAGCGCACGGCGCGCTTCACGGACTCTGCGGGGCGCGCATGGCAGTTGACTTTCTTGCCGAAGTCGCGCGCAAAGTTGACTGCTATCTGTCGTCTACGCCTTCGCGGCATCACAGGCGCACGACCTTTCCTATTTCCTCCGGACCGTCAGCAATCATGCCGAAACTCTCGTAATACATTTGCGCTTTGCGCTCGTCCACAAGGCCGCCGGTGACTGTGATCTCCGGGCTTGCCGCACGGATCCGCGGCCCTGGGAATTGTCCCGCATTCACTGCATTGCGGATGACCACATCCAGGCGCAGCTTCGAAGTGGCGGCACTGTAGGCGCTGGTGAATCCGTGATCGAGCGATGTCTTCGCATTGCGAACAGTCAGCAGAACGTGCTCTCCGGGAGGAATATTGCCGAGATCGGAATCGTTTACCGCTCCGCCGAAGGAGATATGCGCGTACCCTTCAACGAGGCCGGGCATCAGCGTGCGTCCGCGAGCCTCAATAACGACAGCTCCGTCCGTCGCCAGACGTTCAGACGCCCGACCAATTGACTTGATTCTGGAGCCTTCGACCAGCACGTCAGCGGGAAACGCGGGCGCTCCGCTCCCGTCCCACACACTGGCGCCGCGAAATAGAATTGGTTTCATCACATTAACCTCCTTGCGAACTGAAGAGCCGACGTTTATTGAGCATTACCGATCGGCCACGTAGATACCGATGCGATCCGCGAGGCCAGGTGACAAGCGCGCGATTACGATGCCGTAAACCGCGGATACCCCAAGAGCGCCCAGTGCGATCCACGGGAAAATATTGAAAGGCCATGGCTGCCCGGGCTGGACGAGTCCCCACAAGGGAAACAGCATGATCAGTGTGCCGGCAATCGGCAACAGAGCATGACGATAGATGCTGAGCTCACTTCGGTGGACACGGAATACATAGATTGGAAGCGCATTAAGCGCATTGCGGCGAAGACGGCTCTCGCCGGCTGTGTTTTCGATCGCCTCTATTCCATTGGCCGGCATTGCTTCCTTTGACTCACTCCATGGGCATTCGGGCGGCAGCTTCCATCTGCCGCGCACATGAGCTATTCGTCCCGAACAACGTTACGCAGTGTGCCAATTCCCTCGATCTCAACTTCGCATACATCGCCATGCTTCATGAACAGCGGCGGATTTCGCGCCATACCAACTCCGGCCGGTGTGCCGGTCACGATGATGTCGCCCGGGGAAAGCGTAATGGATTCGCTCACAATCGAGATCAACTGGGCCACGCGGAACACCATGTCGTTGGTTGTTGCGTCCTGCACAATTGCACCATTGAGGCGGCCTGAATGTGCAGTCCCTTCGCGCCAGACGGAAGTTCGTCGGCGGTGACCATGAACGGACAGAATGCGCCTGTGCCGTCGAAGTTCTTCCCAATCGTCCATTGAGGCGATTTCTTCTGATAGTCCCGAACAGAAGAGTCATTGAAAATTGAATAGTCAAGCACGTGGTCAAGGGCGTCCCGCTCGGCAATGTGTCTTCCGCCGGTGCCGATGATGGAAACCATTTCGCCTTCATAGTCAAGCTGCGTAGAAACCCTGAGGCGAATGATCGCGGCTCCGCAACCGATGAGGCTGGAAGTGAATCGCGCGAAGATTGCGGGATAGTCGGGCACCGTGAAGCCGCTCTCGATGGAGTGATCGACATAGTTGAGCCCAACGCAAATGATCTTTCCGGGAGCTGACAAAGGCCGGAGGAGTGCGACCTGGTCCAGGTGGATTTGCGGCCCATCGGCAAGCATTGCGGCTGCACTCTGCAGCGCGCTGCGGCCCTGCTCGATGAGAACGTCCAGATTGCCCGGATAGCCTTCGTCATCGTTCTTTAGCCCGTGAAATTCGCCATTCGGGTCTGCAATCGCCAGCCCCGCCTAGTTTCCGCTTTCGAATGCGGCTAATCCCTTCGTTGTTTGTAATGTTTCATCAGAACGTGGACACGGGGCATAGGTGGATAGTACTTCCTTCAACATCGCTTAGAAATGCATATTTGTCAAACGGATATTCTGTTTCGGCGCCCGGGCACACCCCGGCATCTCAAATCAGGAAGACGGATGGATTCGGCCGAGGATTGGAGGCTCTTCTCAGCGCTCAACTACCGGCATCCTCCCTCCACGAACCGCTGAAGGCCAAGCCATTTCAGGAGATCGACTGAGGCAGCAGGAGCGACGGCATTGCCTCAAGGGCGAGTGCGATTGCTCCCCAAAGAACTGCAAACTCGCCCAGGCTGGCGGCCGCAATCTTTGGAACGGCAAACTCGCAATGCTTCAGCTCTCTGGTAACGAAGCTGAGCAGAGTGGGATGGCCGCCTATCTTTCCTCCCAATAGAATCAGGCCGGGGTTCAGGACAAGGGAAAGATTGACAATTACGTCTGCTACGATTCCGGCGCGGTGAAGGATGATTTTTCTGGCGAGCGGGTCTCCAGTCTGGGCAAGATTCAGAACTCCTTGAGCATCCGTCTGAGTTGCGGCGTGGCGTGATTTCGCGGTCGCTTCGCGCCAGCTTTTGAGGATTCCGGAGTTCGTCAAAACCGATTCCAGTTCTCCGAATTCGTGCAGCGCCGGTTGCTTTCGCAGAACGCGTGGCAAGCGGAGATATGCGATTTCACCCGCAGACCACTGTGCGCCATGGTGCAGCTTTCCCTCGAGAACAATGCCTGCACTGACATTTGTCCCAATGTCGATGAGGATGAATGTCTGCTCAGTGCGCGCTGCTCCACGATGGCGTTCCCCGACGGCGGCGAGATTGGTGTCGTTCTCAACGACGATCAGGCAATCGACATGCTTGCTCAGCAGTCGGCGCAATGGAACGGAACGCCAATCTTCGAGCGTGCTGACGGACAGCACAATTCCCTCTTCGACGTTTGTAATTGCCGGGACGCCTACCACGAGCGCGAGTAACTGCTCGCGTGCCTTCTTGTGCTTTCTGAAAAGCCGTCGAGTCTCTTCGCCGATCAAACTACAGATTGCTTCGGGATTTGTTTTCTGGCCGTCGAGCGGAACCCGCGCAGTATCCAGCTCTTCACCGCTCAAATCGGTCAGCAAAAAGGACAAGAAGTGCGATGATATCTGTACGCCGAGGATACAACCCCGTTCCGACTTGAAGCGGATCATATCGGGGGGGCGCCCGCCGCTTGACTCGCCTTCACCGAGAGGCTTGATCAAATTGGCTGTAAGCAGATCGCTGACGACATTGGTCACAGTGGGCGCGCTCATGCCCGATGCGCGCACGAGGTCAGCTCTTGAGCACGACCCCGCTTCGCGCAAGAGCTTGAGAATCGTGAGCGCATTCGTTCGCCGCAGCAGCGACGGTCTGCCAACCGCTATAGGTTCTTTCTTCACGGTAACTCGTTCAAGATTGGAGCGATGAATGATCTTTCTTCACAAAGTATAGCAAGCGGTGTGAAGGTACAGAGCGTTGGTTGGAGGCAAAGGTGAAGAGGGCTCTGCTTGAGCTCAGAATTGGAGACGGACTTTTGACTTCGTAAGCACCCAGGCCACGCAAAGGATGCATACGGTAAATACGAGTGTCTTGACGACAGCAGGCCATCCGGCAGCGAAATGCGTGTCGATAAACGTAATCCCAAGCGATATTGACAGGAAATACTATAAATCCGGCAACAGATATGTTGTCAGTGTATTCTCGCCGGCGGGGCGAATAAAGAAAGCCCAACCCGTCCGCCGCTTCACGTCACAAATCCAGAACAACAAGGCGAACACGAGGACAGCCGCGCCTATGCTGTAGAGAGACCAGGTGGGCGTTGCGCGGATTTTCGAGATTCCAAGCGGCGTCAGTACTCTGCCCGCCGTAAGCAGCAGCCCGAAGAACGCTGCGAAGCCGATTACGCGGCGCGGATTCAATGGGGATCTGGAACCGAGGCAGATTGAAGAAGTAACCACACCCGCCATGATGATGCATGCCATTGCGCCGTTGCCAAAAGGCCGCAAATAGAGAGAAACCCGATTGGGGAACGCGAGTATTCCGGCGGTCGACAACACACAGAGAGCCGCCAACAGAACCAACCACGCGGGCTGCATCCAGACCCAGCGGCGGGTCGGAATGTAGAGAATGGACACGGCAAGATAGCTGAGCGCGATGAGGCCGAGTATCTCAGGATAGGAGAAATCCAGCCAGGCGGAATGCCCGTCCGGAATTGCTCTGTGAAAGATTGCGAGTAATGCGATGACGCCCAGGAGGCCGATGAAGCGGAGAATGCGGGGATACGCCGGGAACCGCTCTGACTTTCCGTAGACATTCAAGTAGAGGCCGGTACACACGATGGCGAGGAACGCCCAGAGGCTGCCGCTGATCGGCATTTGGCCTGGGTCGCATTTTTCCGCATTGGACAGGATGAGACCGAGCACGAGCAACCCGAGTACACGCAAAAGCACATGCAACCACAAAGCGGGCAACGATGGGTTGCGCTTCAGCCGTTGGGCGACCGACAGCGGCATCGACATTCCGACAATAAACAGGAAGAACGGGAAAACCATGTCGACATAGGTCATTACGTCTTCCTGCGCGTGCGCGCGATAGGTCCACCAGGGCAGCCCTCAGGCGTCAGATAGCTGGTTGACGAAGATCATGACCGCCATGGTCAGGCCGCGGAAGATGTCGATGGAGACGACGCGTGGGACCTTTGTAAGAGGTGTTCCGGCGTGCAAAGGAGTGGTAAGCGAGGTGTTCATTGGATGTCTTTCCGCCGGTTGTGGTCCGCCACTGGAATTTGTTGATCGTCGCGAACTGGATTCCGGGGCGAATAGGTTGCAGCATATCAGGGAACAAGAGAATAAAGAGGCGAATTCCCGATGTTGAGCTCTTTCTAAATAAAATTACCAAAGATTTGCCGACTTCTCTACACTAATTCTTAACTCAGGCTCCGAGCATTTCGTATCCCAGTCTTAGAAACTGTCCAAAAACTGTTCCGCGGGAGGCGATAAGCAGCAAGAGCCCGTCCCTCAGGGGCTAAAGCCCTCATGTATTTTCAGCCACTTGCGGCACGACTGAAGTCGTGCCCTTTCAAAGCCACAGGAGTTTTTATACTGGTTCTTAGAGGTGATCTTTCGATGAGGAAAAAGCACCATACCACTGAAATCTCTAAAGTCTTTCTCGCTGCGGGCTGCTTCATTTTTTGCACACACGCTTGTTTCGGACAAGTGCGGGTCCTTGTCGACCAGGTCGGCTACGAAACGCAGGCCCCCAAGCAAGCCATCGTGGAAGGGGCCGACAAGGATTATCCGCAGAAGTTTGCGCTGATTGACGTCGATTCAGGAAAGGCCGTCTACGAAGCGAGTCTTCAACCCCCCGGTAAAGTCTTCGCGTGGGAGGGGCGGGAGTTTTGGACAGCAGATTTCTCTTCGTGGCAGAAGGCCGGGCACTATGCCGTCAAGGTTCATGATGCGAAGGACGACATTAGCTCGTGCGTCTTCGATATTGGCGATGACATTCTTGAGCGCGATACACTTTCCAACGTTGTGTTCTATTTCAAAGGGCAGCGTGCCAGTGGACTGATGGACCAGGCAGACCGGCATCTGCAACTTCCCGGTCAACAGAACTTTGTCGATGCACACGGTGGCTGGTATGACGCAACTGGCGATTACGGCATTCATCTCTCCCACCAGAATCCAACATCGTATTTCAATCCGCAGCAAGTGCCGCTGGCGGCGTGGAGCCTGCTTAAGAGTTATACAGAGCTTGATGCGCGAAAGGATGACAACTTCACCGAATATGAGCGCCGCATGCTTGACGAGGGACTTTATGGAGCGGATTACCTGGTACGCATCAAGCGGCCTAGCGGATCATTTTTCGAGACGATCAACGCTCCAGGCAAGGAGAAGCTGGCGAAGGACCGTGCGATTGGAAATCCTAACTGGAAGACGCAGATCAAATTGAAGGCGACCGATTCCACTGAGAATGTTGCCAAAGCTGAAGGGCCGTTTGCATACGAGGCGAGCTTTCGGGCCGGCGGTGGCATGGCCATTGCGGCGTTAGCGCTGGCGAGTACCATGCCTGTAGATGGCGAGTTTCCGCGCAAGGAATATTTGCGCACGGCAGAGGATGCCTTCCAGTTTCTGAGCGCGCATAACCGCGAGCTTTTGAACGACGGCGTGGAGAATATCCTCGATGACTATTGCGCGTTGATGGCAGCGACTGAGCTCTACAGCGCAACGCAGAACGAGGCCTACCGGAGTGCAGCGGATGAACGGGCGACTAAGCTGATGGCGCGGCTCACCACATTTGAAAGCTGGCGCAACTACTGGAGGGCCGACGATGGGACGCGGCCTTATTTCCATCCCTCGGATGCGGGGCTTCCCGTAATCAGCCTGCTTGAGTATTTCAAAATCGCGTCGCCCGCAGCGCGTACGAAGGTGCTGGAAACGGTGCAGCGCTCTCTTCAATTTGAGCTAGCGGTAACTTCAGAAGTCAACAACCCATTCGGCTATGCGCGTCAGTTAGTTCGAACGGAAGGAAAGGTGCGTACTGCCTTCTTCTTCCCCCACGATACGGAGGCTGCGCCGTGGTGGCAGGGAGAGAATGCACGGTTGGCATCCATGGCCGCGGCCGCGCGCATGGCGGTTCCTCTTTATGCGGGAAAGCCGGAGTTTCAGTCGAAGCTGCGTGCCTATGCATGGAACCAGCTTCACTGGATCCTCGGGCGCAATCCCTTCGATGCCAGCATGCTGATGGGCAGCGGGCGCGGCTATGCACCGTATATGTTCTTTCGCTCTTACAAGTACACAGGCGCGCCGGGTGGAATTATGAACGGGATTACTGCGGGACTCGATGATGAGGATGGGATTGCTTTCAATCTCGGTTATGCGGTCACGGGCAAGGATGAAGATTGGCGATGGACGGAGCAGTGGCTGCCGCATGCGGCCTGGTACCTGTATGCGGTGAGTCTTCCTCATTGAGGAATCCCGAGCTGGTTCACAAAAAAGGGCGCCGCTACCAAGTGCCGTGGCGGCGGCGCGGAGAAAGTGAAGCACTCGTTGGGGGCTCAGCCGCCTCCGAATGTGCAACTAGAATGCGTACTTCAGGGATAGTTGGGTCGAGCGATTATTGCTGACTGTTCCAGTGATCTGCCCAAAATTACCGTCAGTCATTCCGCTGTCCGGCGCAGCGTAATCGGCGATGTTGAAAGCATTGAAGAAATCGGCGCGGAATTCCATCCGATGCTCGTGCCAGACGGGGAAGCTCTTGAAAACGGCCATGTCAATGTTTTGAAAGCTCGGACCGCGCAGAGAGCCGGGCCTTACCGTGCCGAATGAGCTATTCGATTGCTCCTGAAAGGTGCATTTTCCGTCGTCGTAATCGGGAGCGCAGGATGTTCCCTGCACCTCGGTTCCCCAATACGCATTGATGGAGCGGTTGACCATATTCAACGGACGAAGCTGGTTGGGCCGTGCCGCGCCGCCGAATGCGTTCACGAGGCTGGAGTAGTGTGAAGGGGATGAGACGGTAGCCGGAAAACCGGAGTAATAGACTTGTGCTCCGGTCAACCTCCATCCGCCGATGACAGAATTCAGGACGGGGTTCCAGTTGCCGCCGAACTGCTTTCCGCGGCCCAAGGGAAGCTTATACACGCCGGTGACAGAGATGTTGTGGCGCGTGTCCGATCCTGCCGGCCCCCATTCGCCTTTGGGATTGTAAGCATCCTGCTGATAGTATTGGCCGCTCCAGATGTTGTACACGCCGTAGAAGCCAATGTTTTCGGTCATCGAGTGCGAATATGTATAGTTGGCTGTCAATTCCAGGCCCGCGGTCAAGTGCTGCCGAAAGACTGCCTGGAGCCCGGCGTAGTTGTTTGCCGACTCAGTCTGCGTGATCTTGGCGACGCCGCCTTGTCCGACAATGCTGGCTTTCGGAGCTGTTGCCGTTGGTGAAGTCCACTGGTTGCCCCAGTAGGGATCTGTGAGATGGTGGCCGAGGATCCCGACATAACCAACTTGCAGACTGGACGCGTGAGCGATCTGATATTCAGTTGTCAGGCTGTACTCCTGGGTCATCGCCGGCTTTAGATCTTTCGGACATATGTAGAACGTGGTGGTCGGAACCTGGGTTGTCGGGAAGCCGTCCGATGCCTGGTAATAGACGCCCGGAGAGTACGTAGAGCCATCCGTCGCCGGGGGTGACTGACTCCTGTCTCTTCAAAGTCCGTGTGGAAGGGCGGATTCTGCGTGAGGCGATGGTTGGCGCCAGTACCCTCGAGATAGCTGGAGATGCCGTAGCCGCCACGTACAACAAAGCGCGGCGTCGCCTGATAGGCAAATCCGATGCGAGGTTGGAATTGCTTGTAATCGGGGTCGTAGAGAGCTCGGCTGTTGCCATCGACTCCCGCGTATTCGATCTGCAGCGTCTGCATGTTTACGTTAGCCATCTTGTTGTTGACTTCGAAGATGGGTTGATCGAACTCCCAGCGGACGCCAATATTCAGCGTAAGCCTGGTGTTCAGCTTGAAATCGTCCGGGGCAAAAGTGCCGTCGCGCCACTGGCGCTGTCCGGTCCTTCCCGTCACCGCACCAATTTGCACGTCCTGTGCTCGGTCGAGCAAGAAGTCAGCGAACGGGTAGGACGTGCCGGATTCAGACGCAGGGGGCGCGGGGTTGGCACTGTAAACTCCGTTGTAATTGAATGCACCAAGCTCACCGTCGTTTCCCGGGTAGAAGCTGTTTTGCTCATAGCGGAGAAACTCCGCCCCGAACTTCAGCGGATGGCGGCCCTTTTGCCAGGTGAAGCTGTCCGCATAGCCAAAGACATTGTCGATGAAGATTTCCGGAGACGGATTGGTTCCAAAACCACTGGGATAACCGTTTCCATTTGTGCCATTGAAGTTCTGAGAACTGAATCCCGCTGTCTGCTGGGCGTTTCCGGGGATACCGACCAATTGATTGCCGGTGAGCCCGAAGATTCCAGAGGGGTCGGTGGAGACGCCGTTGTTGAAGTGGATCCTTCCATAGCTCGCGGTAAAGGAGTTCACCATGGAAGACGAAAGCGTGTGCACCCAGTTGGAATCGAAGAAATGGTCTGGATAATTGTTGCCGATGGGGAAGTTCACCGGGAGCGGGTCTGCTGTTGTGCCGTCTATTGCGTAGCCCAGCGAGGAACGAAAGGAAACTTTGTCGCTTAGCCGCAGGAGCCAATCGACTTTGGCGTCGCCTTGATCATTCCTGGAATAGCTGGCGCCCGGCCCTACAAAGTTGCCATTGATTCCGAGGGGATCGCCTGAGTTGGCGGGGTGATTCGGCAACGGATAGGCCTTGGGGTTATTGAACAGAAAGAGCGCTACCGGGTTTGCGATCGGGATTTGATTGTTTCCGTATGGTTTGGGCAGGCCGGTAGATGGGTCGATTGTCTGCGTATCGTATAGTTGCGTCGGCTGCGCCGCAAGACTGCCGGGCACCAACAACGACGAGAGGTCGCCTGTGCGAAAGGCGGCGGGAGCTACACTCGATACCGTCTGACCCTCGGTGTGATAGCGCATCGCCCCATAGTCAACGAAGAAGAACAGCTTGTCCTTCAGGATAGGGCCTCCAAAGGTTCCACCATATTGCGCCGTCGTGTACTTACCCTTCGGAATGTCGTTCTGATCGTTACTCCAGCTGTTGGCATCGAGTTTGTTGTTCTTGAGAAACCCGAAAACGCCGCCATGCAGGCTATTGCTGCCGCTTTCCATTACAGCGAGGACGGTACCACCGTTCACGTTGCCGAACTCCGTATTGGCGTTCGACTCGATTACGCGAATCTCGGCTAACGCGTCCGGGCTGGGGGCGTAGCCAATCGAGTTGTTGATGTTCTCGTTGATCTCTTGTCCGTCAAGCAGATAGTTGTTGGCCTGCTGGCGATTGCCTTCGACGGATACCTGGTTGCCCGCATCGATGTTACGCTCGGTCGAGTCGCTTCCCCCGAATGAGCTGAAGCCCGGAGCAACCGCGCCTGGAGTGCAGACCGTCAACTGCGAGAAACCCCGGCCGTTGAGTGGAACGCTGTTGGTGGTGTTTTCAGAAAACGACTCGCCAAGCGTTGCACTTTCGGTGTTGAGGATCGGCTGCATTTGGCCGGAAACTTCCACCTTGGTTGTGGCAACGCCGATGCTCAGAGGAATATCGACCTTGGCAGTCTGGTCGATCTCAAGCGTGAACGGGCCGTAGTCGGCAGTCGCGAACCCCGGCGCCGAAACGGCGATCCTATATTGTCCGATTTGAAGGAAACGGATGGAGTATTCCCCGGTTCCGTTAGTCCTGGTTACGGTTGCGACAGCGGATGCGGTGTTGGTCGCTTTAACCGTGGCGCCGGGCACGATTGCGCCGCTTGGATCGGTAATTGTTCCACGAATTGTACCGGTTACTGTCTGTGCCATTCCTTGCAGGATGGGCAGACAGAGGGAAAGCAGGATCATGGGCAATCCAAAGCGTTTCATTAAGGCACTCCTTTCTTCCTTACGATTGTAAAGAAAGTTTACGCAAGCCAAGGTCGAGCTAGCTTGGTACCGATTCCCTGACATTCGGGGTGGGTGAAGGCTACACGCGGGAGCACGATAATGCAAGATCAAATTCGCGTCAAACGATCAACAAATATTGTGCCGATCGAAATGGCAGATCCTTGTCCAAGTCAATCAATTGTTGCCCGTGCCGGCATACTTTTCCATTATATTATTGAATAAGAAACACTTATCAAGTCAACTACAGGTTGGGACGAGGCACATATGGGTCTGCTCACTTTCTTTGCCAGCGGTGGGTTCGCCCTCGCGTTCGCCCTGCCCCATAACGATCATTCATGTAATTGACAACGATGAGCCGGCTTGCGCAGGCGCCAGGAGATAAACCGAATTACCGCAGAGGGGCGAGGAGTCTGATATGAATATTGAGAAAGAATATGATGAAACCTAAGAAACCAATCAAATCCGCGGCGTATGCGGTTCTCGTGTTTTGGACGGCGCTGGTGTTGAGCAACCAGGCACGGCCGGAGAATGCGGCCGGGCACAAGCGCCTCATCGCCTACTACCTCTATCAGGACCAATCCAGGGTTCCTGCGTATACGGCGAAACAGATCCCCTTCAAGAAGCTCACGCACCTCATCCATGTCGCCCTTATCGTTGACCCAGCGGGCGACGGATCGATCCAGATTTCGCCGCACGCAATCGAGGCAAGCCTAATCCCAAGGGCCCATCATGCAGGCGTTCAGGTGCTGGTATGCGTTCAGGGGGCGGCTAGCGCATTCAGCAAAGTCGCAGCCAGCCCGGCGGCACGCTCGCGCTTCGCACAGAATCTGAAAGACTTCATTTTCAAATACTCCTATGACGGCGTGGATATTGATTGGGAGGTACCTGAGAGCTCGGCAGAAGTGGCAAATAATGTCCTATTGATGCAGGCTCTTCGAGATGCGCTTCCTTCGCCACGGTACCTCGTGTCGATGGCGACGCCGTCTGAGCCGGGACATTGGGGCGAATTCGATTTCGCGCACCTGACGCCGCTTGTGGATTTTTATAACGTGATGACCTACGACTTCCACGGACCGTGGACCAACCATGCAGGCCACAATTCACCGCTGTTTTCGAACGAGAACGATCCTGGCCACGACGGCAGCATCGACGACAGCATGAACCTCTATCTGAACAAACTTGGCGTGCCTCCGGGAAAAATCAATCTGGGCACGGCATTCTATGGATACGAGTTTCCCGTGGGATTACTGCACGGCCCCTGCAATTGCGACAAATCTACGACTAGCCGCGACTACGGCACATACATCAAGCCGCGCATGGGAAAGGAAGGATGGGTTCAATCGGTTGACCCTGTTGCTATGGCTCCGTACCTGGCTCGTGGCAATGCAACGCCTGGCTTCATCACATACGACGATGCGGATTCGACTGCCAGGAAAGTTGTCTACGCCCTGGAGGTGAGAGACCTAGGCGGAGTTTTCATGTGGGAACTGTCAGAGGACTACGACGGGAAGGAGCAGGATCTGTTGGACAGCATGTTCAAGACCTTCAGGCGAATGAATGAGCATTGGCATTGAGGAACGCCCTCAACCAATTCGCATCTATTTGATCTTTTGAAGGCCGCCAAGATCGACGGCCGTAGAAGGATTGTCATCGGTTTCATTCGCCACGTAGAGCCGGCTCGATCCGGGAACTACGGCGAGCGCGTAAGGATTCTTCCCGGCAGGAAGAGTCGCAAGGACACCGTTGGTCATTGCGTCGATTACCGTCACGGTGCCATCGCTGGTATTTGCCGCATAGATGAGATTCCGGCTTGCATCGAAGGCAATTGCCTTTGGATGATTACCGACAGCGACGGCGGTTCTCTTGCCGCCGGACTTGGCGTCGATGACCGAAACCGTGTTTTCTCCAAAATCGGCCACGTAAAGCTTGTGTGTTTTCGAATTCACCGCAATCGCGCATGGAATCGCGCCGGCCTGAAAAGTGGTGGGGGCAGAAGAATTGCGCTCGAGTGCAGCAACATCGGCATCTTCGATTCTGGCCACGTAGACTGCTCCCGTTCCATCGTCCACGGTCAAGCCCCAGACATGTTTTCCGATCGGCCGCTCGGTCAGCTTTTGGCTGGCAACGTCGAGCACCTTCACCGCGCCGCCATATCCGAGCAGATAGATGGTTCCTCTCCTGGAATCGATCGCGATCAGGTCCGACGAGCCTGTCTTCAGGTCCGTAGCGGTATTAGTCGTGCCGTCAAGAATACTGAGTTGATCGCCGAAAGTGTGAGTGATGTATGCGTCGCCGGTGACGCTGTTGACCGCGACTGAATACGGGTGACTCCCGACAGGGACTGTGGCCGCGATGGCGTCTGAGTTGCCGTCGAGAACGGTGACCGTGCCGTCGCCTGCGTTTGCAACATAGACCTTGCCATTGATCGTATTCACGGCGATTGAAACCGGCGCGGATCCGACCTTAACTTGATGCATCTGCCCGCTTGAGGCGGAGTAGATTTGAACTGCGCCGCGGTTCGTGTCAACCGCGTAGACTTTGTTAGTTGCCGGGCTGAATACAATGGCACGGGGATTAATCAGCCCGCTGCTCGGCGGACTTAGTTTTGCCTGGGCCAGTATTGGTTGGGCTGCGAAAGCAATCGCAACGGCGCTTCCTGCTAAAAAGAGAATGGAAGAAATACGAAGGGTGGCTGCCCAGAAGCGAAATTCCATGAGATACTTCACCTTGATTAATAAGTATGCTCACAACGAGCGCGTTGCGCAAGGGGACGTGTCCAGCTTCGGCCTACGCGGCCGCTTCGTCGACCAGCATGCTTGATAGCGAGGCTTATGGGAAAGCCCGGTTTCTTTTTCGACCTGAAAAGTGGTAAGGAGTTGAATGCCCTTGCCTTCGTTCTGCTGATTTCGATGGCCGTCCAGAACCTGGCCGGCTTGGCGGATGCGCAGCAGGCGCGGCCAAAGTTCAAGGTGATCGCAATCGCTGAGAAGGGCGGCATTCACAGGCCATTTGTCGATGCGGCCAAGGTTTGGCTGGCACAGGAGGGAGTGGCGGATGGATTCACCGTCGACTACATTGAGAACACGGATCTGATCGACGACGCGTTTCTGTCGAAGTACAAAGTCTTCATTCAACTGAATTTTCCTCCCTATGCATGGACTCCGACAGCGATGGCTGCATTCCAGCGCTATATCGAGGAAGGCCGCGGTGGATGGATCGGCTTCCATCACGCAACCCTCCTTGGCGAATTCGATGGCTACCCGATGTGGCCATGGTTCTCAAGCTTCATGGGCGGCATTCGCTTCACGAAGTACATTCCAACGTTTGTGACTGGAACAGTCCGCGTCGAGACCCCGGAACACCCGGTTATGCAGAATCTCCCTGGCCACTTCGTCATTGAGAATGAAGAGTGGTATACCTACGACAAATCGCCAAGGCCTAAGGTGCATGTGCTGGCCAGCGTCGATGAGGAATCCTATGCGCCCTCAAGTGACATCCAGATGGGCGACCATCCGGTGGTATGGAGCAATGAGCACGTGAAAGCAAGGAACGTGTATATCTTTATGGGCCACCACGGGGAACTGTTTCAGAATAGTGCCTTCACAAAGCTTTTCCGCAACTCGATTATGTGGACGGCCCATCAATGATCAATCGTATTTACCTTGCTTTCGCAATCGTCGTTCTCATGGCGGCGCCAGCCATGATCCTCGGGGAACAGCCGGCGCTTCACGTTCTTGCGTTTTACTCAATGAATGTTGAACGCGACCACGTTGACTTTGCCAAGCAGGCGCTGAAGTTCTTTTCGGACGCCGCAAAGCGCGAAAAAGTCCAATTTGAGTCCACAACCAACTGGGACGATCTGAACCCGCAACGCCTAAAAGGGGTCGAAGTTGTGATGTGGCTGAACGACTCAGCGCATACAGAGCCTCAACGTGCGGCCTTCGAACAATACATGGAGCATGGGGGCGGCTGGTTTGGTTTTCATTTTGCCGCGTACAACGACAGCGGCACACACTGGCCCTGGTTCGTCCAATTCCTTGGCGGCGCTGTGTTTTATGGGAATAGCTGGCCACCACTGCCCGCGACGCTGGACGTCGATGATAAAGCTAGCTCGGTGACCAGGCATCTGCCGCCACACTTTTTATCGCCTGCCAATGAGTGGTACAGCTGGCAGCCCAACCCGCGCGCGAACAAGGACGTAAAGGTCCTTTTGACTCTCGCCGCCTCCAACTTTCCATTGGGCTTCAAGGACACGCTCACGGGCGGCGATATTCCCGTTGTATGGACGAACACCCGATACAGAATGATCTATATGAACATGGGCCATGGTGACAAGATTTTCTCCGACGCGCATCAAAACCAGTTCTTCGAGGATGCGCTGAAGTGGCTTGGGAGCAAGCAATAGGCGCGGGGTTACTACTGCTCCATAACTCCGTACTCAAAGCGCGGCTGCAGACGGCAGCCTGTTCTCTCGACCATCGCTAGTGTGAGCGCCTGTGGAACGAGGATGGAAGTAATTCCCTCCCACGGCTCCGGCAAGCAATCAACTCGAAGGGGAAAAAGCCTCTCTGCCGGTTCGCGATCCTGGCGGATACGAGCACGACCTTGCCACCGCGTCTATTGCACTCCTCGGCCAGTTTGACGCCGAGTTCGGCGACCCGCCCGAGGGCAAAGACGATAGCCATGTGGGATGCGTCGATATCAAGGTTCGGGCCATGGCGAAAACCTGCCCCTGTGTGAGCCGCGGCGCGGTGTCCCGTCATTTCACGGATGCAAAGTGCACTCATGATCGCGCCTCCGTAGGCAGCGCCCCGCCCGATAATCTCAGTGTTCGCGGCGCCTCGGCAGAACTCTTCGAGCTCGCCCCGCAGGGAGAAGATGTGATCGAGATTGCCCGAGAAGACTTCCGCCGCGGCTTCAGCATCTTTCTGCCAGGGGAGCCCAACAATCTCTGACGCGACGATGACGGCCGCAGCGGTGGCGTTGGTGTAGGTCTTGGTTGCGTTTCCGTATTCCGGCCCTGCAAGGATTGGCAGCTTGTTTTGGGCCAGCCCCCAGCAGGTGCTTGCGGGATTGTTGCAAATCAGGGCTAGCGGTCCCTGCGTCCCCCGCTTGAACAATTCAACCAGCTCTGCGCTTTCCCCTGATGTCGTAAGCAAAATCGAGAGAGCGGCGTCGTCCCAAACTGAAGCGCCGTAGTGCAGCCACTCACCCGCATCCACCGAGAATGAGGGCCTGCCGTGGGTTTGGAGAAGGACTGACCCGCTAATCGACGAGCATAGGGATGCTCCCATGCCGAGAAACAGAACCGTACCTTTGTTTGCGGCGGCGAGGCGAAGCTTTCCCTGTTCGGCGCGGAGCTCGGGATTGGTAGCATAAGCTCGAATAAGTTCCCTGAGCTTGATCGGCTGCTCGCGGCACTCAATTTCGAGAATCTGGATTCCATTGGCGGAAAGCAGTTCCGGAGCCGGCTCGATCCCTGAGATCCAGCGATGTACGCGATTGCTCGTTGTGTTCATTATGCCTCCCGCTGCTCGGCAAATATTGTCGAGTTCGTTTGTAATGAATACTTACAAAGTGATTTAATTGTAGCAAAGACCGGTTGAACCGTGTTGCCATTTGACTGGGGGGCTCTTGACTGACGTGATTTCGACTTCGCGGCCCAGCGTTAACAACGCCTTCATCGCGAAGGTCTCTCTGATCGCCGGTCTGGGAGGCATTCTCTACGGTTTCGATATGGCGATCATCGCAGCTGCGCTGATCTTCGTTCGCGCCACTTTCTCCCTGTCGACCGAAATGGAAGAGGTCGTGGTGAGCGTAGTTCTGGTCGGGTCAATGGCGGGGGCGGTCCTGTGAGGAGTTTTCGCAGACCGTGCCGGCAGGCGCGCCACGCTGGTATGGGGCGGCGCGCTCTTCATCGCCGGATCGATCCTTGCGGCCATTTCACCCAATGTTTGGACATTGATAATCTCTCGAACTGCGCTTGGAATTGCCATTGGTCCTACCTCTGTAACGGCACCCGTCTATGTCTCTGAACTTGCGCCGCCGCAGTCCCGGGGCATGCTCATAGGACTCTATCAGTTTGCACTCACGGGTGGGATTGCCCTCGCCGACCTGGTTGGCTATTGGCTGGCGGGTGAACATGCGTGGCGCTTGATGTTCGGCCTTGGAGCGATTCCTGCGCTCTTCTTCCTGCTGCTCGTGCTTACTGTCCCTGAAAGCCCACGCTGGTTGGTTGCGCACGACAGATCGAGTGAAGCTGAAGCTGTTCTAAGGTCATCCGCTGACGAAGCGGGCGCACGATGGCTGTTGGAAGATATCCGCGCCAGCCTGACGATCACAGTGGAGAAGCGCTGGAGGGCTCTATGGACTCCAACCGTGCGCAAGGCGCTTCTCATTGCAGTCGGATTCACTGTGCTGCAACAGGTGACCGGCATCAATACGATCATCTATTACGGCCCACAGCTTTTTGCCCTGGCCGGCATAGGATCTGACAAGAATGCCATCTTCGCTACGCTTCTTGTGGCAGTCGTGAATGCGGTCGCGACGATTATTGCCGTGGCGCTTGTTGATCGTGTTGGCAGAAAAAACCGCTTTTATATTGGGGCGTTGGCGGTATGACTCTCTCGCTCTTTCTGCTTGCATACGCTTTTCACAACCAGGCACTCCTGGGTCCTTCGCTTGGCATGATTGCAACCGCATGTCTGATGGTGTACATCACTTGCTTTGCATTCAGCATGGGGCCGATTGCCTGGATTATTGTTGCGGAAGTTTTTCCTTTGCGCTTGCGTGGCCGTGGTGTGGCTGCCGCCACCCTAGGGTCTGGTATTTCCAACACGGTTGTCTCGCTCACTTTTCTTTCGCTGATCAAAGCCGCGGGGAATGCGGTCACTTTTTGCATTTATGGATCACTCTGCATCGTGACACTGTTCTTTGTACGCTTGGTCATGCCTGAAACCAAAGGGCGCGAGTTGGAAAGCATTAGCGCTGAACTCGAGCTAACAGTCGATAAACCGTAGCGCGCCGGCAAATACAAAATGGAACTGATCGTCGAGGCATCACAAGCAATGTCAAAGGAACGCATCTCAAGCCCGCTTTCGACTCAAGGAATTCTGCAGGAATCCGTCGCCCGCTATGCGATTGGCGCAGATATCGGGGGAACAAGCCTGCGGCTGGCTCTTGCCAACGGCGCTGGCACAATCCTCGGTAGATGGTCGGGCCCAACCGCCGGCACAGCAGATGCGGAGATGGTTGTGCGCCTTATGCGCGCGGGAGTCGATGCGCTTTTGCGCGAAGCATCGATACCGGCTGAATCTCTGGGTGCGATCGCGGCCGGCGTGCCCGGTGTCACCAATTCCGACCAGGGCATTGTGATTGCGACGTCGTATTTGATGGGCTGGCGCGATGTCCCCTTGCGCCAGATGCTGGAAGCTGAATTCGGCGTGCTGGCGGCCGCGGACAATGACGTGAATCTGGCCGCCATTGGGGAGCACCGAGCCGGCTTGGCGCAAGGTGAAAGCGACTTCGTTTTCCTGGCAATTGGCGCCGGCATTGTGCTGAACGGCAAGGTTCACCGTGGGAGCAAATGGACGGCGGGAGAGATTGGTTACATGCTCGTTCCCGGCACTTCAGAAGCTTCCGTTGAACGCGGCAAGCCGGGTGCGCTTGAGGCCGTTGCCGGTGGCGAAGGGATCAAAGCGCAGTGGCAATGCCGCTGGAGCCGCAATGCCACAGACCTTCCAAAAGATGTATCACCAACGGAGATATTCGATCATGCGCCGGAATCCAATCCCCTGGCCCAGGAAGTTCTTCAGCTTGCCGCACGCACCTTGGCATATGCCATTTACAACATTTCGCTAATCCTGAATTCTCCCTTGTTCGTGCTCGGCGGAAGCGTGGGAATTCACCCAGCACTCGGCGATGCCACGCGTCATGTACTTGCAGAG
>Ga0302277_1000815_pt1 | contig 23661 bp, 18 predicted proteins | sample III_Bog_N3_1_FD_198759 | JGI IMG/M metagenome (GOLD analysis project Ga0302277, IMG submission 198759) | Peat permafrost microbial communities from Stordalen Mire near Abisko, Sweden - III_Bog_N3_1 | ecosystem: Environmental > Terrestrial > Soil > Wetlands > Peat | place: Sweden: Abisko... | reverse complement strand
AGCCACGCTTGAAGCCAATGCGCTTCATCTTGGCCCTGCAACGGATGAGGAGAAGGCTGATTGGTCCGAGTTCACGGAACAACGGCTTGCCGCTCAACAGCGAGCGGAGAATCTCGCTGGACAGATTGCGACCGCCCGTATATGGACGATCAACCGAACAACTGGGGATGTCTCGTACACGCTCAATGGGAAGCTGTCCGTCATCGACCGTGGGCGGCGCGTGACAGTGCTCAACCAGAACGAGGCCGCAATCGTTTTTGGGTTGGAGATGGCTGTCCAGAAATACGGATCGCGTATCGCCTGCTCTGGCGGTGACGATTGGAAGCGGCAGGTGGTCAAAGTGGCCGTCCAAAACGGCATCTTCGTTGAATTCACCGACCCAGAGATGCGGGACGCGCTGTACCAGCACCAACTCGTGGCGAATCCTCTCCAGGTTAAGGCTGCCCGCCTCCATGCCCTTGAAGCCAGATTGCAGAATGAGAACATGGGCGGGATGCTCTTCACGAATGAAGCCGACGTACAACTGCTTCTTTCGTGCCTCCAGTCGGCTGCTCACTCCCAGGAAATGCTCCAAATCTTGAAGTCGTCTCAAGAACCGGAGCCGAAGGCAAATGTGGGCGGCAATCTGACGGTCGCAGTCGTCAATGCCCAAGACGGCCAGCAATCATTCTGGGTGTCGATTGACGATGGGAACCGCAAACACGTCCTCGAACGGGTTGAGCAGGTCCGCCAGTCGGCACAGTGGGCGTTGCGCGACAGAATCAAAGCGCCCAGCCACGAAAGAGAGGGAAGGTAGCTAATGACTGGAGTGGACATCCGTTCTGGATAAGCGAGAACCTGCTCCCAAGCTTACTCTCCATAGCACACTGGAGGGTCTCTGAGCGGGAAGGTGTATTTTCCGTAATTCGAGAAGCCATCCCTGCGAATTCGACGTTTCCCAGGACCGACCGGCAAAAGCCACAATTCTACGGTAACAAGCTGAGCTGGACGAGTGAACTGTGCCAAGTGATTTGGCAACCCTCCCAGGCCAGACAGTCCCGATCTGGGGCACGCAGACTCTAGTGTGAGGAGTTGGACGAGCTGCTGATGCAGTCGATGCCATAGGCATTCAGCACATCCGCCAGCGTCACAACGCCTTCGAGTTGATGCATATCCGCCCGGTGAACGACCGGCAAGACATCGAGATGGTACTTACTCATGCGTTCGAGAGCCAGATGCAGCGGATGATCCGTGTGGAGGTGCGGAACTTGGAGGGTTTCCACGATGTCTTTCAGCGGCTGTTCTTTTCTCCCATCGACAAAGGCGCACTCCAGCGTCTCTCTAGTCAGCATTCCCAGAAAGTAATCCTTCTCGGCAACGGGCCAGATGCGCAGTTGGCTGGTTCGAGTTTGTTCAACGGCATCCTCGATGCGCATTTGTGCGGAAAGTATTTGCGGAGATTTCCGAATGACCTGAGCCACGGTTCGCTGGTTGGGTTCGTCGCGAGTGCTGCGACTGGGCAAATGAATGCCATCCTGATGAGCCAAAGCCTCGTAGATCGGCTGCTTCTGAAATCGGGAAGAGATGAAGAAGCTGGTCAGGTTTGCAATCATCAGCGGCACAATGACAGCGTAGTCCCGCGTCATTTCAAAGATCATCAATACCGATGTCATCGGAGCGCGCACGATCCCCGCGAAGAGCGCGCCCATGCCGACCAGCGCGTAAGCTCCAGGGGTTGCGGTGTATCCCGGCAACAAGCCATGGGCTACGGTTCCGATGGCGCCGCCCAGCATGGCGCCGAGAAATAGACTCGGGCCAAAGATTCCACCAGCGTTTCCAGAGGCATAACTGACAGTGACGCCAAAGAGCTTGAGCACCACGAGTAGCAGCATCAACTTGAGCGCCATCGTTCCATTCAAAGCGCTGCCCACGTAGGTATACCCGACACCCAGAACCTGGGGCACAAGCCAGCCCATCAGACCAACCGTCACACCACCTACGACGGGATGCCACCAGCGCGTCCTCGCGGGAAGATGCAGAAAGAACCTGCGCATTCCCAGCAAAAGCCGGGTAAAGGCTACCGACATAAAACCGCCAGCGATGCCCAATAGGGCGTAAATGGCGAGTTCCAGCGGATGTACCAGAGTGTACTGCGGCACTTGAAACAGCGGGTTATTGCCAAGCAGGAGGCGCAAGACCGCCCAGGAGGTGGCAGAGGCGAGAACGACCGAACCAAGAATCGGCGCGTGCATATCGCCCATCACCTCTTCGAGGGAAAACAACACGGCCGCCATCGGCGTATTGAATGCCGCGGCAATGGCGGCGGCGGCTCCCACGGGAATCAGCGCCTTTACCTTTTCCGGGCGCAAGCCGAGCCATCGGCCGAGGACCGATCCGATTCCGGCGCCTACTTGGACAGATGGTCCCTCGCGGCCCAGTGGAATCCCGCTCGCCAGCGTGGTCGCCGTGCAGAAAAACTTGCCCAAGACGGTGCGCAGGGAGATGAACCCATCCCGAGCGAAGAGGGCGGCCTTGGTCTGGGGCACGCCGCTGCCGCGTGCGTTAGGAAAATAGCGGTACAGCAGAAAGCCCATGGCCAGCGAGCCTGCCACCGGAACCAGCACACGCCTCCACGCGGCGCTGCCCACCGGATAGAGGCGCATTCCCAACCGCTCCGTAACCACGATAAACCCGACCACTGCGAGTCCGGTGAGCGCTCCAATCAGCAGCGAGAGGAGAAGGAATATCTGCTCCTCGCGCTGTTGAAGATGAGCTATCAGACGCGCCCGGAGGTCCGTGATCAACCTCATTTTCGGCTGGTTCCCAGCGGTGGGAGGAGAGGACATAAGTATAGTTTACGCGAACTGCATTGCAGGCTCCAGAGGACAACGCTAGGCATCATAGATGGTACGACTGCCGATTCGTTTTGTACTTTATCCCAAGATCAAAGCCTGCATTGGCCTTCCAGAGTTGGCACCCCCGGCACCCGATCCGCAACCCTATAGCTTCTTTCGCAGGTATTCAAACACAACATACCCAATCAGAGCGGATATTATCGCGATAAAGAAGTTCGTACTCGTGAAGATATCGTTGAAGGCAAAAGCCAAACTCTTCCCACGCCCATTCGTAGCAGTAAATTCTCCCATCAGGAGATTTGAATAAAAGAGAAAGACGATAAACGCGACTTCAATTACAGCTCTCCAGAGCAGGGTGAGTCGCCGGCGATCTTTGTGGTCTGGATGCATGGATGAATGAATGATACCAAGAACTGCACAATTCCCCGTTTGCATTGCCCCTCCTCTCTCTGTGCAGAAAGACACAGGTAGAAATGAGTGAACGGGGTCACAATCAAGAGATGAAGCAGACTGAAGAGCACGACCCCGTGTGCGGGATGACGGTCGATCCCTCGGAAGCTGCGTCAAGCATTGAACATCATGGCGGAACTGTCTACTTCTGTAGTGAGAGTTGTGCCGCAAAGTTCCGCGCCGCGCCGGAGAAGTATGTGCAAGCCAAGCCAGGCGCAGCTCCGTCGCATCCGGCGGCGAAAACCGAGCCGCAAGGGGAATACACCTGCCCAATGCATCCGGAGGTGAAGCAGACGGGGCCGGGAAGCTGTCCGAAGTGCGGCATGGCGCTCGAATCCGTGGCCATTCCCGCACCAGCCAAGAGCACCGAATATACCTGTCCGATGCACCCGGAGATCGTGCGGGACGCACCAGGCTCGTGCCCCATTTGCGGCATGGCGCTGGAACCTCGGCAGATGACCGCCGAAGACACCAACCCAGAGCTGGCCGATATGACAAGGCGGCTGTGGATCAGCGTCGCTCTCGCCGTGCCGATGCTCGCGCTTATGGTCTCCGCATTTCTGCCTTCCATGCCGATGCAACACCTATTCTCGGCGAGAGCGTGGGCATGGATCGAATTTGCTCTCGCAACTCCGGTGGTACTGTGGTGCGGGCTGCCGTTCTTCGTCAGGGGCTGGCAATCGGTCGTGCATCGCAGCCTCAATATGTTCACGCTGATTGCCCTTGGCACTGGCTCGGCCTATCTCTATAGCGTCTTCGCCACCGTCGTTCCTCAGATATTTCCTGCGTCGTTTCGCGGAGCTGCGGGGCAAATCGACGTGTACTTCGAGCCAGCAGCAGTTATCGTCGCTTTGGTTCTGCTTGGACAGGTGATGGAGCTGCGCGCTCGCAGCCAGACCAGCAGTGCAATTCGCGCACTGCTCGGCTTGGCTCCGAAGACCGCCAAGCGGCTTGACGACAAGGGCGGCGAAGCCGACGTTTCGCTCGATCAGGTGCAAGTTGGCGACCGGCTCCGCGTCCGTCCCGGTGAAAAGGTCCCCGTCGATGGAACTGTTCTTGAAGGTCACAGTTCGATCGATGAGTCAATGATCAGCGGAGAGCCCATCCCCGTCGAGAAAGACAAGGATGCAAAGGTCACAGCGGGGACGGTCAACGGAACCGGCGGATTCGTCATGCGCGCGGAACGCGTTGGCGCAGATACACTGTTGTCGCAAATCGTCAAGATGGTCAGCGAGGCGCAGCGGTCACGAGCGCCGATCCAGCGGCTGGCGGATCAAGTCTCCTCGTACTTTGTCCCGGCTGTAATCGTTGCCGCCATTGTTACTTTTGCTGTGTGGTTCTTCGTCGGTCCTCAACCGCGATTCGCTCATGCACTCGTAAATGCTGTTGCTGTCCTGATCGTCGCCTGTCCGTGCGCTCTTGGGCTGGCCACACCCATGGCCATCATGGTGGGTACGGGTCGCGGGGCACGCGCCGGTATCCTCATCCGCAATGCAGAGGCATTGGAGATCTTCGGCAAGGTAGATACGCTCATCATCGACAAGACGGGAACCCTCACCGAGGGCAAGCCGACGCTGAGTTCCGTGATTCCCCAGCCGGGCTTCGAAGAATCTGACCTGTTGCAACTTGTCGCCAGCCTTGAGCGCTCCAGCGAACACCCATTGGCGGCAGCTATCGTGAAGGGCGCGGGAGCAAAGAAGCTTACCTTGGTCGATGTGGTTGGATTCAACTCGACTACCGGCAAGGGTGTGAAGGGGACAGTTTCAGGCAAGCAGGTTGCCGTCGGGAATGCAGAGCTGTTCCGCGATCTGTCTGTCGATCCCGCCCCTTTGCTCGATCGAGCCGAAGCGTTGCGCAAAGAAGGCCAAACGGTAATGCTGGTTGCCGTGGATGGCAAGGCCGCGGGCATCGTTGGCGTTGCCGATCCGATTAAGGATTCCACGCCCGATGCGATCCGCGAACTGCGAGAGGCAGGTCTGAAGGTCATCATGGTCACGGGCGACAACGCGACGACCGCCAAGGCTGTCGCGGACAAACTCGGTATTGAATTCTATGCAGACGTGCTCCCGCAAAAGAAAGCGGAGGTCATCAAAGAGCGTCAGCAAAAAGGCTCTGTTGTTGCGATGGCTGGAGATGGAGTCAACGACGCACCCGCGTTGGCCCAGGCTGACATCGGCATCGCAATGGGGACCGGCACGGATGTGGCGATGGAGGCCGGCGGCATCACATTGTTGAAAGGCGATCTGCGCGGCATTCTCCGCGCCCGGCATCTCAGCAAGTCAACCATGCGCAACATTCGCGAGAACCTGTTCTTCGCTTTCGTCTATAATGCCGTCGGGGTACCGCTCGCCGCGGGCGTACTTTTCCCTTCCTTCGGACTGCTTCTGAACCCGATGATCGCCGCGGCAGCCATGAGTTTCAGCTCCGTCTCGGTGATCGCCAATGCGCTGAGGCTGCGAACGACAAAACTATGAAACTTTATTGCAAGTTCTCTTCGTCCCATGCGCTCGGGTATCTTGCAATCCGCCGTCCTGAGCAATTACGACCGGACTTGTTCATATCCCGAGTGAGATGGTTCCTGTTGGAAGCGCTTGAGAGCGAAACAAAGCGTGACAAGGCGAGTGATAAATGCCCCGCTAAAAGTCGCATTCCAATTGCTAAGCCGTAATCAACCCAGAGTCACGTACCAAGGAGACCCATATGAGCAGCACAACAGTTGTGAAAGACCCCGTTTGCGGCATGGACATAGACACTTCCACCGCCGCTGGACACACCGACCACGCAGGACAGACCTATTACTTTTGCGGCTCCAAGTGCAAAGAGAAGTTCGATCATAATCCGGCGCAATACCTGAGCAAGTCTACAGTGGCGCCGAAAACCGGCCATGGCTGCTGCGGCTAAGCGGATCGAAGGATAGCGAACAATCGGACGAGAGGAACCAGTTGGGGTTCCGCTTCCTCCGACTGTTCCATGTGGAGGCTTGGTGAACGGATACAGCATGGGGATGCAAGGTTGGAATTATGGTTGGATGTGGATCTGCGGATTGGTTCTGATCGTGGCGCTTGTTCTGATACTCCGCGCCCGCAAATGAAAGCTGTGTCCTTCACACAGGCAATCACGGGCCATTCTTTCGTCCTTTCAAACGCTCGCTCATGCGAGAACATCTAGTCCGAGTGCGGATAGGCCCGCTCGGGTGGATTTGCAGTCCGTGTGAAGGATGCTTTGAATTCCCAGCCCTTCCGCGATCTGAACGAACATCGGTGTATTGTCGATAAAGACTGCCTGCGAAGCCTGCACCTGAGCTATGTCCAGAGCAAGTTTGAAAATATCCACGTCGGGCTTGCGGATGTGAACGTAGCAAGAGGAAATGAAGCAATCCACGAACCGATCCAGTTTGAACTTCCGAATTCTATATGCATTCAGCTCACGCCCTTCGTTGCTGACGATGGCTATCTTCATCCCCAGCCGGAGCTTTAGCTGCGCAACCAGCGCGATCATCTCCGGGAAAGGTTTTGACTGCGCAAACATGAAGCACCGAAACTGATTACGCGTGAACGGCCTCTTTTTGTGGAAGACCACGAGACTCAAATATTCTTGCAGCGTGATCTTTCCCTCCTCGTAGATCTCGAATGTTAGATGATGGCGTTCCTCCATCTCGGCCCACTCCAGCTTGAAGTTAGCCGCAGCCCGTTTGCGGGCCAGATGGTCCCAGCCATCGGTCAGCAGGACACCGCCTATATCCAGAAAAGCGCAAGAGATCGCAGTCGTTTTTTTCATGAACTATCCTTCCGTTGGCCCAGCCGAAGGGGGCTCTTCGAGATTTGGATTCCTCAATTAAACCTTTGCAGCGGGTGAGTCAGCATCTGCCCCTGCTGGGAGCTGATCTGGCAAGTCAAGACGCGCCACACCAATACGGTTGTCGGCCATCCCGTAGTAAACGTCGAATCGATCCGGAGTTCCAAGATCGTCGCGCCGATCGATGCCGGTAGGAAAGACAACATTGGCGACTATTCCGTCGCGCTCTTGCGGAAGCACAGGCGTCAACACCGGCTCCACCGAGCGATAACGCACTACTCGCGGATGTTGCTTTGAGAGCACCATCACTCCGGCCGAGTAGCACAAGTGATGCCCGTCTCTGCCCGTATCTGCCGCTTCGCTGACACCGTGGTAAACAATCATCCAGCCGTGCCTGGTTAAGATCGGCGGGGTTCCAGCGCCGATCTTGAGCCGTTCCCAGGGCGAGACTGGAGTCGCCAGTCGGTGATGAGAGGTAAACCGTCCTAGGCGATCTGGCTCACGACCTTTGAAGACTGGCGGACAATAGGAGATCCAGATGCTCTCCCGATCAAGATCAACCTTACGGGTCGCTGGATGACAAGCTGTCTCCTCTGGGCGAGTGCCCGGAAAAAGCGGGCGGTGGAGCATACCGAGTTCCAGTTTCCCGGAGGAGTCAGGGATTGCGACAGGGAACAGGCTCGCATCTTTGTCATCCACGTTGCCCAATTCAATGCCGTGCCAATGAGCGTAGGTTGCCAAGCCGAGACGCTCCCAGTGGAAGAGGTCCTCCGACAAGGCCAGAGCGATCCTAGGCCCTTGGGTCGAAAATGCGGTGTAGGACATGATGTAGCTTTGGAGAGGTTCTACGAACGTCACACGGGGATCCTCACAGCCGCCGCTGCCATCGGGCCTCCGTTCATAATCGGCTTCCGGCTCCAGTGCAATGCCGAGCCTCTCGACGCCAGCCGGATCGCCGGCTTCGTTGAATCGCACTCGCGCAATCCCGATGCGCGAATAATTTCCTTTCGCTACCATCCGCGGAAACAGATAGAGTTCCCCATCAGGGCCGCGAACGGCTGCTGGATTCAGGACGCCTTCGACTTCCATGGGATTGCCGGGTTCAGGTTCCATCAACATCCCCAGGCGGCGTAGCTTGAATTCGCTCATCTCAACTCCTCACAGAGCCGCACTTGGTACCTCAAAGATTCGCGCCTGCTGACCGTCATCCAAACAAGCAATGATTGCTTCAATCACCAGCTTGGTCTCATTGGGGCCTCGAACTGGAATGGAGATGACACCTGCTTGTTCAGCCGGGTAGTCGTTTCCTCCTACAAACAAGGCATCTCCCACGTAAATCATTTCTTTCACGGAAATGCCAAGTGTTTCTTGCAGCTTTTTGATCCCGTAGGCTTTGTCGATGCCCGGCTTGGTAACATCAATGGATGTCGCGCCGCCGAGCCGCACTGAGAACTCTGGAATCAGAGTGTCGAGAATTGTTTTAATCTTCTTCCGCTTGGCGAATCCCGCATCCCATTTCTCTTTCTCTTCCAACGGCGCTTGCTGGCCCAATGCGGAATACGTCACCTGGCTGCCACGATCTTCAATGGTCTCTCCCCACGTCTTTTCGACAGAGAAGCCTGCCTCTTCGGTGGCTTTCTTCAGGGAACTGATGATCTTCTGTTTTTCCTCCGCAGTAAGATCTTCCGAATAGAGCTTCTTCCACTCTCCGGTGTACTGAAAGAATTCTGTTCCACATGTGGGTAGAATCGATAGCATTGTAAGGCGGTCATCCTGGGGAAGATGAGAAAGCACCTGCTTTTCAAACTGTAGCCATGCGCCTCCGGAGATGATCGCAACCTTGACGACCCCGAGCAGGTCATGCAGGAGCGACGACATCTCGGCATCGAGGGACGACTTGCTTGCGGCGAGCGTTCCGTCGAGATCAAAGACAATCAGCTTCTTTACCATTCATCCACCTTAAACTTCATGCATTCTCAATTGGAGTTTCCGGCCACTCTGACTCTCTCGTCATTGAACGGTTACAGACGTTTCGGGCAGCGCGATTTCCAACAATGTCACTGCGTTGTTTGGGTGAAATTCACACGCGCCGACTACCGCGGGTAAGAGCCATACTTCGCCCTTATCAATGCCATACGCGGAGCCTTCGCCTTCGAACCACCCCGAGCCCTCAATGCAGACCAGCACGCGCGGCATTTCCGCCGTGCCGACATTAAACGGTGATTCTCCGCGCACGCGCCACAACTGGAAATGTTCACAATCAAAGAGTTTTTCGCGCTCCACGGGCGTGGTGCTCCCCACGATGGGAGTCACGAGGCCACCGTTGCTGCCCGCAAAATCAATACTGGCAAGCGCCTGATCGACCTGGAGTGGCCGCGGATGTCCGGTCTTTACGTCAACATGACCCCAGTCGTAAAGGCGGAATGTTACATCGCTGTTCTGCTGAATCTCAAAGACAACAACACCGCCTCCCAAGGTGTGAACCGTTCCAGCAGGAATGAATACGGCGTCGCCTGGTTTCGGGACGATTGTTACGAGGTGGTCAGAGATGGTCCCGTCGGCGAGCGAATGCCGCAGCTCGCCGGCAGTCGTACCCGGTTTCAGGCCCGCGTAGATCCGGCTTTTATTACCTGCCTCAATCACGACCCACGCTTCGGTCTTCCCGGATTCCCCTGCTGGAATCAAGTCCGGGTGCGCATCGCTGGGATGTACCTGCACTGAAAGCATCTCGCGTGCATCAAGAAACTTGAGGAGCAGCGGAAAGCGACGGAAGCGCGAGGCCGACTGCCCCATCAGTTGGTCACGAAATTCTTCCATCAACTCACCGATAGATTGTCCCTTGAGCGGTCCGTTGGCAACCTGGCTTTGATGATCGTCGCGGTCGCTGAGCACCCATGCTTCACCGATGGGTTCGTCCCCCGGAAGCGGTGTCGATAGCAGATTGGACAACCACCTGCCGCCCCACAGCCGATACTGGTAGATCGGCTCGAAGCGCAAGGGGTACAACAGCATTTGATTCATGCTTTTTCTTCCAACTCTCATGTGCGCAGGCCGGTGTTCGGATGCATCCGGTCAACTCTGTTCCATCGCCTGGGAGTATTCGCCGCGACGCGCAGCCTGGTTGTAGCGGGCGCGGTGAACCAACGCCTGCTGCGCCGCAAACACATTGGCCTCCTGCCCCTTCCAAAGCTCCAAGGCCGGCTGCTGGATGGCGCGAGCAAACGAAAATGCCAACGCCCAGGGCAACCGCGACTTGAATCTCACGTTCATCGCATTCAAACGAGCCGAGGCCAGTTCCGCGGATTGTCCGCCTGACAAGAACGCAATTGCCGGAACGGCAGCGGGGACGGCTCGCAAGAGACAGTTCACCGTCGCGTCCGCCACTTCCTCGATAGATTTTTGTTTGGGGCAGGCCGATCCTGGAACAACCATATTGGGCTTCAGGATGATTCCTTCCAGCATGACTCGTTGCGCAAACAGTTCGCCGAAGACAGTTCGCAGAATTCTGTCCGTCACTTCGCAACACTGGTCCAGCGTATGCTCGCCATCCATGAGCACTTCAGGCTCCACGACAGGGACGAGACCTGCCTCCTGGCACAGCGCCGCATAGCGGGCCAGCGCATGGGCATTGGCTTCCATGCAACCCCAACTTGGAAGACCATCGCCGATCGCAATCACCGCGCGCCACTTGGCAAACCGAGCGCCCATGCGAACGTATTCAGCAAGGCGATCGCGCAATCCATCCAGGCCTTCGGTCACTTTTTCACTGGGATGACCTGCCAACTCCTTGGTGCCTGCATCCACTTTGATTCCAGGAATGATTCCCGCGTCGATGAGGACTTTGATAAACGGAGTACCGTCGCTCTTTTGTTGACGGATCGTCTCGTCGTAGAGGATTGCGCCGCTTATCGACTCACCGAGCCCTGGAGTGGTCACAATCAATTCGCGATAAGCTCTTCGAGCTTCAACAGTCTGCGGAATCCCCAAGCTCGCAAATCGTTTGTTGCAGGTCGGAGTGCTCTCGTCCATCGCAAGCAGGCCCTTATTGTCTGCGACAAGGGCCTGTGCGGTATCTCTCAGCGTTTGCGAATCCATTTGAGTCTGCTCGTTTCCGGTTTCAGCTCTGTAAATCCAGAATCTACCGTGTTCAATTCATCGGAGGATTTTCGATTGCCGCGGCCAGGACCATCTGACGCGGGAGGCGCTACGAATACTATCAGGGGCACTGCTCCATTGAATCAGGTCAAATGTGAACATCAGGCAGTCCGGTCACCAATTGAAAATCAATGGTAGCTGAGCCGGTACCAATGAGTAGGGACCTGGAATTGGTGCATATTGAGCGCGATGGAGGATGTTCCATGATCGAGATCCTAAAGAACTTTTCCGACAATGTTGTAGCGCTATCCTGCAAGGGACAGGTCACAAGGGAGGATTATGACGGGATTCTTGTTCCAGCCATTCTCGAAGCGCTCACGCGGCACGACAAGATCCGGCTTCTCTACCAGACCTCTGCGGATTTCACCGGCTACGACCCAGGTGCTATCTGGGAGGACCTGAAGATTGGGGTGGAACATCCCACACGCTGGGAGCGCGTCGCGGTGGTCACGGACGTGGACTGGATCGTACGAATGGTGAGGATATTTAGCTTCCTCATCCCCTGCCCTGTGAAGGTGTTTCCGCCGTCGGCAACAGCGCAAGCACATACCTGGATCATCGCCGCCAGTTGAGTTCCAAAGGACGCAAGCAGCGTTGTTGTGAAAAGTGTTTGAAGAGGAATGAAATGAATGCTACGCAGAAGCTACACGAAATCGGCCAGAGCATCTGGCTCGATAACATAACCCGCAGTCTGCTGACCAGCGGCACGCTCCGCCGCTATATTCAGGATTTGTCGGTTACAGGTCTCACCTCGAACCCCACGATCTTCGATCATGCGATCAAGAACAGCCTCGACTATGACGACGCTATCAGTCAGAAGCAGAAGGAAGGAAAATCGAGCGAGGCGATCTTCTTCGAATTGGCAATCGAAGACCTCAGGCAGGCCGCCGATCTCTTTCGGCCGATCTACGACCGGACCAATGGCGTGGATGGCTGGGTATCCCTGGAGGTCTCGCCCCTGCTGGCTCACGACACGGCCGAAACTCTATCCGCGGCCAAGGCGCTTCACGCCCGCGCGGGACGGCCCAATCTATTCATCAAGATTCCGGGCACGAGCGAGGGCCTCCCGGCCATTGAGGAGGCAATCTTCGCAGGAGTACCGATTAATGTGACCCTGTTGTTCTCCGGCGTGCAATATGTCGCCGCCGCCGAGGCATACCTGCGCGGCATCGAGCGGCGCATCGCCGCCGGGCTGAATCCCGATGTCGGCTCTGTAGCTTCGCTGTTCGTCAGCCGCTGGGACGTAGCGGTAGCGCACAAAGAACCCGTGTCACTGCGCAACCAACTCGGCATCGCCATCGCCGGGGAGACCTATGAGAGGTATCGCGCTCTCCTCGACTCGCCGCGCTCGCAACGCATTTTGAATGCCGGCGCCCATCCGCAACGCCTTCTTTGGGCCAGCACCGGAACCAAGGATCCCAAAGCCTCCGAGATTTTGTACGTTCAGGCCCTCGCCAAGCCCCTCACCGTGAATACGATGCCCGAAGTCACGCTGAAAGCCCTCGCGGGCCATGAAGAATTCGGCGAAGCCTTACCAGCTCATGGCAACGAGGTACTGGCCGAATTCGCCAAAGCTGGTATTGATACCGACACGTTGGCCGCCCAGCTTCTTGGAGAAGGGGTCGCCTCCTTCGCCAAGTCCTGGGACGATCTGCTGGCTTGCATCGCGTCCAAGAGCGAGAAGCTAAAAGCCGCCTGAGTCCAGAATCGTGAGGTCGGGAGCTGAAAACGGAAACCACTCTACAGGAACCTAACTTTTTACCGATTTGACTTTGGCGTCGGAAGGTTGCAGACCGGATCTGCGCTCGTGATTTGGTAGTTCTCATATTGAATCGTCAATTCGGCACGTCCCCCAAACCGAATCGCGGTGACGGTATGGTTGCGCTCGGGCAGCCAGAAGTCGGACACCTTCGTGTAAGTCTCTTCGATCTTGCTGTTCTTCGTCCAGAACGAAGGGTTCTTCGTGGGTTCTGCGTCTATTCGCGTTACAGCAAAGTCCTTTGCATCGACCCAGATTCTGCCACGGTAAAGAAATCTATTGGTCGTTCTGGGCTTCACGCTAAGCACGTACATTGAACCGGATGGTGTGCGGTCGTATCCGACCAGCGTGAAATCATAATTGTCCTTGTTCAGAGCAGTGCGTTTTTGGGCCTCCGCGCCCAGCGCTTCCTGTTCGGCCTGTAGGAGCCTTTTGAATACCTTGTCAACGATCATCTTCGGCCCGGTCGCAGACCGAATTATGAATTTCTTCGTTTCTGGTGATTGGTATTTCAAGTCCACAACCATCTTCCCGCTGCGAACGCCTAAAATACCGTGGTATTCAATCTGGTAAAGTCGTGTTCCCTGGTAAGAATGCAGCGCTAGAGCACGTTTGAGATTCATCGCAACCAGGTTTTCGACGACTTGTTCTCCGACAAGCGGAGCGCTCACAGGCGAAGAGGATACTCCAGATTGTTGCGCACTTGCGGGTGCGTGTAGCCCCAGGCAGACCAGCACCGGAATCAACAGAATAGAAGGAAACGAAGCCCATATACTTGCTGGGAAGTATAGCCGTGTCCTCGCTTTCTGCTTCGTGGAGCAATGACGCGCCGCGCTCAGCATTTGCCTCGATCGTTCAATTATTTCTGGATTGGCCATCAGCGTTGCCAAAGAATCTGCCGCGCTTCGAGCGGTACTGAAGCGTTGGGATGGTGGGGAATGATGCGCGCAGTATAGTCGCTCGCGGGACGAGTTGCGGACAACTGGGTCGAATAGGTTAGCACGCCATGTGAATCTGCACTGGATTCGGTAACAGTCATAACTTCGAGAGCAGGCTTACCTCCCAGAACTGAGTCTGCGTAGAGTTCGACTTGCAGTTGATCTGGATTGAGATTGCCCGGAAGAACCTCGACCTGAAAGAAATGCTGGCTGTCGCGCGTCTCGATTCCCAACGCGCTAAAGCGCACAGTGCTCCAAAGCCGATCGATCTCCTGCTGCCATTGGAGTAAACTCTCACCAAGTTTGCTGTCCTCCGCTGCACGCACGTGGTAACCAGAAGCGGCAGGCAGATAGTGGTTTTCTGTATATTCGCGGATGGCGCGCGTAGCTGAAAACTCTGAAGTAAGCCTTGCCATGCTCTCGCGAACACGTGCTATCCACTTCGGCGGCAAACCCGTTTCATTCCGCTCGTAGAACTCCGGAACGACTTCATTCTCTAATGCGGCATACACGGCTTCAGCCTCAGTGCGATCCCAAGCAGGATCGTCTCCATGCTCTTTGCCGTCACCGATGGCCCATCCCACTTCGGGAGAGTAAGCCTCAGCCCACCATCCGTCTAACTCCGATAGATTCAAGCCACCATTCACGAGAACCTTCATCCCACTCGTTCCGCAGGCCTCCCACGGTCGGCGCGGTGTATTGATCCATAGATCAATTCCGTGAACCATGTGCTGTGCAAGCATCATGTCGTAGTCGCTTAGAAAGACGACTCTCGAACGAACCTCCGGACGCCGGATGAAGTCCTTCCACTTCTTGATCAATGCCTGTCCAGGAAAATCCTGAGGATGTGCTTTGCCGGCAAGAATCAGCTGTACCGGTCGTAGAGGATCAGAGAGAAGACGTACCAGCCGCTCAGAATCAAGCAGGAGAAGATCAGGGCGCTTGTAGGTCGCAAAGCGCCGCGCAAATCCAAGAGTGAGCGCATTTTCGTCGAAGATATGATTCGCATCCGATGGATCTCCGCCTTCTGAAGCAAGCTGGCGGGCGTAACGTTTACGCAGCCGATCAATCAGCGTCTTTCGCTCTGTGGTCCGCATCTGCCAGATCTGCTCGTCGGTGACGTTTCGGATGTCAACTTCAACAGCGCGATCTCCGCGCCAACGCTTTTTGCCGCAGGCTGTAGTCCACAACGTATCGGCCTTCACCGAATCCCAGGTCGGCACATGAATGCCATTGGTCACTGAGCCAATTGGAACCTCTGCTTGAGGCCAATGCGGAAAGAGCGGTTGGAATATCTGTCGGCTCACTTCGCCGTGCAGTTTGCTCACGCCATTTACACGGCCACTGCCCCGAAGAGCGAGATAGGCCATATTGAAAGGCTCTGCATTGTCAGCAGGATTCTGTCTTCCGATCTTCAGCAGTTCGTCAAGCGAGATGCAAAGTTCATCCTGCGCATAATGGTCAAGATACTGCCGGATAAGTTGCGGGTCAAAGCGATCGAACCCTGCGGCGACCGCAGTGTGTGTCGTAAAGATATTTCCGGCCCGCGTAACAGCCAGAGCAAGATCGAACGGCTTCTTGTTTTCCTCCATATAGCAGTGCGCCCTTTCAAGCACAGCGAATGCCGCATGGCCTTCATTGAGATGGCAAACCTCCGGTTGCAAACCAAGCGCCCGCAGTAAGCGCCAACCACCAATTCCGAGAATGATCTCCTGCTTCAGCCGCATCTCCGCATCGCCGCCGTAAAGTTCGCTCGTAATTCCACGATGCGCTGCCGTGTTGGCAAAGTCATTTGTGTCGAGCAGGTAGAGCTTTGTTCTGCCAACAGTGACCTCCCAGCAGCGCAGCCAGATCAATGCTCCTGACAAGTGGATCTGCAGCCGCAGCCACTCACCATTTTTTTGTCGCAGCGGCCTGATGGGAAGCTGGCCAGGATCGTTAACCGGATAGAGCGCTTGCTGGCGGCCTTCCGAATCGAAGTCCTGACGGAAGTATCCTTGACCGTAGAGCAGCCCAACGCCCACGACTGGAACACCCAGGTCGCTCGCCGCTTTCATCTGATCTCCCGCTACATTTCCAAGCCCACCTGAATAGATGGGGAATGCTTCGCTCAACATAAATTCCATGCTGAAGTATGCGACCGTCGTGCGAGCATTGTCCGGATGCTTGCGCTGAAACCATGCGTCAGCTTGATAGGATTCACGATTGCCCTGAAGCAGGCTGTCGAGACGGCTGCGGAACTCCACATCGCCTAGTACAGCCTTGATCCTTTCGTGAGAGACAGTCTGCAAAATGACCCAAGGATTCTGCGTAGTCGCCCAAAGTTCTGCATCGAGGCCCTTCCACACTTCATCTGCGCCATGATTCCATGACCAGTGCAGGTTAAGCGCCAACTCATTGAGTGCATCAACACCTTCTTCTTTGGGTAGTGTCTTTGCTGTCTCTGATTCGCTCAATCCGTCCTCCTGGCACAAAACAAAGAAGCAGAGGTCCCAGTTTGTCGAATGGCCTCTGCTTCTTCTTTGCGTTGCTGTTTAACTGTCGGTGAACATTGCTTTCTCGGGATGCCCCTTGGCCATCGGAGCCGGCGCGGGGGCATCACTGAAGTCCTTCGTCCACTGCCAGTTCCTGATCTCCGGCATATCTTCCAGATGTTCACGAATATAGTCGTGGTGACGATGGAGTTCTCCGTTGAAGAAGTTGATAGCATTCTCAGCTTGCAAACGAAGACGAGAAATATGCTTCAATGCATCGAGCGCAAGGTGGAATCGGCTCATCTCATTCAGAACCACCATATCGAACGGCGTTGTGGTTGTTCCCTCATCCATATAACCATGCACGTGGAAGCGAGCTTCATTGGCACGCCCATGAACCAGCGTGTGAATGAGCCAGCGATTGTTGTGGAAGGCAAATATCACCGGCGCGTCTTTGGTGAAGAGCGCGTCGAACGACATTTCGTCCATCCCGTGTGTATGCTTGTCGGGAAACATCAGAGTCATCAAGTCCACAACATTGACGACGCGCACCTTGATTCCTGGAACGTACTTCTGTAGCAACCACGAGGCCGCGCAGGTCTCGATAGTGGGTACATCGCCGGCGCAGGCCAGCACAACATCCGGCTCGCCGCCTTCATCATTGGTTGCAAACTTCCATGTGGACGCGCCCTTTGAGCAGTGCTCCAATGCTTCGTCCATGTTCAACCACTGGAGCTGTGGCTGCTTGCCGCAGGTGACAACATTGACGTAATTGCGGCTGCGCAGGCAATGGTCGAAGACACTGAGCAGGCAGTTGGAATCCGGTGGATAGTAGACGCGAATCACTTCACTTCTGCGCGCCAACGCATTGTCCACGTACCCGGTTGCCTGATGACTGAAACCATTGTGGTCGTTGCGCCATGCATGACTTGTGAGCAGAACATTGAGAGAAGCGAGCGGCCTGCGCCAGGGAAAGTCGCGGCATTGTTCGAGCCACTTGGCGTGTTGAGTTGTCATCGAATCGACCACCTGCGCGAAGGCTTCATAGGAGGACCACATACCATGACGGCCCGTGAGCAGGTAGCCTTCAAGCCATCCCTGGCAGAGATGCTCGCTTAGGACTTCCATGACGCGGCCGTCCGGACCAAGTTCATCGTCGATGGAAACAATCTCTGCCATCGAGCACCGTTTCGTTGCCTCAAAGATGGAGTTCAATCGATTGGAATTCGATTCATCGGGGCAAAACATACGGAAGTTTTTCAGATTCATTTTGAAGATGTCGCGGAAGAAATCGCCCAGTTTGCGCGGAGCCTCGGCAAGAACCTGACCAGGGCCGGGAATTTCAAGCGCATAATCCGTGAAGTCGGGCAGCGCGAGGGTGATCAACTCGCGGCCGCCATTTACGTGTGGGTTGCCTCCCATGCGCCGGTTACCTGCGGGGGAGAGAGCCGCAAGTTCATCAAGGAACTTGCCGTTTTCGTCGAAGAGTTCCTCGGCCTTGTAACTCTTCATCCATGCTTCAAGAATTTTGAGATGTTCGGGATTGTCTTTCACCGATGCCAGCGGAACCTGATGCGCGCGGAAGGTGCCTTCAATTGGGATTCCGTCCACTTCTTTCGGGCAGGTCCATCCCTTGGGCGTGCGAAAGATGATCATGGGCCAGACTGGCTGCTTCTTGAAGCCGTTCTTGCGAGCCTCCTGCTGAATCCCACGAATCTCGGCATAACAATCCTCAAGCGTTTGAGCGAGGAGCTGATGCACGACTTCGGGGTCATCGCCCTCAACAAAGTAGGGCTTGTAACCACGCCCCACATAGAGGGCCTTCAAGTCGGCATCGCTCGTCCGTCCCTGTGCGGTTGGCCCAGAGATTTTATATCCATTGAGATGAAGAATCGGCAGCACTGCGCCGTCTCGCACAGGATTGACGAAGTTGACTGACTTCCAGCTTCCTTCCAGTGGACAGGTCTCGGATTCGCCGTCGCCGATGACGCAGGCCACAATCAGATCCGGATTGTCGAAAGCCGCGCCGAATGCGTGAACCAGCGAGTAGCCAAGCTCTCCACCTTCGTGCATTGAATTCGGCACATGCGGCCCGCAGTGGCTTGGCACGCCGCCCGGTGTGGAGAACTTGCGAAACATGAGCCGCAGGCCGTCTTCATCGTGCGCGATCTCCGGATGAACCTCGGTGTAAGAGCCTTCGAGATAGGAGCAGGCATTCAGCGAAGGGCCTCCGTGTCCCGGACCCGAAATGTAAATGATGTCCGCATCGTGCTCTTTGATCAGCCGGTTCAAATGAATGTAGATGAAGTTCTGTCCAGGCGAGGTTCCCCAGTGTCCGAGCAATCTTGGCTTGATCTGTTCCGCCTTGAGCGGCGAGCGAAGCAGGGGATTGTCAAAGAGGTAGATCTGGCCGATGCAGAGATAGTTCGCAGCGCGCCAGTAGCGATTCATCTTGTCCAGCATCTCAGGCGAGAGTGGACCCTTGGGCTGTTGTGCTCTCTCTTCGGTCTTGCCGTCGGCAGCAATCGCGGTCGACAGACTCACGTCGAAGATGAACCCGGAAGAGTTGCCAAACTGATCGAAGTTTTTGTTGAAGGTCTGAGGCGAGTCGTCCTTATCAACATTGATGGGGAGTTCGGTGATGGCCATCGTAGCGTATCCTTTCTCATTCTCTGCAACTGCTCACATCCTGGCAGTGGCTTTCAGACTTCAGTTTGTTTCGCTTCGACCGTGATAACGCACGGCTTCATTTTGCCAACATCTTGCAAATTGATTTCAATTCAGCCCGATGCTTTTGAGTTGTTGCGGGATAGGACGGTTTCAGTTCTCTCAGCGCATCAAGAACAATTTGAGAGACGATCAAGCGGGCGTCGTCCTTATCGTCCGCGGGAACAACATACCAGGGAGCATGATGCGTGCTGGTTGCGCTGAGGCACTCTTCGTAAGCCTTCGCGTAGTCCTTCCAAAACTTTCTTTCATGAATGTCTGCAAGGCTCAACTTCCAGTTCTTCTCCGGATCGTCGATGCGCGCCAGAAACCGCTTTCGCTGCTCGTCCTTCGAGAGATGTAGAAACACCTTGACGATGCGCGTGCTGTTTCGGTCAAGGTGCTTTTCAAAGTCCACAATGGAGCGATACCGATCCTCCCATTTCGACTTATCATCCTGTAGTTGTTTTGAGAGACCCTCGTTGCGAAGCTTCTCCGGATGGACGCGCACGACGAGTACTTCTTCGTAGTAAGAACGATTGAAGATGCCAATGCGGCCGCGCTCGGGTAGACGGCACGCAGTGCGCCAGAGGAAATCATGTTCCAGTTCTTCGGCGCTGGGTTGTTTGAAGCTGAAGACTTCACATCCCTGTGGATTGATCCCGGACATGACGTGCCTAATGGCGCCATCTTTGCCGGCAGCGTCCATGCCCTGGAAGATGAGCAGGAGCGCATGGCGGTTGGCTGCATAGTGAAGTTGCTGCAATGCGCTGAGATCCTTCACGTGTTCTTCAAGCAGTTTGTGATAGTGCTTCTTCGATGTGGTCAGTGCCGGTCCAGCCGTCGGCCACTCGCTCAGGTTGAGTTTCTTGTCTGGCGGCACATGGTAGGCCTTCGAATCGATCATCATTTTATTCATTTGCCTCTGTAAATCTGATTGACCGCAGACAATTCAGCCCAACTCCTTGCGTCGGAGCAATGAGTCGCGCGAGCAGTTAAGACTACTCCGATTCAGTATCGACTCGGATTGATCGAGAATCTGAGCCGTTGTGCACAAGACAGGCTGAAGAAAGAGCCTTGATGAAGTTGTTCAAGAGCTTGGCCGTTGGACAGCGGTCAGAGCCTCGTAACCCGAGATGACATCAAAGAGTTCCTCGTCAATCGACTCCTGCCGTATGCGATGCAACTTGAGGTTCAAGTCTTCCAGGATTCCGTCAATGTTCTTCTCTGCCCGCTGCATCGCGGCCAGGCGGCTGGCATTTTCGCTGGCAAGCGACTCGGCACACGCTTGAAAAAGCAAGACAAACAGGTATTCGCGTATGAATGCGCGTAGTGGCGACGTGGTTCCTTGGATGACTTCTGGAGGCAGTTTGGTTGGCCACGGGGCAGCAACAAGCTGCTTCTGCCAGGCGAGATCCAAAGGCAGTAACCGCTTGCCAATGGGTTCGTAAACCGAGCCTGATTTGGGGTGGTTGTGGAATAGATACACCTCCACCACATCGCCGCGCTCCAGAGTCGCTTCAACGTCGATCAGAATCTCTCCGACGAGTCCAGTAATAGCGTTGACAGAGCTTGGCACGGGCAAGATCCCGGCAGTCGGTTGTCCGGAATCGGCCAGAAGGGCGTGGATGCGCTCTCCGAGTGGCCATATCTTCGTGATTGTGCCGGGCAGAGCTTTGAGTGTGTTGACGGCATATTCCACGACCACTTCATTGAACCTTCCAACGAGACCCTGGTCCGAACCAAAGACAATTGCTCCGATGCCGTGCTTCTTCCGTGAGCCTGTTTCTGTAGTGTCGTAGCCTGGTCCGGCTTGACGAAGGCACGCGGTCAAGGCGAGTTCCACAGTGCTTGCGTATTCATCAAGCGAGTGGACTGCTTTCTGATACTGTCCAATGCTCGACGCGGCAAGCGCCTTCATTGAACGAACCACGGCCTCCAGATCGGCCGCTCCGGAGATCTTCCGCGTAAGGCTTTCGATTGTTCCACTCATGGCGCAGGCTTCGTGGCGGGTTTGGCCGCCGGACCTGGCTGCAGCGGAGCCAAAGCACGTTTAGCGATTTCCAGGATCGCCTTCCGATCGTCATCGCTGAACTTGTCAGCCGAGGACAGCCGCCCCGCCACATCCGCCGGAATCTCAGTCACGGCCTTCTGAAGGGCCTGTTCGGCGTCATTCACTTTGTCGAGCGGCAGGGGATCGAAGAGTCCAGCGGTCAAAGCCAAAAGCACAATGATCTGTTCGACCATGGAAACGGGGTGAGACTCGGATTGTTTGAGACAGGCGCGAATACGCTGTCCGTGGTCAATCGTCTTTTGAGTCGAGTCGTCGAGGCGGGTTCCGAATTTCGCGAATGCTTCCAGTTCCTCAAACTGCGAGTAAGCAAGCTTGAGGCTACCTGCGACCGCGCGATATGCAGTCCTCTGCGCCGCTCCGCCGACGCGCGAAACCGACTTGCCGACGTCGACTGCCGGAAGGATTCCAAGTTGAAACAGAGTGGGCGAAAGGTAGACCTGCCCGTCGGTGATGGAGATCAGGTTCGTCGGGATGTAAGCGGATATGTCCTGGGCTTCGGTTTCGATGATGGGCAGCGCCGTGAGAGATCCGCCTCCCCGTTCCTTGCTGAGGTGGGTCGAGCGTTCCAGCATCCGCGAATGAATATAGAAGATGTCGCCGGGAAATGCTTCACGGCCGGGTGGGCGCCGAAGCAGCAGAGAAAGTTCGCGATAGGCGCGGGCATGATGAGTGAGGTCGTCGTAGACAATCAGGACATCGCGTCCCTTTTCCATGAAGTATTCTGCAATGCTTGTTGCCGCATAAGGCGTGATGTAGACGAGGCCGGGCGCATTATTGTCTTCGACCACAACCACAACGGTGTAGTCCATCGCACCCTGCTTGTCGAGGTTGGCCACAACTTTAGCCACAGCGGCGGCGCGTTGGCCAATCGCACAGTAGACGCACACCACATTCTGTCCGCGCTGGTTAAGGATGGTGTCGATGGCGATGGCAGTCTTGCCGGTTTGGCGATCGCCGAGAATCAATTCGCGCTGTCCACGGCCGATGGGGACCAGTGCGTCGACCGCCTTCAGTCCGGTCTGCAACGGCACGCTCACCGCCGCACGATCCATGATCGGTGCGGCAGGACGTTCAACGGGCAGGCGTTTCTCCGCGGCTATCGAACCCTTGCCATCCAGCGGATTGCCCAATGGGTCGATTACGCGCCCCAGCAGACCGTCGCCCACGGGCACGTCCATCACGCGGCCGGTCCGCTCGACCTCGTCGCCAGCGTGCAGGCTCTGGTAGTCCCCGAGCAGGATGACACCGACCTCTTCTTCATCGAGATTGAATGCAATGCCAAGCAGGCCGCCGGGGAAGGTCACGATCTCCTCGTAACCAACGCTGAGAAGGCCGGAGAATGTCGCGATTCCGGTGGAAACCTTTGTGACTATGCCCACTTCATGGGGAGTCAGCTTCGCAGAGAAGTCCTCGCGGCCCTGTTGCAGGCGCGCGAAAGCCTGCTCGATTGCGGGTTGCAAGATTCCGGCGGATGCAGTCATTTGGCTCCAACGAGAGCAGCAGGTTCGGGCGCAGGCTCTTTCGCAGGTTCCGGCTTCGGTGCGGCCTCACTGGCAGGCGGAGATTGGGTGTCTACAAGATCACTGACTTTCTTGCTCAACGCAGCGATATAGCTCGCGATGCTCCACGCGACTTTCTGGCCATTGGCGGTTAATTCGATTCCGCAGATTATGTCCTGCGAATCTTCGAACTTGATTTTGACCTCTGCTGAGAATGTCTCGTTGAGGGCGTTTTGAATTGCAGCCCTCTGGTCGGCGGGAAGAACGAACGCGCTGCGAACCAGAGCGGGTTGCGATGAGTTCTTGAGGGCGTCCCCTAGCAATGCTTTGGCCTTCGGATCCAGTTCGCGCAGACGGCGTGTGAATACTTCTCCTACCCGCTCTTCAAGGCTGACGGTGGCGAGATCCGTAAGCGCCTTTCGCGCGATTGCAAAGACTTCCTTTTCAGCCAGAAGGGTGATTTCACTTGCCAGGCGAATTTGATCTCCGCTCAGCGCATCCGCTTGGGTTACTCGCAAGCTTTCCGCATCCTTTTTGGCTTGATCGATTAGGCGCTCGCGTTCCACCTTCGCATCGTCCGTGGCCTTGCCGAGCAGGACGCTCCGCTGTTGATCGAACGCTTTGTTTTTATCTTCGAAATCGGTACGCTGCTTCTCCGCCTCAGCCTTCTTCGTATCGGCGTCTGCGAGTTCAGAGGCGATTCGCTTCTCCCGTGCATCGATGGCATCGAGGATGGGTTTATAAAGGAAACGCTTCAACAACCAGACCAGGATGAGGAAGTTGACAATTTGAGCCGCGACGGTGAACCAGTCAATGAGCATCGCTCATTTCCCTCCGGCTTGCGATAGAAAGTGGTTCCAGAACGGGTTGGCGAAGATGAGAATCATGGAGACGACAAAGGTGTAGATCGCAGTGGACTCGATCATTGCGAGGCCGACAAAGAGTGTGCGGGTGATGGTGGGTGCGGCGTCTGGTTG
>Ga0302277_1000812_pt1 | contig 23686 bp, 21 predicted proteins | sample III_Bog_N3_1_FD_198759 | JGI IMG/M metagenome (GOLD analysis project Ga0302277, IMG submission 198759) | Peat permafrost microbial communities from Stordalen Mire near Abisko, Sweden - III_Bog_N3_1 | ecosystem: Environmental > Terrestrial > Soil > Wetlands > Peat | place: Sweden: Abisko... | reverse complement strand
CACTTTTTTGCCTAACGCAGAATAAATGGTTTTTAGTTCCGCACCTTCTTTTTCAAAACCGGTTATACCATCCGTGCTTCTGCCGATGAATTCTTTAATAAGACTGTCCGCATCATTGAATAAATCCCGCGCCTTAAGATTTAACTTATCCATTTTTTGAGCCATTACCTTATTTATAACCAGTGCAGAATTTCTTGGCAAGAGAACTGGAAAAGGAACTTTGTAATGCTCAAAAACACTCTTCAGTTCAAGCCAGTAAGCTATTTCCGATGGTCCACCTATATAGGCAACATTGGGCAAAATACGTTGTTGGTAAACCGGGCGCAATAAAACATTCGGGCTAAATTTTTCAGGAGATGTTTTTACCAAATACTTTAATTCCTCTTCGCTATTGACTGACCACTGACCACTGACTACTGACCACTGACTGTCTTTCTTTTCAATACGGTTGCGCCCATATTCATCTATATAAAACAAGTTTATTTCACGCGGGTTTACTTGAGCATCTACTCCTGCATTACCAAGTTTTTGATTGGTTTCATTAACAAGTTTATATGCGTTTTGATTCAATAACTCATCCGTAATTATGGGACTGAATATTTGCTTCAAGCTTGCATTATCAGGTTCCAGAACCACTAATCCATATTCACCCAACAAGGCATTTACAAAAGAAAAAGTAGCCTCGGCCAAGGTCTTTTCTCCGCTATAGGAGTCGGAGATTATTTCCTTTAAATTTTTGGCATTTTCACTATCGCCCATTATGGCAAACAAAGTCTCCAGCGTAGAGGCAAATGAGGTGAGGGGAATTTTCCCAACCGGACCGCCAATCTTTTCTGCATTCCATTCCACCTTTTTACCAAACAGGTTAGCGTGATTTATCTCCGCAAAATCATGGTCTTCTGTAGCCATCCAGTAAATGGGCACAAAATAGTTTTCAGGATATTCCTTATTTAATTTATCGGCCAGATTTATGGCAGTAATAATCTTAAAAATAAAATAAAGCGGACCGGTAAAAAGGCATAATTGATGACCTGTTGTAACGGTAAAGCAATTTGCCTCTTCCAGCTTTTTAATATTCTCGAGTGTAGCATCCGAAGCTAATCCCGGAGCATTACGGTTATAATATTCTTTGAGATAAGTTGATAGTTCTTTACGGGAAATGTGTTGATTTCCGGCATTCTTTATTGCTTCCGCAAAATCTTTAACAGATGGGGTATATTCATAAAACGGCTTGAGATAAGACGCCCCACCAATATAATCTATCAGGACTTTTGAAAACAATCCTGTTTCTTTATAAGGAATATTTATCTTTTTAAAACTCATTGTATTAGTTATAAGTTATGAGTTATAAGTTATAAGTTGTTTACGAATTGATATTAGAAGATTGCTATACATTTAATATGGAATAACTCATAACTTATAACTCATAACCGGTTTACCATAAAGGTCATAATCTTCCCCGGATATAATTTCAATGGTCGCAAAATCTCCCACACGAAGATAGGTATTATTATCAGCCTTTACGAGCACTTCATTATCCACCTCCGGTGAATCATGTTCTGTACGTCCGATAAAATAATCACCCTCTTTGCGGTCGATAAGCACTTTTAGTTTCTCGCCTACTTTCTGTGTATTCAGTTTATGTGATATTTTTCGCTGTACTTCCATCAACATACCGGCACGTTCTTTTTTCACCTCTTCCGGAACATTATCATCCGCTTTATGTGCATGGGTATTCTCTTCGTGCGAATAGGTGAATGCACCCATGCGGTCAAATTTCATGGCATCGGTCCATTGCATAAGGTCATCAAAATCTTTTTCAGTTTCTCCCGGATACCCAACCAAAAAGGTTGTGCGTATAGCTATTCCCGGAACTTTTTCGCGGATAGCTTCTAAAAGCTTAGTAGATTTTTCTTTGGTGATGCCTCTTCGCATAGCCTTAAGCATATCATCTGAAGCATGCTGCAAGGGCATATCGAGGTAATTGCAAATGTTGGAACAGTTCTGTATGGCATCAATCGCATCCATTGGAAAGCCGCTGGGAAAAGCATAATGCAGCCTAATCCATTCCAACCCTTCCACATCACTTAATTTATAAAGCAATTCCGAAAGATTTCTTTTGCCATATATATCCAGGCCGTAAAAAGTAAGGTCTTGTGCAATAAGCATTATTTCCTTTACACCCTTCTTTACCAAATTCTTTGCCTGCAAAACCAATTGCTCTGCCGGAACAGAAATATGGTTGCCTCTCATTAACGGTATGGCGCAAAAGGAGCATTTGCGGTCACAGCCTTCCGAAATTTTTAAGTATGCATAATGGTTGGGAGTAGTTAGCAAGCGCTCCCCTACCAGCTCATGTTTGTAATCGGCTTTTAAAGTTTTTAGCAAACGCGGCAAATCACGCGTTCCAAAATATCCGTCCACTTCAGGTATCTCTTTTTCCAGTTCCGGTCTGTAGCGTTCACTCAGGCAACCGGTGACATATACTTTATCAACCCGGCCCTGTTGTTTGGCATCCACGTATCTTAGAATGGTATCTATGCTTTCTTGTCTTGCATTATCAATAAACCCACAGGTATTAATAATTACAATCGCAGCATCCTCTTTAGGCGATTCATGCTCCACATCGTATTTATTGGCTTTCAGCTGGGTCATCAGCACCTCCGAATCAACCAGGTTTTTCGAGCATCCGAGGGTAACTACATTTACCTTGTTCTTTTTAAGTGTTTTTGTCTTCAATTTGGTTGAATGGGCTTATTAGGTCTGCAAAGTTATGCTAAATTAAGGGATCGGATGGATTTTAGCATTAAGGGGATTAGGCATAATGCCTATAGTGCCTTGTGAATTGCAAGCAAATTTTTAAATTTGTAGTCATTTTAAAGCCCTTTATGAAAATTAAATCAATCATACCCCTGCTTGTCGCTGCTTTATTGGTTGGTTTTACTACCGAAAGCTTTAAAAAAGAGCAACTAAAGTACCCCCATGTAAGAACTGCTTACGAAGAAAAATGGACACTTGTAAAAGAAAAACTAGCTAAAGCCGGGGTCGATACCTCTCATTTTGAGTTATTTATTCGTGTATTCAAGCAAGAGGCAAAGCTGGAAGTCTGGGCAAAATCAAATTCTGTTACCTCCTATAAATTGGTAGAAACCTATGCCATTTGTCAATCTTCCGGAATTTTAGGGCCCAAGCGTAAACAAGGCGATGGACAAGTGCCGGAGGGCTTTTACCAGGTAAAGTCGTTTAATCCCCAAAGCGAATTCTACCTCGCACTGGGCGTAAGCTATCCCAATAAATCGGATTTAATTAAAGGAGACCAAACAGACCCCGGAGGTGATATTATGATACACGGAAATTGCGTTACTATAGGATGTATGCCTCTTACAGATGATAAAATAAAAGAGGTTTATATTATGGCTTTAGAAGCCAGGAATAAAGGTCAACAAGTTATACCGATTCACATTTTTCCTACCAAGCTTAATTCCAAGGGTATAGCATACTTAAAAAGCATTACAACGGATGTGGCAAAGATTAAATTCTGGACCAATTTACAACAGGGATACACCTATTTTGAAGCAAATAAACTACTTCCCGAAATTACTGTAAATAAAAGTGGAGATTATGTAGTGAATTGAAATTACATACGATTATTTAACAAGAAAATAATGCCCGGATTAAAAAAAATAGCAATATATCAATAGAGTAATTAAAACAGGATGTTATATTTGCAACAGGATCTATACTAAACCGGAAATAAAAAGTTACATTTACGATTCAAATTATAGGAAATAATTATTAACACACCATAGCCAATTAGAAATTAATAGATTTACATACAAGATATATTACCATTTGTATATCTTTCTTAACCCCACACACATGAGAATAAATACATCGACTCAAAACATTGAAAAAAAAGGCGAAGCGCAGTTAATAAATACGCCCTGGAAACATATTCCTACCCTTGCTCGCATATTTTTTGTTGCCATAATGTTTTTTTTATGCCGGTTTGGTTCTGCTCAAACCGGAACATGGACAGCAGTGACAAATCTTGCTCCTCATGCCAATATGGGCGTAATGCTTTTATTAACAGATGGAACGGTTATTTGCCATAACTCTAACGGAGGAACCTATGGAACCGGATGGGATAAGCTTACTCCGAGTGCCACAGGAAGCTATGCAAATGGAACCTGGACATCCATTACCAGTATGAATAATAACCGTTTGTTTTTCTCCTCACAGGTATTGCCAAGTGGAAAGGTATATGTAGCCGGTGGAGAATATGGACCTGGAGGAACAAAAGGAGAAGTTTATGATCCGGTGACCAATACATGGACCAATTGCGGAGCCATCCCGGGCGGTTGGAATATTTATGATGGAAACTCCCAGCTTCTTTATACAGGAAATGTATTGGAAGGACCTCAAATTGGTTCAGCTTCATCTTATAATATTCTTCAATGGTCTCCCACTACTTTAAACTATACTACAGAAGCCAATGCCCCATTAAATCATGATGAGGCAGAGTGGGTAAAATTACCTGACAGCAGCGTCCTTTATGTAGGAATAGCCTCTCAAAATTCCTGCAGGTATCTTCCTAAAACAAATACCTGGCTTAGTGACGCCGGTGTGCCTGTTAAAATTTTTGATCAGTATGGTGAAGAATCGGGCTGCGGTTTCATGTTGCCCAATGGCAAAGCTATTTTCTTTGGAGCAACTGAATATAACGCTATCTATACTCCTACAGGAACTTCTACCCCCGGTTCATGGGCTGCCGCCGCTGATTTTCCAACCATTGGCACTACACTGGTAGGTCAGCCGGATGCATCCGGTGCTATGATGGTTAATGGACATATCTTACTTGCTGTTTCCCCTTTAGGTACCAGTTCGAGTGATGAATTCCGTACACCAACTTATTTTGTAGAATATAATTACGTAACGAATACTTTTACACAGGTAACAAGCACTATACCAACCCTGGGAGCCGATTCAATGGCCGGAGTTGCCTGCTTCCAGACAAATATGCTTGACCTGCCCGATGGCAATGTGCTCGTTTCGCTTGACCAGGCTGGTAATTCAAACCAATACTGGGTATATACCCCCGGAAGCGCTGCTATTGCGCAGGGAAAACCAACCATTAACAGCATATTGCCCGATGGCTGCCCCAGTTATAAAATAACAGGAAAGCTATTTAATGGTATTTCGGAAGGCGCTGCATACGGCGATGATTGGCAAATGTCAACCAACTGGCCGCTTGTCCGTCTTACCAATGGAGGAAATGTTTTTTATGCCAAAACAACCAACTGGAACAGAATTGGAGCTGTGCAGACAGACAGTGCAGAAGATACTGCCGTATTTACCCCCCCTGCAACGCTTACTCCCGGAACAACCTATAGCCTGGTTGTTGTAGTAAATGGATTTGCTTCCAGTCCTACTTTATTTACTACGCTAGGAATATCTATGGCATCGCATACCAATGTATCATGCCATGGCGGTACAGGAACAGCAACAGCTAATGCAGCCATTGGCGGTATTTCACCTTACACCTATTCCTGGGCTCCAAGCGGAGGTACTAATTTAACCGCAACAGTAACAGCCGGATCATATACCATTACCGTAACCGATCATAATGGATGTACAGCAACGGCAAGTGCAACTATTACACAACCAACAGCATTGGCTGTAACAGCCAGCGTAACATCGGAGGTGCATTGCAACGGAGGAAATAACGGAAGTGTATCCTCTACTCCATCCGGAGGAACAACCCCTTATACATATTCATGGACAGGGGGCGGAACGAACTCAACCGAGACGGGTCTCTCCATAGGAACATATACCATAACCCTAAGGGATAATAACGGTTGCACTGCTACAGCATCAGCAACTATTACTCAACCTACTGTTTTAAATGTAACAGCCAGTGTAACATCGGAAGTTAGCTGTAACGGGGGTAATAACGGAAGTGTTTCCTCAAGCACATCTGGAGGAACAAACCCATATACCTATTCATGGAGTGGAGGTGGAACAAACTCCACGAAAACAGGACTCTCGAGTGGCACATATACCATCACCGTGGAGGATAATAACGGATGTTCAGCCTCTGCTTCTGCAACCATTACTCAGCCAACTCTATTGAGTGTTATAGCCAACGTAACAACGGAAGTGACTTGCAACGGAGGCAGTAACGGAAGCTTGTCCTCAAGCCCTTCCGGAGGAATATCTCCTTATACGTATTCATGGAGTGGAGGTGGTACAAACTCCACGAAAACAGGACTCCCTATTGGCACTTATACCATTACCGTAAAAGATAACAATGGATGTACGGCAACCGCTTCGGCAACCATTACCCAACCACCTACATTAAGTGTTACTGCTAGTGTAGCAAGCGAAGCAAGTTGCAACGGAAGCAGTAACGGAAGCGTATCTTCAAGTCCTTCGGGAGGAACATCTCCATACACGTATTCATGGACAGGAGGTGGAACTAACGCAACTGAAACAGGGCTCTCGGCAGGAACATATACCATTACCCTTCGCGACAATTGCGGAGCTTTAGCCACCGCCTCAACAACCATAACGCAACCTACTCCATTGGTTGTTTCGGCTAATGTAACTGCTAATGTAGGTTGTACAGGATCAAGTACCGGAAGTGTTTCCGCAACACCTGGAGGTGGAACAGCCCCATATACCTATTTGTGGACAGGAGGTGGAACTAACGCAACCGACACGTTGTTACTTGCAGGATCCTACACCATTACCCTGCAAGATAATAATGGATGCACGGCAACAGCCTCGGCAACCATAACCCAGCCTGCTACGGCCCTTGCCATACATATAACAAGCCAAAAAAACATAACCTGTAATGGAGAAGCAAACGGAAGTGCATCGGCAGCAGTTTCAGGAGGAACATCTCCTTACATATATAGTTGGGCTCCGGGAGGAGGAACGAACCTGACCGTTTCTAACCTGAGTGCAGGTACTTATACCATTACCGCTACGGATAATAACGGATGTGTTGCAACAGCATCTGCAACCATCACGCAACCGTCCGCTTTAGTCGTTACCAGCGATTCATTAAGCACTACTATTAAACCATGTAACGGTCAAGCTTCCGTAACAGTTAACGGAGGTAAGGCACCTTACACTTATAGCTGGAGTCCCGGTGGAGCAACAACCGATACTATTAAAGGCCAGTGTACGGGTGATTATTGCTGCACCATTACTGATAATAATGGCTGCACAAAGTCTACCTGTGTAATTATTACCAATAATACCGGAACGGGAATTGAAAGTATTAGCAATTCATTCAATATCAATATTTATCCCGACCCAAATACTGGAGCATTTACTGTTTCCGGCTTAATTCAGGGCCAGATGATAGAACTATATAATGACTTAGGCCAAAAACTAAATAGTAGTATAGCTGATAATACTACTATGTACTTTGATATCTCTACTAAGCCGGATGGAGTATACCTTGTAAGAATACTAAGTAAGGATGGAACTTTAGCAACCCAAAAGAAGATCATAAAAACGAAATAACACGTAACCGTATTTCACAAAATAAAAAGGAGGGTAAATACCCTCCTTTTTTTATGACAATATAATAAAATCCCCTTTAGGGTTTTGAAATAACAAATACTTCAAATAGAATAAAAAACTACTTGGCAGTAGCTTTAGCCTTATTGGCTCTTTTCATTAACTTCGACTTAAGGTTAGAAGCTTTGTTTTTATGAAAAATATTTTTCTTGGCAAGCTTGTCAATAGATGAAAGCAGCTTTGGAAGGTCTTTCTCCGATGAACCTTTGGCTTTAGCTTCTGTTTCCTTTACGTTCTTTATCATTGTGCGAACGGTTTTAGCCTGATAGCGGTTGCGTTGTCTTTTGGCTTCGTTAGCCCTTGTCCTTTTAATAGCTGATTTGTGGTTTGCCATTGTTTATTTGATTTTTAAAGAAATTTATTTTACTCTTTCGCAATAAGTGCCCGTGCGGGTATCTATTCTAATTTTGTCCCCATCATTTACAAATAAAGGCACATTAACTTCGTTTCCGGTTTCAACCTTTGCAATTTTAAGTGCATTAGTAGCGGTATTACCTTTTTCGCCAGGTTCTGTATATGTTACTACAAGTTCTACAAAGGTAGGTGGTTCAGCCATAATGGGAACATCGCTTTCAAAAGCAACTTTTACTTCCATGCCTTCCTTCATAAATTTACCGCCTTCCCCAAAAAGTATTGCCGGAATATGGATTTGTTCATAGGTTTCATTATCCATACAAACAACAAAGTCACCTTCCTGGTATATATATTGCAGATCTTTAAATTCCACCCGCGCCAATTCCACATTTTCTCCCGACCTGAACCTATATTCAACCAGCTTACCATTCTTCAGATTACGCATTTTAGCCTGATAAAAAGCCCTAAGGTTTCCGGGCGTGCGGTGTTGAAACTCGATAACTGAGCATAATTCGCCGTTAAAACGTATGATGGAACCAACTGAAATATCGTGCGTAGTAGCCATTTTTATTTTTTTAGGGGTGCAAATGTAGTAATTTTTTTGTATTAGTTTTGTATTTAACAGTATTTAAAGCTATAAGTACACATGAATCATAGTTTTTGGGAACAAGATACATTCACAAACTCCATAGATGTGGCTATAATCGGGGGCGGTATTGTAGGGTTAAGTGCAGCCATCCATCTTAAAATGCAAAAACCGGAATTAAGAATTGTCATTTTAGAACAGGGAGTACTTTTATCGGGCGCAAGCATGCGTAATGCCGGGTTTGCATGTTTTGGCTCTCCTACCGAATTGACAACAGATTTAGAAACCCATTCCGCCGCTGAGGTATTTAAGCTAGTGGAGCAACGTTGGAATGGGCTTAAACAGCTCAGGACATTGCTCGGCGATTCTGCTATCGGATATGACGCAACAGGAGGGTATGAAGTATTTGACGATGAACAAACATTTGAATCTTGCACTCGAAATTTAAAAGAGTTTAATAGGCATTTACAACCCATAACCGGAATGAAAGAAACCTATAAAATCAATGACACAAAGATTAAGTCGTTTGGGTTTAATGGCTTTAAACACCTGATAGAAATAAGTGGCGAAGCACAGATAAATACAGGCAAAATGATGCAGGCATTAATGAAAAAAGCGGCCAATCTCGGTGTAATAGCATTAAATGGAGTTAAGTTTATTAGTTATGCGGATACCGGTAATGGTGTTGAATTGCAAACTTCCTGGAAAACCTTGGATGCAAAAAGACTTTTATTCGCAACCAATGGATATACTTCTTCATTACTTGAGAATTTGGATGTAAAGCCGGCAAGAGCACAAGTGTTGATTACCTCACCTATTAAAGAATTAAAAATAAAAGGGAATTTCCATTTTGACAGAGGATATTATTATTTCCGTAATGTGGGTAACAGGCTTTTATTAGGAGGAGCAAGAAATCTTGATTTTGAAAAGGAAACAACTACCGAAACTGAAGTAACCCAAAAAATACAAACCGCCCTGGAAAAAATTCTTGCTGTACATATCCTGCCTACTGTTGAATATACTATTGAAAACAGATGGAGCGGGGTTATGGGAATCGGTCAGACGAAATCGCCCATGGTAGAAAGATTATTCCCTCATATATTTTGTGCGGTGCGTATGGGTGGTATGGGTGTTGCGCTGGGAATAGGCATCGGTAAGGATGCGGCTGAACTTGTTTTGAACAGCCAATAAAAAAGACCTTACATTGATAAATAAAAAACCCCAACCTTACGGTCAGGGTTTTTTATAGAATAATATATACTACTATTGAATAGCACTTTTAAACTCAGCATCGTCTTTATATTTCAAAAACTCGCAATCTGATTGAGCCATTGCCCTTAAAGAAGCATCTTTATTGATAGCGGTCTTTAAGTTAGCTACAGCTCCTTCTTTGTCATTTGAACGAACAGAAATAACAGCTCTTAAATAATAAGATATTGCGCTTTGGTCGTTGGAAGCATCCAAAGTAGATTTAGCTCCGGCAGCATCATTGTTCAATACTTTTGCAAGGGAAGCATTAAAGGTATTGAAACTTCCGGTACTGGTAGCAGCATCTGCATAGTTACCTGTTTGAATATCAACTAAGCCCATGTTATAAGAAACATCAGGTCCGGCGGCAGTAGCTTTGTTATAATAGGCCATTGCACCTTTGCGATCACCTTTCCATCTTGAAACAACTCCTAGGTTATTTTGAACAGCTGGATTATTAGGCGACAGGCGGTCTGCTTGTTGGAAATCAGCATCTGCATCCGATAATTTATTCAATGCCATTTCAGCATAACCGGCATTGTTAGCACATCTCCAATCGTTGCCGTACATTTTTTCAGCTGATTTATAGATGCTTAATTTTTGGTTCATATCGGTTGTAAGAGTAGCTGCATAAAGCAATTCTTCAACAGAAAGACTGTCAGGATGCGATGCGGAAAGCGCAGTTAATTGAGCATCTGAACGTCCTTTCTTCTCTGCATTTATAATGATGATCGCCCTGCGCAATTTAGGAAGGATATCATTGGCAAGTTCAACATAGGTTTTACTCATATTTTTGATTTCTTTCATCCGTTGGTCATGATCGTTATACATAGTCAATACACGGATAATAAGGTCTTTGTCAGCAATACTGGAATTTTGTACCAGTGTCTTGAAACCATCCCAGTCCAAACCTGTATGAACTACTTTATAAAAATCCTCTTCTCCAAGTTTGGCATCAATAGGTAGTTTTTCCAATACCTCATGTTCCTTACCTTTTTTATTTGCTTTCTCCACATCCATCTTCATGTTCTTAAAAGTCTCCATCATGGCCTTAATAGCTGTTTTTGCACGGTCATCGGCAAGATGTTGGTTCATGTCGGTTTCCCCATCAGGAGAAGCGTATGCATCTACGTCAATACCTTCCCAAGTAAAATTTTGTTGTGTGCCCATATCCACAAAATCTTTGAACTTTTTCATTTCTTCGCTTTTCATTTCAGCCGGGCGAACATTACTTTGGCTTATAACATAAAATATGCGTGTAGTATCGTGTTCAGGAATAGTTTTTACAAAATTATCCTTAGCGGCGATGACTTTATCGTCGTTTTGAATTAACAAAGCGGTTGCAATAGTTCCATCGGCAATTTTTACACCGGGGAAATCCTTTTTATTATTTGTAAGGGTAGCTTTAACATCCAACTCATCCTTTTTCATGGCATTGGCAAAAGGAACCTTAGCGGTATAGCTTATGCTGCCCCCTTGATCGTAACTAACTTTTTGACCTTCACCTTTAGCCTTGTCGCCCACCAGGTTAACGCTTTTTAGTGCAACTTCGCTGCCGTCAGATAGTTTTAAAGTTGGCGTAACAGTTACGGCTGCCTTTTTAGCAAAGTATTTGGCAGGATACTGTGCAGTAATATTTACAGCTACACTATCGCCATTATCCTGCAAGGGGTTAGGGGTTACGGAATAGTGGATCAAATTGGCATTTTTAAGCATTTTTGAGAAACCATTACATCCTGCTATTCCAATGGCTGCCAAACCCAAGATTGATAATGATTTGATGGATTGTTTTTTCATTTTATTGTGTGAGTTTATATTAATCTAAGGTGCAATATTAAATATTTTATTGTAACTACATAGTATTTTTTATGTTACTAGTTAAAAGGATAATTTTTAATTGTACATATTTTTCCGGATATTCACCCAAATTACCACGTCTATATACCTAGGATTTTTAGCTTGAATAACAATTAGTTATATTTCAATTTGCGTATGCTATTCCAAGCCAGAAAGCGGTTATAATAAAAAATGATACTCCGGCCCTAATTATATGATTTAATTACTTTTGCTTGCACAGGCAGTTTTTCATTTTATAGACTATAAATAAATTTAATGGCCATAAAACGTATAGATATTGATGAAATGCTTCGGACAAAAGCCCCTGGAGCACATAAATTTATACCCCGCTTTGCAATCAACTGGGTAAAAAAAATAGTACACGAAAGCGACATCAATGATTTTCTTAGCAAAAATGGTGAAAAAAGAGGATTAGATTTTATTAATGCCTCCATTGAAAGGTTGGGTGCTGACATACTTATCAAAGGAATTGAAAATATCCCCCCTAAGGGAGGCTATATTTTTGCGTCCAACCATCCTTTGGGAGGACTTGATGGTTTAGCCGTTATTTATTCCATTGCAAAAATAAGGACCGACATTAAGTTCTTTGTCAATGAATTACTACTTTCTCTGGAAAATCTTGATACTATTTTAGTTCCGGTAAATATTAACGGCAACAGCACCCGCCCCATGCTGGAAACTGTCGACAAGATTTATTCTTCCGAAATGGCAATTCCCATATTTCCTGCAGGTTTGGTTTCCAGAAAATTCAGGAAGAATGAAATAAAAGACCTCAGATGGAAGAAAAGTTTTATAACCAAATCGAAATATTATCATAAAGACATCGTTCCTATCTACATAGAAGGTAAAAATTCCCGTTTTTTTTACAATTTTGCAGCACTCAGAAAGAAAGTAGGAATAAAAATAAACTTAGAAATGTTTTTTCTTGTAAATGAAATGTTTGATCATAAAGACAAAAAGGTAATCCTCCATTTTGGAAAGCCTGTTTCATATAAGGTGTTCGACAAAACCCATAACGATGCCGAGTGGGCTAATATGTTCCGTGATGAACTATATAATAAAAAAGGACAAATTATTAATGAGCCGCTGTTTATTCCTAAAAACGTAATTTAGCTTTCGCTATGCAACCGATAATTCCCCCTATACTGGGCGACATACTCGCATCTGAACTTACAAGAGACAAATTTGTACGCCGCACTAATTATGGCAAAAACGAGATTTATGTGGTAACTTACCATAACTCTCCTTATGTGGTAAAAGAAATCGGCAGACTCAGAGAACTTACATTCCGCTATGCGGGAGGCGGCACTGGCAAGTCTTATGATCTGGATGAGTTTGATACAAATGAAACACCATATAAACAACTTATAGTTTGGAACCCCGAAGAAAAAGAGATAGTAGGCTCATATCGGTTTATGCGTTGCAAAGATGCTAAAGTCAAAATGGGTATTATTCAACTAGCCACCACCGAACTTTTTGAGTTCAGCAACAAATTCCTGAAAGAATATCTCCCTTATACAATTGAGTTGGGCCGCTCCTTTGTTGTTCCGCAGTATCAACCGTCGGCCGAAAACCGCAAAGGACTTTTTTCACTTGATAACCTTTGGGATGGTTTGGGAGCAATCGTAGTAGACAACCCTGACATGAAATATTTTTTCGGGAAAGTAACCATGTATCGCGATTTTAATTTGAAGGCGAGAGACCGCATACTTTATTTTATGCAATATTATTTTCCCGATAAAGACAGCTTTGTTGTGCCTCTTGAACCACTGGGCTCCAATTATAACGTGGGCACTTTTGCAAAAAAACTTAAAGGCAAAGATTATAAAGAAGGCCATGCAATACTGAATAGCGAAGTGCGGGAACTTGGAGAAAATATACCACCTTTAGTGAATGCCTATATGAACCTTTCTGCCTCTATGCGGATGTTTGGCACATGTCTTAACCCTGAATTTGGTGATGTGGAAGAAACAGGTATTTTATTAACTATTCCCGATATTTATCCAAGTAAAAAGGAAAGGCATATTGATTCTTACCTTAAACAAAAACGCACGAATCATATTAAGGCTAGGTAATCGATTAAGAATACCTCATACTATACAATAACATCCACCTTTTGCAAGTTCCATCGTTAGGACAAAAGAGGAACAATTTGCATTTCTCAAACATGTAAGGTCAGGCTCCGCGATTTTTTAATTTCGGTTCTTATAAGTCCTAATAGTGTTTCCGGGTCAAAAGATCTTTCAAGGTAATTGTCCGCACCCAATTTATTGGCTTTTGATGTATCTACCTTCTCAGACGTCGATGCACTCAATATAAATGGTATTACGGCTGTTTTAGGTGATTCTTTTATTATTTGCAATACATCATAACTACTCAATCCAGGTATCGAAACATCACATATTATTATATCGGGCATGCATTCCACGGCAAGTTCAATTCCTTTTTTTCCATTATTTGCTTTAAGAACTGTATATCCTTCCATTTCAAGGTATAGGGTAAAATTTCCAAGAATATCACCCGTATTTTCGATTAATAAAATTGTTTGCATTTTTCTAAATAAAAAATGTTGTTAACTATAAATGGTTTTATAATCGGAAGTTTCCTATTATATTATTGCGTAGGGCTACTAATTAAATTATTAAACAAGTCGAAAACAAAAATAAATCAAAATCTTAAATACAAATGTGCCGTAATATTCATTTTACTTTCTATACTTCTTAACAAACTCATTTACAATTGCTTAATATTTTTCAACATCCGGTTGTGCAAAGCCTTTCATTTTTCTATTTAAATTCGATATTGTGCATAATGGTTTTCTATTGCAATGTTTCCCATAGCTTGCTCCCGTAATTTATTTTAAATTAAATTCAGGCCTATCAAGCATTTTTGTATTTTTAACTCATTATTCTATATTACCTATGGCACAATCACTCCCAGCCGAACTGCATATAGCATCTACCTGGTATGGCCCGGAAATGGCTAAAAAAGCAGGCAGTTGGATAAACAAATTAACTTCAACTGAAATTTCAGAATTAGAAAAAGCGGCTGAATCTTTACTCAAATCACAACAAAATATTGCATCTCTCACAGCGACCAATTTTCCTTTAACTACACTTGGGCCCAAACTCACCGCTCTCCGCAAAGAACTTATTACCGGGCAGGGTTTTACCCTGTTGCGGGGCCTGCCGGTGGAAAAATACAATGAACGTGAAGCAGGCACTATTTTTTACGGATTGGGATGTCACATGGGCAGTCCTCGCTCACAAAATGCAATGGGTCACACGCTTGGTCACGTGCGCGATTTAGGAATGAAAAGCAGTGACCCTGTTACACGTATTTATCAGACCAATGAACGCCAAACCTTTCACACCGATTCTTCCGATGTGGTAGGATTGTTATGCTTAAAAACAGCAAAGACAGGTGGAGCATCAATGCTGGTAAGCGCTTCCACCATCTTCAATGAAATGCGTAAACACCGCCCTGACTTGCTTGAACTTTTATTGCAACCTATAGCAACTGACCGCAGGGGTGAAGTTCCAGAAGGAATGTTGCCTTATTTGTTAATTCCGGTTTTTAGTTTCTATGAAGGGCACCTTACTGTTTTTTATCAGCGCCAATATATTGATTCCGCACAACGATTTGCTGATGCACCAAGGCTTACACCATTGCATGTGGAAGCGCTTGACATGTTTGATAAACTTGCTAACAATCCAAAACTTTGCTTGTCCATGGAGCTTGAACCGGGAGATATGCAGTTTGTATATAATCATGCTCTTTTGCATGACCGCACCGGTTTTCAGGATTGGGAAGATCCTTCAAAAAAACGTCATTTGTTAAGACTTTGGCTTTCTATACCGGGTGACCGTCCGTTGCCGGAAATATTTGCATCTCGTTTTGGCACCATCGAAATCGGCAACCGGGGCGGTATTATAGTTCGAGGAACAACACCAACAATTCCCTGGACAGTATAGCTATTTCAATATCAATTGTATAGTATACCGGCTTCTTTGTTCGAGTAATATATTTCTACCTGCGGTAATTTTATCAATTGTCGCCTGATCGTAATATCGTATAGTAAAAAGTTCAACGTTGTCATTATATAATACCCTATAGTTATCCTGAAATGAATCTAACAACCCGGGTAATTTACTTAACCCATTATCAAAGCATACGGAGAAGTTAATAGCCGAATGCTGCATCATGCTCACCTTCACTTTCAATTTCGCGAAAGAGTCAAAAATATAACTCAGGTTTTCTTCCGCTATAAATGAAAAATCTTTTGGTGAAAGTGACAGCAGTGCCTGATTTGGCTTGGAAATAAAGCATGGAACAGGTAAATGCGTATTATTTGCATCAATACGTGTTCCCCCGGCTGAAGCATCAGCAAAGGGTTTTACAAACAGGGGTATATTTTTATTTTGCAGCGGCTTAATCGTTTTAGGGTGAATTACCGATGCACCATAGTACGCAAGCTCTATGGCGTCTTGATAGCTGAGGTGCTCAATCTTTACAGTGCCTTTAAATTTTTTAGGGTCGGCATTTAATACACCCGGCACATCTTTCCATATCGTTACTGATTCGGCGTTGGTGCAATAAGCCAGAATAGCGGCAGTATAATCAGAGCCCTCTCTGCCAAGCGTTGTTATACGTCCTTCATTGGATGAGCCAATAAACCCTTGTGTTATAACTATTCCTTTTTGTTTAAATACATTAAGAAGCATGTCTGTAAAATGCTTCTCCGTTTTCTTAAAATCCACTTTGGCATCCCGGTGGCAATCATCGGTCATTATTATATTTCGGGCATCTATCCATTCATTAATAACCCCTTTCCCATTCAGGTATCCGCTGACGATATGTGTAGATATAATTTCCCCCATTGATACGATACGGTCATATCTTTCATCCTGATTTTTATGCGGATATTCGTTAACGAATATCCGTAAATCAGCAAAATCCTTTTGAAGGGATTGGTAAACCAAATCCCGATAGGGCTCTTTTACTTCTTTAGCCAAAACAAAATGATATTCTTCAATTTCACGAATGCGTTTTTCCGTTTCGTCTTCATCTATTTTTGGAATTAACTTCTCAAGGGCGTTGGTGGTTTTCCCCATGGCAGAAACCACTACAATTACCTCTTTTTGGGAAGAAGCCAATATCTCCGCGATTTTTTTTAATCCTTGAGCATCCTTTATGGATGCTCCTCCGAATTTAAATACTTTCATTCTTATAACTTAATATTTTTTAGCTCGTTTTCATATAGTGTGCAATTAACCCATTCATTACTGAAAACAGTATTGTATTTTTTATAAAACTGAATAGCCGGTTCATTCCAATCGAGCACCTGCCAATCTATTTTACGCACCCCCATTTCCTTACCAACTTTAACAACCTCCTCAAATAGCTTACCACCAATGCCATATCGTCTGTAATCCTCATTTACAATAATATCATCCAAATAGATGGCTTTCCCTTTCCAAGTGGAATATTTAATATAATAAAGAGCTGTACCTACTATTTTACCTTCTGCTTCGGCAACAAATGCACTATAAATGGCATTTGGCCCAAAACCATCCGCTTCCATTTCGGCTAACGTTACTTCAACGGCTTCAGGGGCTTTTTCATATACAGCCAATTCCTTTACCAGCCCCAATATGGCTGGGACATCGGTCTTAATTGCTTTTCGTATAGTATAGTTCATATATAAGTAATATACAAGAAGCCCAAAAATACCTATATTTGCCGTCCAAAAATTTTGATTTAGTTAAATCATGGAAAAAGTACAGACATTAGGAGAATTTATTGTTGAAAAACAGGACGATTTTTTATATTCAAAAGGGGAGCTTACAAGGCTGCTGAGTGATATCGCCATAGCAGCAAAAATAGTTCACAGGGAGGTAAACAAAGCCGGACTGGCTGGTATACTTGGTGAAACGGGAGATAAGAACATTCAGGGAGAAAATGTAAAGAAGCTGGATATTTATGCGAATGAACAATTTATAGCTGCCCTAAGCGTTGGCGGTGAGGTTTGTGCTATTGCTTCGGAAGAAAACGAAGAAATTATTACCGTAGATAATGCCGTATCAAAGGGAGCCAAGTATGTAGTTGCTATGGACCCTTTAGATGGTTCCTCCAATATTGATGTGAATGTTTCAGTAGGTACCATTTTTTCGATTTACCGCAGAATTAGCCTTTCAGGACCTGGTAAACTGGAAGATTTTTTACAAGCCGGTACGGAACAAGTTGCAGCAGGATATATTATTTATGGATCATCTACCATGATGGTATATACTACAGGCAAGGGAGTTAATGGATTTACATTAGATCCATCAATAGGTGAGTTTTGTCTTTCACATCCCAATATGCAAATACCAAAGAAAGGGAAAACCTATTCCATTAATGAAGGAAACTATGTTCATTTCCCGGAAGGCGTAAAGAAATTCATCAAATATTGCCAGGAAGAAGATGCAGCCTCTAATCGTCCTTTTTCCTCCCGTTATATAGGTTCTGCCGTAGCCGACGTTCACCGTAATTTAATTACCGGTGGCGTGTTTTTATATCCTACCACATCAGCATCGCCAAAGGGCAAATTAAGGTTAGTATATGAATGCAATCCTTTGGCTTTCATTTTGGAACAAGCCGGTGGGAAAGCAACCAACGGTGCAAAACGCATTATGGAACTAAAACCCAATGCGCTTCATCAAAGAACCCCTTTGTTCATAGGTTCTAAAGATATGGTAGAAAAAATTGAGGAATTACTGGCGAAACACTCTGTAAGCGCTACTGCTTAATCAGTATCTAAAGTTTAGGCATTATTTCAAGGGCAACCATTTTAATATGATTGTATATCCATGTATTATGGAAGTCTACAAGCGGGTGGCCAATCTCCTCGCCAAACTTATTTATCAATAAAATAATAAAGCTCAAAATAAAGGCCCATTTAATGAGCCCAAAGATACCTCCCGCCAGATGATTCAATGAGCCGATATGTAAAGCTTTGGTAAGCTTTTCAATTTGCTTGGACAGGAAATATATAAGCACTATCATTAAAAGAAAAAGAATTACAAAAGCAGCTATGGATATATATAGCTGTGACATTTTGCTTTCAATATGCGAGTTGATGAGGTTTGCAAAAGGAGTATAATATTTAACGGAGACGTAAAACGCAAGAAAGATTCCGACCAGGGAAGTGAGTTGAGAAATAAGCCCTTTGTAAAAGCCCCGGAAAGTGCCCCAAAGAAGAAGGGCAAGGAGAATGATATCGGTATTTCTCATAATTTCGCAAATATACAATTACATCTCAACGAAATCTAAGCTACTTTTACACACTTATCAAACAGCGATATGGATGAAGCATTACAAAGTGAATGGAAAGAATTGGTTAAGAAAATAGAATTAACTTTTGGGGAAGGCATTGAAATCGAATCTATCATATTACTCATAGGCATTCAGGAATTTGGCAAAGGATATTTCAAACCATCCAAAGACGAAAAAATGGACTTGATGCATATTGCTACCTGCAAGTTACTGGAGCCTTCAGGATATTATAAATATCTGGGCAAGGATGCTGATGGTTGGCCTCAATGGGAAGCAATGACTAATCTACCAATCCTTAGACCCGGCGAACAAAAGGAATTAATGAAAAAAGCAATAATTAACTATTTTAAAGAAACTGAAATTGCAGGATCATGAACTAATTAAAACCTGTGTATATGAAAAATATTTCCATTGAAGAACTTTATAAAATATTCCTGCAACACCCTGCTGTATGCACTGACACAAGGAATATTAAACCGGGCAGCCTTTTCTTTGCATTAAAAGGCGCTAACTTTAATGCAAACGAATTTGCGGCACAGGCAATTATTAAAGGCAGTAGTTATGCTATTATAGATGAGGAGGAATACTATACTGACGAATGTATTCTAGTTCCTGATGCATTGATAACATTGCAAAAACTGGCAAATCATCATCGCAAGCAGTTTGCCATACCTATAATTGGAATTACAGGCACAAACGGGAAAACAACTACCAAAGAACTTGCGGCAACCGTATTGTCAAAAAAATATGATACGCTGTTTACTAAAGGTAATCTTAATAATCACATAGGTGTGCCACTCACCTTACTCAATATTACAAAGGAAAATGGAATTGCTGTTATTGAAATGGGAGCTAATCATGTGGGTGAAATTGATATGTTGTGCAGGATTGCAGAACCCAATTACGGAATTATTACCAATATAGGCAAGGCCCATCTGGAAGGGTTTGGCGGGTATGAAGGAGTTATAAAAGCCAAAAGCGAGTTATATAAATTCATTAAAGAAAAAGGTGGTGAACTTTTTGTAAATGCCGATGATGCTTTATTGATGCGACTTTCCGATGGAGTCTACTTAACCTATGGAACATCCCATGAGGCTGATATCAGAGGTGTTCAGGATAAAGAAAGCTTTCTTGCCAAAGGAAAGATAGAAATGCTTGATGGAGAAGATATGGAAATAAGCAGTAGCCTTGCAGGTTCCTATAATTTCTACAATATGCTTGCCGCTGCTTGTATCGGTTGCTATTTTGGAGTTTCTTCCGAACAAATTAAAGAAGCCATTGAAAATTATATCCCCTCTAATAACCGTTCACAAATAGTTAATAAAGGTAGTAATACCCTTTGGGTAGATGCATATAATGCAAACCCCAGCAGTATGAAAATTGCGATTGAAAATTTTGCAACTTTTGATACTCCGGGTAAAATATTAATACTGGGAGATATGTTTGAATTGGGAGATGACAGCCATAAGGAACATCAAGCCATTGCAGACCTGATAGATAAAACAAAGAATTGGGACGGAGTATATCTTATTGGCAAAGAATTTTCCACTGTAAAATCACGTGCCAGTCTTTTTACTACTATTGAAGAGCTTCTTGCCTGGCTTTCAGCCCATCCGCTAAAAAACAACACTATTTTACTGAAAGGCTCCAGAGGCATGCAAATGGAGAAGGTTTTGGAGCAAATTACTTAGCATTTTAAATACTTACAATGGGTAAGGCTTATAAAGCTTGTAGCTTCAATTTAATTTCTGTTTTCTTTTGTTTCTTCATATTTCCTTCATCATCTAACTGTTATTTCGTCATCTGAAAGGATAACACGAAGAAACCAAATATCAAAAAAATACGTATTTTGTTAAACCTTGTTATCTTTGTATAATCCAACCTAGAGAATTAACTATAAACCAAAAACTGTCATGAAAACCAAAAACCTGTTATTAACCGGCATTTTAGGAATAGCCCTTGCTGGGGTTCTTCTTACGGGATGTAAAAAAGATTCCACCGCCACTACCAGCAGTACCGATTCAGATATTACTTCTGCACAGGACGATGGAAATGCCAACACTGTATCGAATGACGCAAAAAGCGTTTCTGATGCTGCCATGCAAACAAATGGCCTGCATGCCATGCATGGTTCATTTAATTTCTCAGCCTATTACAATGCCACCATTACCTGGGCTATTGATACAACCCACGGTACCGGAGATACATTGTACATCAAGTTTCCATCTACCCCTACTCAATGTGGCGATGGCAAATACAGAGAAGGGGAAATAATAGTTTACTGGCCATACGAACCAGGCAGATACCTATGGCAAGCCTATTTAGATTCGAATGTTACCATTACCGAGCAATTCAATGGTTATGCCGTTGGTGATGCATCCAACAATGTGAATACTGTTTCCGGTAAAAGAACCTGGACCAATGAAGGTCAAAACCAAGGTGGCTATGAAAATTGGAACTTCACAGCTAACTTAACACTTACCTACGCAAACGGAGGAGGAACCGCTACCTGGAATTCTATCAGGAATAACGTTTTAACTGAAGTCAACGGAACGTGGTATTATTCCATTACAGGTTCTGTAGAAGGTGTAAACAGAAAAGGTGCTGACTATACAATAAATATTACCAGTCCTCTCTATATTACCGCAGCTCCATGGTGGGCAGGTGGTTGTGCCTGGATAGAAGCCGGAACTATTAGCATCAATCGTGCCGGCAATACCAATTCACTTTCTGTAAATTTTGGCACCATTGGCGCATGCGATGCTAAAGCTGTTGCCACTATAAATGGTGTTGATTACCCATTCTACATGTGGTAAAAATTTAATGTATTCTATTATGGAAAGGATTGCCAATTGGCAATCCTTTCTTATTTTTAGCCAGTCCAATATAAATTTCATTTGAATGAAAGATACGTGGAAAGATTATTTTTCCTTTAATAAACGGCAACGAAATGGCATTGTGGTTCTTGCATCCTTTATCGCCATATTGTTGACTTATCTCTTTATTGCAGATTATTTTCCCATTTCCAACCAAGCGGCAGATTTCTCTTCCTTTAAGGCAGAACTTGAAAAAGCCGGTGTAAAATCATCTGCAGTAAATGGAAAAGGCGATTTATCCTCATCGCAGATAGATATTAATTCTGCCGACACTAGTGAATTAATGACCCTTCCGAAAATGACTTCCTATTGTGCCGGAATGATTGTAAGATATCGCAAAAAATTGGGAGGATATTATAATACAAAACAATTAACCGAAGTTTGGGGAATGGACAGTACCCTTTTTAAAGCTTTGGTAAATAAAGTACGGGCAGATACAGGCTTTGTATATAAAATCAATATTAATACAGCCGATATTAAGCAATTGGCTTATCATCCATACATTAAATATTATTTGGCCAAAGCCATTGTAAACTACCGCGAGCAGCATGGCTTGTTCACTTCACTATTGGCGCTTCATAAAATGGCAGCCATTGACGACAGTACTTATTCACGAATTATACCCTATTTGACAGTCGGTAAGAATTAGATGTTTGCAACTATAGAGATGCAATCAATTGTTCGGGCTTTATTGTTTCGGCACATTTAAAATGCTTTTGCGGACAAGCCTTATATCCATGCAAACCACAGGGGCGGCAATCCAATTTTTCTGTAGTTTCAACAATAAATGATTTATCGGACAAAGGTCCGAAGCCAAAGGCTGGAATTGTGGAGCAAAATATAGCTGTTACAGGAGCATTTACCGAAGAGGCAATATGCAATGGGGCCGAATCATTAGAATAATTCATAACAGCATCCTTCATAAGCGCCGCCGATTGAAGAAAGGTAAGCTTACCTGCAAGATTCGACACGTTTTTATTGGAAGACAAATTGACTATTTGACTGGATAAATCCGAATCAGATGGTGCACCAATAAGGTAAATTTTATAGGTTGCAACTTTATTAAGAAACTCAACCCATTTATGCGCCGGAAATTGTTTGGTAAACCAAACCGATGATGGAGCAATACATATGTAAGGCGATGCTTTATATTCTTTCACGCTTTCTATATCTTCAGGTGAAGGATAGAGTCGCGGTTTTACCAGTTCCTTTTCCGAAAAAGATTCAATAAGTTCCAGGTTCCTTTCTACTTCGTGCTTACCATTCCCGATAATATGCTTTACCTTTTTTGTATAGCAAAAGGAAAATGGGTTTTTATCGAACCCTATTTTTTCTTTTGCACCCGATAAAAAGGTAATTAATCCGGAACTGGCAAACCTATGCAGGTTAATTACACTATCATACTTGGCACCCCTTACCTGCCCTATCAGCTTTATAAGATTACTCGTTTTATTTACTTTTTTATCCCAAATAAGCACTTCATTTAAAAATGGATGCCCGGCAAAAAGGGATTCGTTGCCCTTACGGAGCAAAAAATCAATTTTCGCATATGGGTATTGCTTATGTAATTTCTCAACTACAGGCGTAGCAAGCACCACATCGCCAATAAATGCTGTTTGAATTACAAGAATCTTCAAGTATTACCAGTTTAACTTAGAGCATGAAGATACATATAAATAGGAAACCCTGTCTTACATAAAGCAAGACAGGGTTTCAAAATAATAATACCTAAAAATTAGAACTTGAAGGAGATACCTAAGTTAATAACGTTTGAAGTATTAATACTGGAAGAATATCCATCGTAGGTAAATGTTGCATGGGTATATTGGAGTTCGAGCCATGCACCAATATGGTC
>Ga0302277_1000809_pt1 | contig 23753 bp, 23 predicted proteins | sample III_Bog_N3_1_FD_198759 | JGI IMG/M metagenome (GOLD analysis project Ga0302277, IMG submission 198759) | Peat permafrost microbial communities from Stordalen Mire near Abisko, Sweden - III_Bog_N3_1 | ecosystem: Environmental > Terrestrial > Soil > Wetlands > Peat | place: Sweden: Abisko... | reverse complement strand
CGCGAAGGATCAGGGTCGAAATAATTATCAGCTTTACGCTTCAGGGATGAATGTCAGCGCTTTTAAACAATTGTTGATGGAAAACAGTCTGCGCCGAGCCTTGGAAAAAGAAGAATTCGTTATTTACTATCAGCCTCAAATTAGTTTGACTACTCAAAAAGTAATCGGCGCTGAGGCCTTGGTGCGCTGGCAGCATCCCGATTTGGGTTTGGTTTTTCCAAATGAGTTTATTGGACTGGCTGAGGAAACGGGGCTGATTGTACCTATTGGCGAATGGATCATTAAAAAAGTCTGTGAACAAAGCAAGAAATGGCAGGCAGATGGATTTGAAAAAATGTGCATCGCTGTAAACCTTTCTGCCCGACAGTTTCAACAAATGAATCTGGTTTCCACCATCGCAAAAATTATTGCCGATACGGGTTTGGATCCGGCCTGTTTAGGTCTGGAAGTAACCGAAAGTATCGCGATGAAAAACGCAGATTTTACCATCGCGGCCTTGAATGAGTTTAAAAAAATGAAAATTCACTTATCACTTGATGATTTTGGAACGGGTTATTCCTCTTTGAGTTATCTCAAGCGATTTCCGCTGGAAACTTTGAAAATCGACAGATCTTTCGTGCGAGATATCACAACCGACCCGAACGATGCGGCGATTGTTAACGCGGTGGTGGCTTTGGCTCACAGCTTGAAATTAAGTGTGGTTGCCGAAGGTGTGGAAACAGAAGGGCAATTGACCTTTTTGAAAAACCATCAATGCGATAGTGTCCAGGGGTATATTTTCAGTCACCCCTTGTCGGAAATTAATTTTCTGAAGTTCATCAAAGACTACAAAAAATAATCAGCGGGATTTAGTTTTTTTGCCGGTTTCGAAGAGCCCGGTCAATATCCCGGTTGGCTTCTTTTTCTTTCAGCTTGTCTCGTTTATCCACCGTTGTTTTACCCTTGGCAACCGCCAATAAAATTTTGACCCGGCCTTGTTTGAAATAAAGTTTTACAGGGACTAACGTGAGGCCTTTTTCTTGGACGCGGGAGGAGATTTTGTTGATCTCACTGCGATTTAAAAGCAATTTGCGGATGCGGGTTGGGTCCGGGTTATAACGGTTGCCCTGCGCGTAGGGCGAAATATGCATGCCGTACAATTTAACCTCTGTGCCTTCCAATCGGGCGAAACTGTCCTGGAGATTGGCTTTGCCGTTGCGGATGGATTTGACCTCGCAGCCTTCCAAAGCGATACCCGCCTCATAGGTTTCGAAGATGAAGTAATCGTGACCCGCTTTTCGATTTTGAAGGGAAGGTGCCCGCTCAGCCATAGTTTTTGGCCAAAAGTAGTCTTTGGAAAATCATATCCACCGCGAGAACTTTAACGCTCATCTTGTCCGGAATGCGGACCACTGATCCTCTTTGGCCCTGAAGGATCATCGTGTTGGCGTCAAAACGGTAATCGTCATCCCGCATGTTTTCCATGGGCAGGAAACCCTCAATACCATACGGAGTTAATTCCACATAGGCCCCATAAGAGGTTAAGTGCTTCACGATACCTTCGAAAGTTTGGTGAACTTTGTTTTCCATAAAGCGCAGCTGCATGACCTTTTGGCTTTCGCGCTCGGCTTTTTCCGCAACCCGTTCTTTTTGGCTGCAGTGAAGGGCCAGCTTTTCGTACTTGATCGTTTTGCCGTCGCGGTGATTGGCCAGGATCGCTTTTAAGGAGCGGTGAACGATTAAATCCGGATAGCGGCGGATGGGGGAAGTGAAGTGGCAGTAGGACTTGAGCGCCAGGCCAAAGTGCCCCGCGTTGCGGGTAGAATAGATGGCTAATTTGAGCGATCGGAGGGCCAGGCTAGAAATGACAGTTTCCAATGCGGTGCCCTTAACCGACTTGAGCAGTCCCTGAAGACCGATGGGCGTGGTTAAGTCAAAGTTCTTGAAGGGAACGTGATAGGCCTTCAGAAAGTTCAGTAAATCCTCAGTGTCCGAATGGTTTGGAGCTTCGTGGATGCGGTAAAGGGTCGGCATTTCTTTTTGTTTGAGATGGGTGGCGACCGCTTCGTTGGCCGAAATCATAAAGTCTTCGATCAGCTTATTGCTGTTTTGCCGTTCTTTTTTTCGGACATCAACCACCAGGCCATTGGCGTCGATGACGGCACGGATTTCAGGGAAGTCAAAATCTAAAGCGCCGGCGGTGTCCCTTTGTTTGCGGATGAGTTTGGATAAATTGACCATTTCTTTGAGCATGGGGAGCTGTTTGGCATACTTGGCTTGAAGCGCGTCATCCGCGTTGCCATCCAAAACCGCCTGGACCTCTTCATAAATACCGCGGCGGGAGCTTTTGATGACCGAGAGGGCGAATTCGGTTTTTAATAGGGTACCGGCGCGGTCATAAGTGATAAAAGCGCTAGTAGTTAGACGGGGTACACCTTCCCGGAGCGAGCAAAGACCATCGGACAGGGAATGGGGAAGCATAGGCAGAACCCGGTCGGCCAAATACATGCTGGTCGAGCGTTCCTGAGCTTCTTTATCGAGAGGGGTTCCGGGTGAAACGTAATGGGAAACATCGGCGATGTGGACGCCTAATACATAATTACCGTTGTCATATTTATAGAGCGAAATGGCGTCGTCAAAGTCTTTCGCGTCAGCGCCATCGATCGTCATGACCATTTCATGGCGCAGATCCATACGGCCCGCCCAATCGGTTTCGGTCGGATTTTCAGGCAAGGGCCTGACCTGGTCTTCGACTTCTTTGGGGAAGGATTCGGGCCAATTATATTTGCGGATAATGGTTTTAATATCAATCGTCGGATCACCAGCGACGCCCAAAATTTCAACGAGCTGGCCTTCCATCATGTTGTCGTTTTCAGGCCATTTGATGATTTTGACGACGGCTTTTTTACCTTCTTCGGGTTTGAGGGGGCCGCGCTGGATAAAAATGGGCTGAGTGACTCGGAAGTCATCGGCCTTTAAATAAAATTCCTGATAATCCTTGAGGATAGTTCCCACCATGCTGGAGTGGGCCCGTTGGGTGACTTCAGTTCGTTCGGCCACAAAGCCGCCCGCTTTGCGGGTATCCGGAACCACCGAGGCTTTCACAGTGTCGCCGTTGAGGACGCCGCGCATGGCGCGGGGAGGAACAAACACATCTGGAGAACCGTCTTCGGGTATGAGAAAACCAAACCCCTTTTCGTTAGCCTGAACCACACCCACCACTTCTTTTATACTGGAAGAGTTGGAGGACTTTTTCGTCCTGAAATCTTTTTTGGGTTCGAGTTTGAAAGGTTTTTTGTTTTTCGACTTTCTGAAGGGGCTAAAACTTTTTTTAGATTTTTGCTTGCTATCTTTTTTCTTACGGTTAAACACTCAATTTCCTTTGGGGAGTCTTGCTGAAGATGAAACGGGATGAATTAAAGTTAAAAAGACCCGTTTGGGCCCTTGCTTGACACTGTTTTGACGCTACTTTATACTACGCCTCTCTTTGACACAAGCTTTTCACGGTAATGCGCTGATCAGCGCGGAAGTGGCGAAACTGGCAGACGCACTAGCTTCAGGTGCTAGCGGGGGCAACCTCATGGGGGTTCAACTCCCCCCTTCCGCACCATTCTTTTCCCGAGTTCCCAAAAAATGAAAAAAAACAAAATGACGACTGACGAAAACGGTGTTGTCCGGCATCAACTGGACAACGGCGCCATTCTTTTAATTAAAGCCGATTCCTCCAGCCCGGTGGTTTCCCTCAACCTGTGGGTTGAGGCTGGCGCCATCGACGAGAAAAAAGATGAACGGGGAATGGCCCATCTGATTGAGCACATGATTTTTAAAGGCACCACGAACCGCGGTGTGGGAGCCATTTCCCGAGAAGTGGAATCAGCCGGCGGTTATTTAAACGCTTTTACCAGCTTTGAACATACCTGTTTTTTTGTGGTTCTTCCCAGCGACCAAATTGAAAAGGCTTTGGAAGTGGAATTTGACGCTTATTTGAATTCGGTGTTTGACGCGGGCGAACTGGAGAAAGAAAAAGAAGTCGTTTTTGAGGAAATGCGCATGCGCCGGGATGATCCCTGGAGCTGGTCCTGGGAATTACTTTTTCGGATCTTGTATCAAAAGAATCCCTATCATTGGCCCGTTATCGGCGACATGGCTGTTTTAAAAAAAGTTCCACGAGAAAAACTCCTTAATTATTACAAGAAACATTATGTTCCATCGAATACGGTCATATCCATCGTAGGTGACATTTCGCCTAAAAAGATTATTAACTGGATGACCCGCTATTTTGAGGCCAAGTCAGCGCCCAAAGCGCCTCAGCGCCGTTTTGCGGTCGATAGCGAACCTAAAAAACTTCAGGTTTATACCGAAGCGGGCGATGTACAACAAGTTTATCTGTCCCTGGGCTATCCCAGTGTTTCCCTGAATGACTCTGACGCGGCGGCGCTGGAAGTTTTGGACGCGGTTTTAGGCGACGGCCACGCCAGCCGGTTGAATTTGACCATCCGGGAAAAGAGCCTGTTGGCCGATGAAGTGGGCACTGAATCTTTTGTGGGAAAATTTGGCGGCGCTTTTCTTTTTCAAGCCCTAACCGACGTTAAACGAATCGACAAGCTTTTGGTGGAAATGATGAAGGAAGTTCGAAACCTGATTTCGAACGGGGTGGATGAAAAAGAACTTTTGAAAATTAAAAATAAAATCCGGGCGTCGAAAATATACGAGAAACAAAGCGTGGACGGCCAAGCTAAAACTTTGGGCTTTTGGGAACTGCAGGGCAGCTATCGGCTGGAAGACCAGTTTTTGAAGAGCTTGAACTTGGTTAAATCGGAAGATCTACAACGAGTCGCGCAAAAATATTTACAGCCGAAAAGGGCTTCGCTGGTTCTTTATCACCCGAAATCGCAAAAGATATCGGACCACGCTTCGCGCTGGCAAAAACTTTTAGAGTCCGGATTTAAACCAATGCCTGCCAAAAAAATGGAAACCAAGGTTGCGGGCGTAAAACGCTTTAAACTTAAAAACGGGTCTACGCTAATCGTGAAGGAACGCAAGGGACTGCCGCTGTTGTCGCTTGGCTTATTTGTGAAGGGCGGATTTTTAAATGAAACCGCAGCCAATCAGGGTATCACCAGCCTGATGAACAAATGTCTTTTTAAGGGAACGAAAAAAAGAGATTATGAGGACTTTTCAAGAGAAACCGAAAGTCTTGCCTCGCACCTGGACGGCCAAACCGACAAAGATTACTGGAGTCTTTCTTTAGAAAGTCTAAAAGCCAATTTCGAACCTTCACTGGATCTTTTACTGGAGACCGCTTTTCTGCCACTTTTTTCCGATGCGGAAATTAAAAAAGAAAAACAAATGCAAATCGCCGGGCTGGAAAGACTGAAAGACGATCCGTCCGAATATTCCATGCTTCATTCCGACAGACTGACCTTTAAAAACACGCCTTACGCCCATATGCCCGCGGGAACCGTTGAGTCCATCAAGCGCATCACCCCAGAAGCCATACGCCGTTGGCACGGGGAACGGTTTTCTGCCAAACAGATGACCTGGATTGTGGTGGGGGACGCCGATGGCGGGGAAATAAAAAGTCTTTTGGACGAGAAGTTAAAAGCTTATCCCATTCAGAATAAGTTTAAGACCCGAAAAAGCTATGTAGGTATTTTAGAACCGAGCAGCTTTTATCTCAAAACGGCCACCAATCAGGCCAGTCTGGTATTAGGGTTTAGAGCGCCCACTTTTAAGTCCAACGAATATTTCGGCTTCCGGGTTCTGAATACCATCCTCAGTGGTATGGGCGGGGAGCTTTTTGTTCAATTGAGGGAAAAAAAGAGTCTGGCTTACAGTGTGTATGGCGCGCATGATTCCGCTGAAAAATCCGGTGTTTATCAAATTTACATCGGCTGCGCCCCGCCGAAAGTGAAAGAAGCGAAGGTAGGTTTGCTGGCGGTACTCCAATCCGTGGCCGATCGAAAAGTTTCAAATGAGGAATTGGAAAGAGCTAAAAGTTACATGATTGGACTTTTTCAGGTCGGCCAGCAGTCGAACCGGGCCCAGCTTTTCACAATGGGCCGGTATGAATTGATCGGTTTTGGTCTTTCCGCCATATCGAATTACGAAAAACTGATTCGGCAGGTTACCGCGGAAGAAGTACAGCGATTAGCCAAAAAATACTTAACCACGCCGAGAAAAACATGGGTTTTGTTATCGCCTAAAAAATGAGGAGGCCGTATGTTTGTCCTTGGTCATTTATTGTCAGCCCTGGCCGATGTTTTGGGTTATCTCTTTGACGCGCTGGAAATTGTGATTTTGATTCGAGTTGTTTTGTCCTGGGCCAACGCCGACGCTTACAACCAGTTTGTCCGTACCATCTATGTTATTTCCGAACCCTTTTTGGCGCCGTTTAGAAAACTATTGCCGCCCTGGAAAATGGGCGGGCTGGACCTATCACCCGCCTGTGCCCTCCTGGCGTTGTTTTTTATCCGTAGTTTTTTAATCCCGACACTCTTTGATCTCGCCTCCAAAGCCCAGTAGTTGAACGAAGCGATGTTTAAAAACAAAATTTTAAAAATTAAAGTCTGGATCAAGGCGAATATCAGCCCCAAACGATATGTGCATATCCGGGGCGTAGCTCAAACCAGCCGTCAACTTGCGATTCGATATGGTTTGCCGCCCAATCCAGCGGAGTTGGCCGGATGGCTGCATGACTGCGCCAAAGAACTGCCAAAAGATGAAATGCTGGATTGGATAAAAAAGGGTCCTTCACGACTGGACGAAGCTGAAAAGAAAATACCCGCCCTTTGGCATCCGCATGCGGGAGCATCCATAGCCCTTCATCAATGGAAGATTAAAGACAGGCGGATTCTGGAAGCCATTCGATGCCATACCCTGGGCAGCCCCACGATGTCGCCGCTGGCCCAGATTGTTTTTGTGGGAGATTTTATTGAACCGGAGCGAGGGTTTGATGGAGTTTTGATGGCGCGCGCCGTCGCCAAAAAGGATTTAAATCAGGCCATTTTGATAAAATGTTCCATGACCATTTCCCATCTTTTAAGCCAGAAGATGAAAATTCACGACCGTTTGTTGGAAACCTGGAATAGTTTTTTGGGGCATAAAAATGAAGAATAAAAAGGTTTTCTTCAGTATTTTTTTAACGGCGATTGTTTTGTCGATTGTTTCCTTCACTTATTTAGACCAAAGGCCGGTCCGTTTTTTTGTTTTGAAAGCTCATGCCAATCGGGTAGAAGCTTTTCGTATCGATGTTTACCTGAACCAACACTTATCCACTCTCACTCCTTTGTCTTTAAATAATTCACAGCAATTCAAGTCGGCTCAGATTCTTTCCGCCAAAAATCTTTATCAACTTCAGTCTTTGGCTTCGAGTTTTGGGATATTTGATTTTTTGATAGGCTCAACGCAATCCGATCAAGAGATTGACTCGTTTTGGAATAATTTTTTGAGACGAGAGACATCTGCCGATGGTTTTGACAATTTAAACGAGACTGACAGAATTTATTTTAAATTAATGGCGGAACGGGAATTGAGCGCTCAAAATTCGCGGGAAGCGGCTATCAATTCCATTCCCATTTCAACCACGGGTTTCATTGCGCCAACAGTGTTGGTTCCGGCAAAAAAGGCATTGTTCGCGCCGATTGTCCGAGTGGAAATACTCAATGGCTGTGGTATAAAGGGAGCATCCGAGTGGGTCGTGTCGCGAGTTGCCAGTCAAACTATTTCGGCTAAAAACGGGGGTAATGCGGCGAATTTCAACTACCCGGACTCACAGATAGTGTGCTCCACCGCCGCTTCGCCGGATTTAATAAAGGTTTTAACCGTTTTGGGTTTTACTAAATTGAAACAAATCAGTTCCAAAACCCTTCCGGCTGGTTATGACGCGGTTTTAATTGTGGGGAAAGATTTTCAAACGATAAAAGGAAATTGAATGGAACCGATTACCGAGCGAAACCGATTTAAACTTTTGTTTTCCAACTCAACTTCCCGGTTGCTTTTGGGCGTTTGGTTATTGGTAAAAGGTTCCCGGTTTTCTGTAAAGTCGGTTTCGGAGCTTATTTCGGTTTCGGAAGACACTTTGGAACCTAAACTGCAAACCTTAGCCGGAATGGGCTTGGTTCACATTCTTATGGATAATCAGGGTGTTCGTTTTATTGAGTTTTTGGCCGCGCCGACGCCCGATATCCAAAAAGCGATCGAAGAGATATTTGAATCCAGAAAAAGCGATTTTGACACGGTTGAACTGAAATTAAGAGCGCTCATTTATAAAAACATTTTGGAAACAACCATATAAATGCAACCGCTCGACATTTTTAAAATTCAAAATCTTTTAGTGAACGCTTTTACGATGGCCATAGAGCCTTTTGGAATTCAAGAGGTGGCGGTCAACATTGAGAAGCCCAAAGAAAAAACGCATGGTGATTTTTCATGTCCGGTGGCCATGCTGTTGGCTAAAAAATTAAAAAAACAGCCTCTTTTAATCGCGCATGAAATTGTTAAAAATTTAAAACTGGATCCAGGTTTCATCACGAACGTGGAAGTCGCCGCTCCCGGATTTATTAATCTTAAACTGCACCCGCAGGCCTTTTATCAAACCTTACAGCGGACTCTGGAAGAAAATGAAGCCTATGGCAAAAACGATCAAGGAAAAGGCGAAAAAATACTTTTAGAGTTTGTCAGCGCCAATCCGACGGGTCCGCTTAACATTGTCAGCGCTCGCGCGGCAGCTTTGGGAGAATCAATCGCCAATCTTCTTTTAGTTTCGGGAACGGATGTCAGCCGCGAGTACTATGTAAATGACGCTGGTGTTCAGGCCCGTTTGTTCGGCCAATCTTTAATTGCGGCCTGTAACCGGATTAATGGTAAAGATACGCCTGCTCCTGAGGGAGGTTATCAAGGCGCCTACATGGATGATTTGGCGAAAGACTATGTAAAAGTCTCGCCCGCGCCCGATCCGGGGGAATGGGGAATGAATCAGGTTCTTCAATGGCAAAAGGAATCCCTTCTTCGATATGACGTTCATTTTGATAACTGGTATTCGGAGAAAAAACTTCTTCATGACACGGGGTTGGTCAAAGAAACCGTGGAGCAACTCAAAAAAATGAACCTCACTTATGAAAAAGATGGTGCCCTTTGGATTAAGGTTTCAGAGTTTGGCGCACCCAAAGATGAGGTGTTGGTCAAGAGTGACGGCTATCCCGCTTATTTCGCCGCGGATATTGCCTATCACATTCAAAAATTTAAGCGTGGCTTTCATAAAATTGTCGATATTTGGGGTCCGGACCATCATGGCCACATTATCCGGATGAAAGCCGCTCTTCAGGCCGCTGGATACCCTCATGAACAGTTTTCGGTGATCATCGCGCAGCAAGTTAACCTTTTAGAGGAAGGTGAAAAGGTAAAAATGTCTAAGCGGGAAGGAAAGTTTGTCACCATGAATGAACTGTTGGATCAGGTAGGGAAAGACGCGGCCCGATTCTTTTTTGTTATGAGAAGCGCAAATACCCATTTGGATTTTGATATCGAGGTCGCCAAAAAACAAACGGAAGAAAACCCCGTTTTTTACATTCAATATGCCCACGCTAGAATTTGCAGTCTTCTTAAAAAATGCGCGGATAACAATTTGCAACCATCAACCAAAGCTGTTGATTTTGAGTCTCTTCAAGATGCAGAATCTTTTTTACTCTTGAAAGAAATAATGGAATATCCACAATGGGTTCTAGAAAGTGGAAAAGCTTTAGAACCCCATCGATTGGTTATTTATTTGCAGTCATTGGCTGCCAACTTTCACCTTTTTTACGCGAAACAAAGAATTTTGGATGCTCCGGCTCATGTGGCCCGGGCCCGATTGGCCTTAGCTTTAGGGGTTAAAACTGTTATTCGCAATGCATTGGGATTGTTGGGTGTCTCAGCGCCGGATCAAATGTGAGAGGCATTATCTTGAAAAAGGTTTTTTTTGTATTTTTATTCGCATTGTTAATTCAGTGGGGATGTTCCGAACCGAAATCAAAAGATGTTTCCGTCAGTCCGGAAATGAAAAGTATTCAAGAATCGCTTTCGAAAGGGAACTACGACGATGCGCTCAAAGCGGCCAAAGACATAGTTGCAAAAGCGCCGCCGTCACCAGACGCGGCCAACGCCCTTTATCTTGAAGGTTATATTCTGGCTTTTGATAAATCCGATTTACAAAACGCCAGACCTCCCTTACGCAAGCTTTTGGAAGACTATCCTCAATCCAATTATGTTATTCCATCCCAAAAACTAATCGCCGATACACAATATTGGCAGGGACATTATGGCGGCGCGGTGGAAGAGTATAAGAAATTGGAAACTTTGGGTGATTCAAGTTTGACGCTTTATTCCAAATTACAAATAGGCAATGCTCTTCTTTTGGAAGACAAAGTGGGAGATGCCTTGACATGCTATCAAGAGTTAATTGAAAAAAATCAAGGTACAGTCATTGCGGATTCTGCGCAGTTGATGACAGCAAACGCTTATTTAAAACTTCAAAACGTTTCACAGGCAAAAAAAGAACTGAAAAAGATAATCGCGCAAAGCCAAAATCATGATATTCAGGAATCGGCCCAAAAAGCTCTCCGGCAAATTGAGGAAGATGCTTCGTTGAGTCAAGATTCAAAAATTACAAATTGAGTTGATTCCTTATGATTAATTTCATTATTTCTTTTAGTGGTTTTTGCGGAGCCGGAATTCTTTTTGGGCTTTCAACTCATTATTTTTCAAATCGTTTTTTTGAAAAATCGAAATTGACTCACTTGTCATTTCAATCGAAGATTTCACTTAATTCTTTTCAAAAGTTCGTTATCGCCGGGGTTATTTGTTCTCTTCTGCTTTGCGCTTTCGTAAATCTGACAGGAGGCTTTTTTTTACTAATCGTTTGTGTTTTTATTTTGTATGGAAAAGAAAAGGGCCCAGCACTAATTCAAAAGTACGAGAAAAACAAAATTCAAAATAAGATGAGCGAATTATTTCCGCAAGGGCTAGGAATGTGTATTCAGGCCTTAAAAACAGGCCAAACTGTTCCGCAGGTTTTAGAGTATTTATCCCATGAGTGCCCGCAACCTTTACGAAGTGAAATTGATTCTGTTTGCGCTGAAATGGCTTTGGGTTTATCCGCGGAAGCCGCATTGACTAAAATGGGTGAAAGGTTTCCCGATTTTTCAGAATTTCATCAATTTTTGGAGTCCTATAAAATGTCACGTCAAACGGGCGCCAACTTAACTCATTTGCTGCAAGTATTGGTGGATGGAATGGAAGAGAAGAACCGAATACTTAGAAAAATGAATGCCATGACCGCGCAAGCCAAATTATCCGGTATGGTGATGGGTCTTTTGCCCTTTATGTTGGGTCTTATTTTTTTTGTAATGGATCCTAGTTTAATGACGCCGCTTTTTACCGAAAAAGCGGGATGGGCTATTTTACTTTTAGCCACCATTCTGGAAAGTATTGGGTTTTTGTGGATTCGCCAGCTTTTGAGATTGGAAATATAAATGATCATTTTCTTATTGCTCATCTTCGCGGGTGGAATAGCCTGGTTTGTTCGAGATATGGTTTTTTCGATTATCACTAAGGTTTCACAACAACAACAGATGATGAGGCTCAAAAATATTGTTAAACAAAAAAAAGCAATTCCGCTTCAATCTTTTATCGACACATTTAGAGAAAATGTAACAGGGTTTTTAACTTCGAAAATGGCCAAAAACTATCTGAGTTATTTGGAAATTCAGCTAAGACGTTCAAATTACGGTCATTTTAAGCCGGTGGACATTTTAGGATACCAATTGTTGATGGCTGTAAGTTTTTGCTTTGTTTTTGGTTTTTTAGCCGATAGTTATGAATTGGCTTTTATCAGCGTGGTCGTTGGTTTTGCGATGCCGATCATATGGCTAAATGACAAAGCCCAAAAACGTGAAAGAGATTTATTGCGTGAATTGCCCAATGCTTTGGAGGTCATGTCTCTTTGCTCTGAAGCGGGACTGTCTCTAGAACAAGCTCTTGACCAATACCTTAAAAACGCTAAATCAGGGCCCCTCAAAGAAGAGTTCACGAGGATTATGGAGCAGACCCGTATTGGGTCGGGAAGAAAAGCCGCTTTTACTTCAGTCACCGAAAAATTGAATTTGACCGACTTTTCTTTGTTTTCAACCAGTGTAATACAAGCGGAGCGGTTTGGGACCGGCATCTCAAAAATGCTTCAGCAATTGTCTTTAACTATTCGAGATAAACAATCTCAAAGAGCCGAAAAGGCTGTTCAAGAAATGCCAGTCAAACTGCTTTTTCCGCTTATTTTCTTTATTATGCCAGTTACTTTTTTAATTATTTTCGGTCCAATTATTTTGCAATTTTTGCACCCGTGAACCAAAAATCTAAAATCCTGACCGCGAAAAGTTTTAAATATCGACTTGTCGGATTGATGGGTCGAACCGTCTGGCCCGGCGACTTTGATGGAATTTATTTCCCGCAGTGCCGATCGGTGCATACTTTTTTCACTTTTTTAAAGCCAGACCTTCTTTTTTTGGATAAAAACCATAAAATACTCCGCGTCCACCTTTCGGCCAAATCCTGGCTGGTTTTTGTTGGTCCCGTCAATACTTACGGCTGTCTTGAGATTCCACAGGAAACCTCGCGACGCCTGGGTCTTAAAGAGGGGGATGTTATCGACTGGCTGCGCCAATAACCCAAGGAGCTAATTTCTATGTCTTCTGATTTCTTGAAAGCTGACCAACAAATTTGGGAAGCGAATCGTAATGAGCTTAAAAGGCAAAATGAGAAACTAGAGTTAATCGCCTCCGAAAACTTTACCAGTCTGCCCGTAATGGCCGCGCAGGGGGGAGTGATGACCAATAAATACGCTGAGGGTTATCCGGGAAACCGTTACTACGGTGGTTGTGAATATGTTGATGTGGTTGAAAATTTGGCTCGTGAAAGAGCCTCGAAACTTTTTTATAACGCGGAATACGTGAATGTTCAGCCTCACTCAGGAAGTCAGGCGAATATGGCCGTTTATTTCACATTCATCAAACCGGGTGATACTGTATTAGGTCTGGATTTATCACATGGGGGGCATTTGACACATGGGAGCAAGGTTAATTTTTCAGGCAAGATGTATAATTTTTTTGCTTATCAAACCAGAAAAGAAGACGGCAGGGTCGATATCGATCAAGCGAGAGATTTGGCCCGAAAGCATAAACCCAAGATGATCAGTATCGGAGCTTCCGCTTATTCCAGAGACTGGGACTATGCGGCGTTTCGTCTAATTGCAGATGAGGTGGGTGCCTTTCTTTGGGCCGATATAGCCCATACCGCTGGTTTGATAGCGGCAGGGGAGCTGAATAATCCTATGGATTATTGTCACGTGGTGACGACTACCACGCACAAAACGCTTCGGGGTCCCCGCGGCGGTTTAATCCTAATGGGAAAAGATTTTGATAATCCATTCGGAATCACGGCCCCCAAAAGCGGCAGAACCAGAAAAATGGGCGAATTGATTGATAGTCAAATTATTCCGGGCATTCAAGGAGGGCCTTTAATGCATGTTATCGCGGCCAAAGCGGTTGCTTTTAACGAAGCGTTAATGCCCTCATTTAAGTCTTATGCCAAACAAATTAAAGCCAACGCCAAGACGATGGCGGAAGCTTTAACTGGCTTTGGTTTTCAAATTGTATCGGGCGGCACAGATAACCACTTGATGCTTATTGACCTAAGAAACAAGGGAATTAACGGTAAACAGGCTCAATTAACGCTGGATGATGCCAATATTACGACCAACAAGAATGCGGTTCCGTTTGATACGGAATCGCCGCTTTTAACCAGTGGTATTCGGTTAGGGGCTCCCGCTTTAACGACAAGGGGTTTTAAAGAAGGGGAGTTTAAACAAGTAGCCAAATGGATTAATGATGTGATTTCAGCGCCGGAAAGTGAATCGGTTCGTCAAAAGGTTAAAGGCGAAATCGCTGAGCTAACAAAAAAATTTCCGCTTTATCCTGAGATTTTATAAGGATTTTAAGATTACTTTGATAATGCGGTGGTAGCAGCAACTGGCGCGAAAATGGGAGCCCAGCTGGGAGAAGAGCCGCCATCCGTTGTCAAAGCTTTTACATCCGTTCCATTAGCGCTCATGACGTAAATATTTAGATCTGAATCTGGTCCATAAGCCGCGTAGTATATTTTTTTATCACCCTGCCCAAAACTGGGTGAAAGACTGCGGATGTTACTGGTCAAGTTAATGGGTGAACTGCCGTCGGCCTTAGCTGTGTAAACTTGTGTGAGATCGCCCCTATACAAATTAAATAAAATTTTGGAACCATCAGTGCTATAACTCGGAGCGCCCACATTCCAATCGGTGTATTGGGTAATCTGTTTAATGGTTTTGTCCGACTGGTTTAAAACGTATAAGTTATAAACCGTATCATTTAAATTTGAGAGATATAGAACTGATTTGCCGTCCGGTGAAAAATTGGGACATAAAGCTCCCTGTCCTGAAAGTATAGTTTTGGGATTATATCCATCAGAGTCAATCGCCCAAATATCGCCGTCTTGAGCGTAGATAATAGTTTTTCCATCAGCGGACCATGACGCGGACGCGTTTAATAAAAGATTTTGTTCGCTGGGGGGTAGTCCATCTTTGTCGTTAAAGGTTAATTGGGTTCTTTGTAAATTCGTTAAATTTAAATCCCAAAGGTTGTATACGCTTGAATCCGCGTTTGACCAATAAACAACTTGATCGCCTTTCGGTGAAACTCTGGGGAACCATTCGGTACTTTTACCACTGGTAAGAGGAGTTGTTTGGGAATCGGTTAAACTAAACTCAACTAAATGACCGCCTTCCACAAAAATAACATTTCCTAGAGGCGGGACAGGGGTAGGGGTAGGGGCTGCGACAGATGTTTCGACTATTTTCGGTTTACAAGCAATTGTCAGAGTTGAAAATTCGCCTATCAGGAGTATCACCAGAAAAACTCCGGTTAATTTTTGAAAATTAAGCAACATGGTTTTCATTTTCTTGACCAATCGGGGGATTGAATGCCCGTTAAAGCGATACGGGTTTTAAACATTCCACTAACGGAATCCATTATCCAAAGTTCACCTGAAATAACATAAGCGATTTTATTGCCGTCGGGTGACCAAACGGCCGAATCGACTCCGGCGGGTGTCAAGTACTTCAAAGTGCCTGTGTCCCGACCGCCGTTAGCCGATTTATCCACCACCGCCACGCGATAGCCGGTGTCATCCACTGTTTGTTTCGCTAATAACATTAATCGCGTGCTGGCATCCACAGGTGAAAAAGAAATATAAGGGGCTAATTCAGGGCTCGCCTCAGAAACAACAGGCTGAGAAGTCGTATCCTCAACTTTAGTGGTATAAACGGCGTTTTTACCAGAAAGATAAGCGAGTTCTTCCGCACCCGAAGTCCAAGTGATAGAGGTTATCAAAAAGCGAGAGTCAACCAAACTGAGTTGATCTTTAAGCCTGGGGTTTACCAGCATAAGACTCGAATAATTAGCGCCTCTACGAATCGTATAAGCGATGTATTTGTTGTCACGGTGGGGTGCCCAAGCGATAGTGCTAATGGTAAAGGCTGGATCAACGGTAACCAAAGTTGACTGTTCTTGAGTATCTAAAGATATTGTCCAGAGTTGATTTTTATAAATATAGGCCAATTCATCGCTTTTTGGTGACCAGGTAAAAGGCGCTTGGAGAAACGCTGGGTCTGGTTTTTGCATATCCTCCCAATTGGTTAACTGCGTTAATTGAGTAAACCCTTTTTGAATGATATATAAATTAACTTTTCCATCATTCATATTCGAAAGAAAAGCTAATATTTTGCCGTTAGGCGACCAAAGAGGATGCCAGCTACTGGTTCCGATTTTGGTTAACCGGGTTCTTTCGGTTCCGTCAGTGTTCATTGTCCAAAGGGTAGGTTGACCTTCTTCGATAGTGGTATAAGCGATTTTCTCAACATCTACCAAAATGGGAGTCGCTGTTGGAACAATGGAAACGGGTTTAGTCACTGTATTTAAATTATTTGCAACGCTTGGCGAATTTTGGGGATTGGCTATAAGGTTGGATAAAGTATTGTTAGACTGTAAATTATTGACAGGATTTTGCTCTATTTGTTTAAAGAAGGGTAAAGAACGCTTGCCACAACCGGGGATATTGACGTCGCAACCCGTTGAAATTAGTAATAAAAGCATCAACATTGCGGAAAAGATAGAAAGACTTTTAAAGGTTTCTCGCAATGGTTCTTTCCCAGAAAGTGTATTAGTTGAGGTCTTTAGTCAGTTTAAATTTACAATCGGTAAAAGTCAATAAAATCGCCCCGTTTCAGAGTCCTTCAATCACGTCATTAACTTCCAAAACAAGAATAGTTCCTTCTTTCACAGGACGGATCAACGCAGAAAGGTGCGGGTGGGAGGGAAAGGGTTTTAAAAACTTGGTCTCTTTGGCTTCCGCGATCACCTTCATGACGGACGGGTCCGGTAAAAGGTCCCAAAAATGGCTTCCGACAAGATCGGAAAGAGGACGATCAACGGCTTTAGCCGCCAAGGGTGTCGCTTGAGAAATCAAGTAATCCGTATCCAAGGTTAAAGTTAAACTTTTTTCGTCCACCGCTAAAACCTTGGGTTGTACCACCTCTAAATTTTTTGTTGCGGAAACTATCGGAGCCGGAGCAGGCGCATTGATTATCGGCGTTGCCTTAAATCGAATCAATATGAATCCTGTTATAAAACTAACCAAGAAGAGACACGCACACCATAAAAGAGGGCCGCGGAAGTCCTGAAAAACCACGGTTAGATCCGCTGGCGTTCCTGTCTCTTTATTGAACGTCGAATGAACAATCCAACGGTAGGGGAAATCAAAAGAAAGACCATCGATGGAAACGACGGGACACATCTCTTCATTACCGCCCTCGGCTATAACCTTTGATCCTGAATGAGCTTGAAAGGTAAGGACGGAAGGCAATTTCTCCAGATTCTTTGACCAATCAATCACGGCCATGTCGTCTTTCAACTGAAGTGCGTAAATAAAATGGGATTCCGCGACCGCGCTTATTTCTAAAAACCGTGTTTGTTCATCCTGATATGACAGGACGAAACCCAGTGTTCCAGCGGCCAGAGAAAGAATCAAAAGCACAATCCAGGGCCATTTAGATGTTCTTTGAGGGCTTTCCATAATCTTTTCCTTGGAAAATCAAAAATATAATATAATCTCAACACTCGCGGGCATTTTATAGAATTTGTGAAGGTTTTGAGCGTGAAAAACAAAAAAGTTGAACTTCAAAAAATCCGCAAAAACATTGACCATATCGATACTCAATTGGTTCGGCTTCTGAATGAACGGGCAAAAAACGTCCTCAAAGTTAAAACCGTTAAAACCGAAGGGAAAATGCATTTTTACGCCCCGCATCGGGAAAGGGAAGTCTATCAACGGATAGGCAAAATGAATCAAGGGCCTTTTTCCACAGCGACACTCGAGGCAATTTTCTGTGAAATCATGTCGGGTTCTTTGGCTTTGGAATCGCCGTTAAAAATAGCTTATTTCGGTTTGGCCGGCAGTAACACACATATCGCGGCGTTCCAAAAGTTTGGCTCATCCTCCCAATATGTCAGCGGTTCAACGCTCAAGGATGTTTTCTTGGAAGTGGAGCGGGGTCGGGCCCACTACGGTGTGGTGCCGATTGAAAATTCAACCGAAGGTGTGGTTTTTCACACACTGGATCTCTTTGTGGAATCAGATCTGCGCATTTGTTCTGAAATTCTTATGCCCATCTCCCATACGCTCATGTCGAAGAGCGGAGATATTCGTAAAGTGAAACGTATCTATACTAACCCGGTTGCCTTGGGCCAGTGCCGTATCTGGCTTGAATCCAATTTGCCCGGAGTCAAGATTATTGAAAGCACCAGCACCTCTAAAGCCGCCCAACAAGCCTCGAGGGACGAAAAGGGCGCGGCAATCGCGTCGGATTTGGCGGCAAAACTCAATCATTTAAAAACAATCGCCAAACGCATCGAGGATATGCAGGATAACTTCACCCGTTTTTTAGTTATTGGCAAAACTAATGCTGAAAAAACAGGTAAAGATAAAACTTCCATCATGGTTTCCATTAAAGACAAGGTAGGAGCTCTCTATACCCTTTTGAAACCCTTTGAAAAACAGGGGTTTAATCTCACCAGTATTGAATCCCGGCCCTCCCGCAAAAAAGCATGGGACTATTACTTTTTCATCGATTTTTTGGGCCACATTGATGACGACAAAACCAAAAAGGCCATCGGCGAAATTGAAAAGGCTTCTTTGACTGTTAAAGTTCTGGGGTCTTATCCCCGCTGCGAGCAGTAGGATGGGTTTTCAAGTTCCTCTGCGCAAGAATTTATTAGCGATTCAGCCTTACGTGCCGGGCAAACCCATCGAAGCGCTCGAAAGGGAACTAGGCATCAAAAACGCGTCCAAAATCGCTTCCAATGAAAATCCGCTAGGGCCTTCTCCGAAAGTTTTCGAAGTCATTAAAGAAAAATTTCCTCAACTCAGCCGCTACCCGGACAGTTCGGCGCATAATTTAATTGAGGCCCTGTCCAAACACCTATCGGTAAATGCCAATCAAATCATGGTGGGCCATGGTTCGAACGAACTTTTAATTCTGCTGGCCGAAATGGTTTTAAATCCCGGCGATGAGGTTATTTTCGCAGATAAATCCTTTGTGGTTTATCCTCTGGCGACCCAATTATTCGAGGGAAAACCCAAAGTCATTCCCTTAAAAGACTTTACCCATGACATGGCGGCCTTTGCCAACGCGTTGACGCCCCAAACCAAGCTGGTTTATATCTGTAACCCTAACAATCCCACCGGTACTTTTGTTCCGCTGTTGGCCATTGAGGCTTTTTTAAAAATTTGTCCGCCCCAGGTTTTGGTGGTACTGGACGAGGCTTATTACGAATACGTGGATGAGAAAACTTATTTTGGTTCGTTAAAACTGCTGCAGGATTATCCCAATCTGGTTGTCTTGCGTACCTTCTCAAAAGTTTACGGTTTGGCCGGTCTTCGCGTGGGTTACGGTGTGGGCCATCCGGATTTGGTTTCGGTTTTTCAAAAAACCCGCCAGCCTTTTAATGTCAACGCTCTGGCGCTGGCCGCCGCCGAGGCCGCCTTGGCCGATAACGCGCACTTGCAAAAAGTCGTTCAGCTCAATAATCAAATGCGTCAAAAAATGACCGAGGGCTTAAAAGCATTTGGCCTCCAACCGATTACCAGCCAAGCGAACTTCGTTTATTTTCAAGTTCAGCAGGCGCAGGAGCTTTATCAAAAACTATTGATTAAGGGCGTCATTGTACGGCCCATGGGGCCCGATGCTTTGCGGGTTACGACGGGGTCTGTGGATGAAACCGAAAATTTTTTAAAAGTATTCGAGGAAGTTTATTCCCCTGTGGGAGTGAAAGCCTAATGCCCTCCCGACAAAAAATAGCGATCATCGGAGTGGGTCTTTTGGGTGGCTCTTTGGCTCTGGCCCTGAAAAAGAAAAATGTGGAATTGGTGGGCTGGAATCACCGTCCTTCGTCCCGAAAAAAAGCGTCCCGTCTTTTATCTGTTGAGGCTACGCTGGAAAAAGCGGTTTACAACGCTGACGTTATTCTTTTATGTTCCCACTCCAGCACGATTCTTGACTTGCTTAAACAACTTGCCCCTTTGGTTAAACCTCAAACCCTCATCATGGATGTCTCCAGTATCAAAGGCCAAATCGTTCAAGCGGCCCAGGCGATTAAAGGTTTGGGAAACCATTTTGTGCCCTGCCATCCCATGGCAGGAAAAGAAAAGTCGGGTTCGGGTTTTGCGGACGCCCATCTTTATCAGAACCACACGGTTTTCATCACGCCACTTCCTCGAAATCCATCAACCCTGGTCCAAAAAGCGGTTCAGTTTTGGAAAAACGTCGGCGCCCAGCCGGTTTTGCTCAGCGCGAAAACTCACGATGAATATGTGGCCTTAACCAGCCACTTGCCTCATCTTTTAGCTTCCGCTTATGTTCAACTTTATGGCACTAAAGCCAGCCGTTCGAAAAGCATTTCCACCGCTGCTGGGCCTGGTTTTAAAGACTTTACCCGGATCGCCGCCGGCAATCCCGCTATGTGGAGCGATATTCTGAAAATGAATTCTAAAGAAGTCATTATTTTTTTAAACCAGTACCGCCGTCAATTAACCCTGTTGGAAAAACAACTTCGCAAAGGAAACAAAAACTTTTGGTTCTCGTTTTTTGAAAAGGGAAAAATGATACGGGAAAAACTCTCATGAAAAAACTCGTCATCCATCCGTCATCCGGAGTTCGGGGAAACATTACGGTTCCCGGCGACAAATCCATTTCCCACCGCTCGGTCATGCTCGGCTCTTTGGCTTATGGAACTACGACAGTCGAAAACTTTCTCACTTCCGCTGATTGCGTTTCCACCATGAATATTTTTAAGGCGATGGGCGTTCAAATTAAACAAGTCGGAAGCCGCCTGATGATTGACGGCAAGGGGATTAATTCGCTTCAGCCTCCCCATAAAACTTTGGACGCGGGGAATTCGGGAACGACCTCCCGCATTATTCTGGGTTTGCTGGCAGGTCAGCCCTTTACCTGCCGTTTAACCGGGGATCAATATCTTCGTCGTCGTCCCATGAAAAGAGTGGTAGTTCCCTTAACCAAGATGGGCGCCCAGATCAGTGGTCCGGATGGCGCAAGCCTGCTGCCCCTTAAAATTGAGGGACAAAAGTTGAAGGGCATTACCTATCGTCTGCCGGTAGCCAGCGCCCAGGTGAAGAGTAGTCTCTTGTTGGCCGGTCTTTTCGCGGAGGGAATCACCACGGTTATCGAACCGACACCAACCCGAGATCACACCGAAAGAATGTTTAGCACTTTCGGAATCCCCTACAGGGAAAAGGCTTTTTCTGTCATCGTCAAAGGTCCGGTTAAACCGTTTAAGGCGAGAAGAATAAAAGTTCCTGGCGATATTTCCTCGGCCGCTTTTTTTATTGTGGCAGCGCTGATCACGCCCAATTCCAAATTGCTTTTGGAAAATGTCGGCGTCAATCCAACCCGAACCGGTTTGTTGGACGCGTTAAGAGCCATGGGCGGCAAGATTACGGTTTATCCCGTCAAAACCCGTTATGGCACCGAACCCATCGCGAATATTCTGGTGGAATCTTCCCAGTTAAAAGCCATTAAACTGGATAACGAAGAAATTGTTCCCCGCATGATTGATGAGTTTCCGGTTTTTGCCGTAGCCGCCACCCAGGCTCAGGGAACGACGGTGGTTAAAAAAGCTTCCGACCTGAAAGTAAAAGAATCGGACCGTATTTTGATGATGGCCGTCACGCTAAAAAAAATGGGCGCTGATATTACGCCCACTGAAGACGGCTGGATTATTAAAGGGCCTACGCCCCTAAAGGGCTGCAAAGTTTCTTCGGGCGGGGATCACCGTATCGCCATGTCGATCGCGGTGGCAGCCCTGATCGCGCAGAGTTCTTCCACTATTACGGACACTGAAAACATCAATACCTCCTTCCCTAATTTTGAAAAACTCCTCACGCAGGTCGCCAAAAAATGATCAAACCGATCATTGTGGCGATGGATGGTCCGGCGGGCGCGGGCAAAAGCACCGTCGCCAAAACTCTGGCTAAAAAACTGGGCTTTCTCCATATCGACACGGGTGCTATGTACCGTTCCGTCACGCTAGAGGCGCTTCGGTTAAGTGCGGATTTAAAAAATGATTCGGAATTGGAAAAAATAGCCCACGACTCAAAAATCGAACTCAAGCCCGGCGAAGTTGAAAACAAAGTGTTTTTAAACGGGGAAGACGTCAGTAAAGACATTCGCACGCCCGAAGTCACTCAGGCTTCGGCTTTTATTGCCAACTCTGTTCCTGTCCGCAAAATTTTGGTGGCCCGCCAACAGCAAATGGGCCGGGTTGACAGCGTTCCTTACGGCGGGGCTGTTTTAGAAGGCCGGGATATCGGCACCGACGTATTTCCTGACGCCCAGTACAAGTTTTTCCTCGACGCTTCCGTCGAAACTAGGGCCAGACGGCGTTTTAACGATTTGGTCAAAGCCGGAACCCAAACCACCCTCAAAGAAGTGCTGGCCGATGTCAAAGCCAGGGATGAGCGGGACTTTAACCGAGCTGTGGGGGGGCTCAGAAAGACTCCCGAATCGATAGTCATGGACCATTCGGATTTGACGGTGGAAGGGTCCGCCGAAGCGCTTTATCAATATATTCAAAAACACCCGGTCAAATAACCGTAACCTTTACGTCTAAACCACCGTACTGAACTGTAAGAAAACGACGGGTGGTACTCATGAAAAAAGTTTTAATTTTTAGTTTCGTCGCGTTGGCGGTTTCAGCCCTGGCTTTTCAGGCCGTGGGTCAATCCATTACCAAGAAAGGAAGATATATGGGAGACAAAATTGTGAAAACAGACAGCGAATGGAAAAAGGTTTTAACGCCCCAGCAATATGATGTTTTACGCGAAGCGGGAACAGAACCGGCCTTTACGGGCAAGTATTGGGACAACCATGACAAAGGTAAATATGTTTGCGCCGCCTGCGGATTGGAACTTTTTGTTTCGGACACCAAGTTTGATTCCGGCACCGGCTGGCCCAGCTTTTATAAGCCGGAATTTCCTGAAAATGTGGCAACCACCGTGGACAGTTCTTTCGGCATGAGCCGCACCGAAGTTCATTGCCCCCGCTGCGGCGGTCATTTGGGCCATGTGTTTGACGATGGTCCTCAGCCTACAGGTCTTCGCTATTGCATCAATTCGGTGTCGATTAATTTCGTACCGGATAAAAAGTAGTAAAGTTAGTTTGTCATTGCGAGGATTGCGCCGCGAATAGCGGCGCGATTTAGACGAAGCAACCACAGTGACTAAGGATATTGACCCCAGACATCCGTATATACTGATTCCCTTAACTAACTCGTTTACGGGACATAATGAATTTATTTAAATTTCTGGTGATAGTTCTCTGTTTAACCTTTTTAGGCATTATTCCTTTGTCCATGAAATCCTATGGATGGGGTGAACCTCTTACCCTCACCGTCACTCCGACCAATACTCCTCTGGATACCCCCACCGCTACGCCCACCATCGTCCCCTTTACGGTTTCCGGTACGGTTACCTATCAGGGAACTGGTCAGCACAACCTTTATGTTTTTATGACGGACAACAGCGGAGGCTTTTACCTCTCTTCGCCCCTACTCAATAACGGCAGTTTCTTCTTTACGGCATCGCCCAATAACATTCAGGGGTTTTTGCTCTGGGCCTGTTACGACTTTTCCGGTAACGGCATCCAATTGACCCCCAATTGGAACGGCTATGGTTTGCCGGTCCAGCAGGGTAATGGGGAGGCTTTGACCAACTCGGGGGATGTCATCTGTAACATCGGGTATTACGGCGATTGCATGAGTATCGGCCCCGGGGGAGGCACTCATTACACCTCCAACGCCTCGGTAACGATCCTTTTTGGGGGCAAAACCGGCGCCCAAAGCGGGACGATCTGTACGGAATAGCTCCACCATTTGCCCCCAATAAAACCAGCTTTTACCGGGTGCGATTTTGCCACTTTATTGTGCCAACCCGATTACCCGACAATGGCACAATCCTCACCCGGTGAAGAATCTGGCACAATAAGCCCATTCTTCAGCTGCTGAAGAATCTTCAGTTTTTTAAAAGCCTTATAATTGCATATTTATTGTGCCACCCAATTGTGCCATTGTGCCACTATCGGC
>Ga0302277_1000803_pt1 | contig 23839 bp, 22 predicted proteins | sample III_Bog_N3_1_FD_198759 | JGI IMG/M metagenome (GOLD analysis project Ga0302277, IMG submission 198759) | Peat permafrost microbial communities from Stordalen Mire near Abisko, Sweden - III_Bog_N3_1 | ecosystem: Environmental > Terrestrial > Soil > Wetlands > Peat | place: Sweden: Abisko... | reverse complement strand
CGAAAACTCAATGCGCTCCTGCAACGAGCCCCGGCTCGAATTCAAGTCCAGGATCATCGCATCGCAGTCTCCGGCCGCCAACAGCTTGTTCATTCCTTCTTCGTCGGACTCCAGAAGAACCTGGAATTCCTTGCCAAGCGCTGAAGAAAGAAGAGGGTGCAACGTCCGGTCTTCCGAATACAGCCCGATTTTGATCGTCATTTGACTAACTCTCTCAAGGTTTGCATTCAACCCGCCCGCCCAAGCAGCGGTCTGTGATCATGATCCAAGTTTCGTCCCAGGATGCCAATGCCTGTTTCGTTCCAAGCCATGACCCGTTGGTACCATGCGTGAGGATGCGGAGGGAAGACAGAAACATTGATTGCGCGAGACCACGGGCAGAAAAAGGCAGCAAACTTCCAGAAGCAAAACCCAAAATCGGGTAAATCCTTTAAATCACTGACAAAAATTCGTTTTGGTTCTGATATGGGACAGTAGTGGCTTGGGACACCCAAGTCAATGCCACCTTGGTAACAAAGTATTCCTCTCGGTCGAGGACATCGATCCCAAAAATCGGAGAATGCAAGAGAAAGTCAAGCTGGTGCAGGCGGCGCTCTCGAACAGTCGCTTTTGCATCCAACTATCTTCATCTATCTCATTTAAAATGACTTAAAAAAGCAGCCAGATCGAAAGGGGATTGACCTCCCTCGCCTTTCGCAGCGGCAAAGGCTGGAACCAATTTCTCTTTCGCTCTCAATTGATCAGACTTTAGTAATTACTAATAAGGTACCATCGAGCCGACCCAAACTCGGTAAATGCCAGTTTTTCCTCGCTTAGAAGTTGCGAGTGGCATGTCAATTGCATCTTAGGGGTGGCAATATCACCGGAAAGTCGCAGAACGAATCGACTACCACAAGGCAGATTCACTGCCGGCCGCAACGGAAAGGGCGGCCAATAAATAAGGGAATGGTGGTCGAAATCGTCGCAACGGCATTTAAACCGCCGATTTTCGATCAAATTCATTCAGTTCTTACTTAAAAGTCACACCCAATTTCCCCTTTTTATACCGTCCCGGTGTATGCGAATCCGTCGCTCAGCCGCGGTGCGGTGTATACGCTGCGATTCACCCAATGATTCCGCCCGTAAACATCCGTGTACACCTGCTCGGAATGGCACGCCGGTAACTATCAGAATGCATGACCCTTGCGGCCAGTGCGATTTGGTTGGACAATTGCATTGACCTTGGTGTTCTCTAAATTCCAGGGGTAAGAGGAGCCGCGGGCATGCACTCGTTCGCTTGGTGGCCGGTTGTGGCTATTGTCACTATCGCCACCTTTACCGATCTGCGCGGCCGCCGCATTCCGAATTGGCTGGTTTTTCCTTTTATGCTGGCTGGGGTGGTGTTTTCCCCCTGGCGCTATGACTGGCAGGCGAGCGCGCATGGTTTTGGCTGGCACGGCCTTGGCCAATCCATGGCCGGCCTGGGACTGGGATTGCTGGTCTACGGGGTTATGTTCTTTATGGGCGGTATGGGAGCCGGGGATGTGAAGTTATGTGCCGCAATTGGCGCTTGGGTGGGTCCCGTTCAACTGCTCTTTGGCTTGGTGGCCACGGGCATTGCGGGTGGGGTCATGGTGTTTTGTTGGGCGTTGATGGGCGGGTTTTTCATCGATCTTTTCAGATCGCCCGGAAAGGAACATGGCGTGGCTGGCTTATCGGGTTCAGTTCGGTCTAATCCTTTGAAGCGCAAGATGCCATACGCGCCGGCAATTGCCCTTGGAACACTGTTCTCTTTCTTTTCTCTTCCTCGTTGACGACTGGACTGTTTATCATGATCAATACGACTAAGAGTTCTCGGTTTGAGGTTGGTGAGCAAGGAAAGTTGCACGCATCAGGGAGCACTAATTCAGTGAATTCAGACTTTTCTTCGAATCTCGACACGCAATATCCGGACTCGTTCGGCTCAGACGCTTTGTCCATTGCGCTTATCGGGCCGGACGAGGAGCGCCGCAGAGCGGCGGCGATTGCTCTTGCCGGGTGCCAGGCGGGCAGCTTCCGCGAATTCTCCTCGTATCCTCCGAGCCTCGACGATGTGCCCAGGCTCATGGAACATCAGTACGATGTCGTAATCATCGATCTTGATCCAAACCCTGAATACGCTCTCGAATTGGTAGAAAGCATCTGCGCCAAGGGGCCGGCAACCGTAATGATCTATTCGGCAAAGGCCGATCCGGATCTGCTGGTTCGCTGCATGCGCGCAGGCGCACGCGAGTTCCTGACCCTGCCGTTCTCCCACAGCACAATGGCCGAAGCCCTGGTGCGTGCCGCGGCGCGCCGCCCGGCGCGTCCCGCCAAAAAGTCGGGTGGACGCCTGCTCGTATTCTTCGGCGCCAAAGGTGGCTCCGGAGTCACCACGGTCGCCTGCAACATTGCCGTGGCCCTGGCCCAGGAAAAGTCCGAAACCACCCTGCTGATCGATCTCGATCTCCCCCTGGGTGATGCGGCACTCAACTTGGGAATCGCGGCTGAGTACTCCACCATCAACGCCCTGCAGAACACCGCCCGCCTCGATGCGAGCTTCCTTTCCAAGTTGCTTACCAAGCACAGTTCCGGTGTTTTCGTGCTTGCGGCCCCAGGTAAGTTTCCCGGCTACGAGGCCACCGACGAGGCCATCGACAGGCTGATCTCCGTTGCGCGGGCTGAGTTTGACAACATCGTGGTCGATGCCGGCTCGCGGCTCGATCTCACCAATACCGCCCTTTTCAAGGAAGCGACTACGGTCTACCTCGTCACCCAGGCCGGCATTCCCGAGCTGCGCAACTCGAATCGACTCATCAATCAGTACTTCACAGGCGGAAGACCCAAGCTCGAAATCGTCATCAACCGGTATGAGCCCCGCTCGCTGGGGATGGCCGACGAACATATCACCAAGGCGCTCACCCGGCCGGCGAATTGGAAGATCCCCAATGATTACGCCGCTGTCCGCAGAATGCAGAACACCGCGACCCCGCTCGTCCTTGAGGACTCTCCGATCTCAAGACTCATTCACGAAATGGCCCGGTCCGCGAACGGAAAGTCCGCACCGGAGCCGAAAAAGAAGAAAGGCTTCAATCTCTTCGGATAGTGGTTTGGCGAACAGCCATTTTTGACTCGACGGAAGGAAATACGTGGAACTTCTCAATCTGGAAAAGTACAAAGCGGAAATTCACCGGACCCTGATCTCCAAGCTGGATCTGGAGAAGCTCTCGCGCGTCAATTCCAGCCAGGCTCGTCAGGCTGTCTCCGGCATCGTCAAGGAAATCATCGCCGATCAGCGCGTCCCGCTGAACTTCGACGAGCAGGAAAAAATTCAGGCCGACTTGCTGGACGAAGTCTTCGGTCTTGGTCCCCTCGAGCCGCTGCTTCGCGATCCGAAGATATCCGACATCCTGGTCAACGACAAGGATCATGTCTTTGTTGAAAAGGGCGGACTCCTTCAGAGGGTGAGTACGACCTTTCGCGATGATCGCCACCTGCTGCAGATCATCGACCGCATCGTCTCGCGCGTCGGCCGGCGTGTGGACGAGTCCTCACCCATGGTGGACGCCCGACTGCCCGATGGATCCCGTGTCAACGCCATCATTCCTCCGCTGGCGCTCGATGGCCCTTCCTTGTCCATCCGTCGCTTCGGAACCGGCCCCATTGCGGCCAACCAGTTAGTCGCGATAAAGAGCATCTCCGCGGAGATGATGGAGGTGCTCGCTTCGGCGGTGAAAGCCAAAATCAGTATCGTCATCTCCGGCGGCACCGGTTCCGGCAAAACAACACTGCTGAACATCATGTCGCAGTACATTCCCAACAGCGAACGTCTCGTCACCATCGAGGACGCCGCAGAACTTCGCCTGGCTCAGGAAAACATCGTCCGCCTGGAAACCCGCCCGCCCAATATTGAAGGACAGGGCGCCATCCGCCAGCGCCAGCTCCTTATCAACTGCCTCCGTATGCGCCCTGACCGCATCATCATGGGCGAGGTCCGCGGCGACGAAGCCTTTGACATGTTGCAGGCCATGAATACCGGTCACGAAGGCTCCATGACCACCATTCACGCCAATACCCCGCGCGACGCCATCTCCCGTCTTGAATCCATGGTCGCCATGGGCAACATGAACATGCCTGAAAAATCGGTGCGCCAGCAGATCGCCGCCGCCGTCACCATTGTTGTCCAGGCATCGCGTATGACAGACGGCACCCGCAAGGTCACAAGTGTCTCGGAAATCACCGGCATGGAAGAAAATGTGATTTCCATGCAGGAAATTTTCAGCTTCGTCAAGAAGGGAATTGGACCGGATGGCCGTGTAATCGGCGCCTTCCAGCCAAGCCATATCCGTCCACGATTCCTTGAGCGGTTAAAGGTTTCCGGCATTCTTCTGCCGCCCAGCCTCTTCGAACGCGAAACGCTGGTCAACTAGGCAGGAAGGAGGACGACAACTATGGGAATTATCATCGCATTATCGTTTCTCGGCGTCTTTGCCATCGTTGCTTCCATCTTGATCGCCTCCGGAAGCAGCAAGGACAAGGAAGCCAAGCAGGTCATCGCCACTCTCGATTCGGCTCTGGCTACTGAAACCCCTGAAAGCCGCGACGCGGTCGTCGATCTGCGCAGGAATGAGACGCTGAGCGGAATCCCCTGGCTCAATAAGAAGCTTGGGGGGCTTCAGCTCGCCCCCACCCTCTATCGGCTCCTCGCCCAGGCCGATCTCAAGTGGACCATCGGTGCGCTGCTCTCCATGTCCGCGGCCTGCTTCGTCTTTCCGGCCTACGCCATGTACCTCTACACGCACGGCACAGTGCTCTCCATAGGCGTTGGCTCTGTTCTCAGCATGGGGCCCATCGGTTACGTCAATTGGAAGAAGAACAAGCGTTTTGACAAATTCCTCGCCGGCCTGCCGGAAGCTCTCGATCTCATGGTCAGCGCGCTCCGCGCAGGTCATAGCCTCATCGCCGCCATGGGCCTGGTAGCCCGCGAGTGTCCTGACCCCGTCGGAACCGAGTTCAAGTCCACCTTTGAGGAACAAAACTACGGCCTTGAGCTCAAAACCGCGCTCGATAACATGCTCAACCGCGTTCCCCTGCAGGATCTGAGAATCGTCTGCACCGCTATCATGATCCAGAAAGAGAGCGGCGGCAACCTGGCTGAGGTTCTCGATAAGGTCGCTCATGTCATCCGTGAGCGCTTCCGCCTCAAACGACAGATTATGACTCATACCGCCCAGGGTCGGCTCACCGGTTGGATCCTCACCTGCCTGCCTATTTTCCTTGGCATCGCGCTGTACTTCCTCAACCCCGAGATGATGAGCCTTCTATGGACGCGCCCCATCGGCGTCAAGCTGATTTGGGCCGCCTGCGGCATGATCGTTGTGGGTGGCTTCATCATTCGTCAAATTGTCGACATGGATGTCTACTAAAGGGGAATCATGGGATTCGCATTTGTAATGTTTCTGGCGGTGTTCCTGGCGATCGCAAGCGGAGGTCTGATCCTCTTCTATCGCGAGGCCATGCTCGAACGGATCTCCGAGGTGATCAACCCCAGGCCAAAGAAGACCAGCCTGATGTCCGCGATTCAGGAGTCCGGCTTCTCCATCGGCGGCGCCGTCGAGCACTTCGAATCCTACCTCCCCAAGAGCCAGGCCGAGCAGTCCATCGTCAAGCAGCGCCTCATCCGCGCCGGATATCGCGATGAGAGCGCCATCAAAACCTTCTACGGCGCCAAGGTCCTGCTGCCCCTTACTCTCTGCGCCGCCGTCACCCTTACCGGCGCCACTCACCTGGTCGGTCCCTTCTTTCTTTATGTCCTCTGTCTCGGCGTCGGCTTCCTCGCCCCCGACTTCTGGCTCGGAAATCGGATCAAGAAACGCCAGGGAAGAATCTCCCGCGGCCTCCCCGATGTGCTCGACCTTCTCGTCATCTGCATCGAGGCCGGACTCAGCCTCGATCAGGCTACCGTGCGCGCCTCAGAGGAATTGAAACTGGCGCAGCCTGAGTTGTGCGATGAACTCATGGTGGTCGTGCTCGAGCAGCGCGCCGGAAGGCCCCGAACCGACTCATGGAAACACATGGCCGAAAGAACCGGGGAGGAGAACTGCCGCAATCTCGTCTCCATGCTGGTTCAGGCTGAGCAGTTTGGAACTAGTATCGCCAAGACTCTGCGTATTCATTCTGACACCCTGAGAACCAAGCGCATGCAGGAAGTGGAGGAAGCAGCTTCGAAAACAACCATCAAGTTGTTGTTCCCGCTGGTCCTTTTCATCTTCCCCGCACTTTTCCTCGTCGTTTTGGGTCCCGCCGTCATTATGATTATGGAGAACTTCGGAAAACTCTTCGGTGCAAACTAACAAAGGAGAAGCAGATGGATTCGTCTACGATTATTCAGATTGTTGCTGGTGTCCTGTTCGTCGTCGTGCTGGTCGTCCTCATTCAGCGTCGTCGTACGAAAGTCAACTAAGGCTGGTTTCACGGGTTGGTTCAGCGCAACCGGAAAGTGTCCGGGCGCTGAGCCACCTTACTCCCGGCTTCCCGGAGCAAGTCCTCGCGCCTTAAGCGCGTAGGGAAGTCCATTGCCCGGGACCGGTTCGTAACTGGGAGCTCGACTTGAGGTCATGGGTCAGGCTGTTCCGCTTGGGTGCGTGTCGTCCGGTGTTTCGAGCCTGGCCCTTATGGTGAGAAACTCCCGCGGGCGCCCATTGGAACAGGCAATGGAAAGTCGTTGTCTCCGTTGGCTTTGCACGCGCCGGCTCTGAAACAGAAGCTGGCATCTTGTTCAAGTCGGCGATCAATGAGAAAGGACTAGATTGATCGAGAATCGCTGGCAGAAGAGGAATGAAATGACAACTGGGCCCCAAAGGCTCCACCCGGTTGCAGAGGACTCGCCGAGGGCGGGAGGCAAGATGGATACACGGAAACTTTGCGCATACAACCAAACTCGCGAATGCTTTCTCGGCCTTGAGGTCGTCGAAGCCGATGTCTCGTATGAAGGCCTGCGGGACATGCTGGCTACGCTCGCCCTCCAGTCCGGCGAGGGGCTCTGGATGTCGCCTTTTCGAGGGATCCCCGACAAAGGCCTCAGCGGCCCGCTCGATCTCGTCTATCTTGACGCCGATTGCAAGGTCCTTGAGGTTGTCGAATCGTTCCCCACCTTCCGCGGAACTCCGTCCGGCCCCCAGGCCGCAAGCGTCCTCGCCCTGCCTACCCATTCCATCTACTCCTCTCAGACCCAATCCGGCGATCAACTCATGCTCTGCCCGGCAGAGGAAATGGAACGCCGCCTTCAGGGAGCCTCCAACCCTGGCGTGCCGCCCGTGGTTCAGAGCGCCGTCCTTCTCAGGGAGAAGCCGCTCTGGAGCGGCGGCCCTGGCCTGCTCCAGTTAAAGGACCGTTCCGTCGAAGAGAAGCCCGAGCCCAAACAGGTTACGCATGAAATGCGCCTGGTGGAACCGGGCATGAAAGAATCCAAGCCCCCCAAGAGCTGGTTGGAGCGCTGGTGGTCGCCCGATCCGCGAAAAGCCCCGCGCATGGACTCGCCCGGTCTGGCAGCCTACTATTGGACCGGCGCCGCTCCCCAGGCTCGCAACATCAAAGACATCAGCAATACCGGCCTCTATATTGTTACCGAAGAACGCTGGTACCCGGGCACTCTCGTCCTCATGACATTGCAGCGCACTGACCTTGGAGAAGAGAGCCAGGAGCGATCCATCTCGGTCCATTCCAGGGCCGTCCGCTGGGGCAACGACGGCGTGGGTCTTCAGTTCATTCTCAAGAATTCCCCCGCCATGGGACCTGGAAAAAGTCCGCTTGTTGATGCTGTCGATAAAAAGGAACTTGACAAATTCCTCGAAAAGCTGAGAAAAGGGTAAAAGCGGATGGGTTCACTGTGCTGAGCGCAGGGTAACTCCCCCACGTAACACGGGTTAGTTACACATGATCCCGCGCCATAACGCAAAAGTGGCATGGCTGAACCGGGGGTTCAAAGGCAACAATTCTTTTTGGGGGATGATCATGAGCATTCTATATCGCCTGCGCAGCAGGTCCGCGGCTGTCACGCCAGGACTGCGCAATGTCACGGCGTCCGGGAGTGAGCACGGGAATACAAGTCCCATCGCGAACCGGCTTCGCATTCTCCTTTGCGACAACCAGGGAGCCGCGATCCTTGAGTCGGCCATCGCGAGTTTCCTCATGATTCCTCTCTTGCTCGGCACTTTCTCGGTTTGCATGGCCCTGGTTGCTTACCAGCAGCTTGGCTATACCACCATGACCGCGACACAGACGTTAGCCGAAGGCCGTGGCATCCTTACCGACCCCTGTGCTACGGCCGCATCGAAAATTACCAGTATGCTGCCGCAATGGAACGCGGCCAATATAACCTACACCGTTACCATTACCAGCACCGTCAACGCCGTCAACACGACCACCCCCTACGGCCCGTATACCGGAACCGCGGCGGCCACCTGCACCGCGGCGGCGACAACTTTGACCAACGCCATCGGCGATACGAATGGCAACCCTGTAACCCTGCACACTTCCTACGCATACCCCTGGTTTCCTTATTGGGGAAAGAAGATAACAGGCACCCTGGCTACAGAATTCACCATGCTGGTTGAGTAGGGATGGAGGTTAACTGATGAAATTTCGGGTAGCTTCCAAGGTACGAGAGTTGATGCGGAAAGACCGCGACTCCGTCACGTCCCCGTCCATCCGTCAGCGGGTTCTTGCTTTCCTGCGCTTGGATAGCGATGGCGGTGCACTGGTTGAAGCGGCCATTGCCATGCCGGTCTATCTCATCCTCATCACCGGCGTGCTCTCTACCGTCTCGGCGCTTTATTCCTACCAGCAGCTTGCATTCGCCACTTTCACCGCCTCTGAGGTGTTGGGCGCGGGCCGGGGCACAATTACCACCCCCTGTACAACCGTAGTAACTCAAGTTTTGGCCAGCCTGCCCACGTGGACTGCAAGCAATTTCACGTATACCGTCTACATTACCGAAGACGGAAGCGGCACGGTGCAGACCGATACGTATGGCCCGTGGACGGGAAGCACCCCACCAGCCAGCTGCACAGGCACCTATAACGTCGCGGGCAATGGGAATTACTCTTTGTACAACGGGCAGAATGAGCCGGTAACAGTCAAAGTCAGCTATTCGTACACCTGGTTTCCGATTTACAGTAATCAAATTACAACGGGGCCTATGGTTGCGGCAGAATCGTCACTCATCAGGTAAGAAGGAGGAGGCTTTCCCATGAAAATTCGTTGGGCGTCTTTGGGACGCCGGATGCTGAAAGAAGAGTCGGGGCAGGTATTTGTCATCACCGGCCTAGGAACATTGCTGTTGGTTGGTCTTGCGGGCCTCGCCATCGAAGTCGGCCACGGATACTATGCCCTGGAGTTGCTCCAGGCATCCACCGATGAGGCTACCCTGGCAGCAGCCAGCGGCCTTCCCAGCTCCACCCAGGCCAGCACCAATGCCCAGAACTACAGCTCCAAGGTGCAGCAGCAAAACTCGGTCGGAATCCTGCAGAACATCGTTTTGACGACGGCCCCCTACTGCTCCACTACGGTTGAAACCACCTACAATGTGCCATGCCAGACGGACCCCACCACAGGATCGGTGTTCAACGCGGTCAAGGTGACTCAGACAGCGATCACCGGCCTCTGGATCGGGCGCATGTTCGGTCTCCCCTTGTTCAACCTTGAGGCCATCGGCACCGCCGCCATGGCGGGCGGAAACTACTCGCCCTACAACATCGCGATCCTCATGGACTCAACGGGATCCATGGGCGATTCCGATAGCACCGGTCAATGCAGCGGCACACAGGAAACCTGTGCGTTGGCTGGGTTGCGGGTATTGCTTCAGGACGCGTACCCCTGCGGCGCAGGCCAAACCTGCTATCCCACAGGCACCGCGACGCCGGATGACGCTGTCTCCTTGTTTACCTTTCCCACCATTACCACCGCTACGCTTGGTAACGACACCACTTGCTCCACCAGCAATCCGAATGTCGATCCATATACGGTGCCCACTCTGCCCGCGACCGACACCCTTCAGATCATTCCATTTTCGGGCGGTGTGACTTACAAGACCTCCGACACGTCCACCTCGTTGCGCTCCGGGGACGCTCTCGTGACTGCGGCGGGCGGTCCGACTGATAATTGCGTCGGCCTGCGGACACCCGGCGGCGCACACACGTACTATGCGCAGGTCATCTACGCTGCCGGGGCCGCGCTAGCGGCGGAGCAAACAGCGCGACCCGGCACAAACAACATCATGATCATCCTCACCGATGGAGACGCAACCGCCAGCCCTGCATACACCTCCTCCTATAACAGTACGACCAAAGTAACAACCTGGTCCCTCGACACCGCCAACAGCGACATCGTCCCTACCACAGCCGGCTCAACCACCCAATTAAACGGGCTCATGTACGGGCTCTCAACTTCCAATAGCCCGAACATCTACACTTATCCTTCCGCTGTTGGGGAGTGCGGGCAGGCGGTTCAGGCAGCTGAAGATGTCGCAACCAAATTGAACGTAACCATTCAGGGCACCAAAGTTACCCTCAACAACTCACTTACCAACCTCACCAAGGTCTACACCATCGGTTATGGCTCTCTCAACACGTGGGCAGGCGCAACTTCAGCCGGCGGCGGCAATTGCTCCTCGGATAAAGTCTACTCGAGCAGTAATAACCAGACAGCCTGTACCGCCGCCCCTTGTACGCCAACGGTTACCACGGGCGGTGGGGAATGGCCGGATGCCTCGGGAACAGGAGAGAGCGCGATCGTTGCCTATAGCCCCTGCGCCGCACTCGCGGCCATGGCCAGCAGCCCCGACTACTTCTTCTCCGATGACAGCCAGCACTGTAAGGCGACTACCGTACCGAATGCGGGCATCACCAGCCTGACCCAGGTCTTCGGCAAGATCATCAACAGTCTTTCGAGTCCCAAGCTGCTACCCCTGGGCACAGTGTAAACACCGGCTAAGAGGCACTGCGGTCCATAACGAAGTCGAGCTTCCCCAAAATCCCGCCCCCCGGCGGGATTTTGGTTTCTGGCCTATGTTCCGAATCAAATCTGACTGTGCCCCATTCATCGCTGGATTCCATTCTCAGCTCCCGGAGGGAGCGCATGAAGATAGCCCAGCATGAAATGCCGAGTTAGCTGCAACCACAGAACCACCCTCCCGCAGGGCCGCTGCGACCCATCTCCGATCAGCTCATATCGAGCGCAATTGCACAGAAAAGAAAATCAAAATAAAGATTGCATAATCAATAGGTTGCGCAACTACCCCGTGCAGAATCAGCGCATTTTTGAAAAAAGCGGCTAATTCTCTGCAACCCAATGCCTCGATTAGTTCAATTCTCAGCAATCAAAACATCTGAAAAGGTTGCCCCGTAGGTTCATGTCTCAAGGAATCGCAACCTTTCAAGCAGCCATTGCGACTGTTTTGTAACCACTTAAGCAGCCTTTTACCCTATGTAGCGCAACCCTCCGATGGAACCTTTGGCCCCTTGGGATTTACCACTGGAGAGTCACTTCGGCCCTGCCTGGTGCTATCTGGGAGTTAGGCTGGAGCGCAAACTCCAAGGCCTCAGACTTAGCCGCAAGGCTCGCAGCGTAAGTCTTCTTATTGTGCTTCTTCCGGAATAATCAGCAGCACTTCCACCTTTACATTCTGGCCATTCTGCACTGCGGGCCGAAACTCCCACTGCTGCAGTGAATTCAGCATCAGCTTGGCTCCCGGATAATCGGGCGGTACCACAATGGTCAATTCTTCAAAGCGTCCGGCTGTATTCACAAAGCCACGCACCATCAGCGCATCGGCTTCCATTTCTCCGGCGCCGCTCGTGGGGCGCACAATGTTGAACGGCCATGGCGCATTCAACTGCGTCATGTTTCCCGCCTCTGCCGCATCGTCGCTCCGCGGAAGCGAATACTGCATGATCCAGCTCCTGCTCAAACCAACGTGCAGATACACCGTGTAAGCCAGCCTCCCGCGCCACATCGCTGCTGCTTCGGGATATCTCTCGGCCAGCGACGAGCCCACCACCACCGATCCGAAAACGCCGGTCTTCGGCAGAACGATCCGTTGCGTTCCCGGTTCAGTGCCCAGTCCTGAACCGGTACTGGATCCGGACGCGGACTTAGTGCCGGGACCATTCGTAGATCCATTGGAAACACTGGCCGAGTTAGCCTTGTCTTTCGCATCGCCAGTCCCTGATGCCGCCGCCGATCCACCTCTCCCATCGGTGTTGCGCGGAGCTACCAGCGCTGGATTCTGAGCCTGTCCCTGGCCTTGTTTCAGCGCCCCCGTTGTACTGGCGGCTGCGGATTCATTGCTCGGCGGCAGCACCACCGTTCCTTGCTTCATCTGAATATCGGAAAGAGAAACAACCGTGGTCGGTGTTGTCTCCGCATTCGATGTCGAACTGGTTTGCGGCGCCTTCTGCGGCGCATCCTGTAAGTGGACAACCACTGGCGATGTAGTGCTCGGAAGGATCGGCAACTTCACCGCGGGCAGGGCAGTCGCGGGCAAGGATATGTCCGCCAGTTGCGTTTCCGCATTCGGCCGTTGCAGCACAGGCGGCGCTTCAGCGGCGGTCGGCGGAGCAGGCTGGGGAGGAATGATCTTCTTGACGGGGGCCGGTTCCGGAGCAAGCAGAACTACCGTAGGAATGGGTGTGTCCGCGGGCAGTTTCAGCTTGTCCGGCTGAAACAGCGTCTGCAATCCCAAAGGCGCTGGCGTGGTTGCGCGTAACACTGCTTGCTGCGCTGCCGGTTTTCCCGCTGGATGGGAAGCATGGGCCGCCTTCTTGGGCCCTGGATACTGAATCCCGCTATTGTCGGAGCGACGAGTCAGCGGATCGGGCATCTGCACATCCAGATGCTGAAGCGATATCCGTTCCAACACCGGTCTCTTCCTCACATGCGGCCCATAAAGTACCACATAAGTAACTAGAGCTATGACTCCGCCGTGCAGAAGAACCGAAACCAAAAATGAAGACGACCACTGGCGAGTATTCGGCTGGTCCGAGAACAGCGTAATCGTATGGGAAGGACTCATGATTTGATACACTCCAACCCTCGCAAAGCCGTTGCTATCTTACAGATTAGGCGATGCATGTCTGCTGCGCACACTTTGACTGAGCACTGTGAGAAACATGAATGACTGGCGTTAGAATCTCATTGTAATCCGATTCTGAATCGCTTATTGTTGGTTTGTCCCATTGCTACCTTGATACCTTGTTTCGTGCCACTTTTGTTGTAGTGTGCAGATGGTCTAATTTGTGAAGTCAGAGTGGAGAATCAGTGTACACTTGTTTCACGCCTGAACTTGTCCTCTTTAAAGTGATCGCACCCCCCCGGGTTCGGCGCGTAATCGAAAACTTGTTTCCTTGGGCGCAGCATGGGGCCAAGGGGGCAGCAAGGCGGAATTGGCCCGAAAGCCAGTTCACACAGGCACCCATATGAATCGAAGAGTACTGACCATCCTTCTCCTCGCATTCGTCATTGCCGGCGGATGCGCGTTTGTGGTCTATCGTCTGGTCGTAAGCCGGATGACGGCGAGTAAGCCAGCCTCTACCACAAAGGTGGTTGCGGCAGCCACCGACATCAAACTTGGTGTGGTCCTCAACGCTGCCGACTTGACAACAGTTGAGATATCCGGCTCGGTTCCCAAGGGCGCCATTCTTGAGAAGGACAAGGGCAACGTCGTTGGCCGCGGCGTTCTTTCCGCTCTCTATCAGGGCGAGCCCATCATTGATAACCGTCTCGCTGCCCTGGGTTCGGGTGGCGGATTGGCCGCGACGATTCCCCAGGGCATGAGGGCGGTGGCGGTCAGGGTCGACGATATGTCCAGCGTTTCCGGTTTTGCAACTCCCGGTATGCGGGTCGACGTGCTTATCTCAGGCACTCCGCCGGGCGTTTCGGGACAAGCTATTCAGGCTGAAAAAGGTACTCTGGTCAAGACCCTCCTTCAAAACATTCAAATCTTATCGGCCGGCAACGATATTCAGAAGGATGCCGAAGGCAAGGCCCATTCTGTCCCGGTTGTTAATCTTCTTGTAACTCCAGAGCAAGCCGAGACTGTGGCTCTGGCCACCGGTAATGCCACGATCCGGTTGGTGCTGCGTAACCCGCTCGACACCAAAACCGATACGGTACCAGGCACAGACCAGGCCACTCTCTTTCAAGATATGCATACTCCAATCGTCAAGCCGCGCCCAGTCAAGGCTGCAGCTGCCAAGGCCGCCCCCCCGCCCTTCTCCATTGAAGTTATCAACGGTAACAAGTCAAGCGAAGAAAAATTTAGCAATCCCGGGGGGCAGCAGTGAGACGGAAGGTCCTATCTTCTATCGCATTCTTGAGCGCATTGAACGTCGTGCTTTGCGCTGGGTCAAGTCTGTCGGCTCAAACCACGCCGCCTGCGAATCAGCCCGCCGCGGCCTCCATGCAGGATGAAGCCAACGAATTGTCCGTGGCTGTTGGAAAGACCGTGCTCGTCGATACGGCACTTCCTATTAAGCGCGTAGCCCTCGGGCTCGGCGAAATCGCGGAAGTCCACGCCACAAGCCCCACTGAAGTCATGATCAGCGGTAAAGCTCCTGGTGAAACCAGCCTGATCATCTGGGACGCAAAGGGTGGTCGCCAGTTCTTCAATGTAACGGTAAGGCAAAGCTCCGCAATTTCCGATGACAACCTGGAGGGGATTCGCCGCGAACTCCGGCTTGAACTCCCTGGCCAGCCTGTCAAGCTTACCGTCGAGAACGGCACCATCTTTATGCGCGGAACGGTCAAGAATCTGATTTCCAATGACCGTGCGATGAAGATTGTTTCCACCGGGGGAAAGGTAGTCAACCTCCTCGATGTTGAAGTTCCGCCCTCTCAGCCGCAGATTCTCCTTAAGGTGCGGTTTGAAAGCGTTGACCGCACGAAGGAAATGCAATTCGGCATCAACTTGTTCAGTTCCGGCTTTGGAAATGTGATCAGTGGCGTCACCACAGGTCAATTCTCGCCGCCTACTATTACGCTTCCCGCGGCAGGACAGGCGGCGAGCGTCGACCTTACCAATTCGCTTAATATCTTCGCCTTCCTTCCTGGCCTGAACCTGGGCGCAACTCTTTCAGCTCTTGAGGGAAACCAGATCGCGCAGGTTCTCGCGCAACCGAACATCGTTGCCGCGAACGGAAAGCAAGCTAGTTTCCTTGCCGGCGGTGAGTTCCCGTTCCCATCGGTTCAGGGGTCTGGAAACGGCGGAGTTGGAGCGGTTACCATCCAGTTCAAGGAGTATGGCGTTCGCCTGAACTTCATCCCCACGGTGACTCCGCGGGGTACCATTCGTCTCCAGGTTGCTCCGGAAGTGAGCACTCTGGACTTTAGCAATGGCATTGAGATTGGCGGATTCGATGTACCCGGCCTCGACACGCGCAGAGTCGAAACAGAGGTTGAGTTGGCCGAAGGCCAAAGCTTCGCTATCGGTGGATTACTCAATAACACCGATAACGAAACCTACCAGAAGATCCCATTCCTCGGTGACATCCCGATCCTCGGCAAGTTCTTCCAATCGATGCAGAAGACGAAAGTCAACACGGAGCTGATCGTAATCGTCACTCCCGAGATTGTTGCTCCTATCGAAGCGGGCGAAGCTCTGCCTGAGCCGAAATTCCCCAAGAAGTTCCTGCCGCCGAACACCGGCTTACCGATGAATAATCCGGATGCGAAGACAGCAGCCAATACGCAGCCTCCCGCGCCGCCCGTCATTCCCGTCGAGAAGTTGATTGATAGCATGAAGCCCGAGAGGCCATTGGCCATACAAAGTGCTTCCGGGACCTTCGGCGGTGGTGGTGGCGGAGCAGCCGCAGGAACCGGCAATACTGCAATGCCCGGCGGTTCAACTTCACCCACCGAACCATAGGCTACCCGGCTGCGGTCCCAGGAGGCTTGAGCCCTTGGTCGCAGGAATGTTCTTGATTGTGATCGTGGCATGAAGGGCGCGTCGCTTGCGCCCTTCATGCTTTGTTGGGAAGACTCGACTCTTGACTGCGCTTCGCATGGGGGATGCAGCCCTGAAGGCTGTGGTTCGTAGCGCCAATCCAACAGGAAGGGACTGCTGTCAAAGTGATTCTCGATTCCCAGCCAACCGTTGAGGTTCGTTTCCTCGTCCGCAACCTCACTCGTAACACCATTCTCGCAACTTGTCTGGAACAGGCTGGCACAGGCGCCGCGCGCAGCAAGGGGCTTCTTGGCCGAAAGGGTTTGCCGCCTGGCGGTGGGCTCTGGATCGTTCCCTGCGAGTCGGTACACACGTTCTGGATGCAGTTCCCCATTGATCTCGTCTACATCGACCGTAAAAAGCGAGTTAAGAAACTGCGCAGCAATGTGCCGCCATGGCGGCTCTCGGCCTGCCTCTCGGCGCATTCGATTATTGAGTTACCCGCGGGCACGATTGAAGCAACCTTGACGCACGTAGACGATAGCTTGGAATTCTCACCGGCTTCGATCGCGGAATGTTAGAAACTTCTGAGTTGAGCTAACTTCCAGCCGATTGGCAGTTGCGTTCGAAAGCAGGTAGATCGCGAGCCACGCCGGTGCGGTCCACAGGAACAGGATGGAGGCCATCTTGATCCCGCCAACAAGTTCGGCATCAATCAAAACACTCGTAAAGGCCAGTACCGTTAGCAAAACCCGCGACCGGGTAACATACGCGGCATGTAACAACGCCGGCACCGCCAGCGACTGGTCGAACATCCAACAATAAGGCGCCACCAGGATGGACACCAGGATAAGAAGGCCACCGTCCTTCATCCAATCCCAGTTATGCCGCTTCGAAAAGAAATAACCGAATGCCCAGGCGCAGCCGATAGTCGCTGGCACATAGGCGATCCAAGTCCAATGAGGGCTGATCCATACTCGCAGCGCCACGCTAAGGCAGGGAATGTACTCCTGAATCACGCCTGAGGTGCGGATCATTGTTAGATACTCGGCCCATGCCTTCGGGTCGATACAGTATACGAGCCCGCAACTGGAAGCGAATGCGGTCACCGCGCCGGCCGCCATCCGGTAACTTCGTCTAACTACCATCCATGCCAGCAATGCTACCCCAAAGGGAAGAAACAGGTGCGGCTTCAGAGCGCATAACCAAAGAGAGAGTCCCGCCACAAACGGGCGCGTAGCATGATAGCGCTGAAATAAAACCAGCCCCAGTAGCGCGAACAGGGAAGTCTGCCCGGCAAACAGGCAGATCATGGCCGGCGCAAACGAATAGCCCAGCCAGTGCAGCCGATTCTTCTGGCGTCCGTGCATCACCCATAACATGCGCACTGCAGCCACAAGGCAGCCCGCCAGGACCAGCGACCACAGCAGCGCGCCAATTCGCAGCCCGATAAAACCCAGAGGATACGCAAGCAGCAGGTAGAGCGGGGGGTTCCGCATATAAAGCGCGCCATACTGTGCCGGAAGTCCCGCTGTGCGCTCGATACGCATTACCGCGTCTGCGTCATACGGATTCGCATGGTGAATGAGCTGTTGCCCGGTTGCCCAGTAAACCACGAAGTCTCGTCCGCTTGCCACCTTGCCTGTCAGTGGCACCACGCACAGGAAAATGGCAATGAGCGCCAGAGCAAGCCCGCCGACAATCGCGATCGAAAGCTCTGCAAAGTCCGCTTTTGGCTGGGAGGCGGGAGGATCCATCTTGCTCGCCATAGAAATCATTCTATCCCGTTCAACAATAACCCCTTCCGCTTCCCGCCTCACGCTGCGGCAAGCGCTGTTTCCTCAACCTTCTTGCCCCGCGCTGTAACGCGATAAAGCAGAAAAAGCTGCGCCAGGCCCAGAACTGCAAAAGCGATAGACAGAAGCTGGATCCGATGCGTTCGCGCAAAGTCATAAGATACCCATGAAACCGCGAAAACCAGCACCGACAAAGCCACGATCCAGCGGATAGCCGCGACCCACTTTAGTTCCATCACCGCACCAAGCGTGAGCACGGCTGCCAGGACCACCAGCACCGAGTCGTACATAGGAACATAAACGTTCAGCAGCAGTGTCCATGTAATGGTGGCTGCCCACACCAGCGATTGCGCGGCTTTGCCGCTCCCCGCGGCTCTCCACAACAGCACTCCTGCTGTGCCGGTTACGGCAACCGTAATCGTAATCAGGGTCGCCGTTGCAGTTGCCGTGCGGCCCCCCGCAATCGCCTGCAGGAATGAGTTGAGGTCGACGTATTTGAACAGCAGCAATGCTGACTCCCCGTTCATGCCGGTGAGTTGTCCAAACAGCCGCAGGAATTTCGCATACTCCGGCCAGATCTGAATTCCTCCAAATCCGGTACTCACCAACATCAGTGCCGTCGCGCCGGTCGCGAATCCAGCCAGAGCCCTGAACCTCCGTGTAACCAACAGCATCGGAACCAATAAAACCAGCAGAGTTGGCTTGTAGGTCAGAATAGAAAGTACAAGACCGCTCTCAAATAGTCTGGAGCGCCGTTCCAGGTATACCGCGATCCCGAACGTGCACACCGCCACCGACGTAACCTGCCCGTTGACGAAGATGCCCCAGAAGAATGGGTAAAATGCCACGGCAAAGCAGAGAATCAAGGAAATCTTGATTCGCTCGCCGGGAAAGAAGTCCTTGACCGCGGCAATGATCCCCACCCCATACAAAAGCAGCGAGCACCCCCACCAAAGAAAGAAAGCGAGCCGGAATCCTACCCGCGCAAACGGACTAAAAAACAGCGCCACGAATGGTGGATAAGGGCTTGGCCCGTAAGCGCGCGTCGGCAGTTTATAGATGTCATTGAAGACCTTTAACTGCAGGCCGTAGTCATACAGCCGCGAAAACGGGTAGTCATTCACAATATGGCCGATGCCATAAAAGTAGGTGAAATCGTTCGGAAACAAGGGAATCGAACCTTTTCCGGCCTTGAATTGAACCCACACCGGAAGACAAAACCGCAGGATGAAAAAGACAATCACCAGCGTCCAGCACGCTAGATGAAGCTCGTTCAGCCCAGGCATGGGTCCCAGCAATTCAGTCGGCCAGCGCAACCGCCTCTTTTTCCGATTGGTTTCGCCAGCCGCCGTGGACTCCATCTCCATGCAATCTCCTCCATCAGTACTATTTCCTCGTCTATCCCCAGGGGAAGTGGAGGAAGGCATCGCCTGAATATGCAACGAGTCAGCCCAAATCGCAACCAGAGATTGCAGTCAGACTCCGTTTCAGATGCGCGGTAAAGGGATTATCTTCTCTCGATACGATACACCAGTGGTAATACTCATCACGATATCTAACGAGCCACCTTGATATCATTGGGGTTTGGAAGCTAACCTGCTAATGACATTGCGGAAATCGAGTCGTCTAAGAACAAAACCGCTGAATTATTCGACATCAATTCCTCGGCTAAGCACATGCAGAATCAGCCGTCAAGCGCTATTCGGGGGATAGGTAATACACTTTCAGGTCATGTATACGTTAGACCGGTCCGTCTTCCGCCCACTGTATACAGGTGTTTACATGCCGGCCAACGGCTCGGAAAACACAGCCTGTCTATGTGGTTGATTTATATAGATAAAGGTCTGAATTCGAGATTGGCACAGCAGTTGCTATATAAAGGGTGCCTGGCCCAAGGCTGGGGAAACCAATCTACGGAGAGAAAACACATGAACACCATGCTTTTGAAGCTTTACGTGAAGTTCCAGGACCTGCGCAGCAACGAACAAGGTCAGGATCTGGTCGAGTACGCTCTGGTTGTTGCCCTGATCGCCCTCGGTGCTACCGCTGGCATGAAGGCCCTCGCCGGCGGAATCAACGCCGCGTTCCAGTCCGTCAGCGTCGCCCTCGCAACCGACATCTAGTCCTAACCAAACACCGCGCACATATACAACCCAGCCCCTTTGCTCTCTGCGGGAGAGCTACGCTCACCGGTTACGGTGATCAATCCGTACTCTCCCGGCAAAGGCTCATCACAATTTTGTTTTTGAAAAAGGGCAAACACAATGCATCTTGCACTCGTACAACTCATTTATCGACTTCGGACGCTGATCCAGCAAGAATCAGGTCAGGACCTGGTCGAGTATGCTCTGGTCGTAGCGTTGATTGCCCTTGGCGCAACCATCGGCATGAAAGACTTGGCTAGCGGCATCAACGGAGCTTTCCACTCGGTAAGCGTCGCCCTCGCAACCGACATTTAAATCCCGCTTTGCGGTTCCGGACCAACATCTACAAGCTGTTCGTTGAAAACTTGCTGACAAAATAGCAAAACATCGCGTAAGCTGCCATCAGTGTTACAAGATCATTAACGATAGTGAGGCTCGTCGATGCGGCTCGGATTCCGGTATCTCCTGCTGAAATTCCAGTTGCTGCTCGCGACCGAAGACGGTCAGGACATGGTCGAGTATTGCCTGATCGCAGCACTCATCGCCATGGCCTGCGTCGCGTCCACCAATGCTTTCGCCAAGCTGCTCCTCCAGTCGTATAACAGCATCGCTGTCGCATTCGATAACTTAGTCTGACCTGCGAAGACATGCCGGTTGGAAAGCTGTACGATTACTGGCAGCTGCAACCGGCATCTAAGGCAACAGGAAGTCTGACCGGCTCCCTCGCTGATCTGGATTCACAATTCTCGACGATTCTTCTGTTCTTCTAAGCGTCCTCATTCCAATGGGTCCGGATCAACAGTGCGACCCCGGCTTTTCTCCCTCACTCCTCCAGCGACGCCATCCTGAACATTGCGGCATAATATCTAAATGCTCATGACCCCTGCTCCGCAAGCGGGCCCTTCGCTGATGTTGATCGAAGGCGGCCTCACCACGATTGCGATCGCGGTTGCGTTTGCGTGGCCGCGACTCGGAGCTAACTGGTTTACCGGCGTCGAGCGCATGTTCGCCCGCCTGGCCCGCAAGCAGGGGCTCGCGGTTTTCGCGGTTGGACTTGCCACTCTCCTTCTGCGCCTCGCCATTCTCCCCATCGTTCCCATCCCGCTTCCTTTTGTTCCAGACGATTTCAGCTTCCTGCTCGCGGCCGACACCTTCGCCCACGGTCGCCTGGCTAACGCCACCCCAATCATGTGGACCCACTTCGAAAGCTTCCACATCACCATGCAGCCCACCTATATGACCATGTATTTCCCAGGGCAGGGACTGCTCCTCGCTGCGGGAAAGGTCCTTCTCGGAAATCCTTGGTTTGCCGTACTCCTCTCGAGCGCGCTCATGTGCGCCGCCATCTGCTGGATGCTGCAGGCCTGGTTGCCGCCTGGCTGGGCGTTGCTCGGCGGAATTCTCGCCATGCTGCGGCTCGGCCTTTTCAGCTATTGGGTCAACTCCTATACCGGCGGGGCCTTGATTACCGCACTGGGAGGAGCGCTGGTGCTTGGCGCACTGCCGCGCCTCATGAAGACAGCCCTCGCTCGTTACGGCCTGCTGCTGGCCATTGGAATCGCACTCCTCGGTCTCACCCGCCCTTACGAGGGCCTGCTGCTCTGTCTGCCCTGTGCTGCGGTTCTCTTGCACTGGGTGCTTTTGGGAAGAAACCGGCCCCGTCTTGCTGTCGTTGCCCGGCGCGCGGTCCTGCCTCTGCTCATCGTTGTCGCGGCCGGCGCATGGATGGGATATTACGACTACCGCGCCTTTGGAAGCCCTCTGACTCTTCCCTATACCGTCAACCGAGCCACGTACGCGGTTGCTCCATATTTTGTCTGGCAGTCCAGGCGTCCCGAGCCTGTCTATCGACACCAGGTGCTTCATGACTTCTATACAGGTTTTGAAGTCACGCAATACACGCGCATCCATTCACTCGCCGGGTTCTTCAAGCAGACATCGTTCAAAATCGTGGAGGTGCTCTCCTTCTTTGCCGGCATAGCCCTGCTTCCTCCGCTTTTCATGATGCGCCGCGTCTTCCTTGATCGCCGCATTCGATTCCTCAACCTCTGCCTGCTGGTTGTCGTCGTCGGCCTCGGCATCGAGATCTACTTCATCCCTCACTATGTAGCCACGTTCACGGTCCTGTTCTATGCGTTCGGCCTCCAGGCCATGCGCCACCTTTATGTCTGGGGCGATGAAGACAGACCCGCAGGCAAGGCTATTGTCCGATTCACCGTGGCCGTCTGCGTGCTCATGGGCGCCTTGCGGCTATGCGAAGCCCCGCTCCATCTTGCTCCAGCGGAATGGCCCGTGAACCAGTGGGTCTGGCAATGGTATGGTCCGGACCATTGGGGTACGGAACGAGCTCAGATTCAGGCCGGCCTCCAGCAACTCCCCGGCAAACAGATGGTTATCGTCCGTTACACGCCCGACCACTACCCTCTCGATGAATGGGTCTACAATGGAGCCGACATCGATCACTCCAAAGTCGTATGGGCAAGGGAGATGGATACCGTCAATAATCTTGAATTGATCCGTTACTATCACGACCGCGAAGTCTGGCTCGTGCAGCCGGATTCCCAACCGGTAACCGTAACCCCGTACCCGGTTCCAACGCAGTTGGTCGCTGCCACGCACTAAACTGGAAATAGCATTCGGCATGGCCAACACGGTTCTCTGGAGTTAAACATGATCAACGGAAAACGCGTCGCAGTCGTGATGCCCGCGTACAACGCCGAAAAGACGCTTGAGAAAACCGTGCTCGAACTGTCCGACGTTGTCGACATCAAGATTCTCGTTGACGACTCCAGCAAAGATCAGACCGCTGCCCTTTCCCGCAAACTCGGCGTCCTTACCTTCGTCCACGACGCGAACTACGGTTATGGCCGCAATCAGCAAACTTGCTACCGCGAAGCTCTTGCCGCCGGCGCAGACATAGTCGTCATGGTCCATCCCGATTATCAGTACACCCCCTCTCTGGTTCCCGCGATGGCCGGCATGGTCGCCAGTGGGGTTTATGACATGGTCCTCGGCTCTCGAATCCTTGGAGCAGGAGCGTTGAAAGGGGGCATGCCTTTCTACAAATATGTTTCCAATCGATTCTTGACTGCCTTCCAGAATCTCTTTCTCGGCGTCAAGCTGTCTGAATATCACACTGGCTTTCGCGCTTTCTCTCGGGAGTTGCTTGAGACCCTCCCGCTGCTTGAAAACTCTGATGATTTCGTCTTCGACAATCAAATGATCGCCCAGGCTGTCATGTTCGGCTTCCGCATCGGTGAGATATCCTGCCCCACAAAATACTTCAAGGAAGCTTCCTCAATTAACTTCAAGCGCAGCGTTGAATATGGCCTAGGCGTACTGGCCACCACTGCTGGTTTCGTCGCGCACAAGTGGGGACTCAACCACAATCCGAGATACGACTCGACCGGCCGGAAAGTGACGCAGCCGTATTACCCCCCCGTAGGTCAAGGTTCGTTGGACCCAAAATAATTGCGCCTTTCGAATTGCTTGATTGTCTTTTCCCGCCCGAATGGCTCGGCTCAATCCTCGTGCTCTCAACCGAGTACCTCCCGGAATGGCAGCTGGATCAACGAGCAACAGGCACAGACTGGAGAGTTCGATCACAGTGCCGCTCAGCACTAAACCGGAAGTGAAATCCGCCTCTCTGCACGGAGTCCATTCGAATTTACGTCCGATGCACGGCGTCACGGCTGTCTGCCTGATGGCCGTCTGCCTCATGGCAACAATTATCGGACTCCTCGCCATCAACAGAATCGTGAGTGGAAATGGAAATCGCGACTTTGTCGAATATTGGGCAGCCGGCAATCTGCTTGTGCGTGGCGGGAACCCGTATGAAGTCGCGGCCACCTTGCGGCTGGAGCGCTCCGCGGGTGCCAATTTCATCTGGCCCCTCATCACTCCCAGCCCTCCTATCATCCTTCCTTTGGTCGCTCCACTCGGACTGGTCAGCGAAAGAGCAG
>Ga0302277_1000802_pt1 | contig 23857 bp, 20 predicted proteins | sample III_Bog_N3_1_FD_198759 | JGI IMG/M metagenome (GOLD analysis project Ga0302277, IMG submission 198759) | Peat permafrost microbial communities from Stordalen Mire near Abisko, Sweden - III_Bog_N3_1 | ecosystem: Environmental > Terrestrial > Soil > Wetlands > Peat | place: Sweden: Abisko... | reverse complement strand
TGGCGCTCCAGCATGATTGAATCTGACCAATAAAAACGGCCATGAAATCAGTGTTTCATGGCCGGAAATTGGTTGCGGGGGCTGGATTTGAACCAACGACCTTCAGGTTATGAGCCTGAACAGCATTCGACAATACGCCTTATTTATTAGGTAATATCCAAACTTTAAGCCGTTCCGTTGGTTACTTTGTTGGTTTTTTTGCTTGAATAGTTTCTGCCTATTGCGCTATGATTCTAGTCGTAACAGGAAGGCTACCGGATAGCTTTTGAGACCAAACATATCAAGATTATGCCTCTCGAACTTCGCATTGAACCAAACGGAACAATCCGCCCGCTCTGGTATGGTCGCTTCAAAATCAATGGCAAACGCCAGTGCGTCAGTCTGGGCGTAAAAGTCGCTGGAACGCCGCCTCCCTCACATTCCTTGAAGGATCGAGGCGATACTACGTTTGAATGTTCGCGTGCCACTGCCCAGGCAAAACTGGCCAGCATAGTCGAAGAGGCGAGGTCAAAACGAGATTCGGCTCATCTGGTGGAAAAACTTTACGAGATCAAGACGGGCGAGGTCATCAAATCGGTGAAACTGGACGAGCTGGCGGCGGAATGGGCGATGATCGCGCGGCGGCGGGAGCCGAATTCCCGCTACGCGTCCCAATGCCAATCCACGTTGAACCGGTTTGTGGAATTTGTGCGGCATGAAAATCCACAGGCGGTGGAACTGTTGCTGGTGACACCGACCTTGGCGCGGGCCTTCCTGGACGCCGAGGCCAAACGCGGCGTCTCAGGCAAAACCTGGAACGACACACTCAAGCTGCTGCGGGCGACTTTCAGACATTTGCTGCCGGCGGGCCGTATCAATCCGTTTGCCAACACGCCGACACGCGAGTCGGAAACGGTTTTCCGCCAGCCGTTCACCCCGAAGGAACTTGGTGCAATCAATGAGGCCGCCAAAGCGGATGAATTCATCCAGCCTATCATCATCGTGGGCATGTGCACGGCGATGCGGCGCGGCGATTGTTGCCTCCTCGACTGGAAGGATGTGGATCTGGGGAAACGATTCATAACCGTGAAGACATCGAAGACCGGCCAGACGGTGAGCATTCCGATTTTTCCGATGCTGCAAGACGAGTTGAAAGCCCAAGCCAAAAATGCCGGCGCGAAGCGCGCGGGTTATGTCTTTCCAGAGCAGGCCAAAATGTATTCGGAAAATCCCGACGGTATCACCTGGCGGGTGAAAAAGATTCTGGCGGTGGCGTTGGGCGAGCCGGTGGTTGAAGCGGAAGACACAACGGGGCTGCCGACACTTTCAACCGAGGAAACGCGGAAGCGCGGGGAGGCCTACATCGCCACCCTGCCGGAAGTCGAGAAACGACCACGCTTGACGGCGGTGTTCAAGCTCTACATGGACGGGGGCAACATCGCGGCCGTGATGGCCGGCGCGAAGGTGAGCAAGGGCAGCGTTTCGGGCTACCTGAATGAAATTGAATCGGCGATTGGCTGTCGGATTGTGCGCGGCTCCAGCCATACGAACAAAGGCGACAGCGTCAAAGACGGCATGAAGGATGCCGGTCTGTATCGGGAGCGGAAACACGGCTTGCGGCGGGCGAGCGTGCGGGATTTCCACAGCTTCCGCGTGACTTGGGTAACGCTGGCGCTGACAGCCGGCGTGCCGCTGGAACTGGTGCAAAAAGTCACCGGCCACAAGACGACGGACATTGTTTTGAAACATTATTTTCAGCCGGGCCGCGAGGCGTTCCGTTCGGCACTAAATGCGGCCATGCCGAAACTGCTGATGAGCGGGTCAAGTGTGGAAACGGTGAAACCTGAAACGCTGAAACCCGGAGTGGAAAAGCAGGACAAGGCGATTCTAGCGATTTTGGAACGCAGCACGGCGAAGACATGGAAGCAAGATCAAGCTCGGGTGCTGGAAATGCTCAAGGGGAAAAGCGCAAACTGAATCCGTGCCGAACCGGTCGCACATTGCCGGACTACAAGAAAATCCGCAGATAATGATTTCGGTTGGACAGTTCTGGAAAATAATTTGATGCAATAGCAGACCGCCGTGACCAACGCGCTTTCTTGCTCCACTTCACCGGCCGCTGTTCGGCCAAATCCCCTCACGACCGCGCCGGTTCCGTTCCGCAAAAAAGCGCGCTCGTCACGAGCGGCATTTCAAATGCCGAAACATCGGCGGCTTTCCGCCTGCGGTTGCGCGACGGTCGTTACGCTCCGGCTCCATTCCCGCCGTCTCTCCGTCTGCGCTTCACTTTCCCGTTCGCCGAACCGCAGGCCGAAGCCTTGAGCTAAATAATTATTATGGAAAATATAAAACCAGACGCTTTAGTTCGATTCGCCCTTTTGCCAAGCGGCTGGGACGAGAAACTCGTCATGTCCTTGTCGCCAGTTGCCAACTAAATGAATATTGGGGATTCCATCCCATGTAATGGAACCAGCGTGCTCGGTCACAATTATTTGGAATTGCCCAGCTACCGCGTCGAAAAAACTTGAAAGTGCGCTGAAAATCCGGCGCACGCCATCAATATCCGACGAGCCATCTGTTTTGTTTGGTTCATTCGGGGCTTTTTCCATCGTAGGCCAAGCCTCTGGAAAATAGACTTGGCTGGGCTGGTCAATTACCAGAAACCGAGGCACTGGGTTTTGATTCAAACTGATAAAATGTTCATGCAGAGCCAGCAAGCCGGCGACATGGTAGCCCACCCAATTTTGACCGCTGCCGACTTCCCAAAGGAAATCAGTCCTCCCGGAAAGCGGCTTAAACTGGAGGGTAAGCTCGCGAGTATTGAGGCGGACATTTTCAGTCGCATGTTCGAGCTTCAAGAGGCGAGCGTAGTCCGCGATTTTGGCCGACACCTTTTCAACAGCAGCATTGATCCGATCCCGTTGTTTGAGCGGGTCAAGATGCTTTTTTAATTCGGCAATTTTATCCGACAATGCCTTAACTTGTTCACGAAGCTTATCGACATTACGGCTGGCGCTTACATTTTCCAGGGCTTGTTCCACACGGCCAACAAATAAATAAATTTGACGGACGCGCTGGCGTTGAGCGGCCAGCGCATTGGAGCTATTTTCAAGAAATTTTCTTTTCTGGCGCACCTTGGAGATGGCCCCTTCCAAGTCGCGTAGTTCCTGACGCAATACGGCCAGCTCTTGATCCAGCTTGGCGGGCGCTTGATGAACTGAAGCGCTCAATGATTTTAATTCATGCGCCAATGTTTTGAGTTCGGCCAAACGAGGGTTGCCTTCGGTGTGAACGGCGGCGCACACCGGGCACTCATGTGTATTGTTCAGTTTTTCCTCAAACCAACCGACGCCTTTCAATCTGTCCTCCTGACTGGTGAGGGTCGTGTTATATTCGCCGACCGTTGAAGACAACTGATCCAGCTTACCCAAACGACGACGAATCGAACCCATTTCTTGCCCTAACCTGTCCTCCTCATTGACCAAACCGGTCAGTTCTTTGACGGCGGTTTCACCGGTGCCTTCTTTAATGTCAGGAAGATCCATCTTGCGGACAGTTTCAGGCACTTTCTGCAATTCCAAAATATATTTGTCCAAAGGCCAGCCAGCTTCGGGCGGCAACGAATCAGGCAGCAAGCCCAGCGTCCGAGCCTGCATATAATAACTTTCAACCTCCGCTTCCCAAGCGCGAGCTGCGCCAAGGCGTGCGTCTAATTCGCGCCGAAGCCGGTCAAACTCGCGTTCCGTATCTTTTAGTTCGCGCTGTTTTGCAAGCACAGTTGCATCTACCGCACCGAGCACGAGCGGGAAAATGATGCGTAATTTCTCGCGGTGTTCTGTGGTATCCGCCTTGAAGAAAAACGTGTATGGATTGGCGACAATGTGTTGCGGCTGGAAATTAAATGCCGCCATGTCCCGGCAACTTGCCCGTCCACCAAATCCAACATTCTCATCTGTGGAAAAATCGAGGTTGGGGAGATGTGAGATTTGGTTGAACCGGTTTTTCAAATCTTCCACCCGAGCGTTCTTTTCAACGGTCGGCGGCACAACCAACGTCAATCCCTCTGACCAAAAGATATCGGTTGTGGTCTGCTGCCCCTCTGGATTCCGCCGGGCGATGATCATTTCGGTGTTGGCCAATTGCAGATGTAGGCCAAACCAGCCGGTGACTTCGCGAATCAACCCGACGGGGATAGAGCATTTTTCACTTCCAAGACAATAATCAATGATCCAGGTCAGGGTGGATTTACCGGTGCCGCTCTCGCCGGTGATGATGTTAATTTTGCCGGGCGCAAAATGAATGATGCGGGGACTGTGATTCTGGTCTTTGGGCCAGAGAATTATTTTTAGAATCGCGAGTTTCATTAGAATCGGATGTTCAATTGGGTAGAAAGTTGCACCAGCGTCATTTCGGAAAAGGAGCGCCCAACTCTTTTGGCAGCGCCTAAAATAGTCTTCACCTCTTCTGTTGCATGAACCACTGGCGGGGATTTTCTGCCGGGTATCAAATGACGTTGATGGTCTGGATCAAGCAATAACAGACCGGTGTGAAAACCTATAGAAAGCGCCTGAAATGTGCGTTCCGACATGGCCTGCATCCGCATCTGAAGGCCAACGGTGATCTCGCGGTCTTCAGCCAGCGCTTTGTATAGAGCTCCGGGTTGAGTTTTTGATGCCAGGATTTGAGCAGAACGGCGATGGAACGTGAGCGGCAGGACCAGAAATACCAATGGCAATGTCACGCCCTCGGTTCGACCGCTGGATTCGTAAGCTTCATGCACGGCCTGCCAGATAGCTTCCGCTGCAAGCCCTGTATTTTGGATTACCCGTTGTTCAAATAAGACGTCAATCATGACTCTTTCGTAAGTTTTTCCATGAGTGCCTTGAAGCGCGGATGCCAGCCTATACGAATCATGTCGGCTAACCGATGATATGTCCCCGATGTGAGGTAAACTTGCTCAGTATCACTGCCAGCAAGTTTTTCCAGGTGGTCTTCGGTAGTCTCAGTAAAAATTTCAAAACCAATATCCTGCTCTGGATTGCTCTTCTTCATACGCAAAACCCGAGCGCGAATTTTGTCCCACCGGGACAGCAGCGCTGTTTCAAATGCGTTCCAATCATCGTCCGTGACATTTCCCTCCACGGACAGCCGGCTTTTCTCGATGTTGCATCGGATAAATTCGCGGATGGCGTTGTCCACAACACCATCATCGTCAGTGACCAAATGAAGCTGCTTTACAAAATGACTTCCTTTTTCACGACCGACCTTCTCGTCGGTTACAGGAATAAGGTGTTCCGCTCGCTCGCGGGTGATTTGACGTTTTCGCAGATCAATGATCGCGTGAAGTTGATTAACAAAATGATTCCGCTCAATCCATGCTGGCTGATTTTGCTGCCAAGCAGCCAATGCTGTCTTGTGCAGCCAGCCTAAAAGCTCATCGGTAATGGAGTCGGCAGCCGTTAAACATGATTCCGGCAATTGCAATTGAGCAACCGTTTCCTTGCGCAATTGCGGCCCGGTGCTGGCTTGCGAGGCATCAATCAAGTCGCACTTCGAGATGACGCTTCGCAGCGTTTCACTCGATGCCGGACGCAAAACCCGCTCGACTTGATGCCGGATGTGCTCTGGTGGATTTTGGCCGGCTATTTCCAATGCTGCGACACACTCGTCAATTTGTGTTTTGGTTTCGGCCTGGCTGATTTTCTTTGCGATGCAATCCGGTAGCAGTTTGTTGGTGACCATCAGGAAGTTGGCCGCATCACCCGCCACTTCTTTTGAATCCAAAGCTTCAATCCAAATTGCCAAGGTGTTCCATAAATCTTTAGACCGGTCAGCAAATGGCGTTGCCTCCGCCTGAATGGAATGTTTGTCCTGCTCCAAGAGTTGAGACTTATTTGCGCCACGAACAGCAACGTCATCATCTGTCTCAATCCCAATGGTCGCGCCCGCCGGGCTGCTGGCCAACCAATACAAGGCTCGCTCGAACTGATAATTAAACCCAGCGTTGGAACCCGCTGCGGTATGACGATTGAGACTCATGCAAAGTTAAACCCAGATATTTTTGCTGGAACAAATTAAAAATGGTTTTTTATTTGAAAAAATCCAGCAAAAAGAACGATTGTTTTGTTCCGTTTCGAGTCAGAATAAGGATTGCAGGAACATTTTTCGCACGGTTGACAATTTCACTCCGCCGTGACCAACGCGCTTTCTTGCTCCCGTCACCGGCTGCCGGTCGGCCCTGTGCCCCGCACGACCGCGCCGGTTCCGTCCGCAACAAAGCCGTTCGTCACGAGCTGCATTCCTGATGCCGAATAATCGGCGGCTTTCCGCCTGCGGTTCGGTGACGGTCGTTTCGCTCCGGCTCCGTTCCTACGTCTCTGCGCCTGCTCTCCACTTTCCCGTTCACCGAACCGCAGGCCGAAGCTTTTGATGTGTTCCCCGCAATTTCTTGTCACTTGATTCCTTGCTTGGCAAACTCACCGCATGTCGCGGGCTGTTAAATTAAAGAATTTTTAATAAAATAATCCGGCCACTCGCGGGTTCAAAGCCAAACTCTGGATCGTCGTGGAATATAGAAATTAACGAAATAATTCGTATGGCTAAACAAACATTAGAAACGGTTCAACGCGCCCTTCAAGGCGAATGGCCGAGCATCGAAAGCCGCGACATCAACCACGGCACACAATTCACGCTTCCCGAAGGCACGAAGGTTAATTTTTTCCAGTCCACCGGGAAGGTTATGGTTCAAGGAAAGGATTCTGATGAAAAAAAGCGCGCGGAACATTTGCTAAATGCAGCCTCCAAAATCCCACCTGCCACGGCGGCCGGGACACAGCAACCCTTGTCGCTAATTCAGCCGGAAAAAATCTTCATCGTTTACGGCCACGACACTGAAGCGCGGGAGCAACTCGAATTGCTTTTACGCCGCCTGAAATTTGAACCCGTCATCTTGGCAAACATGGTAGCGGAAGGGCAGACCATCATCGAGATGTTGGAAAAACATAGGCTTGGAGTGAAATACGCCTGTGTTCTGCTTACGCCTGATGACGAAGGCCACAAACTGGACTGCCCAAAGGAGAAAAAACCACGCGCACGGCAAAACGTGGTGCTCGAATTAGGAATGTTTCTTTCCACCCTTGGGCGCAAACGCGTCGCCATCCTCCATAAGGGCGATGTTGAACTGCCTTCCGACATCCACGGTCTCGTTTATATTCCCTTCAAGAAGCACGTCAGTGAGGTAAAACCACGGCTCGCGGCGGAACTCCAAGAGGCGGGATTTCAAATCAATATCAAAGACATGTTGGCGAGTTGACTGAATGAAGCAAGTCGTCATTCATTCAGACGGTGGCTGTCACGGCAACCCGGGTCCGGGAGGCTGGGCGGCGACCCTTTCATACGGTAGCCACAATCGGGAATTAAGCGGTGGTGAACCGGCCACCACCAACAACCGAATGGAACTCCGGGCGGCAATCGAAGCGCTCGGCGCGCTCAAGGAACCATGCGACGTCGAGTTTTTCACCGACTCCGAGTATGTGAAAAATGGCGTCACGTCCTGGCTGGCGACTTGGAAATTGAACGGCTGGCGGACAAAGTCGAAGAAACCGGTCAAGAATGAGGATCTTTGGCGGGCGTTGGATTCCGCCAGATCCCGGCATAAGGTGAAATGGAACTGGCTCAAAGGTCATTCCGGCCACGACGGCAACGAACGCTGCGACCTGCTTGCCAACGAGGCTATCGCAAAAATCAAAAAAACATTCACACCGGAACAACTCAAGGCGGCACTTGCCCAATTTATGTCGAGCAATGATGGCGGACAATCGCGTGACGATTTGCTTGGAGACTAATCGTAATTTGTTCTGTGCGTTGCTATGGTTGCGGGTTCAAGATCGTTAGCTGTATTATAAAAGCGTCTTGCCTTTGCTGGGATGAATCCTGACCTCCTCGCGGATGGCGGCGCGGACTTTCGCTTCGATGCGTTCAATGAAGCTCATGCCAACCCGGCTGAATTTATTGGCTGGCCGGATCGCGGCGGCAATTTCCAGCGCGGTTTGTTTTACCTTGCTCCGGCAAAGATGTGGAGTTGTGTTGATGCTTTTGAGTGTGTCCGTCATTTCAGTTGTTTCCATAATTTGCTTTCTTGGTTGCGTCGCTGATTCATTCAACGACACCACTATTTTATCAGTCGCGCATTTGGTGGACGGCGAATTGAGTGGCCGAAGCCTTGAAAACATTGAGCAAAACCACTGTTGCCGCCGAAACTTGACACAAAAGCACGCTGATTTTACGCGGGGCGACTTGGCTGTTTTCCATTTTCGACACCGTTTTCATTCAATGTTTTCAGGGCGATAAAAAAGTTAAACTTTTTAATCGGCAACCAACGCCGGTTATGCAAATCCCCGAAATGTTTTGCTCTGAAAAGCAAAATTTTCAACCCCGCCGTGACCAACGCGCTTTCTTGCTCCCGTCCCCGGCTTCCGGTCGGCCCTGTGCCCTCACGACCGCGCCGGTTCCGTCCACAACAAAGCGCGCTCGTCACGAGCGGCATTCCTGATGCCGAATAATCGGCGGGCTTCCGTCTGCGGCTCGGCGGCGGGACGTTTCTCTCCGGCTCGGATTTACGATGTGATCATCTCCGCCTTCGCTTCACTTCCCCCGCTCGCCGACCGCAGACCGAAGCCTTAACGTGAATCAAAATCGAAACGGGTTCAAGAGGATCAACTTTGTCACAAAATCTGCGTTGTTTTTGTGACAGTTCAGAGAAAAGCCGCCGATACATAGCGCCTGTGCTTTAATTCTTAAGTCACGCCGATTTGCGGGCATAAAAAGTGGCGAACACCGAATTTCGGTGCAAAATATCGTAGTTCTGGAAACCAGACTTCCGCAGCAAATCCATTTGAAACTTAAGCGACCTGGGTGAGTCCTCCTGGTCAATATAGCCAAAGACCTTTTGGCGGTAATCCGCGCTGCCGAGTGATTCCAAGTAATTGCCATATCGCTGCCACATCAGCGCATGAACTGCCGGGTCGTCAAATACCACCAAGTCAGCCACGAATAGCAATCCGCCCGGGCGAAGCCATTGGTGAAGGCGTTGAAACATTTCGCGCCAGTCGCGTTCGTCGCGCAAATGGTGTAAAACTGCCCCAGCCAAAATGGTGTCAAAACAGTTCTCGCCGAAGGCCAAGTCTCGCATGTCCGCCTGAACAGTTTCAATTTTTCCAGAGGTTGCAGCGGCGACGCGCTCGCGTGCCCGTTCGAGCATGAGACGGCTTAAATCAACCAAGGTGCAATCCAGCGGCGTCACCTGGCTCAAAACGCTCAGGGTGAAGTTGCCGGCTCCGCAGCCGAGATCAAGCAGTCGGCATTGCGGCTTAAGGTGTGTGGCTGCGGTTTGCGCGACAATTTCCAAAACCAACGGGGCATCAATGGTTGCCTGTTGCCCGGTCTCCAGTTTGGAAAATCGCTCCACATCGTTGTCAAAGCGTTCACGGATCTGTCCAATGGTTGATTTTTGGTCGAGTTCGCGGTTCATAGGTTTAACTGGAATTTTATTTTTGGTGATGCGGTTCAATGTCGGGCAGCAAAACGGTCAACAAGCCAATCAAGGGCAAAAACGCGCAGAGGCTGAAGACAAATTCAATGCTGGTTCGATCCGCCAATTGGCCGAGGGCCGCCGAGCCGATACCGGCAATGCCGAAGGCAAATCCGAAAAACAGCCCGGCAATCATGCCGACCTTTCCCGGCACAAGTTCCTGTGCATACACTAGGATGGCTGAAAACGCCGACGCCAGAATGACGCCGATGAAAACGGTGAGGATCACCGTTCCTGCCAGATTGACATGCGGTAATAGCAATGAAAACGGTGCAACGCCCAAAATTGACGCCCAAATCACACGCTTGCGGCCAATGCGGTCGCCGACCGGCCCGCCGATGATAGTGCCCAACGCCACTGCGAACAGGAAAACGAAGAGCAGCAATTGTGACGTTTTCACCGAAGCTTGAAAGTGATGGATCAAATAAAACGTGTAATACGTCGTCATGCTGGTGAGATAGACGTATTTGGAAAAAATCAGCGCGATCAAAACCATGAGTGCAGCGATGACTTTTTTGCGCGGCAGCGCGGCGGCCTGGTGCGTTGCCGGCTTTTTTTTGGGACTGATGCGGTGGAAATTATTTTTCTGCCAGGTGCCGATTTTCCAAAGCACAATGACGCCGATCAGGGCGAGCAGCGAAAAGCACGCGACATATTTTTGACCGCGCGACACGACAATCAAGGCGGCCAGCAACGGCCCCATGGCGCTGCCGAAGTTGCCGCCGAGTTGAAAGAAGGATTGGGCAAAACCGCGACGCGTTCCTGCCGCCATGTGTGCCACACGCGAGGCTTCGGGATGAAAAATTGCCGACCCCAATCCGATGGTCGCCGCCGAAACGAGGACGAGCGCATAGGTGTTTGCAAACGCGAGCGCGAGCAATCCAGCCATTGTCAAACCCATCCCAGCCGCCAGCGAATGCGGTATTGGCTTCTTGTCCGTCAGCAACCCGACGAGCGGTTGGAACAGCGATGCCGTGCATTGAAATGTGAAGGTGATCCATCCAAGTTGCGCATAGTTCAAATGGAATGAATTACTGAGCATGGGATAAATCGAAGGCAGCAAAGCCTGAATGGTATCGTTCAGGCAATGGGAGAAGCTGATGGCAAACAGCACCGCCATGACGGTTGTGTGTGTCAAAGGCGCGTTGCGAACGGGCATTTCTTGGGTCTGGACTTGTGACATAGAATTTGGGCAATAAAAAAACCCTGAAAAATCAGGGTTTGGAAATCAGCGACGTTGCTATCAAACGCGTCTCATCCCAAACCCGGATGCAGCCATACAATGGCCATCAGGTTCATGCGGATTGATGCGATTTTAATCACGAGGTAGTTGAATAAACCAAGAAATTGACGGTGTCAAGTTAAGTGGAGAAATTCAAATAAGAGGCTTGAATCTTACCCGCCCTTGGCGATGGCACCCGTGGCGAACTCCGCCGCCAATGCCTTACCCACCGCCCGCTCATTCCGATACCGTTCCGCGCAATCCAAGTGACGAAAGCCCACCCTCAATGTGTTCGTGGTGGCGCTCTTGGTTTCCGTCGGGTCCGGGATCAACGTTCCGAAACCCAGGGCCGGGATGGTGCCAGTCCAGGAGTTAAGCGGTATTTTCGCAAAACGAAGGTTGTGATTGGTTGTCATAAGATACGGGTCAAGCGGGCATACGGCTTGAGTTGGGCACAATAAAACTCATTACCGAGGGATGCTTTTACTTTGCATGTCGCCGAACGTAGTCCCGCCCAATGTCTGTGATTGCATATTCGCTGTTCCATTCGCCCGGCATGTCAATCACCGTCCGAATATATTTCATGTTCCACAATTCTTGAACAGATGTTAAGGCGTCCACCTCTGAAATTTGACAGTATCCAGCGAGACCCCTTATACCCAATGCCCCTTTTGGATAAACCCGGTTGTATGCTCTCAGGACATGGAAGGTCAATTTGCTCAGGATAATTTCTTCCGGCCCAAAACCCATGAACCGATTGCCTTTGCCTGCCATCCTCGACAAATCAGCAGGCGCAGGGAATGATGATTGTGCTTGTTGTTTGGGTTTCAAAATATCTTCATTTTTGCACTTAGGGCAAATAACAGACATTGCATCAGCTTTCATAAGGAACATGAAATCACATCGGGAACATCTGTGGCCGACCTGCCCACCGAACACGGGCGCAATGTTCCATGTTTCGTCAGGCAGTATTGTAAACGTGAATTTCTTTTTGTCCTCTGACGTTAGCTCAACATATCCATTCCCGTAAGGTTCACCGTTTTGCTCTGTCACTTGAAAATCAGGCTTTGTGGGGAATGGCATTTGCCAAGTATGCGAGCCGCCGTGTGGCTTGATTTCAACAATTGGATTTTTTTGAAACGCCGTCAGTTCTGATGTATCCGCTTTCATCTTGATAGCCGGATTGCCAATAATGGAAAGTTCCTGCGGATTGAGAATTACTCGAACATGATTCACAAAGATGGGTCGCAATCCAACGTTCACAACGTTGACAACCAGCAAAATTTCTTTCTTCTCACCGTTACGTGCAATCATTTCGGCTTTGATTTTAAGTTTGGTGCGAAATGCACGGACTATCACAAACAAAATCCAGTATAGAGTAACGACCGCCAATAGGATTACCCATACTTGAACCGGAACCGGAAACTTGAGGACGTTCCACACCGATTTTGAACCTTTCGTTATCCAATCACGGGATGCCCAAATCAACGTAATCGTGCCTAAAATTAACGCTCCAATCAGACCAGATATTACACTCTGAATGATTCGTCGGGTGCTTTCACTCTCAAATCTGTCTATCCACTTGAAAGGTCTTTCCATCCATGACATTTTTTTACCTGTTGATTGACTCATAAAGGGGTCATGAAGTGGTCAGTCCCGATTGTTGACAAAATTCTTTGCCATGCGGTGAGTGTGCGCAGGAAAACTGGCACGGTCAATTCCGCGTTCGCGTCTTTCGTAGTTCACTTCATCCGTTGCTTAGAAGGAATTTATTTTCTTCATTTCGCGCGGAAAACTTTTCATCCTTGGGCATGGATTCAAAACTGATTCTCGAAGCGGCGCGCGGGACGTTGGACGGCACGTTGTCGTTCCCCGAGGTCGTCGGCAAACTGCTCGCGGCGGGCGTGGAGTATTATCATGTGGATTACGTCGGGCTGCGCAAACGGTTTTACAGCGCGGACGGCGAAATGGTGGCCACGTCCATCAATTATGAGAGTCTGCCGCCCGTCGCCCCGGAGTTCGATGCCGCCGCGTTGCGTGCGAACATCCTGGACAGTCAGCGCCACGGCCAGAAGTATCGCGAGTTCACCCGGCGCGCGATGGCGGGCGGGGTGCAGGGGTATATCGCCTTTCTGCGCGGCAAGCGCGTTACCTATTGGGGCCGCACTGGCGACCAGCATACGGAATGGTTTCCGGGTGTTGGTCACGGGATTTCGCACGGCGATCCACTTCACGATGCAAAATGCAAACTGGCCCTCGTTTATATCGGGATGGCCACGGATAAATTCTCCGACGCTGACGCCGAGATTTTTTCCCTGCTCTCCAAAGAACGTGCGTTGAAAGATGAAATTGAACGGGCGCAAAAAAATAATTGAACGCCGATTTTCTCGCGACTCCTGCCCGAATGTGCAGTCTATTTGAGCAGGGATGAATGTTGTTTCAGCCAACGCTCCGCAGTTTCGTAATCCGGGCAGGCACGCTCCACTTCCCGCCAAAACCGCGACAAATGGTTCATTTCCCGCAAGTGCATGATCTCGTGAATCAAAATATAATCTCGGACGAAGGCTGGCGTTTGGATGAGCCGCCAATTCAGCGAAATCGTCCCACGCCGGGAACAGGAACCCCATCGTGACCGCTGGTTGCGCACCGAAATACGGCGCACGGGCAATTGGTGCAACGTTGCGTATTCAAGCACTCTAGGCGGCAGTTCCATTGCCGCCAAACGCCAAAGATGCCGTTCAATGGCCGGACGTAAATCCACGCCGTGATCGGTCACTTTGACGGCCTCGCCGCCGAATCGGATCATGCCGCTTTCTCCGTTTACGCCAGACTCAAGTTTCACCGGCTCACCGCGAAACAAAATCTCCGTTCCGACCAGCCATTGCTTCGGCATGGCCGGATGCGCCGGGAGCCGCTCCAGTTGCCGGCCAACCCATTCCGCGTTGCGTTCCGCGAACCGTCGCCCTTCGATGACCGAACCACGACGGGGAATGGTCAATCGCACCGAACCATCGGGAAGTAGTCTGAGCAGATAACGCTTCGCACGGTGATTGCGTGTTAAGGCCAACGGAATCTGGCGTCCGCGCACGACCATGAAGTTTTTAACTACATCTGGTTCGCCATGCTTCAGGATAAAATCAAACAGCATTCGACAAGTAAAAGAATCGCGGCATGTTTTGCAATCAATTCCAACGTCTGACGTTCCTGATGTTGCTCTCGTCGGGAAAATTCAATCGCTTTGCCCCGGCTTTTTGTTGGCAGGTTTTGCCTCGGTCACGACAATGCTTTGAATCAAGGGTGCGCCATCAGCGGGCGGAAGTTGATAGTTGGACGACACTTTGGCGATGAAGGCCAGCTCCTTTTTTTGCATCGCGATCAGAACCCGTTTCAGATTTTTACCGCACACCAACACTTCATTCATGGCAAAAACCAGCCGGAGTTGATGTTGCTTATTTTCAATTTTGAGTTCGGCCTGTAGGAATTGATTGAACGGCAGCAGCAGGCAAAGATCACTGGAAAGCTCTACGCGCAAGCCGTCCACCTGTGAATCACTCGCCCAACATTCGGGAATTTTTGTGCTCATGTTTTTGATTGGTTTGATATTTTTTTTGTTCGGATTTTTTCAGACGGCAAAGTGTGTCCGCCACTTGTTCGCCAAAGCGCAAAAGATAACCGTGCAGTTTGTCCCAAAGGTGCAGACCGGGCTGTTGATGAAAATCTCTGGCGAATTCAAACGCCAAGGGGCGGTGCCCAGAGCGGGCGACATTTTCCCGGAGCTGTTCCGGGTCGGGCGTGAAAATGCGGATGCCGCGCCGCCCACGCGAGATGGTCACATACCACTGCTGCGCGTTGGTCGCGGCCTTGACTGTGCTAACGACCAGATCGTGAGACTGATTTAGAGAGTTAATTGGTTGACACTCCAATGATAGATGGAGTGTTAACATGAATGAACAAACTGTAGTAGAGAAGAAGAGGAACAGCCCCCCGAGGGGGGCTGGCGGCGCGAAAAAAGTGCGCCGTTTCACCGCCGATGAAAAGCTCAAGGCCGTGCGCTTGCGGCTGGAGGAGGGCTTCAGTCTGGCGGATGTCTGCGCCGAGATTGGCGTGGCGCAAAGCGGCTTGAGCCGCTGGATCCGCCAGTATCACACCTTGGGTGAGGCGGGCTTGCAGTCGGGAACGCCGGGTCCCCGGCAGTCCCGGTTGCCAGCGCCGATCACCGACAAGATCATCGAGCTCAAACAGGAAAACCCCACGTTCGGCATCAAACGCATCTCGCAGATATTACGCCGGTGCTTTTTTCTGCCGGCCAGCCCGGAGACGGTGCGCCAGCGGTTGCACGCGGCGGACTTGATGACCGAAAGCTCCCCGCCCAGGAAGCGGAACATGGTTCGGCCCCGGTTCTTTGAGCGGGCCACGCCCAATCAGATGTGGCAGACGGACATCTTCACGTTCCGTCTGGGCGGGCGTTACGCGTATCTCATCGCCTTCATGGATGATTACTCGCGGTTTATCGTGGGCGCGGATTTATTCCGCAGCCCCACGGCCAACGCGGTGATCGAAGTGTATCGCGTGGCGGCCGGCGAGTTCCAGCCGCCTAAGGAGATGCTCACCGACAACGGTCGCCAATACACCAACTGGCGCGGCGTCAGCCGCTTCGAGGCCGAGCTCAAAAAGGATCGCGTGGCGCACTTCAAATCGCGCCCACATCATCCGATGACCCTCGGCAAAATCGAGCGCTTCTGGGCCACGATCTGGCCGGAGTTTTTATCCCGCGCCCAGTTCGATAGCTTCGAAGCGGCCCGGGAACGCATCAAACTCTGGATCAAATATTACAACCACAAGCGGCCGCATCAGGGCATCGAAGGACTATGTCCGGCCGACCGCTTCTTCGAGATCCAAACGCAACTGCGCAGCACCATCGAAGCGGGTATCCAGGAAAACCTCTTGGAACTGGCCTTGCGCGGCAAACCCCAAGCTCCTTTCTATATGGTGGGCCGCATGGACGGACAGTCCGTCGTGCTGCGCGCCGAGAAGGGCCAACTCAAACTCAGTGTCAGTGATCAACAAAACAACGAACAAGAACTTACTTATGACCTCAACCAAAATAACGACCAGCGAAAAGAAAACGGAACGGAAAAAACGCACGCCAGCGCCCCAAGTCAGTGCCCCGGACAAAGTCCAGGCGGTGCTGGCGGTGTGGACGGAACGGTGCAAGCCGGCGGAAGTCTGCCGCCAGTTGAACATCAACTGGATCACCTTCAACCACTGGCAGCAGCGGGCGATGGAGGGGATGCTGCAGGCGCTGGAGAACCGCGTCAACCTGACCAAGGGCGAAGCCTTGAGCCCGCGCCTGCAGGCATTGTTGCAACATCGCCAGCGGGCGGTGACGGCGACCAAAATCACCAGCCGGCTCGAGCAGATAAACAAGCTTGCCAACCCCACCCTGACTCCGGCAAAAACGGAGTAGATGAATGCCAAGGCCCAACAGCGGGCGGAACTGATCCTGCAGGTCCGCTCCGGCCGGATGACGGCCACGGATGCAGCGCAGGCGCTGGGCATCTCCCGCCAACAATACTACCAGTGGGAACAACGAGCCCTCACGGCGCTGTTGTCAGCCTTGGAGGATCAGCCGGCGGGGCGGCCCAAGACGCCCACGGACCCGGAGAAGGAAAAACTTCAGCGCCGGGTGCAACAACTCGAGCAGCAAGTGCAACGCCAGGAACAGCGGGAACAGTTGCGCCAACTCCTGAACGAGTGGGCGGATCGGAAGGACTTGCCGCCGTCTAAAAAAAAACCGCTATGATCCCCAAAATCCTGCACCAGCTCACCGCCATGAAAGCAAAAAATCCAACTTCATGGCGGCAGGTGTGCGACCTCGTGCCTTATGCCAGCGTCATGCGCTGGCGGCAGCGGCAGCGACTAGGAAAACCCGTGTGCCAATCGCCCGGGCCCAAGCAGTTGCCGCCGCTGGACTGGACGGAGCTAAATCCGCTCCTGCGCCAGTTGCACCCTGGCCGCGTGCGCACCCGGGGCACCGGCGAACTCTTAAAACAGTTCGCAGGTCGCCTCTCGCGCCGGCAACTCCGGGCGCTGGTGCAGGATTATCGGCGGGATCAACTCCAAACCATGAAACACATTCACTGGCTCCATCCGGGGCTCGTCTGGTCTTGCGACGCCACCGAATACGGCGAGAACGGCGTGCTCATCATCCCCGTCCAGGATCTCGCCGCGCGCTACCGCTTCCGGCCTTTGGTCTGCCGCCAGCAAGCGGGCCGGCAAATCGCCACCCATCTCGAAAGCCTGTTCCGGCAGCACGGCCCGCCGCTGTTCCTCAAACGCGACAACGGTTCGCCCTTCAATAATCAATATGTGGATGAAGTCATGGGCCGCTACGGCGTGCTGCCCTTGAATAATCCACCCCACTTTCCCCGCTACAACGGTGGCATGGAAAAAAGCATCCGCGACCTCAAGGCCGCCCTGGATCAGCGGTTGAATGCCTCCGCCGAAGTGGCGAACAACTTCGCCCTGACGGTCGAAGTGACCGTCCATGATCTCAATCACCGCCCCCGGCGCTGCCTTAACGGCCGCACCGCCTGCGCCGTCTTCCATGACGACGCCATCCGCTTGCGCTGGTCAAAATACCAGCGTCATACCATTTTCCGGTTGCTGCTCGCACAGTTCGGAGCGATGATTGGAAATCCGACGAACGGCGCTCACCTCAAACCCGCCACGGCGTGGCGGGTCACTGTGGAAGCCTGGCTCCGCTGCCAGAATTTGATCGCCGTCCGTCAAAACCAGAAACCAAAAGTGTCAACCAATTATCAAAAAATTTGGTCTCATAATTAAGTTGGACGCACACCCTAGCTCTGGAGAGAACTGAATCACAGCGCACATTGACGCTGGTTCTTTTGGACTGCAAAGCGGGCGTAAGTGCTTATTTGGAACTAAATCGACTCTGCCGACTTTTCTTATTGCAGGATAACGATTCGCTAGACGTCGCCCTCGCATCAATTCTTCCCCTTTCTCTTCCCGTACCAATAACGGCGGGAAATTCCGCTGATGCGACATTGAAAGATGAATTGAAAGATGATTTGACCGACCCCTTTGTTGCAAAACTCCTTCGAGCCGCCCGCGATGGAGAAAGCGAAGTTCAGAAATCAGTCAGAGATGTCGTGGAACAGTTATCAACACTTCAACAATCCAAATGATTCGACGCTTAAAAACTCTTGAGGTACAGGGATTCCGCTCTTTTCAAGACAGCGCGACCCTAGACTTAAACGCTGATGTCGTTTTGATTTATGGGAAAAACGGATCCGGCAAAACGAGCCTTGTTTCTGCCCTCGAAATGGCGATTACGGGCAATGTTTATGACCTGTCGAGGTTTGAATCTGATTATCCAAGATGCTTACACAACGTTAAATGGCAAAAGGAAGGTAGCGTTAAGCTAGCGTTGAGCACGTCCGAAAAAGAACACGAGGCGGAACACACGTTTGACGGCAGCCGAAGTATAAAATCTTCAGGGTACAAAGGGAGCTTACATGAAAATCGATTTTTTTCAGATCGGTGCTACCTTTCCCAATCGAAACTATCGCGCTTGCTTGAGATGTATCAAGCACCTGATGGGCCAAATTCAGAGCAGCTTGTAGTGAGATTTGTCCGTGAACTATTGGGCTTGGATGTACTCGAAAATCTCACCGCCGGATTGTATGAAGCTGGGGACGTTCGTCGCCTGGAAAGCGCATGTGACAACTTTTCTCGTTTGCGCCGAGAGGACTCGCAAATTGCCCAAACTGTACAAGCAGCAAAACAGAAAGCTTTGGCAGTCGTCACCACGTTGAATAATTTGAAAAGGGATTTAGAGACGAAAATTAAAAAGCTTGGAGATCCCTTCCCAAGTGAAGGTTGGGATCAGGCGGGTATTTCGAAACGATTATCCACTCTTTCAACGATATCTATCGATACTGAATTGACACGGCTTCGTGAAATCCAGGGCAAGATTAGCCAAATTAAAGGATACGTTTCCCAAACGTCGGTAGCGGCTGACGCAACTGTCGAAAAACAGTGTCAAATTGATCTCGCGGCGACAACTGCTAAACGCGAGGCGCTCGCTAAGGAACTTTTTGAAGCTTTGAACAAATCTGCACAAGGAAGTCCAGAAATTCTTGATCTGGTTGAAATGCCTTCTCCGGCTTCAGGTTCCCTACAAGTTTTTGCTAATGTGCGACATCATTGCCAGCGCGTGCTTTCCGAAATGGAAAAGTGGTCAAAAGAAATAAATGACGGTCAACTAGAAGTCGCAACAATTAAAAGTGATATCGAGGCCAAGCAAAAGCGCCTAGATGAATTGCAAAATCAGAAAGTCGCTCAAAGCACTGATTCCAGCCAGCGACAACTATCGCTACTGAGCGCTGTCGTGGAGCACATCATTGATGACCGGTGTCCCATTTGCAAACGAGACTACCTTGAAGTGAAGACTGGCTCACTTAAAAGCATGGTCGAGCGCGAGATTCAAAAGCTTGGTGGGGACATCAAAGCAATCGAGGCCGTATCCAAACAACAAAGCGAAATTAAAGCTTCGTTGCTCGTAGAAACAAGAAAACGCGAAACGGCCGAAGAAAAAATAAAAAATATCGCAAAATTAATAGAAAATCAAAAAGCTCTCGCCGGCGTAGCGCAGAATGTTCTCAATACTCTGGATGCAATTGAAACCAGAGTCGCTGAACTTTTAAAAGCATTCGAGGATGAGCACTCCTTGTCGGAAAAACTGGCCGATATAAAAATAAAATCACAACAAATCAAGGACGCGCAGGGCCAAGTCGAGGAGCTTGGGCGGGAATTAAAAACTCCAGAGCTTGCAGCTTCTCAAGACATCAACATGACGGTAGAGAAGCTGTTGCAAGTAACAGTCGAGCGCGTAACCGGTCTGGAATCCCGCCGCAATCTAGAGACGGAAATTGCAAGCCAGGGTCGCAGTGTTGAGGCTGCGTTCAAAGAACTCAAGAATGCTGAAACAGAAGTCACAAATTCCACAAGCAAACAAACTGAACTTGCAGCTAAATTGCGCGATGTAGACAATCGGGTTGAAAAAGCAAGGAGGTTGGCACGTGCTGCTGCGTCGGCGAAAACAAAACTGTTGGACCAGGTATTCAACGATACACTGAATCGCCTTTGGAGCGATTTGTACAATCGGCTCGCCAAATCAGATGATTTCATTCCGCAACTTTCTCCTCCGATCCTCACGCGTGGAAGGATCGAGACTCACATTTCAGGGACTATGAATGGAGTTTCTCCGTTCCATAACTTTTCGGCCGTTTCGAGCCTTGGAAATTTAAATACTGCTGCCCTTAGCCTTTTCTTGGCCTTGAATTTAGTCGAAGTACCAAAGCACCACGTGTTGGTTTTGGATGATCCGGTTCAAAATATGGATGATTTACACGTAATTCAATTTGCCGCGCTGTTGCGGGCAATCGCGTTTCAAGCTGGCCGGCAATTAGTGATCGCCGTACATGAAAAAGCTCTGTTCGACTATTTGGCCCTTGAACTTGGCCCTTCTCGCAAGGACGATACGTTGAATTTGATTTCAGTTTACCGCGATGGGGCAAACGGTGCCTCTCGCATTGAAAATGAAAAGCGCCTTTGGAAACCAGACAAAATTGAATTTGGGGCGAAACCCGCCCTGGCTAAATAGTAAAGTTGAAAGCAATTTGTTAGCCGCGCGTGCATTCAAATGAACGACACATCTAGCAATAAGTGAGATGAGTTCGGCCATTGATTGATTGGGTAAAACGGTCTTCATTGCTAAAGGCCGCTTCCAGGCCGCAGTTCTAGGCCGAGAATTGTCACTCGGTATCATTTGTGGCCGACCTTTGATCAGAGTTTTTGTTGATTTCAATTTCAGTAATCACACTTTCCGAATTGTTTGTTATATATTTAGCCGGTCGCACGTTTATCTGCTCCACTCCCAGGCGAGCCAATGCGTCAACGAGAGATTCCAACCTTTTGCCCTTTACACGGAGGGATGTCCCCGCAAATAACAACAGAACGCAATCATCGTTGTTCTTACGTGAAAATACTGCGTGTTGAAAATATCCATAAGGAAGCAAATGGGTTTCCAATGCGGTTTCGACACGCAGGCATTGCGGGCTGGTTGAGGGGTTTCCAAATGGCGGACCAGTGCCCAATGGTTCAGCGGTGTTGTCCGTAAGTTGGGACGACCTGCTTTGGGCAGCAATTACAGTTGGGCGGCCAAACCGTAATTATGTTTTCCAAAACGGAAATTCGTCGGTTTACGAAGCCCTCTTCAGAATCTCTGCTGTGCGGATGACCACTTCTGTGCTAACCAGATCAACACATTCTTTACATAAAATTATAGCCATAAAAGTGATTTTAATTTTGTTGCTGATTTCCCAAATCACTACTTTGCCCCCGTAGGCAACGATGTGTTTTTTTTCTCGTATTCTTCAAGACTCGGCAATTTCATCTTGGCTCGCTTTGCATAGGCTCGATGCACAGCGACGGAATTGTGCCCCAACGCCTCTTGGGCGAAGCGTTCAGGATAGCCGCAGGTCTTGGCACGTTCCGCCCAGGCGTAACGGTAGCTGTGCAACGACACGCCGTGGATGCCAAGGCCGACACACCGTTGCTTGAACTCGGTTGCCCGATCACCAGCGCGCACGCGCGCCAGATAGGGGAAAAGCAAGCCTTCACCCGGCAAATCTTCCAAAGCATTTAATGCTTCCGCGCCCAAATGAAGAATTACCGGCACACCGGTTTTCTTCCGCGTGAAGCTGATGGTCTGGTTTTCCCAATCCACGTCCTCCGCCTTCAAGCAGGCGATGTCGCCCTGACTGCCGCCCAGATGCCAGCACAATTCGTAAAATCTTTTCCGTTCCAGATTTTTCTCCCGGCCAATAATTTTTTGATGTTCTTCGCAGGTAATGGCGCGCTTGTCTTTGAAATGAACCGCCGGCCATTGTCGCTTGGGAATGATGGAGCGGGGAATCCAATTCATGTCGAGGGCAAAATTGTGAATGCGCCGTAGAAAGACATTTGTTGAAACCGAGCCTTTGTGCATCGCATCCAGAAAATGCTCCGCTTGAGTTTTGATCAGGGCGAGGATGCGAATCTGGTCAAATGCCTTGTCCTTTATCGCCGTGTCCCACCGTTTTTTGGTGCTGCCGGATTTTGTCTCGCCCATTGTGTTCATGACAAACTGCCAGGTGCGCTTGGCAAATTCCGGGTCGCTGTGCTGCAAATACACCTGGGCGATTTGCAGATTCACCGCCGGTTGCTGGCAGGCTTCGTTAAGGGCGTTTTGAAGCCGTCGGGCTTCTGCATGGTCGGCGGTGTTGAGGCTGTTCCGTTTCCTAGTGAGGGAGTCGAGGGAGTAATAGACGCCGTTTTCGCGGCGGAAGAGGCGGTAGCGTTGTTTCATGGCTCGTTTTGCTTATATCGAGCCTCCCATAATCCCGTTCCGACTTGTTAGCGCCTTCTGGCGGCCTAGTGGCTGACTACTGACAACCTTGTGCCGGACTAGCTGATTCCATACACAATTTCATACACACTTGACCGGCCAGACTTCGCAACTTGTCCTCTACCAGCAACTTAAATTTGGAGGCGAGGGTCGGAATCGGCCAGATTTCCCCGCTGTTGCACCTCAAATATGCCTGATTTCATTGGGTATTCAAGCAAAAACTGTTTTATCCGACCCTATCGTTTTTAATCCGTTTGGTGTCCGTTTTGGTGTCCGTTTGCCGATCTCAATTTTATGAAGTTGAGTTCCGATTGGTCGCGCCCAGCAACCACTTCTTTCCTTCATCCGTGATCTGGTAGCGCTGCAAGCGGCTTTGCGGTTTATCTGGAATCGTTCGCCCAAGCCAGCCCTTGCCGATAAGCGCGTTGAGATAATTTTCGCGGAATGTCTGGCGGTGTTTGACGCCGGTGAGCGACTGGATTTCGCCGGCCTTACGCGGTTGCTCACAGAACCGGAGAATTTGCACTGCGACTTGGCCGGTGACTTGGCCGGTGACTTGGCCGGTGACTTGGCCGGTGACTTGGCTGGTCGCTAGAAGTTTCCGTTCCCTAGCCTCTTTGATGAATTCAGGATGGAGTGGCAGGCGCACCAGAAAATAAGTCCGGTCGTCATCAGACTCAAACAGGGGTTTCGGAGAGCCATTGGCGCGCAGCGCCTCCAACATTTTTGGAATGCCAGTGCCTCGACCTTCGGTGAGACTGAGTTCTTTCAGAAATTCACCGATGCGCCGGTTGCGATACCGCCGCGTTGCAAAGCGCCCGGATTGCAATTCCTTGATGTTGACGGAACGATCCAGACCCGGATAACTGGCCACGGTGATTTCATCCGGCAGGACACGGACTTCAATCGGCTCCCGGATTTCGTAGCTGCGGTGATAAACCGCATTTACCACCGCTTCCTCCAGCGCCGCATAGGGCACATTGAAAAAGCGGTCGGCTTCCGGTCGGTCGCCGTGTTTCACCACCCGTTCCTCAATCACGGCGTTTTTCAAAAATGTCAGCGCGTCTTTGAGGATCACGTCCAATGGGCCGGCGAATGTTTTCTCCGTGAATGTGTCGGCACCGGGGCCATCGGGAAACTGCACCACATCAATCTGCGTTTGAGGAAAAAACTTTTGTGGTGCGGGGTTGAAAAACATCAGGCCGACATTTAACGGGTGCATCGTTTCGGCAGGGCCATCGGCAATTCGCATCTGGCGGCACAATTGGGCAAAATCCATCGTGCTGGAATCGGCCAACAAGTCGCTGCCCACTTCGCGCAGAAAATTTTGAATCAGCGAAAGTTTGAGGTCGTTCAACGAGGCGCGGTGATGAATGCGGTCGTCGAAAGGAACGGTGGCGGCGAGGCTGACCAACTCGACTTCCTCTTGATGCCTGGCTCTGACGGTGGCCGAGCCTTTGCGAATGTAGTAGGCGAACTCGCGGTTGCCTTTTGCCAGTGACATGGGTGCTTTGTAGGGTCGGGTCTGCCCGCCGGGGCACCACAATACAAGAATGTGCTTTTGCTGGACGACGTAAGGCGCAATCACCGGATG
>Ga0302277_1000796_pt1 | contig 23918 bp, 20 predicted proteins | sample III_Bog_N3_1_FD_198759 | JGI IMG/M metagenome (GOLD analysis project Ga0302277, IMG submission 198759) | Peat permafrost microbial communities from Stordalen Mire near Abisko, Sweden - III_Bog_N3_1 | ecosystem: Environmental > Terrestrial > Soil > Wetlands > Peat | place: Sweden: Abisko... | reverse complement strand
GGACGGAATCGATTCACATTGCACCTCCGCTGACCTGGCGTGTCAGCTATGGTGCAAAGCTAGGGCGAATCCGGCGGCGGCGTCCAATGAATTCCAGGGAGAGCGTTATGCATTTCAGGAATAACGACTGGCCGGGCGCTGCTTAAAGCCTATATTTCGTAGTTTCGAATGGTTTCCGGGGTGCCGACGCCGCCTCTATATAAAGAGGCCTTCACATCTGGGCGAAGGTTGAGACAACAAGAAAAGCTAGTTCCGTCCGACAATTCAATCTGAAGGTTGGTTCCATCTCCCGTATCTTTATGAATGCGGAAGGTTTGAATCGTTTTTCCCGAAAGTTCAGGACACTCGATGTAGTCATCCTGCATGAATCTGAACCTCTCAATTTCCCTAGAATCGCATATTTCATCGGAAGTTGCATGGCAATCGAACTGGAACTTTTCCACAAGGTCGGCGGGGAACAAGCGCAACCGTTTCGGTAGCCCGTCCGCATCGGGGAGAACTATCGCTGATAAAGTATCACACTCATCGTGTGTAGACTCATAGTGGTCAGAGCTCAAGTATGGGAGTGTGGCCACACGCTCCGTCAAATCTCGATTCGGCAACACGTTGCGGCAACTCCGCGACGAGCGAGGCTACTCGCAAGAGGAACTCGCCGAACGAGCGGAGCTGCATCGCAATTACGTGGGTGGTGTGGAGCGTGGCGAGCGGAATGTGGCTCTTGAAAACATCGTGAAGCTGGCGAAGGCGCTTTCGGTGCCTCCGAGCGACCTGTTCGTAGACTTTTCCTGAGCACATTCCATGTTTCCTCGTGGATACAGGGAATGATGCCCACGGTTGAATTGCTATCTGGCGTGTTAGCGGCCCATTTTTCACCTAAAGGTAGCTGAGAAGGCTAGATTGCAATAACGGCCCCCTCCCCGGGGGCTTGTAAACGCGCGAATCTGATCGAAGCACACGCGATTCGAGTTTAATGGCGTACATACTCGGGCATACACTCTGGTCGGAGGGCCTCACGTGAGTGGCCTATGTCCTTCCATTCTTCCCAATCAGCTTTGCTAACCGGACGTGCGCAGGTTGGAGGCGCTAAAATGTTTCTAACCGTTTTCAGACCCCTGAGAGTCCCTGGAACCTTCAACTTGTCTGGATGTTCATCCAACGATTACTGAACCTGGTCTGGACCGTCGAGCCGGGGTTTCGGAAAGGCATTATCCTTCAATGCACGACATCGTAGTCCCATTCACGTCCATTCACACGATTGCACTGATTCTCTGGGGCTGTTACGGGCTGATTCTGGCAACTCTGATGATGCTTGTATGGCTATTTCGGTCTCGACGCAACGTGGAAGTCCAAATTGCTGTTTTGGCTCGGACTTTGGGGAATGCGGCAGAGGACAGTTCCCTGGAACGACGCAACGGGTTGGGTCTAGAACGCTTGGACGCGATTCGTCAGAATTGCGCGGATCTCAAAGGAAAACCATCGGAATGGTGGAATCGGATTGATGAGAAGGTAGAGCCTTATGTCAGCCCAGAAGACACTGAAGGATGGTTTCTCACCGAGAATCCTCGTGCAGCTCTTCCCTATGAAGTGGTGGTGGGGCGTAGCTTCCCTGCTGCAATCTTCGGAGCATATCCCGGTCTTCTGACAGCTTTCGGATTGATGCTGACCTTTCTTGCGATTCTTCTGGCACTGATGAATGTTCATTTCAACAAAGGAAACGCCAGTGAACCAGTCAGTGGAATGGAACAACTAATCAATGGGCTTTCGGGCAAGTTTCTGAGTTCCATCATCGCTCTTGTTCTTAGCATCCTATTCACCATTACAGAACGCTTTTCAGTGAGGCGCATCAAGGAATCCTATGAGCATATGCTCTCGACGATTTCTAAGACAATTCCTTTTCTTCATACTTCCAGAATTCTGTTAGACATTCATAGGTTTTCTGCCAAACAGACGGTTTCTGTTAGCAATATCAGCAGCGAGGTTGTAGATCGGCTCACTAACGCATTCAATGATCGGGTTGTTCCCGGACTGGCCTCGGGGATGTCGTCAGGCGTAGCGGAGAAGCTGCAAAATGAATTTCGCCCGACGATGGAACGGATGGTTGGATCGCTTGATGCTCTGCAATCTGCGATTATTCGGCTTGAGTCTGAAAAGAAGGACTCAGTGACCGGCGAGTTCGGGAAAATGATTGACGTTTTGAAAGAGTCAATCAGTGATGCTCTGTCCAGTATGGGCGAACAGTTCCGAGAGGCTTTATCTGGGTCTGCGAAAGATGAATTCGGGAATGTTCAGGGAACACTCGAAACAACTCGCCATGTTCTGACAGAAATGAACGGCCAATTTGCTCAGATGCAAACGGCGCTTGGCGTGATTATCGCAAAAACTGAGGAGACCACAACAGGTCAACTTGAATCTGGAAGAAAGCAAGCCGAAGAATTGAATGCCCTGATGCATGGACTAATGACCAAACTTCAGGAAACGGCGGACCAGAATATCAACAGTGTCCAAACTCAGCTTACGCGAGTTGTTAGTGATCTGACGGACAACGTCACAAAACTATCTGTGGATATGATGGACGCATCCAAGGACATGGCACGTCATTCCCAAGAGTCTGCAAGTAGCATTATTGAAAAGACTGATGCATGGTCTGAGGCAACTGCAAAGCGACTGGAATCCCTGCTAGCCAACATAGAGAACCGGAGCGATGATTTCAAAAGAGCGAGCGAGGCATTGCTTGAGGCAAAAACGTTCATGAGCAATCTTCTAACGCAGAATGCAAATGCTCTCAAGCAAATGCAAGATGCTAGTCTCAACGTCCAGACCTATAGCAAAGGGCTTGCAGGGCAATCTGATTCTCTGAAAGCGATCAGTGGTGACCAGGCTAAGGTTGCAAGCCAGTTGCTATTGACTTCAGGTGGACTAAAGGCTTTATACGATCAACATCAGCAGCAGCTTGGGGAGTACAGGAGAACCGTCGCTGAGTACAAGGAAGTTGTAGATACATTACAAGAACCTCTCGCAAGAATTATGAAGGCCACCAGTGATGGACTCAGAGACTACAACCAAAAGGTTGAAAGTAACTTTAACGCAATCGTTAAAATCGGAGACTCTCTCTTTCCAAAGGCGGCAAACATGCTAAGTGTACAAATCGACGATCTCGGCGAAAAGCTCGAAGAGCTTTCCGATGTAATCGCAAAGACGGTGGAGCGCTCCAATGGAAGATCGCGATAGTTCCGAGCATTTGAGTAGTTCGCTGACCGACCTAATGACCTCATTAATGGTCATCTTCATCCTGCTTCTACTGGTATTTATCAGTCACACTGCGAATAAGGATACAGCGCTTCGAGATACGTTACTCACCGAGCTGAAAAAGGATTTAGTACCGCAAGGCAAAGATCGAACAGCTCAAGGGTTTAAAGACAGCTCAATTCTGCCCGACCCCAAGAACCCTGATGCCATCCTTGTTATTGTTCCAAATAATTTGATGGGGTTTGAAAATCAGGAGTCGGCCCTTAAGAAAGATGGACAACAGTTCCTTCAGACTCATATCCCTGCCCTCGCGGATGTTCTATGTAGCCAGAAGATTCAGAGCAGTATCGACTCCATTGTTGTTGAAGGACACACCGATAGCCACCCGTGGCAAGGATCTACCCCGGAAGAGAGCGAAAACAAGAATCTCACGCTTAGCCAGAAACGCTCAATGGCAGTTGTTGAAGAAGCCCTGGCCGACCTGAGCGGCAAAACAACCAGAGGGTGCTTCTTGGAGAAACTGTCCGCGACGGGCCGGGGCGAGCAAGATCCGGAAAAAACGGATGATGAGAGCCGCCGAGTAATCTTTAAGATTCACGTCAAGGCAAATGATGAAGAAGCGGTTAAGCAGGATGTGACGAAATGAGTCTGATTTGTGAGGCCCTAGACCGCCTACAACTAGACATCGGCGAATTCCGCGAGGCGACGGTTTATCGCCCGGTTGACGCGAAAACCTGTCTGCGGCAGTTATGCGTAACCATAGAAGCGTTTGAAGAGAAGAACGATAAGATAGCCATTCCCAAGCCCACACTTGACCCCGAAGAAGTGTGGGCCATATGGCGTAAAGAGCAATACTCGTTTGACAAACTTGATAGCCGAGAAAAGCGCACCCTCTGTATTTCGCCTGAAACGGCCACGAGGGCAAAGTTGGTTGAGGCGCTCCGGAAAGAACCAGAAGCGTTGAAGCGCATGACTACTTTTAATGGATTTGTTCAGGCATACTTCGCCAAGTGGCGAAGTATGGACAATCCAGAAGTCATCGAGAAACTCATTCAAGATCTACTCGAACAAGGGAGAATCCATCGGAAGAGCAGAGTCCTTGATGTCTGGAGACGCTCCCTGTTCTTATTTTCTGCACTAGCGTCCCAGCGACTGGCCGAGGTGATTACCCGTGATCGCAAGCCTATGAAGCAGGCTTGTGGAGAGTTCTTCATCGCCCCGTCAACTTCACTTGTTGCGGACACTCACAAACGTGCGGCTGAGCTGCTTGTGAAGGGACTTATATCCAAGCAGAACTTTATCAGTGAACCAGAAGCGGTCAGAGACTTCCGGTGGGGATTTGATAATCTTCTTGGGGTTGGCCTGCACCCTGTTACATATCGTGCAGTTATGAGCGATCTGATAAACAGTCAGTTGCCAGCACGAATGCCAGGGTTTCAGAAAACAATGGTTGAAGTCATACATGGAGATGATCGCCTCGGCGACCCACGCTTGGCCGGGAATGCTCCAAACTGGCGCACCATTCCGCAAGATGCTAAAGAAAAATTTCTTGCTTGGCTCGCGCAGGAAACCCTTCAGTTCTTCTTCGACACTCTGGTCCCAAGCAATGATGAGAATAGGAGAAGGGCGAAGTTCTGGCTTGAGTATGCAAAGAAGCAGGGTAAGGTCAAGGACTTTCAGGTGGCCGTGTCGGACGAAGATATTTACAGGATTAAAGCAAGCCGGGAAAAAACAATCCCTTCATACTCACGAGTCACCGGTGGAAACACGAGCGCATTTCTCATGGTATTTGAAGGCTATGGGAAGAGCTATGTTGTTATTGAGTTCAGTGAAACGGGTCATGCCGCTTATGTCTATACCAGAGAGGAATTCGAGTCGAGTGGGGTAAAATTGCGTTCCTATTCTTTTAACCTGACAGCAGACCTTAGACGCATGAGTGACAAGGAAACCAGGATCATCCATAGAGGGGAATGGGAACCGAAGGCTCGTAGAATACTTTCAGAATTGGGGATTCGACCATGACGCTCGTATTGAAGAAATTCGGAACAGATGTATCGCTGATAGCCGGAGCAGACGAATTGAGCGTTCAGTGCGCTTCCAACATCGATTGGACGCGTACTGAGTCGTGGCCGCTTGATGCTTTAGAGAATGGTTCGGGTAGGCGCACAGCGTATGAGGTTGCATCTCTGCTAGAAATGGGCTTGGCTGAGGGTGGCAATGATTCAGTGCGTATCCCATACAAGAACTTTCCTGAAATCGAGGCAGAAGAGTTCAGGCTCACAACTGCTTTTGCTATGCCAAGCCCGTTTTTGCTTAAGATTGATCGATTCAGCGACATTGGCCGTTCGGACTTCAAGTACAAATATCAGTTCCTCCTGGGTGCTCAACAAGTACCTCTGGAACGTTTTGGATTCTATCTTCGACGGGCTTCTACACAAGAGGTTTACCGTCTCGACGAGAGGATGTATTCATTACTGGAAGCGATGGAAACGTTCAACGGGCTTCTACCAGAAGAAAAGGGGCAGCAGAGAAGCTGGTTGGATTTTGCAAATATCAAACGGTGGGCAGTCGAGATCAATGCCACGCTTGACGGAACTTTACTCAAGAACGATGTAATCGTCCCCTCCTCAATAGGACTCGATCTGTTCGAGGATCAAGACGGTTCACTTAGTTTCATTCCGACCTGTCCAGAATTGGAAGATAACAGAGACTTCCGTGTTTTGTTTGAACGCAATAGCAATGCGGAAGGATTCTATTCCCTTGACCGCCCAGGCATGGGAAAACTGCGCATCGTTCTTACCGAGAAGCAGAAGACTGTATTGGACCGAATGAAACGAGTGCAGCGTGTTACTGGAGAAGTTAAGGAGAGGCTAAAGAGTGACCCCAGCCCTATTTTCGATGGCATTGCTGGAGACGTAGAGCTACCGTATAGTGATCGAGTCATTGGAATTGGAGAATACGAGTTTGTCTCTGTGCCCAAGGCTACTTCGGATGAGGGCGCTATGTCCGGCCTCTTCGGAGATATGAAGACCGCAGAATCGGCCTCGGACAAGAAGGCTGGAAATGACGAATGTGAACTAGATAAGCCTGCAAAGAAAACTCTTTTGATTGAAACGAATGATGAGTTCGTTCGGCAAGATTACATAGACGAATCAGAACTCGCTCGTCTCGGAACTTCGATTGTCCCGTATGAGCGACCAGCCTCACTTTCCAATGAATATGAACTCAAGACACACCAGCGCTACGGTGTTCAGTGGTTGCAAACATGCACGAGAATTGCAGATCGCAGGGGGGTACTGCTCGCAGATGATATGGGCGTTGGAAAGACCCTTCAGATTCTTGCATTTCTTGCTTGGGCAATAGAGTCCGGTCGGTTTCCTGATCTCTCTTGCGCAAAGCCGCCTTTCCGACCGATCCTGATAGTTGCGCCGCTCATTCTGCTAGAGACGGAGACTTGGCAGAACGAGATGAAGAGGTTCTTCATGGATAACGGGGAAGTGTTTGGAAATGTTTTGCCACTTTACGGGCCAGAACTGCGTGGATATATACGAAAGGATGCGGAGGCCAGAGAAGAGATTGTGGCGAAGCCGATCCTGAACCTTGAGCGCATCCAGCGGAATCAAGTGATAATCACGAACTATGAAGCTGTCCGTGATTATGAGTTCAGCTTTGCTTATTGCCCAAATGGAAAATCGCTTTGGTCAATCGTTATCACAGATGAAGCACAAGAGTATAAAACTCCGAATTCCAAGATTTCTCATGCAATGAAAGCACTGAAGCCTGATTTCAGAATTGCTTGTACAGGCACTCCGGTTGAGAACAGACTGCTTGATATGTGGAATCTTTTCGACACAATCCAGCCTGGATTGCTTGGCTCGGCACGGGAGTTTTCACAAGAGTACGAGAGCCGACGTGACGACTCGTTCGCTGACTTAAAGAGCCGCCTACTGTACCAGAAGCCCCATGCGTTCTTGCTAAGACGGAATAAGTCCGAGGTGCTTGAATTACCAGTGAAGCATGAACGCAAGCTGGAATGTGTCATGTCAGATGCAGAAGTACAGAAGCATCAAGGACTGACTGAGGGGTTAAGCGCCGCCAAGCGGTCAAAGGGAAGATTGGAACTGTTGCAGAGATTTGCGCGTTTATACCAGCACCCGCTGCTTTTGGATGGTGATGGTGATGATTTCTCAGTTCAAGAACTCGTGGCACAGTCATCAAAGCTGCGTGAAACTCTGGCAGTCCTTCATCAAATTCGCGGAACTGGCGAGAAGGCAATTATCTTTGCTAGGCATAAAGCGATGCAGCGGATATTGGCAAGAGTCTTGAGTTCGGAGTTCAATAAGGCCGTTCGGATTGTGAATGGGGATACTCCTCGCTCAGGCCGTCTCAGTAAGGCAGGAGGAGAAACCAGGAGCGGCATTCTCGGAGACTTTAGAAAGTCAACAGGTTTTGATGTGGTGATTCTTTCGCCTTTCGTCGCAGGCGTGGGTTTAACCATCGTGGAAGCAAACCATGTTATTCATTACGGGCGATGGTGGAACCCCGCTGTTGAGGCTCAAGCAACAGATCGCGCATATCGTCTTGGGCAGGTCAAAGATGTCACAGTGTATTTGCCAATTCTGAAGGACATGTCAGGGAGAATATCAAGAACTTTTGATCAGTTGCTTGATGAACTAATGGATCGCAAGAAAGGGTTAGCTGAAGGCGCACTTCAAAAGGATGATTTTCTCGTCCCACAGGAAAAAGAAGATGAAGCAGGCTTGCAGGTTTGTTCTGGGCTTGTGTCGTCTATGAATTCAGATGCTATTTCATAGCTGACTTCGACGACAACCTACTTATGCCGACCCAATATGAATTGAACCAGGACGTTCCAGAAGTAGCTAGTGTCGCTATTGGCAGCAGGTTTCGTAATCGACAGTTTTAGCTGAAACAAGCATACTAGTCAATGTCAATATCGTTCCACAATGGAACTATATTGACATTGAGGCTTAGCTGCTCCATACTTGATTTATGCCACGCACTCGCATGGACGAGCTGTATGCACTTGCCGAGGAACACGATGGCCTGCTCGTGTCCAAAGATGCACGCGCCTTGGGGATTCAAGACTCCGTACTGGTACGGCTCGCACAGCGTGGTCGGCTGGAGCGAATGAGCAGAGGTGTCTACCGGATTGCTCACTTTCCGGCAGACCGGCTTTCCCAATACCGTGAAGCGGTCCTGTGGGCACAGGCAAGTCAAGGACCGGAGCGCATTGCCCTGTCTCATGAGACGGCACTACTGCTCTACGGAATCTCGGACGTGAATCCTGCGCGCGTGAACCTCACTGTTCCGATGTCTGCACGGCTTAGGCGGGAGCACCCTGAATGGATAACGATTCATCGGGCCGACCTTACACCGGAGGAGATCAGTCAGCATGAGGGAATGCCAGTCACCTCCGTAGAACGCTCGGTCATGGACGTTCTCTCGACAACGCATCGGGCGGACATTGCCCAGAAGGCCATCGCCGATGCGCTTCGAGAAGGACTGCTCAGCGCGGCTCAGGCAAGCGGCCTTCGGAAGCGTGTCAGCCGCTCGGTACATGGTCTCTCACTTGTAACAAACGGAAGCAGGGTGAAGTCAAATGACTCCTCAACCAGTTGAACGCCTGGAAAAGACATTGGCGCGGGTCGCCAAAGAGCAGGGACTGGCGCAGGAACGTCTTCGCCGGTGGGTTTCCTTTCTGGCGCTCTGCGGAGTATTGGAACGAGCGGTGAATGAGGGCGTCCTCGACAACTACTACTTGAAGGGTGGCGCTGCGATGGAGCTGCGCTTTGCCGAGGGCGCTCGCGCGACGAAGGACATCGACATCGGTGTCTCTGGCGAACGGGCGGCGCGGCTTGCACTCTTTCAAAACGCGCTTTCTCTCGGATTCGATGACTTCAGCTTTCGGTTGAAAGGCAAGCCATTGAACATGGAGAAAGTTGATGCGGTGCGCTTTGAACTTGCCATCCAGTATCGAACCCGCGCCTGGCAAACGATTGATGTAGATTTAGGGGCATCAGGAGCCGGTGTCGTAGACCTCGTGGAGCCAACGATTCGAGGACTCTCCGCAATGGGGTTGAGGACGCCGTCTCCAGTTCGTTGCCTGAATCTGAGTGAACAGGTTGCTCAGAAGTTGCACGCTTGTACCGGACCATTCTCACAAGGGCGCGCCCGCGATGTGCTGGATATTTTGCTGATTGACCTGTTGGGCAAGCTGGACGTGCGAGCTGTACGAGCGGCAGCAGAGCAGGTGTTTACACAGCGGGCTACGCACGACTTTCCGCCGCCCATCCGAATCCCAGCAGAGTGGCATCCCGAGCTTGAAGTCTTGGCGAAAGAGCTTGGTTACCCGACAACCTCTGCGGTAGAAATTGAAGCCCGATTCCGTGCTTTTGTAGATGTGGTGGCAAAAGCCGGGTGAGATGCAAGGCTCCGTTACTATAGACGCTGCGGACCGAAAATCCGCAGCGCCATGATGCAGTTCTAAAGCACTTACTTCAAAATCCCGGTGCCGCTTTTGGGGCCACTTTGTACTGTGATTTTGTGCGTTATGGTGCCATTTGGTGCAATGTGGAAATCAACTCCATGTTGTTCTTAAATTGGGCTTTATTCGACATGGTGCAAGGCAGTGCAAGACAGTTCTAAAGGCTAAAAATCGCTCTTAAAATCCGCAGGCCGCAAGGCCGTGGGGGTTCAAGTCCCCCTCCGGGCACCAACAAAATCAATAGTTTATAAAATTCAATTCTCATAAAAATCTTTCGATTGTGCCCAAACTGTGCCCAAACTGAATAGAAAGCGTCTGCCGAGAATTTTGATCCCTAATTGTCTTATTCGCCTTTTGTTTGCTATAGTGCTTCCAGATATCAACATTTGGGAACAACCCGATGAACTATTCTGAAGCCATTGCAAAACGTGTTCTTGAAGCGATCCTGCCCGGCGCGAACCTGGAATACCAGCCTGTGCAGTCCAACGGGGAATATGATTTCAATCTCCGGTACGACGACGGAAGCTTTGCCGCCGTAGAGGTAACCGCAGCAGTAGACAAGACGTTAACAGAGACCATCGCTGCGGTTCGTAGCAAGAAAAAGGGCGGTTCAGCCATCAAGGCAACTGCTTGCAAAAAGAGTTGGTTGATCTTCCCAGGAAAAGGTGCTTCGATCAACACGATTAGAGCAGATGCCGACTGCTGCCTTGCCAAATTAGAGCAGGATGGAATCGACAGATTCTTTTGCGTAAGCAATTCCCCATCTGTTCAAGAAATTTGTTGCCGTCTCCAGATAACGGGCGGCGGGGTTATTTCTTCGGAAACGGAGCCGACAATACAGATCGCATTTCCAATTGGCGGCGGTGCAGTTGGTCCAAGTCTTGCAATTGAAGCCGGCGAAAGGGAGGCTTGGAAAGAGGACAACCGTAAAAAATTGGGTGCTGCAAAGACAACCGAACGTCATCTTGTTGTCTATTTTGATGCGGGGAACGGCCTGCCGTGGACTGCTCTTACAAGTTTTGAACCGCCGAAGACCTTGCCGAAGATTTCTACGGAAATAACGAATCTATGGCTGATTGGGCACAGTGAGAACAAGGATGAATTTGTTGCGTGGTATGCAAGCACTAATGAGGCTTGGCACAGCACGAAGGTAGTTTGTACCCCGGAATCACCGCGCGATCAGAGTTTCAACAAAATGCGTTGACATGGCGATATGGTCAAACTCGGCGGAACTAGTAGGGCAGACGGGCTTTCAGCCCGTGGACGGCTCAAGCGGGGCAAGCAGCGCTACAATCCCTCCAGTAGTTCCGAGAGGGTTGTTTCGAGAGCAGAGGCGATCTTGCTGAGGGTGCGCAGCCCCGGCTCGCGGACTCCACGCTCCAGGTCCGAAATATGCACCTCGTGGACGCCGGACTGCTCAGCAAGGTCGATCTGCCGCCAATTCCGGGCGCGGCGCAGCTTCCTGATCCGCTCCCCCGTCGCCGCACAGATGTCCTTTGCCATGCGTTCATCATCGGGGTAGCCTTTGCGCTATATTTAGCGCATACACTCTCTAGCGTCAGAAAGGTGACAATATGCAATTTCCAGGAGTGATGAGAGTAAGAATTCTTTGCTCATGCGTGATTCTGGCGCTGATGGTGGGCGCTGCCATAGGTTCGGCGCAAGACATAGCCGCGCTCAAGAAACAAGCCGCCAGCGGCGATGCCAAGGCGCAATTCGAGCTTGGCATGGATTACGACAATGGCCAAGGTGTACCGAAGGATCACGCCGAGGCAACTCGCTGGTTTCGCAAAGCTGCGGAACAAGGAAATGCTACCGCACAATATAACCTTGGGGTGGCATATGAGGCTGGCGGCGACGTGCCGCGAGACTACGCTGAAGCTGTTAGGTGGTTTCACAAGGCTGCCGAGCAAGGAGATGCATTCAGTGAGCTGTACCTCGGCCTTGTGTATCACAATGGCGTGGACGTTCCAAAGGATGAAGTTGCAGCCGTCAAATGGTGGCGCAAAGCCGCCGAACAGGGGAATCCTCCTGCACAATTCCACATTGGAGCGGCTTATTACTACGGTGATGGCGTCCCACAAGATTATGCCGAATCCGCCCGCTGGTATCGCAAAGCCGCCGAGCAGGGTCATGCAACGGCGCAAAATGATCTGGGAGACTTGTACTACATAGGCTGGGGCGTACCACAAGATTACGCACAGGCCGCGATCTGGTATCGCAAGGCCGCTGAGCAAGGAAATTACGAGGCGCAGTACAACCTTGGCCTCTTGTACAACAATGGCGTAGGGGTGCCACAGGACTACGCAGAGGAGTATTTCTGGCTGGATCTTGGCCTGTCAGGTCAACTGTCTGGTAACGAGCGGGAAGAGGCTGAGAAAGTCCGAAATGCATCCGCCTCGCTCTTGACACCAGCCAAACTCTCCCATGTGCAGCAGCGGGCGCGGAAGTGGTTTGAGGATCACGCGGCCAAGACGCCTGCTTCCTCCAGTCTTACGCTCACACCTTTCGGAACCCGAAAAAGCTTGGACACTTGATTGCTCCTTTCCGACTTTGCTCAAATCCCTTGAAATAATCTCAGTTTGCGGACAGACAAGAGTCTGCCTCATCCTTACCTTATCGTGCTCTGGCTCAGCCCGTCCTGCGAAACGCGCCAAAACATCTGCAATATACGCCAAATAGTCACCCGAATCGGAGCGCGAAGATTGGCGCATTCTGCTGCCATATTGGCATCTTTCGCATAGTATACCGTCCGACTTCTGGATTATCGTTAGGAATGAAACGGAGTCAGGATATGCAAAAACGTAAATTGGGGCAACTGGAAGTAACGGCGATCGGTCTTGGCTGCATGGGAATGAGTTCAGGCTATGGCCCCGCCGCAGACAGGCAGGAGATGATTGCCTTCATTGGTACTGCCGTCGAGCGGGGCATTACTTTCTTCGACACGGCGGAGGCATATGGTCCGTTCACGAACGAACAACTGGTGGGCGATGCGCTCGCTCCATTCCGTGGTCAGGTCGTGATTGCAACTAAGTTCGGTTTTGATATTGATCTGAATACAGGGCAGCGGCGAGCAGGTCTGAACAGTCGCCCGGAGCACATTCGACAGGTAGCAGAGGCTTCGCTCAAGAACCTCAAGGTCGAAGCGATTGACCTCTTCTACCAACACCGTGTTGATCCAGACGTGCCGATTGAAGACGTAGCCGGGACTGTCAAAGAGCTGATCGAGGAAGGAAAAGTCAAACATTTTGGCCTATCCGAGCCAGGAGTCAACACCATCCGCCGCGCTCATGCCGTACAGCCTGTTACGGCAGTCCAGAGCGAGTACTCGCTGTTTTGGCGAGGTCCTGAGGATGAGATTCTGCCAACGCTTGAGAAACTCGGGATCGGCTTTGTCCCGTTCAGTCCGCTGGGCGCAGGCTTTCTCACCGGCAAGATCAATGAGACGACGAAGTTCGATAGCACCGACTTTCGCAATGTTGTTCCGCGCTTTACCCCTGAGGCTCGGAAGGAAAATCAAGTATTGGTTGATTTCCTTAGTGCGTTTGCCGAGAAGAAAAAGGCGACCCCGGCTCAGATAGCACTGGCATGGCTTCTTGCCCAGAAGCCTTGGATTGTGCCGATTCCAGGCACAACCAAACTGCATCGACTTGAGGAGAATATCGGATCTGTTGCTGTCGAACTTACTCCAGACGATCTTCGCGAAATCGATAGTGCCACTGCGAAGATCAAGCTGGAAGGCGCTCGGTTACCGGAGGCCGCGCTAAAGATGACCGGACGCTAATGCATTTGGGTAATGGTGTAGCCCCCCGAGCATCAAGCAAAAAGCAGATTCCCTTCGGGAATGACAAACAAAAGGGCGGGAATGGCAAACAAATTGGTCTACAGCAATGCCTAAACTGCTCTAATGCTGTTTCGGTTCAAGGCGCTCGTTACCCTGCAAATCTCCAGGCACGAGTTAGTCGCTAACTCGACGACCGGCAACTTATGTCAAAATGCGAGTCTTCGAGGGAGATATATCATTCTCCCTCAGAAGAATTCTCCCTAGCTGAAAGGATAATCATGGAAATCAAGCGTATCGGCTCTCAAGCCTCGGTTACCGGGCCATCTGACTGGTTCACCGGCAAAGTGCGAATTGACCAACCGTTCCAAGCCCCTGATCCGGCGCGGGTAGGAGGCGCTACCGTCACCTTCGAGCCAGGTGCGCGCACGGCTTGGCATACGCACCCACTGGGGCAAACACTGATCGTAGTGGCTGGTTTTGGCTGGGCACAGCGGGAAGGCGGACCGGTTGAAGAAATCCATCCCGGGGATGTGATCTGGTTTGCGCCTGAGGAGAAGCACTGGCATGGAGCCACATCGACCACAGGCATGACCCACATTGCCATTGCTGAGAAGCTCGACGGTAAGGCCGTCGATTGGATGGAGCAAGTCACGGACGAACAGTACCGGCGTGCGTAAACAGGGTGCGAATCAAGGGCAAGCGATAGGAGCGTAGAAATGGATATTAGTGATTATGCAAAAAAGAGCACGATAAGCTTTTTCCCGGCCACGTCTCGACCGTAGCGGTGACCGATCCAGAGCTGATTGAGATCTTCGACAACTTTGCCTTCGACGAGGTCTTGCGCGACAGCAAGCTGCCGGTCAAGACCCGGCTCATCCTTCAACTGGCGGCCATCATCGCGTCGCAAGCCGTTCGTGAGTACAAAGCAATGATGGGTGCTGCACTCAACGTCGGAGTCACTCCGGTTGAAGTGAAGGAAGTCCTGTATCAAGCCGTCCCCTATCTCGGAATGGCCAAAGCCTACGACTTCATTCAGGCGACTAACGAAGTTCTCCCCGAGCGCGGCATTACACTTCGCTTGCCGGGCCAGTCTACAACGACGCCCGAGACGCGCATGGAGAATGGCCTTGCCGCGCAAAAGCAGATCATCGGAGAGGATGTTGTCGACAAGCTCTACACATCCTCTCCTCAAGACCAGATGCACATACGTCTTATCAATAGAGGCTTTAGAATTAGCTATGGCTTCATGGTTGCGATTCTTCTCGTTGGTTCTTCTTGCGGTTCCCTGTTGCGCTTTTGCCGATCCTGGGCCGTTTGATCTGGCTGGCCCCACGTTGGAGGTCAAGGTAATCCATGCAGGCAAGATGTTGCCGATCTCCGCAGTCCCCAATCTTTCGGTGGGAGATCAGCTCTCGATCAAGGCGGATCTTCCCGATGGCCAGTCCGCGCGCTATCTGATGGTCGCGGCATTTTTGCGCGGGGCGACCAATCCTCCGCCGCACAACTGGTTCTACGCCTCGCAGACGTGGAACCACAAGGACAGCGAAGGGCTAAGGATTACGGTTCCCAAGGGAGCCCAGCAGGTTCTCGTCTTTCTTGCGCCGGAGACCAATGGAGACTTCAAGGCAATCGTCGACGCGGTTCGCGGCCAGCCCGGAGCCTTTGTGCGCGCATCGCAGGATCTCAACCAAGCCACGCTCGATCGCTCGCGGTTGAAGGTCTATCTGGCTGCGATTCGCGCCATTGCCCAGAACAATCCAGAGCAACTGCCAACGGCGTCGCCCCTGCTGGCGCGCAGCCTCGCCATCAAGTTCAATCCGGACTGCTTGCAAAAGATCCCCGAGCTAGAGGCCTCCTGCCTGATGCAGGGGAGTGACTCGCTGATCCTGAATGACGGCCATAGCACCTCGATCGTAGAGGCTCTGACCTCGTCCTCGGTCGTCGATCTGGCGCAACAGATCAGCAGTACGCGTCAGGCTGACTACGGCTACTACAGCCCCTACATCTCTTCGGTCGTGGACATTGCGCACATCATGGATGCCTTCCGCACCGCGCAGTATCAGTACATCCCCGCGCTTGCCAGCGAGCAGAACGACCAGCTCTTGCTGGAGCTGAATGCGCCACCGTCGTTTCACAATCCGAAGTCGGTTCTGGTGATTGCTCTGCCAGCTGTCGAAGCACCGCAGATGCCGCCACTGCATCCGGTCGATCCCAAAGAGGTCTACTGCGCGGAGAAAACGGAACTGGTTCTTCCCGCCGAGGGCGCGCCGCTGGCCTTTGCCACCGGTTACGCCCACGACATGGTTCTTCGCCTAAAGGGAAAGAATGGCAAGATCGTCGATCTGCCGGTGAAGGCCGATGCCGAGAAGGGCGGATTCATCGCCAACACGGCGGGACTTAGCCCCTCGAACTTCGGCGACGTTCTGGACGGATCGCTGCATGGATACTGGGGATTCGAAGCGTACAACGGCCCGGAGTTTCGTCTGGAGAACGCTCACCCACAGCACTGGCAACTGGCCGACAGCGACCAGCAGGCGTTGATTGCAGGGCGCGACGATCTCATTCACATCGAAACGGAGAACGCTGCCTGCGTCGATAGCATCCTGTTGCAGAGTTCCACCGGAGAGAGCGTCAAGGCAGAGTGGAAGTCGACTGGCCCCAACCAGGTCGCCGTGACTGTGCCGCTAAAAAAGGTCAAGCCCGGCGCGCTCAAACTGCTGGTCAAACAATACGGTAGCAAGCAGCCCGATACGGTTCCGCTACAGAGCTTCGCGCAGGCTGGGCATCTCGACAGCTTCACCTTCCATGCGGGAGATCTTACGGGAACGCTCAAGGGAAGCCAACTGGAGGAGGTGAAGGAGCTTACGCTGAACGGGGTCAGCTTCAAGCCGGCTCCGCCTACTGGCGTCGAACCCGATGAGGAACTGACTCTGGTTGCCACCGACGTCAAGGCCGTCGCGGGACTAAAAGAAGGTACGAATGCGACAGCCAAGGTTGCGCTTAATGACGGGCGCGAGCTGAATCTCGACGCGACCGTTGCATCGCCACGCCCCAAAGTCTCACTCCTCGGAAAGAGCGTACAGTCCCCAGCATCGAGTGGGCTGGGAGATCTTCAGCTCGCCGATTCGGATGAGTTGCCACAGGGCGCGCTGTTGACCTTCTCGATTCACGCGCAGATCCCCGCAGCGTTTACCGGCGAAGAGAAGATCGAAGTCTCCACCGTACACGGCGCATTCCTGACGACGCTCACGCCTGCCAACGGCCTGACACTGGCGGACTCGCAGGTCGCTCTGGCGACGCTCAACACGGGCAAAGCCTTCGCCGCCTCCGCCGCTGGGCCGCTACGCTTTCGCATCGTCAAGCAAGGCATCGCTGGCGACTGGCAACCGCTTGCCACACTGGTTCGCCTGCCAGTTTTTAGCAACATAAAGTGTACCGCCAAGCCCGACGCGCCATGCGATCTCGCAGGTTTCAACCTGTTTCTGCTCGATGCAGTTTCAAGCGATGCGCACTTCGACCACTCGACACAGGTTCCTGAGGGCTTTCCCGGCTACACTCTTTCGGTTCCGCTTCCCATTGATGGAAGGCTCTACCTCAAGCTTCACGACGATCCGTCGGTTGTAAACTCCATAGCCTTCCCGCAAGGACTGCTTCCGCCCCTACCCCCTGCTCCTCCAAATGCAGCGACCGCGACTACAGGACAAGCGACTTCAGTCTCAACTCCTGCCAAGCCTTCAACTGAGGGAAATCCGCAATCTACTGCCGACAAGACTGCCCCTGCGCTGGCATCTCCTGCCACCACGCCAACAACACCACTCGCAAAACCGTCTGCACAGTAGGAATCTGCACACGCACTATAGATAAAACACGAATAAAATGGGATGCGGCACAGATCAGCTCTTGAATTACTGTAGACCAGTTTATTTGTCATTCCGCAGCGAAGCGGAGGAATCTGCTTTTTGTTCGTTTGACAACGCCATGCACCTTTACGGGAGCTACTGCTAAGCCGCGCTCTTTCAAACAAAAAGCTTTATCACAGTCTGTATAGCCGTTGCGAACAGACTCTCAAGCTATACCGAGATTCTCTCCAGCCGCTCCGGCGAAAGAATCAGGATCGAGACACCGTGAATCTGAATCAGCTTCTCGCGCTTGAAGCGGCCCAGCATGCGGGTCATCGTCTCGCGCGAACAGCCCACCAGATTGGCTAGCTCCTCGTGGGTCAGCGCCATGGTAAAGCGCATCTCCCCTTTGCCGCATGATTCGGCCCTGCCCCAATCCAGCAGCACCGCCGCAAGTCGCCCCGCCGTCGAGCCTGACAACGCCAGTCGCCGCGCATCGAAGAACGCCGCCTTGTACTCTTCGCTGAGAGCCTTGGCCGCATGCAGACTCGCCTGCCCATGCTTCTTCAGGAAGGCCAGAAACTCATCGCGACGAATGCTTTTGACCTCAGTCGGCTGTACCGTCTCGGCCGTGACCTCGTACTTGGAGCCGGAGATCACCGCGCCCAGTCCGAGAATATCTCCCGGCATTGCGATCTTCAGAATCAGCGTCCGTCCCTCCTTCGAGGTACACGACAACTTAACCTGGCCGTTACAAAGGACATAGACCGCCTGACTCGGCGCATTCTCCAGAAACAGCGTTGCGCCGCGTGGAAGCGACGAACTGACGCCGATCAGGTCGAAGTCGTCGAGCGCCTCATCGCCCAAACTACAGAACATGCGCATGGAGCGCAGATCGCAGTTTCCGCAATGGCGTGCTGGACGAATTATGGATGAGAGAGGCATGTCGAATCAGACCTTCCCGCATACAAAAACGGGGGGATGCGACCGTGGAGGTTATGACGCGACTGAGATTAATAACCTCGATCACATCGGATCTTGAGGCGAGATACAACTGTCCCTAATCGCGATTTTAGCACAGCGCAACTTCCCGAGGAGCGCCTCGGCCTGCGATCCGCAGCCCGTTCGCGGTGAAGATAGAGCATTTTCCTGTTGCTATAGATGTATGAGAATTGTCATCCTGAGCGAGCGCAAGACGCGAGTAGAAGGATCTGCGTTTTTCTTCGCTCAATGGCGCTCTATACCAATGGTGTAGAGCGCCATTGAGCGGCAAAAAAATAGATTCCTCCGCTTGCGCAACGGAATGACAAAAAACGGTCCATAGCTATTCGGAAACCGCACTAGCCAATGGTATAGACCGTCGCATAGCGAACAGAATGCGGGGATTCTTCGCTACGCTCAGAATGACAATACCTTCCTGCCCTATAGCTACTTCTAGAATATTCTAGTGCCCATAGCCCTCGGCGGTCTGCGCAACCTTGCCGCGGAAGAGCCAGTGGATGATGGAGAAATACAGAATCGCCAGCAGTATTCCAAACGTCCACCAGACCAGACCGACGTGCAGCGTGTGCGAGCCAGCCAGTGCGTTCGCAATGGTGATGTCGCGCCCTTCGCTGCCGACGGCGGGAAGAAGCACAGGGAAGAGTCCAATGACGGCTCCGGCCATCATGGTGGCCAGATAGGCTGACGAGCCGAGGAAAGCCGTCATCGCCGAGCCTCGTCGCGTGGCTAGGACGACGACAAGCAGACTGGCCAGCACAGCACAAGGAATGACGAACAAGACAGGGTGAGCTACGTAGCTGTCCAGCGAGTGCGGACGCGCCAGCACGGTCAGCGGAAGTCCCGCCAGCGTGAGGACCAGCAGCAGCGGCCACGCCTTCATGGCGAAGCTGCGAGCGCGCTGTTCCAGATCTCCCTCGGTCTTCAGGGCGAGGTAGAGCGAGCCATGAACAGACAGCGCGACCAGAGCCAGCACTCCTCCGGTGACGGTGTACCAGTCCAGAATGCCGGGATGCGCGCCGGGCTGCCAGTTGGTCCACAGCGGCAGAAAGAAGTAGTCGTCCGCGCCGATGGGGACTCCGCGCACGACGTTGGCCAGCGCGGCTCCGTAGAAGATGGCCAGCAGAACGCTGGAGAAAGTAAAGAGTGCGTCGAAGAAGGTTCTCCATAGCGGTTCGGCTGAGTGGCTGCGCAGCTCGATGCTGACAGCGCGCAGGATCAGCAGCCACAGAACAATCATCAGCGGCAGATAAAAGCCGCTGAAGGCCGAGGCATAGAGCAGTGGGAAGGCGAAGAAGAGTGTGCCGCCGGCGGCCAGCAGCCAGACCTCGTTGCCGTCCCAGAAGGGGCCGATCGAGCGCATGGCCTGTTGCCGCTCCGGCTCGGTGCGCGCGACGAAGAGGTAGGCGATGCCCACGCCGATGTCGAAGCCGTCCAGTACGACGTAGGCGACCAGCATGAGTGCGACGATCCAGAACCAGAGTGTACCCATGAATCTCTCCTATGCAGCTTCGCCGCTGTTTGTTGCAGCTTCCACGGACGCTGCGATCGGCCCATCCTGAATGAAGTTGTAGACCAGCACGATCCACAGAATCGAGAGCACAGCGTACATGCCGAGGAAGCCCAGCAGAGTGAACAGGCTGGAGCCCGCGCCGACGTGGGTTGAGTAGCCCTGCGAGGTGCGGATGAGGCCGTAGACCAGCCACGGCTGGCGGCCAATCTCCGCCGTCATCCAGCCCGCCGTGTTGGCAATATACGGCAGCGGAAAGCTGAGCAGAATGGGCCAAAGCAACCAGCGCGCGGTGAACAGCGAGCCGCGCCAGAGCAGGAGGGCCGCAAGCCCCATCAGCAGCAGAAAGTACGTCCCCAGCCCAGCCATGATGTGGTAAGCGTAGAAGAGCAGAGGCAGCGTCGTGGGCCACTGATCGCGCGGAATCTGGTTGAGCCCCTGCACCTCAGCGGTCGTCGTTCCATAGATCAGGAAGCTGAGAACCTTGTTCACGACGATGGGGTTATCAATCTTCTGCGCCTCCACATCAGGCTGGCCCAGCAAGACCAGTGGAGCGCCCGCCTCGCTATTGAACAGACCCTCCATTCCCGCGACTGCGGCGGGCTGATGCTTGGCCATGTACTTGGCGTGCAGGTCTCCGGTGGGGAAGATCATCATAATGCAAGAGATGACGCCGGAGATGACTCCCAGCTTCAGAAAGGTGCGTCCGTAGACCTCGTTGCGGCGGAGCAGCAGGTAGAGTGCGCCGACCGAAGCCATCACGAACGAGGCCGTCACCACCGAGCCGCACATGTTATGCGCGTACTGTAGCCAGGCCCAGGGATTCAGCATCAGACCCCAGAAACTGCTGACCTCGTAAGTACCGTTGGGCGTCACATGATAGGCCACCGGATGCTGCATCCACGCGTCGGTGATGATGATGAAGAAGCCCGAGATCCACGAGCCGACGAAGACGAGGAACGCCGACCACCAGTGCATCCAGCGCGAGAGGCGTTTTTCGCCGAAGAGGAACAAGCCGAGGAAGGCCGACTCCAGAAAGAAGGAGAAGATTCCCTCCATCGCCAGCGGCATTCCGATGACCCCACCGGTGCGGCGCGAAAACTCCGACCAGTTGGTGCCGAACTGGAACTCCATGGGGATGCCCGTCACCACGCCAAGTAGGAAGTTCACCGCGAAGATCTTGGCCCAGAAGCGAGCCGCGATGTCGTACTTCTCCTCGCCGGTCTTGATCGCCAGCGACTTGATCACGACGATCAGCAGGGCTAGTCCCATTGTGAGCTGCGGAAAAAGGTAGTGATAGGTGACAGTGAAGGCAAAGTGAATCCGGTGCAGGCTTAAAGCGTCCATGTTGCTCCTCGTGAGACTTTGCGCGCCTTTATTGTGAGCTATGGCAGCAACTTGCGCAATTCTTTTTTCCCAGCGCAAAACTATAAATTGCAGGCTAGGCAAAAAATGCGGCACGAACGTTGGATTGTCCGTGCCGGGAGGCCAGTGACGCAACTTATGTCGGCGAGAGGGCGGATTCGCCTGCTCTGGCCGCAAACTTTGCAGCGAAGGCTGCTCTGGATAAAAGACTACCACGCAAACTGAAAGCAGTTTAGGGCATTTTCCCAAATGGTGTAGACCGTGACATCGCGAACAAAAAAGCGGGGATTCTTCGCTACGCTCAGAATGACAATCTTTTTGGTCTATTGTCATTCGAGAAATTCGGTAAAATGCATATAGCCCCCGCATCTCAGGTCGAGAGCGGAGGCTATGGATGCGTATTCGTCCAGATCTATTTGATCTCGGCGATGGCGGCGACGACGCCCTTGGTCAGAATTGCGTTGACATACTCGGCGACGGCGGCGGACAGATTTGGAATCGTGCGCAGATCCTTGCCCCACCACTCCTTCTGCTCCAGAACCGCGTCGGTCAGGGTGCGAACGCCAGCGGCTGAGCCGTCGAAGGCAGACCAGAGCGAAGCGAATTTCTCTAGAATCGGCTGGTTGTCTTTGATCGGGTATTCCTTGCCATCGCGGTGGCCGATGAGCGCGCCGTCCTTGATCTCCGTACCGCGATAGAAGACGATCAACGCGGCCAGGGCAAAGGTGAGACGCTTGGGAAGCTCGCCGCGCAGCTCGACGTAACGCTCCAGTGAACGCAGCACGCGGGCCTTGTACTTTGAGATCGAGTTGAGCGTGATGCTCAGCAGCGAGTGCTGAATGAAGGGGTTGCTGAAGCGCTCGAAGACCGCAGCGGCGAAGAGGCTCAGCTCGTCCTTGGGCAGCGTGAGCGTGGGAATCACCTCGTCGGCGATAGCGCTCTTCATGAAGCCGGAGACAGCGGCGTCCGCCATGAAGTCGCCGACGTAGTTGAATCCGGCGAGGAAGGCTGCAGGGACGGTCGTGGTGTGCGCGCCGTTCAGGATGCCGACCTTGCGATCGCGATAGGGCTTCATGTTGTCGCTGACGATGACGTTGAAGCCGGCCTTGGTCAGCGGCAGCTCTTCATTCAGCGAAGCGGGACCTTCGATCACCCAGAGGTGAAAGACTTCGGAGGAGTCGAAGAGGTCGTCGCGATAGCCCGACTCCTTCCACAGCTTCTCGACCTCATTGCGCGGATAGCCGGTAACGATGCGGTCGACCAGTGTATTGGTGAAGACGTTGGCGCTCTCAATCCACTTTACGAAGGCGGCGTCGAGACCCCAGTTCGCAGCGGTCTGTAGAACGGTCTTCTTCAGGTTGTCGCCGTTGCGGTCGATCAGTTCGCAGGGCAGCAGAACGAAGCCCTTGGATGCGTCGCCGTTGAAGGCGTTGTAACGCTCCAGCAGAAGCAGCGTGAGCTTTGCGGGGAACGAAGCTGGCGGCTGATCGCTCTGCTTGTCGGCTGCGCTGTAGGCGATGCCCGCCTCCGTGGTGTTGGAGACGATGAAGCGCAGGTCTGGGTTATGCGCGCACTTCAGATAGCCCTGAAAGTCGGCGTAGGGATTGATGCCGCGGCTGATGGAGGTAATCAGCTCCTGACGCTCGACGACATTGCCCTCTTCGATGCCGCGCATCAGCAGCGTGTAGGCGCCACTCTGCTCGTTCAGCATCTTGACCTGTCCCTGCGCGATGGGCTGCACAACGACCACGCGGCCATTGAAGAGGCCCTTGCGATTCATGCCGTTGATCATCCAATCGACAAAGCCGCGCAGAAAGCCGCCCTCTCCAAACTGCAGGACTCGTTCAGGAAGCTGTTTATCAGCAGACCCGTTGGAGAGTACAGGATGTTCCTTGAGGAACTCGGCGTTCAAGTGTGGGATTGCAACAGTTTCCAAAGTAGGCATTAAAGAGTTACTCCGTCTTTCCAGATTGAAATTTCTCTGAATCCATTAATCTCCGCCTTGGTATGCGTGCGACCAGAGGCGACATCGAGTACAAGCTGGAACAGTTTGTCCGCAAGCTCCTCCATGCTGGACGTACCGTCCGCAAAGGGCCCTGCGTTGAAGTCGATCCACGTGGACTTGCGTTCGGCCAGTGGAGTGTTGGTTGAAATCTTGATCGTCGGAACGGGGAATCCCATCGGGTTGCCGCGTCCTGTGGTGAACAGAACCATGTGCGCGCCCGCTGCGCTCAGCGCAGATCCGGCGACGCCGTCGTTGCCCGGGCCGTTGAGCAGCGCGATGCCGCCCAGATTCGGGCTGGCCTGCTGACCGTAATCCAACACCTGCTTGACCGGGAAGCATCCGCCCTTCTGCACGCAGCCCAGCGATTTTTCGGCGAGCGTGGTGATGCCTCCCTCCTTGTTTCCGGGCGAGGGATTCTCATCAATCGGCTCGTTGTGGCGCTGGAAGTACTCGCGAAATGCATTGACCAGATGGATCGTATCGCTCGACACCTTGGCGGTCAGTGCGCGGTCGAGCAGAACCTCCTCTGCGCCGAACATCTCCGGCACTTCGGTCAGAATGCTGGTTCCTCCCACCTCGGCCAGCTTGTCCGCAACGCGGCCGACCAGCGGATTACCAGTGATTCCAGAGAGCCCGTCCGAGCCGCCGCACTTCATGCCCAGAAT
>Ga0302277_1000795_pt1 | contig 23925 bp, 27 predicted proteins | sample III_Bog_N3_1_FD_198759 | JGI IMG/M metagenome (GOLD analysis project Ga0302277, IMG submission 198759) | Peat permafrost microbial communities from Stordalen Mire near Abisko, Sweden - III_Bog_N3_1 | ecosystem: Environmental > Terrestrial > Soil > Wetlands > Peat | place: Sweden: Abisko... | reverse complement strand
AGCGTTGCAACACGTTTGCTATCCATATTTTCCCCCAACATTTTCGGGCAGGATGCCCGCGCTCCACATAATTGAATTGCATCGTAGGTGCTGATCAACTTACGACTACGAAATCAAACCGCCCTGATTTTCTCCAGCAATGCTTGCTGATCTCCTTGCTCCGCCTCTCGTCTGCCCGCAACCATATCCCATAACAGCGTGTCTGGCATATCCAGCAAAGCATCGAATGCAGCCTTTTGCGCCACATCCAATTCCGCATAATGTCGCTCGACAAAACGCCCCAACACGATGTCCAGCTCCAGCAAGCCGCGCCGACAGCGCCAGCGTACCCTTTCTATTTCTTTCATGCGGTTTCGAGCTTCTTCATACCGCCCGCTTCAACATCATGTCTTTTATCTTTCCTATCGCCGCAGTTGGATTCAACTCCTTGGGACACACATCCACGCAGTTCATGATAGTGTGGCAACGAAATAGCCGATACGGATCTTCCAGATTATCCAAGCGCTCGCTGGTAGCGTGGTCGCGGCTGTCGGCGATAAAACGGTAGGCTTGCAGCAGACCGGCCGGGCCAACGAATTTGTCCGGGTTCCACCAAAATGACGGGCATGAAGTGGTACAGCACGCACACAGGATGCACTCGTACAGGCCGTCCAGTTCGGCGCGTTCCTTGGGCGACTGAAGGCGCTCAGTTTCCGGTGGGGGATCTTCATTAACCAGATACGGCTTGATCGAATGGTACTGCTTAAAGAATTGCGTCATGTCCACGATCAGGTCGCGTACCACCGGCAGACCCGGTAGCGGACGCAATTCGATAGGCTGTTTCAGGCTCGACAATGGCGTGATGCAAGCCAGCCCATTGCGTCCATTGATGTTCATCGCGTCCGATCCGCATACCCCTTCGCGACAGGAACGGCGGAAACTGAGGCTATCGTCCTGTGCCTTGAGCATGACCAGCGCGTCAAGCAGCATCGCGTCTCCTGCATCGAGATCCAATTCGAAATTCTGCATGGAAGGCTGGACATCGGCTTCCGGGTTGTAGCGGTAAATACGAAATCTCATGCTTAATCCCCTATAACCAAATACTTGGCAACCGTCTTTAGGCTGCTTAGTGGAATGGCTAGTAGTTTTATCAATACACCCGCGTCTTCAGCGGGAACGATGCCACCGTGAGCGGCTTCAGTCGCACCGGTTTGTAATCCAGATGATACCCTTCGCTGAAATACAATGAATGTTTTAGCCAGTTGTCATCATCGCGGTTTGGAAAGTCGTCGCGGGCATGTCCGCCCCGGCTTTCTTGGCGAGCGGCGGCAGCATGCATGGTGGCTAGTGCCACTTCGATGAGGTTGTCGAGTTCCAGTGCTTCCACGCGTGCCGTGTTGAACACTTTACTGTGATCCTTGATTTCTGTACTCTTGACCCGCTCGGCTACTTCGCGAATCTTCTCAACGCCTTCGGCGAGCAGGTCGGGAAAGCGGAACACGCCGCAATGCGTCTGCATCACCTTGCGCATTTCTGCGCCGACCCCGGCTACGCTTACGCCATCTTTTTGTCCTTCCAGCCTGGCGAGGCGTGCCAATGGTCGATCTGCCGCATCTGGCGGTAATGGCTTGGGATGCGGGTTGCGCTTCAGGTCTTCGATGATTTGCCGCGCCGCCTCGCGCCCGAACACCAGCAAGTCGAGCAGCGAATTGCAGCCCAGCCGGTTCGCGCCGTGCACTGACACGCAGGCGCATTCGCCCACCGCATAAAAACCCTGCACGACCTCTTCTGGCCCACCGTGATACGGTGCGACCACTTGGCCGTGATAATTGGTAGGGATGCCGCCCATCATGTAATGCGCGGTGGGTACCACCGGGATGGGTGCCTTGGCCGGATCGACATGCGCGAATTTGATGGATATTTCGCGGATGCCGGGCAAGCGATGGCGGATCACCTCTTCACCGAGGTGATCTAGCTTGAGCAGCACATGATCTCCGTCCTTGCCGCAGCCGCGTCCTTCCTTGATCTCGGTCGCCATGGCACGCGATACCACATCGCGGCTGGCAAGATCTTTGGCATTCGGGGCATAGCGCGACATGAAGCGTTCGCCGTCTTTATTGACGAGATAACCGCCTTCGCCGCGCACGCCTTCGGTAATCAACACACCCGCGCCGTGTACGCCGGTGGGATGAAACTGGAAGAATTCCATGTCTTCCAGCGGAATGCCCGCCCGCGCCGCCATGCCGAGGCCATCGCCGCTGTTGATGTAGGCGTTGGTGCTGGATTGAAAGATGCGTCCCGCCCCGCCGGTGGCGAACAGAGTGGCGCGCGCCTGCAGGATCATCACCTCACTGGTTTCGATCTCCATCGCCACCACGCCGAGTACATCCCCATCCTCGTCGCGGATCAGATCCAGCGCCATCCATTCCACAAAAAAATTAGTGTTGGCTTGCACGTTGCGCTGGTACAGCGTGTGCAGCAAGGCATGGCCGGTACGGTCAGCGGCGGCGCAGGCGCGCTGTACCGGATTTTTGCCGTAGTCCTGCATATGGCCGCCGAACGGGCGCTGGTAGATCTTGCCATTATCCAGCCGGTCGAACGGCATACCGAAATGTTCGAGTTCGTACACCACCTCGGGCGCGGCGCGACACATGAACTCGATGGCATCCTGATCGCCGAGGTAGTCCGAGCCTTTCACGGTGTCGTACATGTGCCAATGCCAGTTATCCTCAGTGACATTGCCTAACGATGCCGCGATGCCGCCCTGCGCCGCCACCGTGTGCGAACGCGTAGGAAACACCTTGGACAGTACCGCCACCTTCAGTCCCGCCTCCGACAACGCCAAAGCCGCACGCATCCCCGCACCACCCGCGCCGACTACTACCACGTCAAATGTTCGCTTCACAACTGCCATTTTATTTCCTTCGAACCTTGAATTATTTCAGAAGCTCCACAAAATCTGCACCGACCAGATCGAATACATTATCAGCGCCAGTATCACCACCACGTAAATGGCCAGGCGGAGACCCGCGCACTTAATATAATCCATCACGATGTCGCGCACGCCGACCCAAGCGTGACCGAACACGGCGAACAGGAACAGCAAGGTAAACGAGCGCACCACATTGCTGGCGAATAATTCTGTCCATGTATCGTAATCGACACCAGGATGTAACAGCAGCCAGCCTGCCATGCACAGCGCATAAACCGCCATCACCACGGCGGTGACACGCTGGATCAGCCAATCGCGCAGGCCGTAATGCGCGCCGGTGACAATGCGATCTACCATAGCCGTGCTCCTATCAAAATCGTCAGTGCCAAACTCACCACCACCACCCACTTACTGCTGGCGCGAGCCTGCGTCAGCTTCACACCGTAATTCAGATCTATTGCCAGATAGCGGATGCCTGCACAAAAATGATGCAAAAACGCCCACAGCACGACCACCAGGGATAATTTGCTGATCGGATTCTGTAACATTTCGGACAGCATGGTGAAGGTTTCGATGGAGCGCAAACTATATTGCAGCGCCCACAGCAGAAATGGCAAGGAAACAAATAACAACACACCGCTGACGCGATGCAATATGGAAATAATAGCTGGCAGGGGAAACCTGATATGGTGCAATGCAAGGTGTTTGGGGCGATTCTCGTTCATTGCTTCTTCCCGAAAATGGATGTCGATATCTTACACGCTTTGGGGGGAAACAGAAGGCTTACAAGTAAAATGGCCTTCGTTCACTAACGTAATATTTTGCGAGCGATGCGGCATGCTCAGGTAATGCCTCGATTGCATCTCGTTCAGGCGGCTAGCGGTGCGGGAAAACTCCCCGGATGCCATAGCGCCGCTACAAATCATTTCCGGTGTGACTGCCGATGAAGCCACCAGTCTGACATTGTTGTCGTAAAGCACATCCACCAGCCAAGTAAAGCGTCGCGCCTCGGCGGCTTGCTCTGCGGTCATTTTCGGGATATGCGACAAGAAAATCGTAGGGTAGCGGTGAGCGATCACCAGATAATCTTCCTGCGCATGCACACCGCCGCACAGTTCTTTGAACTCAAACCACACCACACTGCGCGCGGCTTTTTTCACGGGAATCAGACGCCCCAGAATTTCAATACGATGCTCACTACGCTGCGACCCTCCGGCAATCTGCTCGAACAATGCGTCCATTCGTGCCTCGCACGCGGTTTCGCCATCATCATCGGCAGGCACGATGAACAGTGGTTCACGCGCCACTGCCTGCAAGCGATAATCATTGCCGCCATCAACATTCAACACCTTCAGCTTGCGCTTGAGCAAGTCAATCGCAGGCAAAAAGTTTTGCCGTTGCAAGCCATGTGGATACAGGCCGTCAGGCGGATAGTTGGAAGTGGTCAATAGCACCACGCCGCGCTCCAGTATGGCGGCTACCAGCCGCCCCAGAATCATCGCGTCGGCAATATCATCAACATGAAACTCATCCAGGCACAACACGCGGGTGGATTTCTCGATGTTGTCGGCCAAGGCGATCAGCGGGTCTTTTTCCCCGGCCAGCAGCTTCATCTCATGATGAACTTCAGCCATGAAATTATGGAAGTGGATACGGCGTTTGCGGCGATAAGGCAGGCAGTCGTAAAACGCATCCATCAAAAATGTCTTGCCGCGTCCAACCCCTCCCCAGAGATACAAGCCATTAGGCACATCCGGGCTGCGCAGGCTGCGTCCCAAAAACTGATTGCGCTTGGCTTTAAAATCCATTAACTGATGCCAGAGATAATCCAGCTTATCAATGGCAGCGGCTTGTGCGGCGTCGTCAACAAAGTCCGGCAATTTGCTGTGGGCCTGATACCAAGCCTTGGGACTCATGCTGCCATTGGGGGGGATGGTAATCGTATGTTGAGACATGGGCGATTCAGCTTTACAGCACTGCACTGGTTGATGCATTTTTTTGGTAACTTTATAATTATGCCTCTTTTTCAGGTAATGCACATCCCCCGCTCAAGCTCAAATCTTATTGGTTGATGCTACCCGACTCCACTTTAAGGTAAAAATGGTAAAATAAAAAAACTTAATTTTTCGTGCAGCGCATTATTTAAAGAAACACCCCTATAGCAATAGTCACTTAATATTTTCAAGAAAGGATAGTCATGAAAACAACAACAATAACTCTCGCTTTACTGGCAGCTTTGTCGGCGATGGCTGGCGCGCATGCAAGCGAATTCGAAGGCGGTTTTGTCGGCGCCAGGGTGGGTGATAACCATTCTGACATTTCCGGTACCACTACGGCTGGCGGGAAAGATACGACGACTTATGGCATAGAGGGCGGTTACAACTGGGATATACAAAGTTTCCTGCTGGGCGTTGATATTTTTGCTGATTCCAACAGCAAGGCAGATCATACTGCTGTGCCTACCAATAACTACGGCAGCAATGCTTATGGTGTGGATCTGAAGTTGGGTTTGCCAACAGGTAGCTGGATGCCGTATGCCCGTTTGGGATATGCGCAAACCAATGGTACGAGTGGCGCTTCTCCAATTAGTGGCGGCGACTTGCATGGTGGCGTGGGCATCGAATACAAATTCACCCCAAGCTGGGGTGTGAATGCTGAGTGGGACACCAGTTCTGCGAAGACTAATGGCTCCAAGCTGGAGAACGACAACTTCACAATCGGGGTCAGGTACTATTTCGGTGTTGCGAAGGCAGCCCCTGTGCCGATGGCCGCGGACCCCGTGGTTGAACCACCGGTTGCTGCGCCAGCTCCGGTTGTTGCACCTGTACCAGCACCGCAGCCAAAGGAAAGCTGGAAAACCATTTTGACCGAGACGCCGGTTCGCCTTGAGGGCGCAAACTTCGCCAACAATTCTGCCAAGCTGCTGAAAACGGCGGACATGAAGCTGAACGAGGTGGTTAAAGCCGTAAATCAGTATGGAGAAGTGAAGCTGGAAGTGAGCGGTCATACCGATAATCGTGGCAAGAAGGCGTTCAACCAGAAGCTGTCTGAGAAGCGCGCTGCTGCCGTGAAGTCTTGGTTGGTGAAGCATGGCGTAGCGGCAGACCGTATCAGTACCGTGGGTTATGCGGATACACAGCCAATCGCTGACAACAAGACCAAGGTGGGTCGCGCAGCTAACCGTCGTGTTGAAGTGCATTATGTCATTCAGGAAGAAAAGAAAGTCCGCGTGACCGAATAAGGCATGCGGTGAATCAGGAAAGCGGGCTACAGCCCGCTTTTTTGTTGGTGCGCCCAGAATGGCGCTTTGTGCAGGATAGTTCTTTTTATACAATGCGCTCTTTGACGAGCTATAGCGAGCAGCCTATGTCCATAATACGTTCCACCGATTTCAATGCCGTGCCGCCAAAACACGAATGGCGATTTTTCCGCGCAGGCGGCTTCGATCAAGTGTGCATTGATAATGGTGCAGATTTGCTTGCGCTGGAACAACTTGACCAAAAACTGTGGGTGGCGTTGAGTTGCCCGACTCGCGGCATTGAGTTTGATGCGCGAACACTGGAGTTGATTGATGGCGATCACGATGGGCATATCCGTGCTGCGGAAATTATTGCGGCGGTGAAATGGGCAAGTGCACTGCTCAAGGATGTTGGGCTGCTGACCAAAGGTGTGGATGGTTTACCCTTGTCCGCCATCAACGATGACGACGAAGATGGGCGGCACGTGCTCGCGGCCGCACAACATATTCTGCAAAGCCTAGGCAAGCCGGACGCTGATACGATTTCATCTGAAGACACGGTGGATACGCAGAAACTGATTTCCGCAATGCGCTTCAACGGCGACGGGATTATTCCGCCGCAAGCGGTGGAAGATGCGGACTTGCGGGCAGCGGTGAGTGACATCATGGCATGTTGCGGGTCGCTGCCGGATCGCAGCGGCGAGCAGGGAGTTTCAGCCGAGATAGTGGATCAATTCTTTACCCAGTCTGAAGCGTATGCTTCCTGGCGGAAGCAGGCGGAGAGCGATGCCAATATCTGGCTCTTGGGCGAAGATACTTTGGCGGCGGCTGAGTCTTTCCATGCCGTGCAAGCCAAGGTGAATGACTATTTCACCCGCTGCAGCATGGCTGCGTACGATCCGCGCGCCGCCGTGCCGTTGAGTCGTTCCGTGGAAGACTATCAATTACTGGCTAGCCAGAATCTGGGGGTCGACGCCGCCGGGGTGGCGGCATTTCCGCTAGCGGTAGTCGGCGCAGGCAAGTCGCTACCTTTGATGGGAAGCATCAACCCAGCGTGGATGTCGGCGATGCAAGCATTGCGAGACAAAGTGGTCGTGCCGTTATATGGTAATAAAGATGCACTAACGGCGGCAGAATGGAGCGCGCTGTGCGCGAAATTCTCCGCTCTGGAAAGTTGGCTGACCGAAAAGCCCGCGACCAGCATCGAGCAGCTTGGCATTGCACGTATCCGCGCCATCTTGGATGGTGGAATGCAATCCGCCATCGGGGATTTGATTGCGCAAGACAAAGCGCTGGAGGCCGAGGTGGACGCCATCACTTCCGTGGATAAACTTGTGCATTACTGCCGCGATCTGCACACCTTGGTGAACAATTTCGTTTCCTTCCGCAACTTTTATACCAATGCAGGAAAGGCGGTTTTTCAGGTAGGCACGCTGTATCTGGATGGACGCAGTTGCGAGCTGTGCGTGCGCGTGGACGATGTGAATAAACATGCGGCATTGGCCAATCTAAGCCGGGTATGCCTGATTTATTGTGAGTGCACACGGAATGTTGGCACGGAAAAAATATTCGTTGCGGCGGCATTTACCGCAGGTGATTCAGACCAACTGATGGTTGGGCGTAATGGTGTGTTCTATGACCGCAAAGGGCAGGACTGGAACGCGAGCATTATTCGCATACTCGAACATCCGATCAGCATACGTCAGGCATTCTGGGCGCCATACAAACGTGTGGGCAAAATGATCGGCGAGCAGGTGCAGAAACTCGCCGCAGCCAAGTCGCAGGCGACTGAAGAAAAATTGGTCAAAACAACCATCGATTCCGGGACTAAACCGGAAGCTGCCAAAGTTGCCGTGCCGCCTTTTGATGTAGCGAAGTTCGCTGGGATTTTTGCCGCAATCGGGCTGGCTGTAGGCGCGTTAGGTACCGCCGTAGCCTCCATGTTGACCGGCTTGATGGGACTGAAGTGGTGGCAATTGCCCTTTGCCTTGATCGGCCTGATGCTGCTGGTATCGGGGCCAGCCATGCTGATCGCATGGTTCAAGTTGCATCAGCGCAACTTGGGGCCAATTCTCGACGCTAACGGCTGGGCGGTAAACGCACGCGCCAAAATAAACATTCCGTTCGGCACTTCGCTAACCGGCATCGCAAAATTGCCGGAGGGAGCGGATCGTTCGTTGATCGATCCCTATGCGGAGAAAAAACATGTATGGCCTTACTATGTTGGTGCGATTTTAATTGCGGGCGTACTGCTGTGGGGTTCATGGTTGGTGGGTCTATTTGGTAAATGAAATTGTCTGCGGCGTGCAGATAGTGGTTGATCCTGCCTTATCATCATCAGACATTTTTTTTCAAAATAAGTATAATTCGCACCCTTAACTAACGTTGCACCCACAATATTTCCCACCAAAACTTTGTTGGGAAGCCGTAAAGGAAAAATCTTGGAACTCTCCAAACGCGTACAAGCCATTAAACCCTCCCCAACTCTTGCGGTTACCGCGCGTGCCGCGAAGCTGAAGGCAGAAGGCAAAGACATTATCGGATTAGGGGCGGGCGAGCCGGATTTTGATACGCCGCAGCACATCAAGGATGCGGGCATCGCCGCGATCAACAAGGGTTTTACCAAATATACCGCAGTAGGCGGAACAGCCTCGCTTAAAGCCGCCGTCATCGCCAAGTTTAAACGCGACAACGGGCTGGATTACACCGCAAAACAGATTCTGGTTTCCTGCGGCGGCAAGCAGAGTTTTTTCAATCTCGCGCTGGCGGTCATCAACCCCGGCGATGAGGTAATTATTCCCGCGCCTTATTGGGTGTCCTATCCCGACATCGTGATCATTGCGGAAGGCAAGCCGGTGATCGTGCAGGCGGGCATCGAGCAGGGTTTCAAGATGACGGCTGCGCAACTGGAAGCGGCGATCACGCCCAAGACTAAAATGGTGGTGATCAACAGCCCGAGCAACCCGTCCGGTGCGGTATATACGCTGGAAGATTTGCTGGCGCTGGGCGAGGTGCTGCGCAAACATCCGCACATCCTTATCGCCACCGACGATATGTACGAGCATGTCGCGCTGACCGATGCAAAATTCGCCAACATCCTGAATGCCTGCCCCGACCTGTATCCGCGCACCATGGTGCTGAACGGCGTATCCAAGGCTTACTCGATGACCGGCTGGCGCATCGGCTATGCGGCGGGGCCGGAAAATATCATTACGGCGATGGAGAATGTGCAGTCGCAAAGCACTTCCAACCCCACCTCGATTTCACAGGTAGCGGCGGAAGCGGCGTTGAATGGCGACCAAGGTTGCATTACGCCGATGGTGAAGGCGTTCCGCGAACGGCATGTGTACGTGGTGAATGAACTGAACAAGATTCCCGGCGTGAAGTGCATCATGGCTGGCGGTGCGTTCTACGCTTTTCCTGATGCGCGTGGAGCCATCGCTAAGCTGCATCAACGCGGAACGATTAAGGCTGCAACTGACATCGCACTGTCCGAATATTTACTGGAACATGCCGGGGTGGCCGTGGTTCCCGGTTCGGCCTTCGGCAGCGAGGGCTACATGCGTCTGTCTTTCGCCACTTCGATGGAAAACCTCAAGCAAGCGCTGAAGCGCATCGCGAAAGCGTTTGCTTGAGATTTCGGTGAAGGCTAACCTTCAGGTTATGCCGAAGCCAAAATCTCTAAGCTGGAGCGTATCGCGAAAGCGTTCGCATAAGAGAACATAGAGCTGTCAAAAGGCTTGGGTAGAATACCTGAATGGGTCAAATCGGCACTTTCTGCCGTTCGCGACCGTCCGTTATAGAGCAACAAATAAGATGCTGTAGCGTCTTTGTCCCAGTATTTCACACTACTTTCCAATAGATGCTCGCGACTGGAACCACCTGTTTTTGAGTGATGAGTATTATCAATTTGACTGGTGAACTTTATCATCAGTTGATATACTAACCCTATGCAGGTATATAACGGTATTGATACTCTGATTGATTTGAACGGAAATATCGTTCAGCAGGAGCGTGGCTTCTGGGTTGAGATTCATGCTTGGCGCGTTGCCCCCACTATTTTGATACCACATGGTATTCGCTACTCTTTAACACTGCATGATCAAAGTGGTGCGCGCGTGCTGGGCTATGACAATGCTCACGCGGTTAAGCCACCCGGTCGATTCAAATATGCGGGACAAGTATTGCCGTATGACCACAAGCATCGACACATTGCCGATAAAGGTGTGCTGTACGAGTTCAAGGATGCCTACCAACTGCTTAGGGATTTCTTCGAAGATGTACCGAGTATTGAAGGAGACGGAAAAATGAAAAGTATTATGATTGGCATCATGCCTCAAGACAAGATTCGTGAACGCATCTACGCGATTGCCAAGGGCGAGTACAAGCCGAAGCCAAGAGAACCCAAGATATGGTTCACCTCAATGAAATCGTTGGCCGAAGTGCTTAGCGACGACAATCGTGCGCTACTCCATGTGATCAAGGACTCGCAACCGGAGTCTATTTCGTCGCTGGCAGAAATGACTGGGCGCAAACCGGGTAATCTTTCCCGGACACTAAAAACCATGTCTAACTATGGCATCGTCGAAATGAGGCGCGAAAAAAACCATGTACGTCCGATTGCCAAGGCGACAGATTTTCATATTGTGACAGCCTGATCGGTCGGTATCGGCAATATAGAATGGACTTCGGCCATTGTCGATTTTGTTAACTGACTGAGTAAAGCCAGCCAAGAAGCGACATTCGTGGTTGACTATATCGGGCAGCCAAAATGGCAAAATGAAGTTTCGTAAAATGGCTGCAATTGATTGTACTTCGGACGTCATCGTGTAATATACCGAAGAGACGGCAGTCGGCCAAGAACGGGCATTGGCGAGCGGCTGCTTTGCTGCAGCCAGTTCACAATGTCGAACGCTCACAATGTGGCGAAAGCAGAAGGTCGGCAAGGTGCTGCGGATTCAACCTGTCGCTCATGTTCTTCTGCAACATGGACATTCCGGTCATACAAGATTAAAAATTTCTATTGCCGCGTCTTGCAGCCATCGACCCATTGGGGTCACCCATTAGCTCATTGTAGTTATTCCTCAATACCTGCCACCTACCTTGGTGATGTAGTTGGTCAGGTGTTCGGTCTCCTGACTCATGCGTGCAAGGTTGGTGTGGGTTATGTTGAACAGTGCGCGCATCACTTTGAAAGCCGCACGCGGGCGGTCGTCGAGTAATTTTTCCAACTCTTCCGGTGTGAGGGTATAGACTGTTGTCGCACCCACGGCGCGCAGCGTCGCTCTGCGCGGGGTGTTTTTGATAAAAGCGCGGGTACCAGCGCATTCACCGACTTTCATGGTGTAGACCCTCTTTTCTTCACCTTGCAAGTTCAGACTGGTGACGGTGAGTTGGCCCTCGGCGAGCAGAAACAGGGAGCGATAGATATCGCCTTCCTTGACCAGAAACTCACCATCCTGAAAATGCCGTACGCCCATGCGTGCGGCCAGTTGATGGACTTCATCCTCGGTCAGGTCACTTCCCAACGATGAATTACGAACAATTTTGTAATCTATACTATCGCTCATCGATTAATCTCCTTGTTTAAAATATTCAGTGCGCAAGATGATACCTTATAAACTTGTGCATGTTGCGGGGTACCCACTGGCATTTGTCATGCTTGATATTGACCACTGTTATGATCGTCCGGTTTGGAGCAGCGAATTTGCAAGGTTCAAGGACAAAAACGGGTTACCTGTTGCCGAAAGGCGAAGCAGAAATTTAATGGCAGGAATACAATACATAGCGGACATGGCTGTTAGTAAAGGCAATCAGGCCGGGGTCGGCCATGAACGGGCATTGGTGAACGGCTGCTTTCCGGCGCCCAATATGGAAAATAAGCATCAGCTTCGCGCCCAGAAGCGGCACTTAAATGTTCACGCTAACTCTCGCTTAATTCTGGAGATTCTGCAAATTCTCACATTACTGCTTCAGCATTGGCCCCCACATAGGATCAAGAATGTCTCCTGCCTGAGGAGACATCTTTTGCTTAACCCTGCCATCGCTGGACACGGTTGCTAATATACCCTGACCATTTGACTCAGTGGCAAACAGGATCAACTTGCCATTGGGGGCAAAACTAGGCTTCTTTTCCCATCCCCCATTTGTCAATACCTGCATTTGTTTAGTTTGAAAATCTTCGGTTGCGATGTAGAACTTACCATTGTTCCAGTCCGAAAATACAAAGCTCTTTCCGTCAGGACTATAGCGTGGTGAAAAATTATTTCCGCCCTCAAAGGTTAGACGCTCTGCTGCTCTTCCATCTGCAGGCATTTGGTAAGCTTGGACGCTACCACCGCGATCTGATGCGAATATCAAGCTCTGACCATCAGGCGAAAAATTCGGCTCGGTATCAATCACGTCGCCAAACGTAATTTGGCGTAAGTCTTTACCATCTGGCCGCACTAAATAGATATGCGAATTCCCATCACGAGTTAGCACGATGGCAAGTTGGCGTCCGTCAGGTGACCATGTTGGAGCGCTACTGCTACCACGAGATTTAGACACCACCAAGCGCTGATTTGTGAGAACCGATTGCACATATACCACTGCGTGTCCCTGTTCGAAAGTTACATAGGCGAGATGGCTGCCATCGGGTGACCACGCGGGCGACATGATGTGGGAACTGGTGGCTAGAACGATTTGCTCATCGTAACCATCGCTGTCCGCCACCACCAACCGATTGTTCTTTCCTTGTCGATTGACATAGACGATGCGTGTGCTGAATACGCCTGGATCGCCGGTGAGCTTTTCAAAAATCATGTCCGCTATACGATGCGCAATCGCCCGTATCTGTTCACTCTTTCCAGAGACAGCTTGCCCGATCAGTTCTGTTTGCCTGACAGCATCCAACAATCGAAACTTCACCGTAATGCGGCCATTAGGAAGAATTTCAACATGGCCGATGGCGAGCGCATCTGCTCCTGCCCAATTGGCATACACCACCTCGCTTGGCTCGTGCGGCGACTTGCCTGCAGGGTCAATCAGCCTGAACAACCCGCTTCGTGTCAGATCTGACGACACAATTCCGCTGATGCTTTGCGTCAGATTGTTCTCGCCCTCAAATGGAACAATTGAGACAGGAATCTGATGTTCGCCCGCCCCGGTTATTTCGATATCCAGTACGGCGCACGCGGGAAATGAAGTACAAAGTACAATTAACAACCAAAAATATCTCAGCAATTTTATCTCTCTAATTAACAAACCCATGTTCATATTATTCATTGAGTGCATAAGACAAAACAAAAATATCTTGAGCCAATTATGGCGCTTATAAATCTTATAAAGTTTCATAAATCTAACGCCACATCATGGATCAAAGTGCAATCAGTCAAAATAATCCAACGGCATGCGCTACTATTTTTCATGCATATGAAGCAACAACTCTTGATTTATAGCGTGCAGTTTATTTTTAATGATTACTTCATTATCCCTGCCTAACCGCATGAGGATTCTCTGACCTATGGAACGTCCTTCAAGATCAGGGTCGGCATATTGGTAGAATAAATTCGGGTGAACAAGCTTGACTGGTTCATCGGGGACAGGGGCAGCCAGCAGGTTATCAAGCACTGTGAGCAGGCGGTCATTGAAGTATTTTTTGGGGTAACCTAGCTCTTCGTATGATTGTTGGAAAAGTGGATAGAGTCGAACATATAGTTCAACTAACTCTTTGGCGTCGATTGCTTCGGCAATTTTCACGTAGAGGGTATAATGCGCAGAATTCTTTGGGCTAATGGTCAAGTCGCTTTCCGATCCAGCAATTTGAAATTTACCCGGAGCCGACTCAATAGGCATAACGCGCATTGGTGCGCGCCGATACGTTAGATTATCAATGGTGGCAGTAATATTGTGAATAATTCCTTCTGTATAAAATAACTTCATCAGCGACTTATTTGTAATCAATTTGCTCAAAGCATTGAACATGAAACTATCACTCTCTGACAGCATTGGCAGTGGGGTCTGTGCAGGAGGTGCTTCAATCACTTGGCGTACTTCCAATTTAGGTTGGGCCGGTTGTGTAGAAGGAAGAACAACCTGCTCTTGTCCTGCCTCAGGTTTTGGCTGGTTGTGCAGCCAGTACATATAGACGGCAAAAATACTGTTTATGACAACAATTAACACGATGACAATCAACGTCTTCTTCATGGCGGGCCCTTCAAGTGTCACGATAAAAGCTTAAGTAGTTTCGCTGCGCGGGCCTTGAGAGCCTGCGAAGGGTATATGGCTGCGAACAAAATTCTGAGCTAGGGTGTAATACAACGGAGTCGGACAAACCAGCCGCGAGCACGCGTTGGCAATAAACGCTGTCGCCATCAGCGGCAATATCATTTCGTGGTTGTCTACCATTTCCATTACGATGACAAATGCGGTGATTGGCGCTTGAGTTACGCCAGCGAAGTAAGCCACCATTCCAAGAATGATTACAGCGCTTGCCGGCATGGTGGTAAAGAGATGGGCAATATTGGCCCCAAACCCTGCTCCAGCTGAAAGCGTAGGCGCCATGATGCCGCCGGGGATTCCGCTGATGTAGGAAACGACTGTGGCCGTCATTTTCAGAAAACCGTAACTTTCTGGCAAGGCAGCGCTACCATTTAGAAGCGATTTCGCTTCTCCGTAGCCACTACCGTAAATGGAGTTATCTGAAGCCAATCCCAATAGGGCAAGGGCCAAACCGCAGATGGCAGCAAATGCGACAGGATGCACCTGCATCCATTCACCAAACCGTCCTGAAAGCCCCTTGTTGACTTCGATTAACGAACGGCTAAAAGCTCCGCCAAGAACCCCCCCACTTATTCCACAAATGATAACCACGCCCCAATCGCTTCCAAATGCGAGTGATGCGGAGGTGTGGCCAAAATAGGAGTAATTCCCGAGCAGGGCAAGCGAAGTGATCCCAGCGACAATCACAGTCATGAGTATGGTTGTGCTGTTGTGTTTTTCAAAAGAACGTCCTAATTCTTCAATGGCGAACACAATTCCAGCCAGCGGCGTGTTGAATGCGGCTGCAACTCCGGCAGCGGAGCCAGCGAGAATCAGCCCCCTTTCCATGTCATGCTTAGAAAAGTTCGCCAGACTTCCTAGACGGTGCATGATAGATGCGCCGATTTGCACTGTCGGGCCTTCGCGCCCAACGGACGCCCCAAACAAAAGACCCATAATGGTGAGAATGATTTTCCCGAATACTATCCGCAGGGAGAGGACTTGCTCGCGTAACTCATGATCTTCGTTTAAATCAAGTGATGCGATCGCTTGAGGAATGCCACTGCCTTGCGATCCGGAAAAATACTTTCGCGTAATGATGACGATCAGAACAAGCCCGAGAGGAGTAACCAGCAGGGGGAAATAAGGTGAAATGGCAATCATCTTGTGAAACAGATCATTCGCCTTCTCGCAGGTGACTGCAAACAAAATGGCGACTAGGCTTAGGCAAACTGCCCCGCCCCAAAATAAAAGCCGACGTTTCCAATCCAGAATCATCATATCCATAATATAGGGAAAATAATTTTGCAGATTATTAAAGTGTCCTCTTATATGCGAGATCAGTAGCAATATAAGATGAACTTCACAAATCCGATAAAGGCCTGTCAGCAAGTTTGTCGTCGCGGATGCGTAGTTGCCCGATCACATCAATCAGGGAGTGATCTAAAGAAACTAATGCCGCTTCTGGCAGTGCTTGCAAAGCCTCCGGCAGTATTCCTTCCGCTGGCCCAGGTGCATTTTTCAATAATAATGATGCTTCATCAGTCAACCATAAACCCACTCTTCGTTGATCTTCCTTGCTACGCTCCTTATTAATAAGATTACGAGCCACAAGCTTCTCAACAAGTTGACTGCCTGTAGATTGGTGTATCGATAGACGTTCAGCAAGTTCAGAAACTCCTATTCCAGGAGTATTGGATACCTCCTGCAATATCCACAATTGAGAACCCGTGACACCGCAGTTTTGTTCAATTTCTCGAAATTGCTGCCGAACAGAACCATAAATAATTCGGAATTTCTTAAGCACTTGAAGTGAAAGTTTATTTCTGCTGAGCTTACTCAAAGCATGCCTTCTTTCTATGGGTAAATAGCCTATTGCAAATTATATCTTGTTCCTATAGTATTTGTATAAATTATATTTATACAAACTTAATTTATAGGAATGCGTTAATGGTAATGCATCGGGTATTTTCAACTTCTTACACAAGGGAATTCTAGCTATGAAAAATATTGCGGTATCTTTAGTTGTACTTTTGCTTGCGGCCTGTGCTTCTACACCCAATAAACAACCTGTACCCGTGGTTGAATCGAGCAAACCAATTAGCGCTTCACCCCAATCTACTTCTACAAGTAGTACTGCCAATGCCGCAGATATCGAGTCAAGAAGATTGGCTGCAAAAAGACTTGCAGCTGAAATACAAAATTTACAAAAACAAAGTGTTTACTTTGACTTTGATAAATCTGAACTTAAACCAGAATATCGAAATGTTATTCAGCAACAGGCGAACTTCCTTAATGCTCATAGGAATGACCTAGTAACTGTTGAAGGCAATTGTGATGAGCGTGGAAGCGATGAATATAACCTTGCACTTGGCGATAAGCGTGCCAATACAGCCTTAAAGAGCCTCGAACTGTTAGGTGTTTTACCGACTCAAATTAAAACAGTTAGCTTTGGAAATGCAAAACCACGGATGACATGTCACGAAGAAAAATGCTGGAAAGAGAATCGAAGAGACGACTTTAACCATAAGCTTAATTAGAAACGAATTACCTCGCCACGCACAATATTAAATCAGTGGCTTTTAGGGTGCGAACGGTGAAGCAAAAAGTTGGGTTTACTGATGATCAATATTGATCATCAAGTTATCCAGACAAATGTTTCACCATTCGTTCCTCTACTTTGAGAGATTAACATTATTGTGAGTATCGATCCAGAAAAGGCAGATGATATTCGCAGCCATATCGCGGAGGTTGCAACACAGGCATATGAATTTGCTGGTGCTTTCTAATCAGAATATCTCACTAATCAGCGCATAAAGTCATGATTGAAACGATTACCATCATTACCCTGTCCGTTCTGTTCCTCATATTTTTTCGTCCAGGAAAAACACCTCCACTGAACAACCCTCTCGTCATCGAACGCCCTGACCATTACCACATGACACTGCCACCACAGCTCAATCTGGCTCAGCCGTTTATCGAGGCCGTTGCTGCGCAGATCGGAAAATCAAGTGATGAGACACAATATAGTGCGCCCCAATATTTCGAGGTTCGCGACAGGCAGGTCACTGCACATGGACATAACTGCTACATGCTTGCCATCACGCAATGTAACGGAATGCTGTATTTTCAAGCAGCCAGCCCACAGTCCGGCGAACCGAACAATCACCTCAGCACAATCCGCGCATTTGCAGATTCCGTTCTTATGCGGCTCCATGTCAACGGGGAACACGACGTGGCATTGGATGAACGCATCATTGAGGCGACTCAAAAGGCCGCTCAACTATGCCGCATCCATACCAAACATCTATCGTAATAAAACAGGCTGTCACCATTATTACTTCAATCGAGTAGAACATTTAGTCGTCAACTTGGAACCATCGCACAGGGAGTAACGTGTTGAACCGATCTGACCTTATTGCACGCCTTGCCAAACTGCACCCTCAACTACTTGCAAATGATGTCACCCTGGCTGTTAAAGTGATTTTGGGTTCTATATCCACTACGCTGTTACAAGGAGGACGTGTAGAAATTCGAGGTTTCGGAAGTTTTGGCTTAAATTATCGGCCCCCAGCCCATAAAAGAAATCCCAAGACAGGCGAAAAAGTAGACGTGCCGGCCAAGTACATGCCGCATTTCAAGCCTGGCAAGGAATTACGCTGGCGTGTTAATCGTTCAGCGAGCAAGAAAATTTAGAAAATATTGACTGGACGAATTGGAAAGTCATATTTGCTTCGCAGCAAATCAAAGTTTGGTTTTGTTGGTCTAGTTAGTCAGATTCGGTTTTATGAAGAAAAAATCTGCATGACTGACCAGAAGCTTCTCAGAGCCAGCTTGGATCGATGTCTTGCCTTCCAGAAACCAACACTTCGTAAACTTGTTTGTGTCACTATTCAATAACTCCCAGTGTTGGTCATGGTATTGCTGTTTATACTCAAGAAAGAGTAATTAAATGTGTTCTCTCAACTGCACCAACATTTCATCCAAGAGCTTGTTGAAATTGATAGCGTGGCTGGTAGCTGCACTTTTCCTGTTTCAATGCGCCATTATTGATGCCAAACCTTTGACGGTAGCTGTTTCCTCCAACATAAAATATGCCTTTGCTGATTTGCAGCAAGCTTTTAGCCAGAGCACCGGCATCGAAGTAAAAAGCGTATTTGACTCCTCCGACAACATAACGGTGCAAATAAAAAGCGGGGCATCTTTCGACGTCTTCCTTTCTGATGACATGGCGTATCAAAACTCGCTATACAAGGACGGTGTGGCAGCGGACGCGCCCAAGGTCTTTGCGAAAGATATGCTGGTGTTGTGGACAATGAAACCGCTTAACCTCAGCAAGGGAATTCAGGTGTTAAACGACACTACGGTTAAAAAAATCGCTGTGGCGAATACTGATCTGACACCGTATGGGCGTGAAGCCCTCAATGCACTAGAATATTTCAAATTGCGTGACGCAAATGAGCGGAAGTTGATTTATGGCGACAGTATCTCGCAGGTCAACCAGTACATAAATTCAAAATCCGTAGACATTGGTTTGACTTCAAAATCGAGTTTGTTTGCACCCGCAGTCAAGGGTGAAGGGAAGTGGATTGAGTTGCCCAATAACAGCTATCAGCCAATTGCCCAATGCGCAGTTATTCTCCGCTTCGGCATCATAATGAACCCTAAGGCTGCGCGCCTCTTTCTGGAGTTTATGTCGTCACCTACGGCTCGCGGCATTTTAGAGAAATACGGCTATCTTCTTCCATGAGCTAATTGTGAGGTTAATATGTTGGCATCAGTAGCGCACAGTCACGGTGTTACCACTTGATGAGTGCCGACTTGTGTCGCACCAGTTGTCTCAAGGATGCTCTTGGCTTTGGTTACCTCATGCTAGAAGACAAGGGAGACAGAGCCATCGTTCAGGGCATTATTGCTTTGGCAAGGGCATTTGATCGGCAGACAGTAGCTGAAGGTATTGAGACAGAGGATCATTACCGAGTGCTACTCGACATGGGCTGTGAGTTAGGGCAAGGATACGGCATCGCTCGGCCGATGCCGGCTGATAAGCTGATAGGCTGGAAATTAACCTGAGTTAAATGTTATGAATCCCCCCAAAAACCTGCATCACGCAATCAAAAGAATCGACGGTCTGCCTGCAATTCCGAGCATTGCACAGAAAATCTTATCGCTAAGAATAAATACTGATGAAGGCGAGCGAGCATTATTCGATTTGATCGAAACAGACCCGCCCATCTTATCTAAGATCATCAGCTTGGCGAATTCCCCACTGTATAACATAGGCCGAAAGATCCTGACACTGCATGATGCAGCAGCCTTGCTTGGGAACAAGCGCATAAAGATGACCGCCTTGAGTCTTGCCATGATGACTGCCGTAACAAGGAAGCCGAATGGCTTGCTCGATATTGAGAGTTTATGGAAGCACAGTCTTGCGCTCACTATGACAATGGAAACTTTGGCTCGTATGATGCCGAAAGATCGGCGTCCATCTGACGAGGAAGTTCATATTACTGGGTTATTACACGACATTGGCTTCATGGTACTGGATTACCTTGATCCACAACTTAGTGATAAATTTCAAGCCCGTTTGACCGCTGAAGCTGGGCGCACCATAGAAGAAATTGAAGCAGAAATGCTGGAGATGAACCACAGCGCACTAGCTGGCGAATTAGCACGCCATTGGAACTTGCCGGAACCTATCGTTTCTGCGCTGAGCTACCATCACACTCCAAATGATGAACGAGCAGCAGTAGGGCAACCATTGGTTACCATGGCAAATTTAGCAGGAAGACTTCTACCCACCTTCGGCATTGCAGTATCGATGACGGACAATATTGCTGCCGAGGAGTGGTTGGCCTTGGGTATCGATCCTGCCAAGGCAGATGAAATTAAAGCCAAGGTTCAGGATCATGCCAGCAAAGTGGCCGAAATGAGTGCCTGACATAGGCTCACTATGGTGAGCAAATCATAGAGACAGTTGATTGCTCGCGACCGTCCGCTCTGGGACGTTGAATTCACTAGGGTCAATGGCCGAAGTGGGTTGCGGATTCAACCGGTCGATGCAACACACTAGAATCTGTATAAACAGAAGGAGTGTTGCATATGAAACAGAGAACTCGGATTTATTATACTGCAAGCCACAAAGCATTGATGTGGGAACGCTGGAAGAAAGGCGGCACGCTTCATCAAATTGCGCAGTTGTTTGATCGACATCATCCTTCAGTACAACGTATTTTGGCAGAGACTGGAGGAATACGACCCGCACTACGGAAGCGTTCTCGATTGTCCCTGACTTTGGCCGAACGCGAAGAGATATCTCGTGCAGTAACTGCAGGTCAATCGGCTCGCTCGATTGCTGCGTCGCTCGGACGTGCGCCATCCACCATCAGTCGCGAGATCAGGCGTAACGGTGGTCAAGAATGCTATCGTGCGAATCAAGCAGAACAAGCCGCTTGGGATCGCACACTTCGACCCAAGACCTGTAAACTAGTAGCGAATCGAGCGTTAGCGCATATCGTGGCATACAAGCTCCGATGGCAGTGGTCACCGGAACAAATTGCCGGGTGGCTGAAACAGACTTACTCAAGCGACGAAAGTTATCAAGTGTCACACGAGACTATTTATCGCAGCCTCTAATCCAGGCTAGAGGCGCGTTGAAAAAAGAGCTGCTGGAGCACTTGCGGCGTACGCGAGTCATGCGTCGTTCACGTCATCATACTCTGAAGACAGGCGATCACGGCAGGATCACCGATGCCGTATCGATTAGTGAGCGTCCTGCCACGGCTGCAGACCGCTCAGTGCCAGGTCATTGGGAAGGTGACCTGCTATGCGGCAGTGGTAACAGTCAGATTGCGACCCTCGTTGAACGCCAGACGCGCTATGTGATGTTAGTTAAACTCCCCGGTAAGGATACCGAGACAGTCGTCAATGCCCTGATTAAGCATGCCCATAAGTTACCTCACGAACTCTACAAATCACTCACTTGGGATCGCGGTAAGGAACTGGCCGACCACAAGCGATTCACGCTGGCAACCGACATCAAAGTCTATTTCTGTGATCCGCAAAACCCATGGCAACGTGGAACGAATGAGAATACCAATGGTTTATTGAGGCAGCACTTCCCCAAAGGAACAAGTTTATCGGTACACTCTCAGGCACAACTTAATGCTGTGGCTCGGAGACTCAATGAACGTCCACGTAAGACGTTAAATTTCGAAACACCGGCTGAACGGTTTAACCAATGTGTTGCATCGACCGGTTGAATCCGCAACCCATAGTTGTCATTGGCGACCGGCAGCTTCTCGGCAGTGATTTTTCAACGTTGACATGCTCCTTCGACCCACAACCGCAGGTGACAGTGGAACATCTGACTGGCTGCTTCAACCAATAGCTGCCGGTCAATTTGTACGAAATTGGCGGGCGTGAAGACTCTCTCTGCCCCCTTTCTGTCACTGAAGTGCGAGCATCCGATCTTTACTCTACGCAATTCTTGCCTAGACTGAACAAGCGGTCATGCACACACATGTCCGGTAAATGTCCGAAAAACAAAAAAACCTTAAGCATTGTGCGGAAACAATGGTTTCCACCACAACGAGTTACCAAAATCAAGTGGTGCCAGCCACTTCCCATGCATGTCCGGTTTATGTCCGATGGAAAGCTCATGGTGTCCGGTTCGTCCGGATATAACGCGTCTTTGAACCAGCACCTTCGCGGGTCACGGCACCTATCTCTTGCAGTGCCTCCAAATCGCGCCTTGCCTGTCGCTCGGAGACTTCTACAGCAAACTGGCGGTGGTATTCACCCAAGGCAATGCTCTCTCCGGCTAAAAGCGCCTTGAGCAACGCCTGTTGGCGGCTATTCAGAGCATCCGCCAGTTCCGCAGCACGCTCCGGGCCAGAAAGGATCAGCGTCACCCCAGAAGGCTGATCGACCCACTTGGGCAGTGGCAAGCCGTACTCGCGGCAGGCATCATTGATTTTTTGCGTGCCACGACCGATTCGCTCCATCAGACCACGCAGATAAAGCACATGCGCGATGTCCGGATTCGTCGGAAGGGAAGGATGATTTCTAATCAGATCGCTCGGCTTCAGCTCATCAGGCAATCGCCCAGAGTTCCATATCTCAATCCGATTTGGATACATCGTTACTGCCACGCCGCCCGAAAAACTGGCGTAGTCGCGATGCGCGAATGCATTGATCAAACCCTCGCGAAGTGCGTCAAAGGGATAGGCAGGGCGATCCACACGCCGCGCTTCACCTGCCCGGAATTCGGCACCAATGGGCATATTTCTCTTAATGATCTCCAGGGTTTTCTCGAAAACCACCACCAGCGGCCCCTCCAGCACAAGATTTTCCTTGTAGTTCGCACCACCTTTGTCAGTATCAAAACGTGCAACCCGTACTCGTGTCTGAGGGTGCCGTAGTGCGGGATGTGATGCAAACAGCACATCTGACGCCTGAGTGAAACCGCGTGACGACACCATGCCTAATGCACGCAGTACCGAGGTGACATCCTCAGGCTGTTCAAACCTGAAGCGTCCGTTCTTCCCCGTTTCGTCCACCAAGCGGATAACCTCTTGCCCATCAATGTCGTCATCTTCCAAGCCCATAGCTGGCCGACGTTCCCAACGGTCGGCGGCTGTCGCTTTGAGCTGAACCAGACTGCGCAATGTCGTCGCATCTGCCGCCACCGTCTGAGCACCACGCCGAACAAAGACACCGCCATTGCATACATAGGGGCGATCCTGACCTGCAGGAACGTCGATGGATAGCAGATCGCCGCCGTCACCGGCATCCAAGCTCACTGTGAATAAGGCCTTGGGGGACAGCGATCCGGCCACGTATTCATGTATCTGACTAGCCGTTGCGTCTGTAAATGACTGCCCGACCAGAGCGCCGTTGCCGCCCACGCCACAGAACACCGTACCGCCCTGCGTATTGAGGAAGGCGCAGACGGTGCTCGCAATCAGGTTAAGCTGCTCAGCATTCGATCTGAACTCGGTCGCGATACCTTCACCTTTTGCGATTTGCTCCTGAATGGCGTTCGAGATCATGCTTGCTCCTCTCGTTTCACACTCTTGGCGACAGCAGATATATCAGTGAAGTTCTCAGCCACGAATTTCTCCACCTCTTGATAGCGCGAGAACTGAGCCGTGGCATATGCCCCAAGCTATCAGATAGTACGGCAACATGATTCAAACCGTGGTGAAGTTGCCCTTCGCTATGCCCCAGGGCGTCTTGCACAACGGTTACACCATTAGAAAGATGCTGAAGTGTTTGTACATGCCGCCCCAATTCATCAGATATTAAGGTGCTATTTCCGATGTGCTGAATGTAACCAGCAACATGACCTAAAGCGTCGTGATATGCCGAACTCTCTAAGCCATTGTCAGTCGATTGATCGGCTATAAATGGCACAAATGGGTTTATCAGGGACATATTATTCTCCTTGTTAGAAATTACGAAACTGAATCGCTTCAGCATGCTTCTGGAGTTCAAAAATAAAATCAATACTTCTTTCCCTGGGAGTTTTATT